>Ga0209517_10000289_pt1 | contig 88903 bp, 81 predicted proteins | sample PeaSoiMetSII2010_FD_187695 | JGI IMG/M metagenome (GOLD analysis project Ga0209517, IMG submission 187695) | Peat soil microbial communities from Weissenstadt, Germany - SII-2010 (SPAdes) (version 2) | ecosystem: Environmental > Terrestrial > Soil > Wetlands > Peat | place: Germany...
GATCTTCGGAGAGGCGCAGGATTTTCGCGGTGTGCAGGCGGCTGGAGTGTCCGAATCCCATGGGGCCGCGCAGGACAGTCGCGCCGCCCAGATGCATTTCACGTGCCTTCAGGACCAAGGCTTCGTAGAGAGGCCGGCCATGCCAGTGGTCGTTTTCACCCAGGAAGATCCGAAGCAGAAACGCGTCTTTTGGTATGTGCATGCTACCTTCCGTTGAGGGTGACTGCTGCTAAGTGGCCGAGCCACACTCCCAGTAAGCAGAATACAAGCGATCCGAGCATATAGCCTGCCGCTTGGGCCCATTGGCCGTCGCGCGCGAGGTTCAGCGTTTCCAGGCTGAAGGAGGAGAACGTGGTGTAGCCGCCACAAATTCCCACCATTACGAACTGGCGGATGGGAGTGCCCACGATCACGCGGCCGTCCGCTGCCGTGAATGTGGCGAAGAATCCAATGAAACTGCAGCCGACGATGTTGACGATCATTGTGCCCCAGGGAAATGTGTCACTGATCAGACGCGCGGCCCACCCCTGGCAGGCGTAGCGCGCGACTCCTCCCAGGGCGCTTCCGAAAGCGATCCAGAGGTAAGTGATCATGCCTTGGTTGAGAGCGCGTCCAGGACTTCCTGGTAAGTTTTGGGAAATTCGCCGCCGAACGTGTCGCGGAGGCCAAGATCCGCGGCCCAGTCCATGCGGCGCGCTGTGGCGGCGGCCATCATCGGTTCGATACCCAATTCTTCGAGCGTGCGGGCGACCTCGTCCATCTCACGCGCGCGGCGCTCACCATGCACAACGACGCGGCCGACCATATAGTCCGCCAGTTTTTTCCAGTCGATGCCCGGGAAACTTTCCGCGAGTGAAGCGAACACACGGTCCTCGGCTCCATACTGGCTCGCGCCGAGAACGCATTCGAAGATCAGAGCCTCCAGGCCCTTGTAGATCACGCTGCGGAACATTTTCACCGCGGCGGCGCGGCCGATCTGGTCGGTGGAAACCACCTCCATCCGCATGGCATATGGGCTGAACATTGCGAGGAACTCGGGTGCGGCGGCTCCTCCAATTAGCATCGGGGTTTTGTGGAGCTGCGGAGGAATCGGGCCCATCACCGCGATTTCGACAAAACGTGCGCCGGCGCGCGAGACGATTTCGCCGACCCTCTGTTTCGTACGGGGCGAAACCGAGTTCAGATCGGCGTAGATGTGGCGCGAAGTGAGATACGTAGCGGTTTGTTCGGCGGCGGCGACTGCCTGATCCGCGGTGACGGCGGAAATTATCACGTCGGCGGAGGCCGTGAGTGCAGCCGAGGATTCCACCAGGTCGGTTCCCGTTTCCCGCGCCCGAGCCTGGATCTTTTCGCCCAGGCGGGGCGTGTGCATGTGAATATCGAAGGCACTGGTCCGCTTCACGCCCGCTTCGCGGAGGCCCTTGGCCAGGTGAAAAGCCGCCTCCCCGAAGCCCACGAATCCCAGCCGGTCGATCCCTGATCCAACCCCCAATCCAGGCATAAGTATAAAGTACCGCGCGTGGCCCGCAGGGTGCTCGGCGTCTTGGCCAGTAACGCGCGCCCGCTCCACTAGTGGGTGACCGCGGGCGCGACAGACAGACCCAGAACCCCGCTGCGCTCCATCGCCTGGCGCAGAAACCCGGAGGCGCGGACGGCATCGAGAAACTGGTTGACCGCCTTCAGAGCTTCGGCATTGCCTTTGGGAACGATGATAGCTTGCTCGACACCGTACAAGTCGTCGGGCAGCAGGCGCAAGCCGGCGACGCCGCGCATCAAATCAACCAGCCGTTGGCGATTCGCGCCGAATGCGTCCACGCGGCCGTCCGCCAGCATCCGCTTCGCTTCCTCGAAGCTGTTATCGTTGCTCTCGACAATCTTGGCCTGTTTCAAGGTGCGGGCCAGATACAGCGCCATGGAATCCCCGCGGTTGGCTCCGATACGGCGGTTGGGCCGGTCGATGTCTGCCACGGAGCGGATCGGCGAATTCTCCGGAACCAAAAATGTCTGCTGCACCAGTATGTAGATCTGGGAGAATTCGACGGGTCCTGCGCGCTCGGGATTATAGGCTACAAACCCGATATCTGCCTCGCCCTTGCTGACGGCGTCGATCACGGCCGCGGGATTGGGCGACCCGATGAGCTTCACCGGGACTCCCACACGCCGTCCCAGCTCGCGCGCCAGCTCAATCGCCGTTCCGCGCAGGTCCCCGCTTGAGGGATCCTTCACGACCTGTGCTGGATTCGTGGCCAGATACGCCGATCGCAACGTACCCGTGGGAGCCAGACCGGATTGCGCGCCCATTGGCAAAACGATGGGCGGCAGGACGGCAAGTGCGAACGTTACCCAGAATCTCACGTCAAAATCTTATCACCCGAGGCTTTTTTCGAGCCGGTCGAGCGTTTGCATGGCCGGAAGCACCTGTTGGACGCTGGCATTGGGCTCGCGCTTTTCCTTGATCGCGGCGAAGAACTCGCGATCCTGCAGTTCAATGCCGTTCATCGAAACGTCGACGTGGGAGATGTCGATCTTATTGTTATCGCCGTCGATCAGGTCGTCGTAGTAGCAAATGTAAGTCCCGTTGTCGCAGATATAACGAAAGAAGGTCCCGATGGGGCCCTTGTTGTTGAACGAGAGCGACAGCGTGCACACCGCTCCCGAAGGGGTTTTCATGATGATGCCCATGTCCATGGCGATCTTCAGCTCGGGATGCATGGGACCTTGCACTGCCTGCGCGACCGACGCCGTCTGGCCGGTCTGATATTGGAACAGGTCCACCGTGTGGCAGGCGTGGTGCCATAGCAGGTGATCCGTCCAGCTGCGGGGCTTGCCGGCCGCGTTCATGTTGGTGCGCCGGAAGAAGTACGTCTGCACGTTCATCTGTAAAACCTTGAGCTCGCCCGCGACGATCTTTTTGCGAATGTACTGGTGGCTGGGATTGAAACGGCGCGTGTGGCCGCCCATCGCGATCACTCCGGTTTCCTTCTGGGCCTTCACCAGGCGTTCGGTATCGGCCAGATTGTCGGCGATGGGAATCTCGATCTGCACATGCTTGCCGGCACGCATCACCTGCTCGCCCTGCTTGGCGTGCATTTGCGTGGGCGTCGCCAGGATCATTGCCTCCAGGCCGGGCTGTTTCAGGCTTTCCGCCAGATCGCTGGTGAAATGCGGGATCTTGAATTTCTTGGCCACTTCTTCCGTAGCGGCCTGATTGCCGCCCGTAAGCGTGATCACTTCAATGCCGGGAATGTTGGCGCAAGCTTCCAGGTGTTTGATGCCGAAGGCGCCTTGCCCGGCGAGACCGATCTTCATGATGATTCTTTCCTCAGTTCAATGAATGCCGCTCCCTCACGGTCGCGGTTCTGTGGCATAAAGCACCGAACCACGAGCGGCAGCGAGTGGCTAACTACAAAAATCTAGCGTAACTGATTTCTCAACATTATTGCTATACTCGCGGTTTCGGCCTCGTATAGATGAAGCACCTCCTTGCTGGCCTGATCCTGCTAAGTTATCCCGTTTTTGCCGCCGATGAGCCGGCGCAGGCGCCTAAACTTTCCGATACGCTCGGCACAGCCGAGCTGCTCCTGCTGAAGTTGCCCGCAGTCATTCCCAGTCCACTCGATTTCGGTCAGCTCGCTTGGCAGAAACTCCCGGTGTTCTCGCTCGAAGGCATCTCGTGGACGGTGAACCGATTCACGGTAGAGGGGATGACGGCCAACGATCCCTACCAGCCCGGACACCCGGTGACGCTTCCCGATCCCGGCGGTGTGAGCGAAGTGCAGCTGTTCGGGTCTTTCTCGGGATCTGGACCGACGCTGTCGTACACCTTCCGGCAGCCCATGCAGAGCTGGCACGGGTCGGGCACGATGTTCGCCACCGGCGGCTCGCTATTTTCGGACAATTTGCCTGCATCTGATGCGCTGGTACAAACCTCGTCCCGGTTCCACCGGTTCGTTTACGCCAACGTCCAGGCGGGCGGCAAAGTGACGCGCTGGCTCGACGTTTTCCTTTCCGGCACGGGGCGGTGGGCGTCTCAGACTGCCGCCCCGGCGGACCCGATCGGGCGCGATCTCAAGTCGTGGGATCTCTACACCACCATGCGCGCCTCGATTCATCCCAATGCCGCGAATCATTTCGATGTGCTGGTGGTGGGCGCGCGCGCGAACGATTTTGGCTGGTCGCTGCCGGAAGGGCTGGAGGCGCTGGAAGGACGGCGTATGGCTCCGCCAATTCTCCCGCAAAGCGACCTGCGCGAAGAGGATCACATGGATTTTGTCCAGGTCGGCTGGACCCGCAATCTCCTCGGTGGAGACTTTCAGCTTCGATACGGCTATACGACGGCGCACGTGGATACCGTCGCGGACCAAAGCTTGCCCTCGTCGTACCTGCAAATCGCGCTTACACGCCAGGAACTGGCGTACGTCGATCTGGCCACCGGGCTGACGAATGGCACTATTCCGGCCGGTCCGCTCCTGCAGAACCAGGCTGTCAAGCCGCAGCACGAGGGGATCGCCGTGTGGCGCCGCGGCAACCTTCAGCACGGCGGCATCAGTCATGCGTTGACACTGACCGCGACCGTCGGCCGGTCGGAGGCCGAGAATCGGTTCCTGAACCCGCCCAACGCGCTCGCTATCACGGTGAATGGTCAGCCCGACACGGCGATCCTGCTCCACACCCCCCGAACCACCTTCGCAGACGTGGACCATTTCACGCTCAGCGCCGACGATCAGGTCCGCCTGGGCAAGCGCTTGAGCCTGGACCTGGGTCTTTCATTCGTGGCCTGGAATGGATCGTTGCCCGCGCAGGGTCCTCCCACGGATGGGCGGGAATTTCAGTTTGCGGCGCAGCCGGATCTGATCACCTGGCGCAACGCCGCGCCCAGAGCCGCGATAGCCTGGCAGCCGCCGGGCGCGAGTCCGTTGGTGATCCGCGCCGGTTACTCGCGGTTCTTCTATCCCCTGGCGGGCCGTTATCTGGACTTCGGTAACCCCAACAGCCTGAGCGGCGATGAGTATCAATGGGTCGACGCGAATCACGACGGGCAGTTCTACTACGACGAAACCACCACGCTCCTGCGGCGGTTCGGCGGCGCCGTATCGCAGATCGATCCAAATTTGAAGCCGCCCTATGACGACGAGTTTTTCGCTTCGGCCGAGTTGAAATTTGCCGGCGGGTTCTTCGTCCGCGCGCGGGCGTTTCGCCGGATCGAGCGGGATCGCATCGCGGCGGTGAATACAGGCGTGCCGTTTTCGGCCTACCAGCCGCGCACCATCCTCGATCCAGGACCGGATGGAGTGGCCGGCACAGCCGACGATCGCACGCTGACCGTGTATGAGCAGGATCCAGCCACGTTCGGTCAGGATCATTTTCTCCTGACGAATCCGCCGGGTCTGAGAATGGATCAGCGTGGAGTGGTCGCGGAGGGCGGCTTCAACAAGCGTAGTCTGGCCGTGCAGGGATCGCTCTACGTGGGGAAATCCTGGGGTCCGACGAATCCTGGCAACGACATTTGGGAAAACGACTCAGGCGTGGTCGGGTCCCTGTATGCGGATCCGAACACCATGATCAACGCCAGCGGCAGCCCGGCCATGGATCGCCGATTCGCGGGAAAAGTGCGGATGTATTTTCCAACTCCACGCCGCTTCGGGAAGCTGGAAATCATGAACACGGCGGTGTTCCTCGGCGGATACCCGTATGCCCGGCAGCTCCTGGTGACGGGTCTCGCGCAAGGGCCGTTCTTGGTGGACGCAACGCCTCGCGGCGGGCCGCAGGGCTATCGCACCGATCCCGTGTATGACTGGAATCTGAAGATCAGCCGCGCATTTGAGATCCACGGCGGCTTGCTGCGCCGCGGTACGCTGCGAGTGAGCGTGGAAGTGTTCAACTTGCTCAATCTAGGAACCGCTCTGCGCGTGGCAGATTTGACTGGTCCGCAGTTTCTGCAAAATCTTCCGCTGGAAGTCCAGCCGCCGCGATTCGCGCGGGGCGGGATTTCCTGGGTGTTCTAGAAGCTCCTTATTAAAACTACAGTTCGCCAGCGGCGCGCAGCCGACGCTGTTCGGCTTGCACCACCACCAGGCACATCAACATCCCCAACGCATGCGCCCCGGCATCCACCAGAGGATGCGGTTTCAGTGACCGCAGCGAGTCGATGTTTTCGTCTTTGATGGTCTCGAGTGCGGCGGATTCCTTCGCGTTCAGGCCGTACTCCTTGGCCACCGCCTGCGTGTCCTTGAAGAAGCGCTTGCGAAGGTCGCTCGAAAGCCGCAGCTCGTACAGGACCTTGTTCAGCGCGTACGAAGACGGCTGCGGGTGCTTGTAGAATTCGAAGCCACCCTGGGTGAAGTTGTAAGCGGGCGGGACTTCGCCGGTGGGCGGACCCTTGCGCTTATTCGGCAGGAACCGCATGACCGCGTGCCCGTGATGCCAGGTCGGCTGATACGTGATCAGCTCGCCCGGAACGTTGCCGATCGCGCCGAACATCGGATACCACGGCAGCATCTCGGTGTTCCCGACCTCGTCGAGCTGCTCGGAGCTGAGCGCCAGAATCGGATCCAGGTTGCCGCGCTCCATCTGCGCGATGGCCCAGTAATCGAAATCGTAGGCCGGCTGCGGATACTTCCAGGTGCCGGGGTAGTGCGACATGCCGCCGCTGGCGATGATCACCACGCGCTCGGGACGGCCCTTGACGATGTCGGCGATCGCCTTGCCCAGCGCGTGGCAGCGGCGCGGCGAGGGCAGCGGGGGCAGATAGGTGTTGATGAAGATCGGCACCACCGGAATGTCGCGGTCCCCGATGATCCACTCGTAAACCGCCGCGAAGCTGTGGCCCAGCAACGCATCCTGCGAATAAGCCATGTCGAACTCGGCGCGCACCAGCTTGTCGAGGATGTCCTCGGCCAGCGGCAAATGCACCTTCATGTTGTAACTTTTGTTGGCGAAGTGCGCCTTGGATGTTTCGCCCGCGATCACCGCGAAGGTGGGAACGGATGATAGAAAGAATGTTTCCAGGTGGTCGCTGCCGAGGACGATGACGGCATCGGGCTTGAGCTCGTCCAGCTCCTTGCCCATCAGTTTCATCGCCGCGATGTCGGCATCCAGCTGTTCGGGAACTTCCGTAGGCGGTCGCACAAACAACTGCGGCGCGTGTACCGTCGCCCAGGCTCCGACAATCTGTCCCATAATTTCGCTCCTCTAATCTTCCTGATCAATCTTCCTGATCAACGTATACCACGCCGAGTTCCTTGAGCTTGGCCCGCAGCCCGTACATATCGAGTCCGGCTTCGCCCGCGCGCAGCCGCTCGCGATTTTTTTCCTCTTTCGCGATTCGCTGCTGGCTGGCCACCACCACGTCGGCCACATCCTCGCGCGGAACCACCACCACGCCGTCAATATCGCCGATAATCGCGTCCCCGGGACGCACCAGCTGCCCCGCGCAGGTTACCGGAACGTTGACCGACCCAAGAGTAGCCTTCACCGTTCCCTGCGCCGAGATGGCCTTCGCCCATACCGGGAAATCCATGGCGGTCAGATCGGCGACGTCTCGGACGCCCGCGTTGATCACCAGCCCGGCGACGCCGCGGGCTCTCAGCGAAGTCGCCAGCAGGTCGCCGAACATGCCATCGGTCGATTCGGCCGTACAGGTCACCACCAGAACGTCGCCCGCCTGGCACAGTTCCACAGCGGCATGGATCATCAGGTTGTCACCGGCCTGGCACAGCACCGTGACCGCCGGGCCAGCCACGCGCGCCGAGTTATAGATAGGCCGCATGTACGGGGCAAGCAAGCCCGTGCGCCCCTGCGCTTCGTGGACCGTGGCTACGCCGAGCTGGCCCAGAATCTTGACTCCTTCCGCGTCCGGACGGCGGATATTACGTACGATCCTATGTTTCATAAAGACGTTTCATGACGAAACGCCTAGGATAACATCTAGGGGAACGGACGGCCCATTTTCTTCGCCACGGCCTGTTCGTACACGTACCCGGCGGCTGCGGCGTCCTCGACGGCGATGCCCAGCGATTCGAAGACCGTGACAGTTGAAGGATCGTAGCCGCGGTCGACATTCTTGAGCTCCACCACGTTGGCCCAGCTATCGGCCAGGATAATGTCGCCGGCTTCGATCTTGGCTTGTTCCAAGTCGTCGACGACCACGCGTCCCGCCGCGCGCATTAGATCCGCTGGTATTTCGCGGCGATTCGCGACGTTCGATCCCATGGCATTGATCAGCGTGCCTGGCTTGATCCACGAGGACTCGATCACCGGATCCTTCGACGATGTCGCGGTGACCACGATAGGAGCATCGCGCACGGCGGCTTCGGCCGATTCCGCGACGACACAATTGAACTCCTTGGCGAAACTCTCGGCGTTCTCCTTCTTGCGGCTCCAAACGCGGATTTCTTTGATCGGCCGGACGGCACGCATGGCTTCCACCTGGCCGCGAGCCTGATATCCGCTGCCGATCATTCCTACTACGGAGGCGTCTGGTGCGGCCAGGAGATCCGTCGCATAGCCGCTCGCCGCGCCTGTGCGGATCAGCCCCAGATTGTTGGCTTCGAGGTACGCGAGCGGTTTCCCGGTCTCGGCGTCATAGAGCAGGTTGATCATCTGGAGCAAGCCGTACTTGCGGTTGCTCGAGTAGATCTTGGCGACGAAATACTTGCCGCAGGATCCAGCCATCTGGTGCAGCACGGATCCGGTGTCGAGAATCAGCCTTCGGCGTGGATGGTTGCGCGTGCGCCCCGCGCGCATTTCCTCAAACGCTCGCCGCATCATATCGATGCAGGCGTTCATCGGCAGCAGTTGCTTTACTTCTTCTTCATTGAGATAGATCACTGAAGAATTTTAGCGGATTGCTGTGCGGCGGCGGAGAATCAGAGCCAGTACGACGCCGAACAGGAGGCCCGCGGGTAGTCCCAGGCTGGTCATGGCGGCCCGCGCTTTGCCCTCGATCTGCTTCGTGCCTTGATCTGCGGCTGCGACGAGCTCGATTCGTTCTCCCTTAGTTCTGTCGCCGGGATCGAACGCGTCGGCCCTGAAACTGAGGTTGGCGTAGATTATTCTAGCGACCAAGTCCCGGCTGACTCGCTGTGCTTGGACCGGGTCTTCGTAGGCGAAGGAGACTTGTGCAAGGTTCGGGCCCACGGGCCTGACTTGGATCGCCCGGCGCATCCGATCGATCACATCCTCCATCTGCATACGGGTGCGCTCGCGTGGGTAGAGCTTTTGGTTAACCACGATCGTGGTGAGTGCGTTCCGCGTGAAGGCTGCTTCTGTCAGGCTCACAAAGGCATCCGTATCGAGTGGAGTTACTTTGAGGGTCGCTGTTGACCGATAGGGGTAGGGCATCAGCAAAAATGCCACGATGCCCGCGAGTAACACACCCGCGATCCCACACACCGTTACGATTCTTCCGAAAGACCATCGTGACATTTGCATCTCCATCGCTGCTTTAAATAAATCCCATATATCGTGCGATCCCGAATCCTCCAGCAAGGCTTCCAACTCCTGGCCGTATCGCCGCCGCCACCACGCCGGATAGAGCTTGATCAGGAACTTCATGCTTGCTTGAGCCGGCTCAAGCCGGTCTTCACTACCCGATTAAGATTGGCAAGCTGTTCTGCCAAGTGTTCCTGACCCGCTGCAGTAATGCGATACGGCTGGCGGCGGTCGTCGCGCGATTTCACCGGACCGATCCAGCCGCGCTCCTCCAGGCGCGTGATCGCGCCATAGAGCGTCCCGGGGCCCAGGCGAACACCGGCGAACCGCTCGATGTCCTCCATCATGGCGTAGCCGTGTTTATCGCCCTCGGCTAGGCTGGCAAGCACGAGAAGAGTGGGATCAGACATCTGTAGTACGTTCCACGTAATATCGTACGACGTAATAATGATCCTGTCAAGTGGAAACCAGCGATACTGATTCCGAAAGGGTGAAATCAGGAAACATGCAGGTTGTCCCCATACTCTTGTCTGAACTCGCGGCGCGGCTGGGCTCCCGTCTCATTGGCGACGGAGCCATCCCCATAACAGGCGTCGCTGGAATGGAACAGGCTGGCTCCAGCCAGATCACCTTCCTGGCCAATCCCAAGTACGCCCACAAGGTGAAGGACACCCGCGCCGGCGCGATTCTGCTGGCCGAACCCATTCCGGCGTTAGCCATCGCGCAGCTCATCTCCACGAATCCGTATCTCGATTTCGCCCGCGCGCTGGCGCTGTTCTATCAGCCGCCGCGTCCGAAAACCGGTGTCCATCCGGCGGCATCGGTCGCCAATTCCGCCCGCATCGGTGAGAATGCCTCCATCGGCGCATTCGCAGTGGTCGGCGAAAACGTGGTGATCGGGAAAAACGCCGTTCTGCATCCGCACGTGGTTATCTATGACGGCGCTCAGATCGGCGACGATTTCCTGGCGCACTCGCATGCTGTGGTGCGCGAATTCTGCCGCGTCGGCCACCGGGTCACGCTGCAAAATAGCGTCGTCGTGGGCGGCGATGGCTTCGGATTCGCCAAACGTGCCGATGGGACGCACGAGAAAATCGTCCAGAGCGGTGTCACCATCATCGAAGACGACGTGGAGATTCAGTCCCTGACCTCCGTGGACCGCGCTACGGTCGGCGAAACGCGCGTCCGCCGCGGCGCCAAGATCGATAGCCTGGTACAGGTCGGCCACGCCTGCGTGGTGGGCGAAGACGACATCATCTGCGCTCAGACTGGCCTCGCCGGGTCCACCATTCTCGGCAAAGGCGTGCTTTTGGCCGGCCAAGTCGGCGTTTCGGGCCATCTCACCATTCACGATGGCGCGGTGGTTTACGCGCAAAGCGGAATCGGCCACGACGTTGCGCCCGGAGCGGCCGTGAGTGGATCTCCTGCGTTTGACGCTAAAGAGTGGCTGCGCGCCATCACCGCGTTTCAGAAATTGCCGGATATGTTGAGGAGGGTGCGACAATTGGAGAAACATTTCCCACATGATTGAACCTCCCGATATTCCAGGCCGCTTGCCGCTCGCTTACCGGAACCAGGAATTCCTCGATGTGCCGGATGCCCGGCCTCTGCGTATTCTGAGTGAATACCTTTACCCGCTGTCGCACTTCCGCAAGGAAAAAATTCGCGACACCATTGTGTTCTTCGGCTCGGCGCGAACCTTCGAGGCCAGCGCCAGCGGGCGTTACTATACCGAAGCCCGCCAGCTCGCGCATCGCATTACCGAATGGTCGGAGAGCCTGGATGAGCGGCATGGCCGGTTTGTCGTCTGCACCGGCGGCGGTCCGGGCATTATGGAAGCCGCCAACCGCGGAGCCGCCGAGGCGGGAGGAAAAACCATCGGCCTCAACATCGGATTGCCGATGGAACAGCGCCCCAATCCGTTCATCACGCCGGATTTGAATTTCGAGTTCCACTACTTCTTCATGCGGAAGTTCTGGTTCGCCTACCTGGCGAAAGCTTTGGTGGTGTTCCCAGGCGGGTTCGGAACGCTCGACGAGCTCACCGAGATTCTCACGCTCACCCAGACCGAGAAGCTGGTCAAGAAAATGGTGATTGTGCTGTATGGAACCACGTTCTGGAAAGAGATCGTGAACTTTGACGCCCTGGTTCGCCACGGGATGATCGATGAGCGCGATCTGAATCTGTTTCAGTTCGCCGACGACGTGGACAGCGCTTTCCAAATCTTAAAGGACGGGCTCACGAAATATTACCTGGAGCCGGGTGGAGAAACGCCGTCCATCGCCAAGTCCCGCATCTGAGTCGATAGAAGGTATCGTGCGCACCCGCGTCGAGCTCCTGTTTCGCTGGCTGGGCAGCGCGGGGATTGCGTTCGTTGTGCTCCTGCTGGCCTACGCGGCTTGGGGCTGGGTCGCGCCGCGCAGCGGCTTCCGGCTGGTCCTGGAGATCGCCAGCATCATCGCCGGTCTGTGGCTCGCGATCCGGCTGCTTCGACTCGTCGCGCGACAGGCCTTATGGCGATTGCGCCACCGCCTGATCGTGACGTACTTGTTCATCGCCGGGGTTCCGCTTCTGCTCATCATCGGGTTGGCGGCACTTGCCGGCTATATGCTGGTGTACCAACTGTCGGCCTACCTGGTGATCACCGAGCTTGACCACCGCATCGCCGGTCTTGCCGCTGCCTCAGGCCCCACACTTCCCGTGCCCGCCGGCGGATTCCCAATGAGTGGCGTGCTCCAACGGGCGGGTAACTACTATCTCTTCTCGACCGTGAAGACGGCTCAAGGCGACGCGATCGTGACCGTACCGTTGACTCGTGAATACCTCGCGGGGCTTGTGCCGACGCTCGGCCTGGTGGGTATCGATCGGCCCACCGAGACGCCGTCGAAGGCCGCGCGCGCCACGCCCTCGTTGCCTCCGGCAGCCAACCGGTTCGACACCGAAGTTGTCTGGTTCGCCACCGTGCCGGCCTTCGATTGGAGTACTCCAGGCCGAACCTCGGATCTGGAACTAGCGGTGTTGACACGAGTGTCGGCGGTCTTATCCACGGTATTCAATCGCAAGGCGGATCTCGCGCAGGAACTTCTGGAGGTAATTCTGATCGCCGGACTGGGTGTGTTCGTCTTGGTCGAAGTCATTTGCTGGGTGATCGGGATTAGAATGACCCGCAACATCACCGGCGCGGTGCATCACCTGTATGAGGGAACTCACCGCGTCATGCAGGGCGATTTCTCGCATCGCATCGAAGTGCGCGGGAAAGATCAGCTCGCCGAGCTGGGCGTTTCCTTCAACCGCATGACTGAGAACCTGGCACACCTGCTTACGGTGGCCAAGGAAAAGGAACGCCTGCAGTCGGAGATCGAAATCGCGCGCGAAGTCCAGAATCAGCTCTACCCGCGCGGAGCGCCGCAAACCGGGTCGCTGCGTATCACTGCGATTTGCAGGCCGGCGCGGATCGTGTCCGGCGATTATTACGATTACGAGATCACGCGTAGCGCCCACGTGGCGCTGGCTATCGGAGACGTGGCCGGCAAGGGAATCTCCGCCGCGCTGCTCATGGCCACTGTGCAGAGTTCGCTCCGCACGCAGTTAAGCAACGGCAACGGGAATGACCCGCCTTCCGCCGCGCGCCTGGTCTCGCAGCTCAATCAGTACTTGTACGCGAACACGTCAGCCGAAAAATACTCCACGCTGTGCTTGGGCTTGTACAATGAGGCCGACGGTTCCTTTGTCTACACCAACGGCGGGAATGTGCCGCCAGCACTGGTGCGCGGAGGCGCCGTCCACCGGCTCGAGGTGAATGGAACCGTGGTGGGCGCTTTCCCACACGCGGAATACGGCGAGAGCCGGATCGCGTTAGAGCCTGGCGATCTGCTGGTATTCTTCACCGACGGTGTTACCGAGCCGGAAAACGAGTACGGGGAAATGTTCGGCGAGCCGCGTTTTCTCGATTTGCTGGCGCGCAATGCGCACCTCGGCGAAGAGGAAATTGTGCGCGTGGTCATCGAGAGCGTGCGCGCATGGACGGGCTCGGACGAATTGCAGGACGATATGACGCTCCTTCTCGCGCGCCGCTTGTGAATCCCAACTTCACAAAGAAGCCTCACTTTAAGAAACGCTGGTAGAACGCTTCCGTCTGGTCCACCATCCGATCCACGGAAAACAGCCGCGCCCGGTCGCGAGCTCGTTGGCCTTGTACTCGCAGTCCTTCAGGATCCGACGCAGCCACGGTAATCGCCCGAGCCAGAGCCGTGGCATCGCCGGCGCGAACCAGCCAGCCGCCGTTTCCAGGTTCGACAATCTCCGGCAGGCCACCCGCGTCGCTGACGATCACCGGCACCCCGTGCGCCATGGCTTCGAGCGCCGCCAGGCCCCAGGCTTCCGAGCGCGACGGCATGATGAACAGGTCCAAAGTCGCGAAAAACGCAGCGCGGTCGGAAATGAATCCGGGAAACGTCACGTTCTCCGGCGCACGGGGGCGAAGTTCTCGCAAGAGAGGACCATCGCCGGCCAGCACCATTTTGGCGCGTGGCACCGACGAATGGAGCAGCGCCGCAGCCGACACCGCCACGTCCTGCCCCTTCTCCTGGGTGAACGCGCCCATGTGGCCGATCACGAAATCCGCGTCTCCCAGCCCGAACTTCTTGCGATCCCGCGGAGCTGGTTCCGGCATCTCTATCCCGGTGTGGATGATCTCGATTTTGGCGGCCGGCACGCCGCAATCGATCAAGCCGCGGCGGACTGCGTCGGAGACTGCAATGATCCCGTGGCAGGTCCGTGTATATTTGACGCGATACAGCCAGGGATGCTTGGGCTGGAATGCGACGTGGCGCGTAACCACGCGGCAGACCGGTGCGCCGAAGGTTTTCCAGAACGCCACGGTTTGCGCCCGGCCGCTGTGAGCATGGACAATATCGGCGGTCCGCAGCCCGAGTTTCGCGATGGGGAATCCGGCTGCCTTGGCGCGTTCCGCCAGTACGCTCGCCGGCGGGCACACGATGGTTTGCCGGTATCCGCGTGCACGCAGTCCTCGCGCCAGCGTGAGCAGCGATTCTTGTCCGCCGCGCCAGGTTTCTTCGGTGTCCACGTGGATGATCGAGAGCGGTCGCAGAAAAATGACTGTAGCACTTTCCGCGGGTTAACCGGTTCCGTCCCGGTTGTAATAAAATATCCCCATGATCCGCCTTAAATGGCTGGTAATCTCCGCGCTTTTATCCGCCGCGGATGCATATTCCGAAAGTAAATGGATTCGCATGCAGTCCCCTAATTTCGACGCGTATTCAAGCGCGGGGGAGCGGGACACACGCGACGCGCTCCGCGATTTCGAACGGGTGCGCGATTTCTTCCTGCAGGTCAACCAGCGCGAGATTCCGAAGCCCGTACCGGTGTACGTCGTGGTGTTTGGCTCCGAAAAAGAATACGCGCCATACCGGTTCAACGAGGTGGCGACCGCGTATTCTTTTGGCGGCGCCGACCGCGACTACATCGTCATGGGCCGCACCGGCGACGAGGCGGCGCGGATTGCCGTCCACGAATACGTCCACCTGGTCGCCCGCCACGCCGGCCTCAGGTTTCCCCCCTGGCTCAACGAAGGGGTCGCCGAGCTGTACTCGACCTTGCGTATGCAGGGCGACAAAGCGCTGGTCGGCGATCTGATCCCTGGCCGGCTGCAGGCTTTGTTCACCGAGAAATGGATTCCGCTGTCCGCGCTTTTGTCGGCTCCCCAGGGCTCGCCCTTGTACAACGAAAAGAACAGAGCCGGCGGCTTTTACGCCGAGTCATGGGCGCTGGTGCACATGCTGTCGCTTTCGCCCGAGTACTCGCCCAAGTACTCCGAATTTCTGAACACCGTGCACGGCGGTATGGACTCCGAGGCGGCCTTGGCGAAAGTGTACGGTAAGACGGTTCCGGCCGTCGAGCAAGACTTGAACGCGTATTTTCGGGGCAATCAGTTCTATGCGCGTCTTTACCCCGTCAAGCTCGCCAGTGCCAGGGAGAATTTTCCCGCTATGCCCGCTCCGGCCTTCGACGTAAAACTGGCGCTGGCGGATCTGACCAACCGGCCCGGCAAGGAAGCCGATACCCGCAAGGTGCTCGAAGACCTCACTCGCGAGGATCCCAAGCGGCCGGAACCGTGGGCCGGCCTGGGCTATCTGGCATGGCGCGCCAATCGTACCGGCGAAGCTGCGGAAGCGTTCGGAAAGGCCTACGGGCTGGGTGATCGTAGTCCTAAACTTCTTTGGGACTTCGGACGCCTGGCCGGGCGCGAGCGTCCCGAAGATGCGATCAGCGCGCTTGCGGATCTCCACAATCTGGAGCCCGACCGGTTGGATGTTCGGATGGAGCTCGCCTACCTGTATCAAAACACCCGGCGTCCCGGCGCGGAGCTTTCCGTTTTGGCGGACGTGCGCAGCGTCACTGCTGAAGATGCCCCCCGTTTTTTCACGCTGCTCGCCAATGCGCAGATCCAGCTGGGCGATCGCGCTGGCGCGCGTGTCACTGTCGCGAAACTGGCCGCCAACGCAAAGACGCCCGAGGATCGGACACGCGTCGAACAGATGCAGCGCTATCTCGATCAGGCCGGCGCTCCACCGCCGGTCGCCGCTAGGAATACTCCGGACGAAACGCCGCGCCTATCGCGTCAGGCGCCCGCCGCCAAGCCCACCGTGGTGCCCCCGCCCGCGCCCGAGATCGAAGGATCCTTCGTTGAATTTATTTGTTTGGAGAAAAGCTTCAAGGTGGTGGTGGACACAGCACAAGGCAAGAAAGGGTATCTTATTCCTGATCCTCGCCAGGTCGTCATCGTCGGCCGCGCTGGGGGAAAAGTGGACTTGAACTGCGGTCCCCAGACTCCCGTGCGCGTGAAGATCGAGTACACCCCGAGCATCGCCGGTACGGAGGCCGACGGCGTTCTCAAGATTCTCTATTTCGAGTAGATTCGATCCGCGCCCGAGTAGATATTGAACCGGCCATCGCGCACGAAACCCGCCAGTGTCATTCCGAATCGCATAGCCGTTTCCACCGCCAGGCTGGACGGCGCGCCGACCGCGGCCAGCACGCCGATCCCGGCCATCAGAGCCTTTTGCACCAGTTCGAAGCTCGCGCGCCCGCTTACCAGCAGCACCGAGTCGTTCAGCGGCACGCGCCCGTCAAGAACCGAGCGGCCCACCAGCTTGTCGACGGCGTTATGCCGCCCTACGTCCTCCCGAACCAGTTGCAGCTGGCCCTCCGCATCGAACAACGCGGCCGCGTGCAGGCCGCCGGTGCGATCGAAAACCGGTTGCGTGGTCCGCAGGGTTTCGGGGAGCTTCAGGATCGTTGCGGCGGCGATCCTGGGCCGGTCGCGGGGCGGGGCAGTGCAGCCGGCGGCCACCAGCGCGTTTACCGATGCCTTTCCGCAAACTCCGCAACTGGATGTCAGGTAGAAGTGGCGCGTCTGGGCGCTCAAATCCACGGAGGCTTCCCCGGCCAGCGTGACGGTGATGGAATTCTCCCCGGGCGTGACCGATGCGATCGCATCACGGCCGGCCAGAATACCTTCGGTGAACAGAAACCCGACTGCTAGTTCTTCGTCGTTCCCGGGCGTGCGCATGGTGATCGCCAGGTCACGATCCTCTAACCGGATTTGGAGCGGCTCTTCTACCGCCAGCAGGTCCTGATCGGACGCGGGCTTTCCGGGCGCCTGCGATCCGGCGCGCTGTACCGGGACCGAAACGATGCTGCGCTTCACGATCCAGAGTATAGCGCTACTTTTTCTTGAATAGATCCAGGATGGCGTTGCGGGTTTCGCGCGTTGAGTGTACTAGAAACGTTGATCCCGGTCTCGCCAATAGCCCGGACTTCGCCGGCCGTGCGCCACCGCGACAACTTCGATGCCGGAATCTGTCTCCCGAAAATAGATCAGGAAAGGGAATCGCCGCAGAGGGTAACGCCGCCACGGTCCAATAACTCGCTCCCAACTTCTGGGAGAGTCAACGATGACCGTGATCGCTCGATCTAATTCGGCTAGGTACTGGTCTGCTACCTTCCTGCTTCTGGCTGCATACCAAGCGAACGCGGCCTCGAATTCCGCCGCGGCCTCCGCGTGGAAGGCAACCAGATCACCGGTCATTCCCAAGCTTGGCGATTAGCCGCGATCTCAATTCCACCCAAGGAACGGTCTTCACGCTCCCTGAGTCTAGTTCTTTGGCGCGCCTGAGAATCTCCCGTTCCCACAGTTCCTCGGCGTCGGGATCGACTGTCGAATCTAGCGAATCCAGTAGAGAATCGACTAAGGCTGCGCGAGTATCCGTCGGCAACGCCAGCGCGTCGCGCAGGATTTCCGCTGCATCACGGTTCATACTGTGATTGTAACGTTTCGCAACGTAGATTACGCCGTGCGGCGGGCGTCGTCTTCGCCCGGCATCAAGGACGATACGCGTCCGAAGCGCCGGTCGCGGCGGTGGAACGCGTCGACGGCCTCAGCCAGATCTTCGCCGGTGAACGTGGGCCACATTCGCGGAGTGAAAACCATCTCCGCGTAGGCGCATTCCCATAGAAGAAAATCGCTTAATCGCTGTTCACCGCTGGTGCGGATCAGCAGATCCACGTCCGGACCCAGCGCCTCGGAAAACGTCTCTTCGGTGGCATCATTTCCCATTCGCCGTGCTGTTTCCAAAATAGCCCGGCGAGAAGAATAATCCAGCGCCAGACGCAGATGCAGGCGGCGGCAGCGCGCCGTCTTGCGTTCAGCATCTTCCAATAAAGAGACGAGAGGAGCGGGCAAACGGTCGCGCCGGCCGATCGCCTCCAGGCGCACGCCGTTCTTCAAACAGCGCTCGGTTTCCTCCATCAGGTACCGGCCGAGCAGCTTCATCAGCGCTGTAACTTCACGCGCGGGACGGGTCCAGTTGTCCTCCGAAAACGCGTATAAGGTCAGCGTCTTGATGCCCAGGTCCGGCGCAGCCTCTACCACGCGCCGCACTGCCGCGGCTCCTGCGCGATGCCCGGCCACGCGAGGCAAACCGCGCCCCAGGGCCCAGCGGCCGTTTCCGTCCATGATGATGGCGACGTGAAAGCGTTCCAATGTGGATCAACGCTCCTTGCCGGGCGCTTCCGGCGTCCGCATCGCGTGAATCAGCGCTTCCATGTGATTCAGATACTTCTCCAGCGCCTTGCGGCCCGAAGCCGTCAGCGCGTACTCTGTCCTGGGCATGCGGCCTTCGAAGGATTTGGTGCAGGCGATATAACCTGCGTCCTCCAGTTTCCGGGCGTGCACGCTTAAATTGCCATCGGTGGTTTTGAGCAGACGCTTTAAATCGTTAAAGCTGAGTGACGTATTCGCCGCAAGTGCACTGATAATGCCCAGCCGGATCCGCTCATGGATTAACCGGTCGAGATCCGGCAGCGCCTCTGGCGCTTTTGTTTGCCGGGGAACATTTTCTCGCGTGCGCGCGAGTGCGCTTTGCCTAGCCACCATATCTCCTTGCGATGATCGTTCCAAACAGCACGTGCAGGCCGCCGAAACCCGCGCCGAGCCATAGATCGGCCCACACCATGGACATTCCCGGCAGCAGGAATAACGCCATCGCTCCTAGCGTTAGAAAGCAGCCTCCCATCACGGGAACCGCCGGCACCGAGAACGCGCCGCCAGTGATCACGCCTGTACCGTAGAGCATCAGCCACAGGCCAGGTATCGATGCGACCGCTCCCGCCTCCCACAACGCCACCGTCAGCACCGCCCCGGCGAACAGCGGCGGCACGAAACTGAAGACGAACTTGCGGGCCGGCGCCGACCACAGCGGAAGACCCGCGGCCCTGGCCTTGCGCCGCATCGCGAGCACGCCCACGCCCATCGCGACCAAGGCCTCGCCCAGCCAGATCGCCAGCCACAAGCCGCGCGACGCCGCATGCGATGCGAAGCCGGCGGCGGCCAGCGCCGTCACGCCCATCAGCACTCCACCCCAGCCCGGCACCGCGGTGAACGACCCCGCGCGTTCCATGGTCTCGCGGATGTAGCGCAGGTTGTCGAGCGCGTGCGTGTGCAGAGGGATCGGCTCTGGAGGTACGTCGCGAATCGGGCGGATGGTCGCCATGAAGATCCAGAATAGGCAACCCGCGGATGGTTGTCAAGTACTTTACGTTGGAAAGTGAATCGAAAAGTACCTAAGGTTTGGGCTCGCGATGGAAGTACTTGCGCTTGATGTCCGGCCAGAATTCCTTGAGAATCTGTGAGAAAGAATCGGTCGCCATCTGCACATAGAAGCGCTGGAAGTTATCTCCCAGGTTCCGCTCGCCGGGATAGTACGCGTTCCCGATGGCCGCGGCGATTGCGTTCCCGCTTACTTCCGCGGCATTGAAGGTCCAGTTGCCACGATCGTTGCGCGCGACCAGGACGCGGCTGGCGGCGTAGGCGGTGCGCGACCAAATCCCGCCGCGGCCTCGCCGGAAATAGCGCGGATCCTGGCGGAACAGAGTGGGCATCACTGATTCTGTCAGCATATTCCCAATGAGCTGATCGGCGACCGAGCCACCCAGCCGCTTGCTATAGCCCTTGACGCCCTGTCCGAAAGCCTCATGCTGATCGGTCAATTGCGCCAATCCCGCCATCCCGGCAGCCAGTATGAAAATGGGATAGTCGGTGGAATCCTTGTACCCGATGTAAAACTTGCGGCGTACCGCCAGTGGCTCAAAGGGACCGGTATCGTCCGCGGTCCGATAGTTCGGCAGCACCCCCAGCACGCGACTGGTGGGCGAACTGGGCACGATCGGGGCCGACGCATCGGTGGCGTCTTGCTGCGCCCACACCGGAATCGTTAGCGATGCGCATGCGCACAGCATTAAAACGGCTTTAGAAATCAAGATGGGTGAGACCTCAGGTAGTCGTTAAATGAAGACGGCCTTCGCGGCCCCTCCGTTACATTTTTGCACGTCCCGCAACCCCACTGATACCATGGTCACTGAAAATGGATCGGTAAAATGGGCCGTTAAGAATGGGTCGTTATACATGAAAGACCTGCTGGAGGCACTGTCGCCCGGATCTGAGGATCTCGCCTTGGCGCGAGCCATCGACCCCGGCCGTATTCCCGCCCACATCGCCATCATCATGGATGGAAACGGCCGCTGGGCCCAGCAGCGCAACCTGCCTCGCGTAGCTGGTCATAAGGAAGGCGTTCCCGCGGTTCGAACCACGGTTGAAACCTGCGCCCAAATGGGCGTCGGGGCGCTCACGCTGTACGCTTTTTCGGTGGAGAATTGGAAACGGCCGCGCATGGAAGTTGACACGCTGTGGAGGTTGCTGCGCGTCTACTTGCGTTCGGAACTCGCTCTCATGATGCGTCACGATATCCGCTTCACGGCCATCGGACGGCTGGAGGAACTGCCCGCCCAAGTGAGAACCGATCTGGACGACGTGTCTCGCAAGACTTCCGGAAATCGCGGCTTGCGATTGAACCTGGCCATCAACTACGGAGGCCGTGCCGAATTGGTGGACGCCGTGAAGGCCTTGGTGAATGCGCACGTTGAGGTAACCGAACAGTCCATCTCGGAGCGCTTGTATACGGCCGGCCAGCCCGATCCCGACCTGCTGATCCGCACCTCCGGCGAAATGCGCATCAGTAATTTTCTGCTGTGGCAGATCGCCTACGCCGAGCTTTACGTGACCGAGACACTCTGGCCGGATTTCACCCGCACTGAGCTGTTGCGTGCCATTCTCGAATACCAGAAGCGCGACCGGCGCTACGGCGGCCTGGGCGTCTCCGACGCTTCCGAGCTTGAGCCTGTCGGCCTGCCTGCGCGATGACGCGCATCCTCACCGCGCTGGTTCTGATTCCGCTGGTGGTGTGGGTGGTCTTGGCGGGCCCGCAATGGGCGCTGCTCGCCATCATGGCCGCGGTCGGCCTGATCGCCTTTCACGAATTCGACACAATCGCCGGTGCCCAGGGCATCGCCAAGTCCGGTGGCGTCGGCCTGGCGGCCGGACTCATCCTGCTGTTCGCTCCCGAGCCGGCGTGGGTGGTGATCGGAATCCTGGCAGTCGTATTGATGGTCGTGGAGTTGCGCCAAGTCGATTTTTCCAAAGCCCTGCCTGGCGCCGCCACCGCCCTGCTCGGAGTGGTTTATATCTTCGGAGCGTGGCGCTCTGCCCTGGCTTTGCGCGCGGTCGATCCACCTTTTGGGCCGCACTGGCTGATGATTGCGTTGCTGGTGAGCTGGGCGGGCGATACCGCGGCGCTGTATGTCGGGCGTTCGATCGGCCGCCACAAGCTCGCGCCTCGCGTGAGTCCTTCGAAGACCTGGGAAGGTTCCATCGGGTCGGTTGTGGGCGGCGTTTTGGCTGCGGGCGTATACGCTCACTACCTGATTCCCTCCGCTCCCGTCTGGCTGGTGTTGGCCGTGGCGGCCGCGGGAAACATCGCGGGACAGCTCGGCGATCTGTGCGAATCGGCCTTCAAACGAGGCGCGGGCGTGAAGGATAGCGGGACGACTCTGCCAGGTCACGGCGGCTGGCTCGATCGCATCGATTCGAGCCTGTTCAGTATTCCCGTGGTGTATGCTTTGCTCAGGGTTTTGATATGAGGATTGCGCTCGTAATCTTATTGATCGCATTCTCAGCGCCGGCCGCGAGTCTCACGGGCGCAGTCGTCGACCCGATCGGAGCATCCATCACGCGCGCTGTTGTGGAACTGGATTCTGGAAGCCGGAAGTACTTGGCCCGAACCGATGATGCCGGCGTTTACCAGTTTTTGAATCTACCGGCGGGGGAATACATCCTGACGTTCCGAGTACCTGGATTCAAGATGCGCATTGTTAAGTCGATTGGATTGTCGGAACGAGAGCAAAAGCGAATTCCCGACATCACTCTGGATATTTCCTCATCTTGCAGCGGAGCTGGTGAATCTGGGCCGTTTGCTACCGAACTGCGACCAGTTACTGGGGATGCGTCGTTCGGGCGTCTGAGCGGGAGCGTGCGCCCACAATTACAAGGCGTTGAGGTTGCCTTAGTCTGCAGAACCTTCAATGTGTGCAGGTCGACCAAGACCGATGCCAACGGGCGTTTCTCTTTCGACATGCTCTCCGCAGGCGTTTACGCATTGAACTTCCACGGCCAAGGCTTCTATCCGGAGAACGCCACGGGATACGAATACACCGTGAACTCCGGCTGGGAATCGATCTACGCCCCGAAGATATTGGAGCGGTGCCTGAACGGCAACTGCGACGCTAAATCGAGGCCGCCCCGGCAGCCGATCGTCTGCGAATAACGGAGCTATCATTCAGGCAGGAGCACCCGCCATGCGCTTCTCAGCCTTGTTGCTAGTCGCGATCTCCGGCATCGCCGCCGAAATCCCACAGGGCGCCCACGTGCTGCTGCGCATGGAAAATTCCATCACCACGCGCACGGCCAAGGACGGCGACTACGTCTACCTGCGAACCGGCAGTCCGATCAGCGTCGCTGGCAATATCATCTTGCCCGTCGGCAGTTACGTCCAGGGAGTCGTGACGAACGCCAAGCGCAGTGGACGCGTCAAGGGCCGAGCCGAGCTGGCGATTCGCCTGGAGACCATCACGCTTCCCACCGGCTCGGTCTACAAGTTCTCACCGAAGCTGGCTTCGGTCGACTCCGGCACGGGCGACCAGAAAGTCGTTGGCGACGAGAACTCCGTTCAGGAAGGATCGACCCACGGTCAGGACGCCGCACGCATCGCGATTCTTGCCGGCAGCGGCGGCGCACTCGGAGCCATCGTCGATCAAGGCGCGCGAGGAGCCGGAGCAGGCATTGGAGCGGGAGCAGGCGCGGCAGTTGGCCTCGCGACCGTCCTTCTCACTCGCGGCCGCGAAGTCGAGTTGCGCCAGGGGACCGCGTTGGATGTCGTGTTCGACCGCCCCGTCGCTCTGGAGTAGGAGCCGCTCGTTAGCTCTCGCGGTTCCGTAGCAGCACCGAACCGCGACAGCTATGGAGCGCCTTAAGACTACAGCGTCACCACGCGATGGTCCGGGCAATCCATCTGGACCACTTCGTATAGCCGCTCGACCAGGTCCAGCCCATGCTGGGCCCCATGTTGAGCAAGGAACGGCAGGATCGAATAGAAGCGTTCCTGCATGTGCCGGTGCGGATACAGCAGCGAGCTCAGATAGCGCGATTCTTCGGACGCGCGCACGTCCCGGCGCAACGTCTCGCGTTCGGTTTTCTTGCGCAGCTTTTCAAGCTGATAAAGAACCTTCGCGCGGCTTTTGCCCAACGCCGCCGCCAGCGTCGGATCGAAAGTTTCGAGCCCGTTGCCGAGCCGGTCCAACCGCCGCGTGACTTCTGCCGACGTCTCCTCGAACAAGCTCGCGACCCCTTCCGGCACCAACGCGTGCGCGATCCGTTCCTTCAGCGCCTCTTCCGGCGCGAGAGTATCGGTCAGCGTCAGTCCGTAGCGTGCCAATAACTTCGCGGCGCGCGCGTCCAGCAACGTGATACTCGCCCTCGATACCGCGACAGGCATGCGACCCAGCAGCCGGTCGTAAATCACCTGCGATTGCGCCAGGTACGCGAGTTCGGCCGGCCCGCCCACATAAGCGACAGTTGGAAACAGGTAATCCTGCCACACCGGCCGGAGCAGGGCGTTGGGCGATACGTCGGCGGCCCGGTCTTCCAACGCCGCGAACTCGGCGTCCTTCTTGCGCAAGGTGACTCGCTCGCCGTTCTCAAGCAGAAAGAAGAGAGAAGTGCTTTCTTCAACGTTGACCTGCGCATGATATCCGGCCGCAGTCAATTCGGCGTTGCGAGCCAGCAGCGATTTTTTCAGATCGGGCGCGGCAGCCAGAGCCTCCGCCATGAACGGCGCGCCCACGGCCCGCAGATTCGGATCCAGTGGATCGACGACCAGCATTCCGATCCGCCCGAGGAGTTTCACCAGCAGCGCGCGGAATCCCGCACCCATGGTCGTGCCCGCCGGGTAAGCGTCCGCAACGGCTGCGGCGATTTCCTCGCCATGCTCGAATCCTGCCAGCGCTTTCCGCAACTCATCGGTCGGCGGATGCTCTACAGGAAACCCGCCCGCGGGGCGTTGCTTCCCTTGCCACGTCAACGGGGCTTTCATGCGCAATATAGCGGGATGATGCGCCGCATCGAAAATCCAAACATGATCGACTTCCGGAAAATCGTGATCCTCAGTCGCCAGCCAGAAGATGGGCACCGCCGGGATTCCGCTCGCGTTGAGATCTTCGGCCAATCGCGCTGCCGTGAGCGCTTTGTAAATGGTGTACGCCGGACCCGAAAACAAACCCACCTGCTGCCCGGTGAGGACCGCCACCGTCCCGGACTGGGCAAAGCGCGCAACCAAGCTGTTCCCGGGGTTCTGCGCTTCCAGAACTCGGGCGATCGTCGCTCGACGATCATCCGGATACCGAATCTCGCGCGCCGCCGCCGCATACGACTCCCGCTGGTGCGGATTGTGGCGGTAAAAGCGTGCGACCCGGTCGAAATGATAGGAGAGATCGGCGAAAAGCTTCGAGGTGCCGGGGATCTCAGTGTGACGTAGACAGGCGGGGTCCATCACGCGCTCATGCTCAAACGTACCAGATGAGCTAGGGGACATGCTACATTCAGCCTGTGGACGCATCGGCGATCAAAGTGGACCAGCGGGCGGAGTGGCTAGCCGCTGCGCGTAAGGTCATGGAAACAGAGGCTCAGGCAATTCTTGCCGCCTCCACGCGTTTGGACCAAAATTTGATTGCGGCAGTCGAATTGATTCTCAGCCACTCTGGAAAACTGATTGTCACCGGCATCGGCAAATCCGGGCATGTTGCCCGTAAAATTGCCGCCACGCTCCAAAGCACCGGCACCCCCGCGGTCTTCCTGCATCCCGCTGAAGCCGCTCACGGAGACCTGGGCGTGTGCCAGCCTGGCGACTCCGTCCTGATGATCTCCAAAAGCGGTTCGACGGCAGAGCTGCTCGATCTTGTCCCCGGACTCCGCGAATTCCGGCCGGCGTTCGTCGGGATTCTCGGCAATCCGTCCTCGCCTCTGGCGCGCGAGATGGATGTGGTGCTCGACGCCAGTGTTCAGCGCGAGGCAGATCCCGAGGGGTTCACGCCGACCGCGAGCTCCGCGGTAGCCTTGGCAATAGGTCACGCCCTGGCAATCGCCTTGATGCAGGCGCGCGGCTTCACGGCAGAGCACTTCTCGCGCCTTCACGCCGGCGGCCAGTTGGGACGGAATCTGCGCCTGCGCGTCGGCGACGCCATGCACCGGGGCAACGAGGTCGCCTGGGTCGCGCCGGAGGATTCGCTGAAACACGTGGTCATTGCGATGTCGCAGCGTCCGTTGGGCGCGGCGTGCGTGGTATCCCCGGCGGGAACACTGACCGGGCTGATCACCGATGGCGATGTGCGTCGTGCGCTGCAAGCCCACGACGATATCCGGACGCTGCGCGCCTGCGATGTCATGACGGAGCGGCCCTCTACGCTGGCTCCGGAAGCCCTGCTGCATGAGGCGCTGGCGTTCATGGAGGATCGTCCATCGCAGATCTCGGTGGTGCCGGTCGTGGATGGCGAACATCGTTGCCTGGGCCTGTTGCGCCTCCACGATATCTATCAGAAGTAGGGCAGGCGTCCACGCCTGCGCGGGGCTTCCAAGCCCCGCTGAGAAGTGCGGGCTGGAAAGCCCCGCTTGCGGGCAAGCCGCCGCAGGTCTGGAGACCTGCCCTGCGTGTTACAATGGAGTTCTCCGCTTCCTCGTCGAAGGCGATTCGATCTCGAGGAGGCCCCATGGCAGGGATTGCCACCAAGCATACGCTTCCTGCTCCGTTCCACGAATACGAGCTTGATGACGCTTTCGACGAAATGGTCGATAGCGCCGGGGCGGTTCGTCCTCACTACCGCCATATTTACGAGGCGTTGCGCGAGCTGACGGGCGAGGAGCTGCGCCGGCGGCAACAGATCGCCGATCTTTCTTTCCTCCACCAGGGCATCACCTTCACGGTCTACGGGCGCGACGAAGGCACCGAACGCATTTTCCCCAACGATCTTCTGCCCCGCGTCCTGACGCGCGATGAATGGACTCGCATCGAGTCCGGCTTGACGCAGCGCATCACTGCGCTGAATCTGTTCCTCAAGGACATCTACCACGAAGGCAAGATTCTGAACGACGGCGTGGTGCCGCGGGAAATCATTTACAGTTGCAAACATTTCCGGCGCCAGATGCGCGGTTTCCATGTCCGCAAGGATGCTTATGTCACGGTCGCGGGCACCGACCTGATCCGTATGCCGTCGGGCGAATTCGTGGTGCTCGAGGACAATCTGCGCGTGCCCAGCGGCGTCTCCTACATGCTGGTGAGCCGCGAAGTGATGAAGCGCCTGTTCCCCGATCTGTTCCGCAAATGCGGCGTGCAGCCCATCGAACACTATAGCCAGGCGCTGCTCTCCACTCTGCGCGCGTTGACGCCGCTGGGTTCCCCGCGAGGACACAGTGAGCCCACCATCGTTCTGCTGACACCCGGCGTTTTCAATTCCGCCTATTTCGAGCATGCGTTTTTGGCGCGGCAGATGGGGATCGAGCTGGTGGAAGGCCGCGACCTGGTGGTGCACGACAACTTCGTCTACATGCGCACCTCGGCCGGTCTCCGCCGCGTGGATGTGATTTACAGAAGAATAGACGACGACTTCATCGATCCCTTGGCCTTCCGCGCCGACTCCGGCCTGGGCATCCCCGGCCTGTTCAACGCCTATCGCGCCGGCAACGTGAGCATGGCCAACGCGCTCGGCACCGGCGTGGCCGACGACAAGGCCATTTATGTGTACGTTCCCGCGATCATCAAGTACTACCTGAACGAAGATCCGGTGCTCAATAACGTCGAGACGTATCTCATGTCGGATCCTTTGCAGCGCAAGCACGTGCTCGGCAAGCTGCAGGATTACGTGGTGAAAGCGGTTGGCGAATCGGGCGGCTATGGGATGCTGATCGGGCCGCACAGCACCGCCGAGCAGCGCGACGAATTCCGCCGGCGCGTGGAAGAAGACCCGCGCAACTACATCGCGCAGCCGACCATCCGCCTTTCGCGCGCTCCGTGTTTCCTGGACGGCACCGTGCAGCCGCGGCACGTCGACCTGCGTCCGTATATTCTCTTTGGCGACAAAGTTACCGTGGTGCCCGGCGGCCTCACGCGCGTCGCTCTGCGGAAGGGATCTCTGGTGGTGAACTCGTCGCAAGGCGGCGGCAGCAAGGATACCTGGGTTCTAGATTGATGCTTACGTGTGTCAGAGCGCACAGGACGCGGCGGCGTCCGCCGTTGACGTTCAGAATGTTGCCGCCGCGTTCCGTTGTGCGCGATTAAAATTATGCTCTCTCGCGTAGCTGACAGTTTGTATTGGATGAGCCGCTACCTCGAGCGCGCGGAGCATACCGCGCGTGTAATTAACATCCAGTTGAACCTGATGCTCGAGCGCGGGTCGCAGTCGGAAGACCTGGACTGGGCGCGCGTGGGTCGCTCGCTCGGCATGGAACGCTCCGTGGAAGACCATGAGGACTGGAACGCGGAGAGTCTGGCTCAATCGCTCTTGCACGATGCGTCCAACCGCTCTTCGATCGTCGCCAGTATCGTCGCCGCGCGGGAAAATGCTCGTCAGGTGCGCGAGCAGATCAGCTCGGAAATGTGGGAGCAGTTGAACCGCTTGTTCCACGCCGTTCGCCGCAGTTCGCCCGAAGTTTGGGACTCGCGCGATTTCCTTCAATCCATCAAGGAGGGCGCGCATCTGTTTCAGGGCATCACCGATTCCACCATGACCCACAGTGAGGGCTGGCAGTTCATTCAGGCCGGCCGGTATCTGGAGCGTGCGGTGGCGGTTTCGACTTTAGTGGGTGCGCACTTTCGCGAATTTCATCAACCCGCCCATGCCGGGGCCGAGCGTGTTTATCTGGAGTGGATCGGACTGCTGCGATCCTGCACCGCGTTCGAGGCCTATTGCAAGGCGTATACCGCGGACGTCAAGCCGGAACGCATCGCCGAATTCCTGGTTCTGCATCCGACTTTTCCGCATTCCATTCGCTTCTCCGCGGAGGCTTTAGAGACCGCCATTAAAGAAATAGGCCGGGAAGCCGGAAGCCGCCGGGCAGCGCGTGTCGAGCGCATCGCGGGACGCCTGCGCGCCACGCTCGGCTTCGGCCAGATCGACGAGATCATGTCTGGCGGGTTGCACGCCTATCTGCACGAACTCCTGCGCCAGTGCGGGCAGGTGCACAGCGCGCTGTATCAGACCTACATTTCGTATCCCATCGAAGCAGCGCTGGAGGCATAAGCATGTTCTATTCCATCCGCCATCTAACGCGTTTCCGTTACAAGACTCCGGTCAGCGAGAGCCTTATGGAATTGCGCATGCACCCGCGTACCGAAGGCGGGCAGCGATGCCTCTCCTTCCAGCTTTCCGTGGACCCGCGCACACGTGTGTATGAGTATCGCGATTACCTGGGCAATAGCGTGCACCACTTCGATGTGCCAGGGCACCATCGCGAGTTGAAGATTGTGGCCGAGGCTCTGGTGGAAATCGAGCCTGCTCCGGAGCTTCCGGACAGTCTGGAGCCTGCGGCCTGGGATGAACTCGACCGGCAGGCGGCCGCGGGCGACTATTGGGAAATGCTGATGCCCAGCCAGTTCGCGCAGCCCAACGAAGCGCTTCTGAGTTTGATCGAGCCGCTTCGCGTCCGGCGCCGCGACGACCCGCTGGGTTTTCTTCGGGAGCTGAACGCAGCCATTTACGACTGGTTCGAGTACGTGCCCAAAGCCACTCGCGTGGATTCGCCCATCGACCATGCCATCGAAGTCCGCAAAGGCGTGTGCCAGGATTTCGCGCACATCATGATCGCGCTGGTGCGTCACGTCAGGATTCCGTGCCGCTACGTGAGCGGCTATGTCTACCGGCGTTCCGAAACCCACGACCGGTCTCCCGAAGGCGCCTCGCACGCCTGGGTGGAAGCGCTGCTGCCGGGGATGGGCTGGGTGGGGTTCGACCCGACCAATAACCTGATCGCGGGCGAGCGTCACATCCGCACCGCCATTGGCCGCGATTACGCGGACGTGCCGCCCACCAAAGGCATCTTCAAAGGCAATTCCGAAAGCCAGCTGACTGTGTCGGTGCGGGTGGCGCCTTCGGATGCTCCGCCGCCGGCCGAGGAAGTCCTGGCGCCGCCCGACGAATGGCAAGCCGCCATCGCCGCCGCGGAAGAGGCCGAGCAGCTGCTGCAGCAGCAACAACAACAGCAGCAGTAGCGGCGCTCGCTATAATCGTGGCCGAGTGAAGCTGCTTCTGTAATGGTCAAGCCTCCGGGGCCTAAAGGCCATCTCCTTGTCGGCGTTCTGCCCGACTTCCGCCAAGACCCTGCCGGGTTTCTCGAAAAAATGGCCCGCCAATACGGCGACGTGGTCTATCTCCCGCTGGGCCGCCAGCACATCTACTACGTCGGCCATCCCGATGCGATCCGCGACATTCTGGTCACTCACCAGAACAAGTTCAAGAAGAGCCGCATGCTGGAGCGCGCGCGCGTACTGCTCGGCGACGGGCTCCTCACCAGCGAAGGCGAGCATCATCGCCGCCAGCGCCGCTTGGTCCAGCCCGCGTTCCATCGCGACCGCTTGGCAGGCTATGGCGCCGTGATGGTGGATCGCGCGGCAGTGGTCCGCGATCAATGGCAGCCCGGCCAATCGTTCGATGTTCTGCAGGAAATGATGCGGCTGACTCTCGCGATTGTTGCGAAAACGCTGTTCAGTGCGGACGTCGATTCCGAAGCGGACGATATCGGCACGGCTCTTACCCAGGTGTTCGATCTGTTCGAAGTGATTTTGATGCCCTTCTCGGAGCTGCTTGAAAAGCTGCCTCTTCCGGCCGTGCGTCGCTTCAAACGTGCGCGTAAGCGGCTGGATGAGACCATCTACCGCCTGATCGCCGAACACCGCGCGAGCGGCCGCGATACGGGCGACTTATTGTCGATGCTGCTGCTGGCACGCAGTGATGAAGGAGACGAAGAAGGCTCCGGCGGCATGACCGACAAACAGGTCCGGGATGAAGCTCTAACATTGTTTCTCGCCGGGCACGAGACCACCGCCGATGCGTTGACCTGGGCCTGGTATCTGCTATCGCAGAATCCGGAGGCGGAAGCGGCGTTCCACGCCGAGCTGGATCGCGTATTAGCCGGACGGCTTCCTTCGTTCGACGATCTGCCGCAGTTGCGCTACACGGAGAGCGTGTTTGCCGAAACACTGCGGCTCTATCCTCCGGCGTGGGGAATCGGCCGGCGAGCGCTCGAAGACTACAAGGTGGGCGACTTCCTCATCCCGGCGCGGTCAGTGGTCCTGACGAGCGCATACGCGGTGCATCGTGATCCGCGCTGGTTTGCCGACCCGCTCGTGTTTCGTCCCGAGCGCTGGCTGGCGGACGATCCTTCGCGGCCCAAGTTCGCCTATTTTCCATTTGGCGGCGGCGCGCGGGTGTGCATCGGCGAGCGCTTCGCGTGGATGGAAGGCACGCTGCTGCTTGCCGTGGTTGGACAGCGCTGGCGTCTGCGGCTGGAAGCGGGACATCGCGTGGAGACTCACGCACGAATCACTCTGCGCCCGAAGCACGGAATGCGGATGATCGCGGAACCGCGACCTTCAGGGCAGCATGCCGTCGAATGACATGATGTCCGCGTCGATGTCCACCACGGCGGCGTAGATGGATTTTCCATCCGGCGACCAGGAGACCTGGCGGGCAATCAAAGTGGGACGCTTAAAATCGGTGACCTGGCGAAAGGAGCCATCGGCCGTGGAGATGACCCAAATATTCGTTGTGCCCGCGTCTTTGAGCGGTACCGCCAGCCAGCGGTCGTCCGGGGATAGCGCGTTACCCGTGGGAGGAAGCGGTATCCGCGACACCGCATAGCGGGCGAGAAGCTGGCCGGGGCCGTTCTCCGGCCGCGCCTTGAATATCTCGTTCTGCCCGGCTTGCGACGGAGTGTAGTAGATGGTCGAGCCGTCGGAGGAAATCCCCATGCCCTGCGCCTTGCAGCGCACATCCATTGACGGGCCTCCCGCCGCCGGTATCTTTCGGATACAACTGTCGTTCTGTTGTCCCGTTGAGTAGTAGAGCCACTGGCCCCGCGAAGACCAGAAGGCGCCCCTGCCGTCCCGGATGAGCTCGTGCGGCCCGCTTCCGTCGGGGTTGACCAGCCATTCGTTGACCGTACCGCCATCGGTGCGCACGAACACAATCTTGTCGCCGGCCGGAGACCAAATAGGAACGCCGATCGCCACCGCAGGGTCCCGCTCAAAATAGATCTGGCGTGGAGGAGTGGAATCGTCTACCTTGGCCACCCATAAATTCGCGTGTCCTCCACTATCGGATAAGTAAACGACTTCCTTTCCATCCGGGCTCACCGACGGAGTCTGGATCTGACCGGTCTGATTCGTGATCCGCATACCATTTTTAGTGTTGTCGGGGGCCGATCCGGCTACCGGAAACCGCCAGATATCGGATTGCATCCGGACCCTGCTGGCGAAGACCTTGCCGGCTGCGGCCAGGTCGGGCTCCACGTAAGACTCATCGCCGAAGGTGAGCTGGCGCTCGGGGCCTCCGTCTTTCGATACGGTTCTGAGGTTAAAGATAGGCGGGTACGCCATAGTGCTTCCCGCCGAAGATGCGTATAGCACGCCGGAACCGTTAGGAAGCCAGGCGACTCCCTGAATGTTACTGGCGGTCGCCACGGGTTTCGGCGCACCGTCGCCAGTATCCACGACGTATACGGTGTGGTTGAAGGCGACATCGCGGCTACCGTCGAATGCGATCCAATGGTCATCCGGCGACCACCGTGGAGAGCGGAATGTGGCGGCATCGCTGGGCAACTGCTTCTCGCGTTCGACTTTTGAACCATCGCGCGACAGGATCACGAGGGACGTCTTCTCGCCCTTGCTTTGGAACGTGACGATGTGGAGGCCATCATGGCTGACATCGCCTTCACCGTTGGAAGACGCGATGGGGCGCGGCGTGCCTCCCACGACAGCCACTTCCCACAGGGTTCCCGGTTCGCCCTCCTTTTCGGCCCCCGAGAAATAGATGATTGAACTCGAGTCCGGCGTCCAGCGCGGGTGCTCATGGTCGGCGTCATCGTGAGTGACAGCAGCCGGAGCGCCGCCCGAGAGCAAACGGACCCACACCTGCCGGCGTTGCATTCTATTGGGAGTGATGTCCGGAGCGATGAACGCCACCCACTTGCCGTCCGGGGAAACGGCCGGCTGTTCTTCCACGCCGACGAAATCGGTAAGGCGCTGGACCCGGAATGTTGGCCGGGGCGACGGGACGCGGCGTCCACAGGCGGCTCATGCCCACGCCGGCTGCCAACGCCAGCACGGCTACAGCCCATGGCCAAGAGCGCCGGCGGGGCGCGGATACAGGGGCGTCCCGCACAGCTTCTTCCGTTTTGCTCCGCGCGAGCCGACGCAAGTCGACTACCATTTCGCGCATGGACTGGTAGCGCTCCGCGGGATCTTTTTCGAGTGCCTTTTCCACGACCATGCGGAGTGCCAGGGGAACGTCCTCACCCAGCGGGTGGGGCGTTCCGTGGATGACGGTCTTGAGTAATTCCAGCTCCGATGTTCCTGAGAAAGGCTTCTTCCCCGCTAAAAGCTCATACAGCACCACGCCGAATGAAAAAATGTCGCTGCGGGCGTCGAGCTTCTTTCCGGAAGCCTGCTCGGGCGACATGTAGGCGATCGTGCCAAGGACCACGCCTGGCCGCGTGCGGCCCTCGGTGAGCGTGCCGGTCGTATCGGGCGGTTTGTCCTCGTCCAGTTTGGCCAAGCCGAAATCCGCGAGCTTGGCGTAACCGTTCTTGGCCACCAGGATGTTGGCGGGCTTGATATCGCGATGCAAAATCGCGGCCGCGTGGGCCGCCGCCAGCCCGTCGGCGACGCCCGTCATCAGGTCCACGACCTGACGCCAGGAGCGCTTCTCGCTGCACCAGTCCTTGAGCGTGCCTCCGTCGACGAACTCCGTGACCAGGTACTGGCGGCCTTCAAACTCGCCCACGTCGTACACGGTCAGGATGTGCGGATGGTTCAGCGACGAGGCCATTTGCGCTTCGCGCTGAAAACGGCGGCGCGCGGCTGCGTCGGCCAGCTCATCGGAAAGAAACTTGATCGCCACCGGACGATGGAGCTTGGTATCGAGAGCGCGGTACACCGTCCCCATGCCGCCTTCGCCCAGGCGGTCTTCCATGCGGTAGACGCCGACCTGCGTGCCGGTGCCCGGAGTGCTTCGCTCTGGAGGATCTCCGAGACTCCACTGGTCCGAGTTCATTGTTTTAGTCCCCGGCGTCAGGATTCATGACCGCAATATATCCCAGATTCCGGTAGCGCTGCTTGTGGTCCAGGCCGCAGCCGACCACGAACCGGTCGGGGATCTCGAAACAGCGATAATCGACCGGCACCTGCACGATCCTGCGTGCTGTCCGGTCGAGCAGGGTGCAGATTCCGAGCGACCTCGGTTCTCGTCCGGCCAAAGTCTGCAGCAAGTAGCGCGTGGTGAAACCGGTATCCACGATATCTTCCACCAGCAGGATATCTTCGTCCTGAATCGGATGATCCAGATCCTTCGCGATCCGCACCATGCCCGGTCCGCCGCCGCCGAAGCTGGAAATCGCCAGGAAATCGATCTTGAGAGGAATCTCGATGGCGCGCGCCAGGGCAGTCATGAAGAACACCGCACCTTTCAGTACGGCGATCAGCTTCAGGTCGCGGCCCTGATACTTGGCGCTGATCTCCGCCGCTACTTCCTGGATGCGCTGGTTCACCTGCTCCTCGGTGAACAGCACACGCTCGATGCCGGGCGGAGCTGTCACCGCACAGCTTCCTTCAAGCCGTGTTTGAACACCAGGTCCTGAAAATCTTTCTGGTAAAACACCTGGATATTAATGTGCGGATACACCGCGCGCAGCAGTTTGATCTTACGATTCTTGCGCGTCACCAGCGTCTGCTTCATGGTGGTGAGTTCCACATACAGGTCGAATTCAGGAAGGTAGAAGTCGGGCGTAAACGCCTCGGTGACGCGACCATCCTTGTCCCACTGTAATGGGAAACTGCGAGGCTCGTACTCCCATGGGATGCGGTAGAAGTCTAGCAGGTTGGCGAAAACCTCTTCGCTGGGATGATTGAACGCGGCGCGCTTCAGGCGCGCGTGCCCCGCGGGGACGATTCCGTACCGCGCCAGCTTCAGGCGGGTCTCGAACTGGATGCGCGCTTCGGCATCGGCGGCCAGCAGGCCTTGTTCGCGCAGTTGGCGCGCGGCGGCTGCGGCTTCGAGGACCGCCGCCATCTGCGACGCGTCCATGTGCTCGATGTTCAGCAGCACGTCAAAGGAATCGGGCTGCGGTCGCGTGCGGCCCAGCCGCACTTTGTGCAGGTGCTTCGCCTCGCGATCCATGCGGGCGAGCGCCGCCTTGGCTTCGGACCGCTGCATTCTTTGGTCGAGCCGCTGGTCGAGCCGTTGGTCCAGCATGACGTTTCCGATGCGGCGGGCGTCCGATGCAACGATTCCGGCACGCAGCGTGAACGGCGAGGGCGGAAAGAGCGACTCCGCTCCCCACAGGCAGATCACCAAGTGATGTTCCACAGCCAAACGCGCCAGGATGGAAACCGCGGCCGGGCGCCAGGCGCGATCCGGAACGGGCGTCTCGCCGAACTCTTCCATCATCCATTGCGATAGGCGCGACTCGGTGACGAGTTCAAATCCCAACAACTGAGAAGCAGCATGCGCGACCTCCTCGAAACGTGAGGCCGGAGCGCCCGAAGTCGTCAGGATGGCCATGCCAGCAGTTCGAAATTGCTTCCGAGTTTCTTCAATCCCGGCATCCGGATCAGCACTTCATCCACGGCTCGCGCCGCCCGATATCCGGCCCGCCATCCTGGCAGCAGCCCGGCGAGCGGAGACGATACGAAATCGTACATGCCGGTGCTGCACGTGAATCCAGCCCGCCGGAAGTACTGCGCGGTTTCCTCGGCATCCAGCTGGCGCTCGTCGGGGCTCTGGTATTTCTGCATCAGCTGCGGGAACAACAGTGAACCGACCATCCCCGATAGCCGCTGCCGGCTGGGATCGAGCGAGTAGAACACGCCGCCCGGAGTCAGCCGCTCGCGGATCAGCGCCGGCGCAGCATGAAGCATCGAATCGGGCAGATGGTGCAGCAGAAAGATCGCAATGATCGCATCGAACTTACCTGTGACGGATTCCAGCGATCCTTCTTCGAAGTGTGCATTCGTGATGCGGGCATTGGCCGCGTCCTGGCGCGCCTGTCGCACTGCCGCAGGGGAAAGATCGACACCTGTAAGCTCTCGCACGTGCGGGGCGAGGAGCAGTTCCGTGTCGCCGATCCCGCAGCCCAGGCTCAGTACACGCGATTCGCGGCCCGCCCCGGTTTTCGCGAGAACGCGCTGCACCATGTGCGCCCGCAAGGCACGGACCGCGGGTCGGGCGAAATGCTCCTGAGCGAATCCGGCGTACAACTTCTCGTGGTACTCGAGTTCCCGTTCCAGAATCTGATTGGGTGGAGAACGATCCATGAAGCAACTAGTGTAACGCCGCGTTTCACAGCTTGGCCCGCTCCATAACTGTCGCGGTTCAGTAAGGGGCTTTCCGAGCCGCGAGAGTCATCGAGCGGTTGCATAGGCGAAAATGATCCGTATGCGCGTGGCGATCGTGGGCGGAGGAATCGTGGGTCTGGCCACCGCGTTCCGCCTGCAGCAACGGCTGCCCGACGCCCGCGTCACCATTCTCGAAAAGGAGCGCGCCGTCGCCCTACATCAAAGCAGCCACAACAGCGGCGTGCTGCACTGCGGGTTGTATTACAAACCTGGATCGAGCCGCGCTCGCCTGGCCGTGCGCGGGATTCGTCAGATGGTCGAATTTTGCCAGATGCACGGCATTCGGCACGAGGTGTGCGGCAAAGTTGTGGTGGCCGCCAGTGAAGACGAAGTGCCGCGCCTGCACGCACTGTTCGAACGCGGATGCCAGAACGGCCTGGCCGGTCTGCGGATGCTCAGCCGCGAAGAGCTGCGTGAGATCGAGCCGCATGCGGGCGGCGTCCAGGCGATTCACGTGCCGCAGGAAGGCATCGCCGATTATCCGGCCGTGTGTGAGACGCTGGCGGGTCTGGTTCGTGCGCAGGGAGGGGAAATCGTCACTGGCGCGCGTGTGACGGCACTACATCGTGAAGCGGCGGGCTGGCGCGTGATTCACACCGCCGGAGAATCGTCCTGCGATTTTCTGGTCACGTGCGCAGGGCTTTACTCGGATCGCGTTGCGGAGTTCGCCGGAGGGAAGCGCGAAGTTCGGATCGTACCCTTTCGAGGCGAATATTATCTGATCCGGCCGGAGCGGCAGTTCCTGGTGCGCAACCTCATTTACCCTGTAGCCGACCCTCGGTTTCCATTTCTCGGCGTGCACTTCACTCGCCGCATCACGGGCGGCATCGAAGCCGGACCGAACGCGGTGCTGGCGTTCGCGCGCGAAGGTTATGCCAAGAGCGACGTCAACGTCGCTGATGTTCTCGATGCGGTTGCCTTTCCCGGGCTCTGGCGATTTCTCGGGAAATACGGCCAAACGTGTTGGGACGAGATCCGCCGCAGTTTCAGCCGGGAACTGTTCTGCCGATCGCTACAGCGGCTGGTTCCCGAGATCCAGCCCGACGACCTGATCCCGGGCGGATCGGGCGTACGTGCACAGGCCATGTCTCCGGAGGGCTCACTGGTGGACGATTTTCATTTTGTCCAGGGCGAACGCGCCCTGCATGTGGTGAACGCACCCAGCCCCGGGGCGACGTCGTCGCTGGCGATCGGCGAGGAAATCACGGCGACCGTCGTCGATACAATGAAGGAATGACCACGCCATCCGCATGGGCGCCCCAGCAAGTGGTCGAGCGGTTTTTCCAGTTTTCCCTGCTGGGAATGCTCGCCTCGGGATACTTCGCGGTGCTGGGGTCCGGTTATATGGATTGGCCCACGGCGATTCTCACGCTGGCGGCTTTGCTGCTCCGCGCGCTTATGGTGGCGGGAATCTGGCGGCTGGACAGGCTGGAAGTCCCGGGACGCGTGGTCGCGGCCCTGACGCTGCTGTACATCGGTTTCTATCCGATCGACTACTTCTATATTTCGTATGGATTCCTGCCGGCGGCGGTCCACCTGATCTTCTTTCTGGGTTCGGTGAAAATCCTGACCGCCAGGACGATGCGCGATTTCACGTTCGTCAAAGTGATCGCCGTGATGGCGCTGCTGGCGGCCGCGGTGCTGTCGATCTCACTAACCTTCTTCGCTTTTCTGACCGTGTTTCTGCTATTCACCATCGCCACGCTCTCCAGCGGCGAAGTGGTGCGCTCCACGCGCCTGTTCCTTTCCGCGGATGAGACTCGCCGCGCGCTTTCCCGTAGCGGGCTACGGGCGTTCCCGCGGCGTTTGAGCATGCTCTCGTTCGGATTGTTCGGCGGAATCCTGGTGCTGACCGCCGGGATGTTCTTCGTGCTTCCCCGCACGGCCCGCGCGGCGTTTCAGCGATTCGCGCCGGAGCGCTACCATCTGCCCGGATTCTCCAATGAAGTCACTCTGGGCGAGATCGGCGAGATCCAGCAGAGCGGCACGCCGGTCATGCACGTCTTCTCCCAGGGCGACGGTTTCCTGGCCGTTCGATGGCGCGGCGCCGCGCTCGCACACTTCGACGGGAAGCGCTGGTTTAATCCGCCGGTTGCCGAGGAACGCCTGCGCCCTGAAGACCGCCGCGTGTTACTGCATGAGGGACCACCTGCCCGCGCCGGCCGCAGAATCGACTACGAAGTCCGCCTCAGCGACATCGCATCGGATGTTCTCCTGGTCGCCGGTACGCCCGAGAGCATGATCATCGACGTTCCTGTGGTGTGGCGCTCACCTACGGGAACGCTGCACGTGCCGCGGATCAACGGCGCTGGTTTACGATACGCCGTCTCCAGTGTGCTGGAGGAGGAAGCGTCGCCTTCCGCGCAGCTATCGCCGTCCGCACGCGTGGAGGCGCTCGAACTGCCGCCGCTCGATGAGCGCATCCCCCGTCTGGCGCAGGATATGACCGCGGGCTCTGCGACTCCGGAAGAGCGGGCTCGCGCGCTGGAACGACGTCTGCGGCACGATTACGGTTATACGCTCGAGCTGCTTCCCGCGCCGGTAGCCGATCCGCTGGCGACATTCCTGTTTGCACGGAAAAAGGGGCATTGCGAGTACTTCGCCTCCGCCATGGCGGTGATGCTCCGCACTCTGGGCATTCCTTCGCGCGTAGTGACCGGATTTTTGGGCGGCGTCTACAACCCGATGACCGGATGGCAGGTGGTGCGCGCCTCCGATGCGCATAGCTGGGTGGAGGCTTGGCTGCCGCGGCGCGGTTGGGTAACGTTCGATCCCACGCCGGTCGACCCGTCGCCTTCTTCCGCCAGCCTGTGGCCCCGCGCCGGGCTGGTTCTCGACGCAGCCGACCAGTTCTGGCAGGACTGGGTCATCGGCTACGATTTCGAACGCCAGATCGCGCTCGCGGCGCGCATGCAGGAATCCGGAAGAAATCTGCGCTTTCCCTGGCTGAGCAACGCCGCCGGAGGGATCGAGGCGGGTGTGCGCACGGCCCGCGCGTACGTGGTCGAAATTCTTTCTGTGTTCGTGCTGGCTGCGCTGGCGATTCTCTACGGTCCTGCCTTGTTGCGTAAGCTGCGCGCCGACCTTCGGGTCCGCCGGGCTCAGCGTGGAGAAGCGCAAGCCTCCGATGCCACGCTGCTGTACGAACGGATGCTGCGTGTGCTGGAGCGCCGCGGCATGCAAAAGCCGCCCTGGCTCACGCCGGCGGAATTCGCCCGCGTCCTTCCGGCTTCCGAACTCGCCATGCTGGTGGAGGATCTGACGGGTGCCTACAACGAGTTTCGCTTTGGCGGCCGGCGAGATGCGGCGCCGCGCATGGTGCGGCTGCTTCGAAGAATCGAAACCCTCGAGTCACGTTGAACAAGTACATCATCGGAGTGATCGTTCTGATCGCGATCGCCGTGGCGAGAATCGCCGCGACATACACTGTCTTTAACAGCACCTACGACGAACCGGATCACGTCGTCTGCGGCATGGAGTGGCTTCAAAAGGGCACCTATACCTGTGATATCCAGCATCCTCCTCTGGCCCGCATCGCTGTCGCCTTGGGGCCGTACCTCAAAGGCCTGCGGCTTGCGAGAGTGAAAACGGCGGACCAGCAGCCATGGTCCTTCTTCGAAGAGGGCAATGCGATTCTTTATTCTGAAGACGATTACTGGGCCAACCTGACTTGGGCGCGTCTCGGTACGCTTCCCTTTCTGGTGTTGCTCTGCGTCGTTACGTTTGTATGGGCACGACGGTGGTTCAGCGAAACCGCCGGATTCGTGGCCGTACTGCTGCTGGTGTGCACCTCGCCGATCATAGGGCATGCCGGACTGGCGACCAATGACGTCGCGTGCGCGGCTGGCGCGGCGCTCGCGCTGTATCAATTCCTGCGGTGGCTGGAACAGCCGGGGACTGTGCGATGCCTGTGGTGGGGTTTCGCGACCGCACTCGCAGTCTTCTGTAAGTTTTCGAACATCCCGTTTCTGGCGGCGTGTTATGCGGTGGGTCTGATTGTCATGCCCCGAGGCGCTTTCAGGCGGCGATTCGCACAAATCGGCCTCGCTGCAGGCGTGGTCCTGGCGCTGGGGTGGTCGGTGTACCGGTTCCACATCAATCCGCCTGAGATGTTTTACGGACAACAACAACATCCCGTGATCGAAAGCATACTAAGAAGCCGGCCGCCGCTCGACCGCGTGTGGAATTCCTTCCTGACGACGCCGCTGCCGTTGTCCGAAGCGATGATCGGCGTGCTGGATCTCTTCGTCCACAACGCCGTTGGTCATGATTCCTATCTGTTGGGCCAATTCAGCCAATCCGGATGGTGGTACTTCTTCCCGGTAGTGCTCGCCGTCAAGACGCCGATCGGTTTGCTCTTGTTGGCGATCTTCGGGTGGGCTGTTGTTGTTCGCCGTTTTCGCCACGCGCCATGGCCGCAAATCCTGACGGCAATTTTCCCAGTGGCCATCCTGCTGGTCTGCATGGCTGCCCGCGTCAACCTCGGCGTGCGCCATATTCTTCCCATGTATCCGTTGCTCGCGATCGCCGGCGGTCACGCGGTGACGGAAATGTTTCGGCACTCGCGCTATGCCGCGGTTGTCGCTGCCCTCCTGGTCGCCTGGGTCGTCGGCGATTCGGTTCGCGCTCATCCCGACTATCTGGCGCACTTCAACGAATTCGCCGGGTCGCATCCCGAGGCGATCTTGTGTGAGTCGGATCTCGATTGGGGTCAGGATCTGCATCGACTCAGTCAGCGTTTGAAGGAGCGAGGCATCCAGGACGTTTCTATCGCTTATTTCGGTACGGCGTTACTGGACAAAGCCGGGCTTCCTCGTTATGGGTTGCTTTCGTCCACACAACCGTCGCGCGGATACATTGCCGTGAGCCTCCATAACCTGAACATCGATTACAAAAAGAACGGCTCCTTCGCGTGGCTGAAATCGTACACTCCGGTGGAGCGGATCGGGAAGTCGATCGATCTCTTTTATATCGCGCCGTGAAAGCTAGTGAATAAATACTTTATCGGCGTGGCTGTTCTGATCGGGATTGCCGTCGCCCGGATCGCGGCAACCTATACCACCTTTAACGGCGCCTACGATGAGCCGTTCCATATCGCCAATGGCTTGGAGTGGTTGCAGCAGGGAACGTTCACCAATCAATACCGGCATCCGCCTCTGGCCGGCATCCTCACCGCGCTTGGCCCGTTTGTTCATGGCCTGCGCTCTTCGCGGCGATGGAAGCCAGCCGAGCAGGGGGAATCGGTCGTCTTCGAAGAAGGCAATGAAATCCTTTACTCGAAGAATGACTACTGGCGGGGCCTGACGCTGGCCAGGATCGGTACGCTGCCGTTCTTTGTGCTGGCCTGCGCGGTGACGTTTCTGTGGGGCCGGAGGTGGTTCAGCGAGGCCGCCGGGTTCTGGGCCGTGCTTCTGCTGGTGTGTACTTCGCCGATTCTCGGGAACGCCGGCTTGGCGACGAATGACGTCGCTTGTGCGGCCGGCACGGCGCTCGCGCTGTATCAATTCGTGCGCTGGCTGGAACAGCCGACAACCGCGCGATGCCTGTGGTGGGGAGTTGCGACCGCACTCGCCGTCCTGTGCAAGTTTTCGAACATCCCGTTTCTTGGCGCCTGCTATGCAGTGGGGTTCTTGTTCGCATCGCGCGGCGCCGTTCGCCGGCGAGCAGCGCAGGCTGGCCTCGCGGCGTGCGTGGTCCTCTTTCTGGCATGGGCCACGTACCGATTCACGCTGATCCCGTTGGGGAAAGTCTACGGACCGCATCCCCATATCGACAACATCCTAAGCAGCCGGCCGATGCTGCACAGCGTGTGGGATCGAGTCATGGCGACGCCGCTACCGCTGACCGAAGCGCTGATGGGCGTGCGCGATCTCTATCGCCACAACGCCATCGGGATCGATATGTACCTGCTCGGCCAGTGGAGTCAATCGGGATGGTGGTACTTCTTTCCGGTGGTTCTCGCCGTGAAGACGCCCATTGGTCTTCTCTTACTGGCGCTGTACGGGTTGGCCGTCACTTTGCGGTGCTGGCGCGATGGACCTTGGCAGCAAGTCCTGACGGCCGGTTTCGCGATCGTGATCCTGCTGGTATGCATGATCGGTCGCATCGATCTTGGCGTGCGCCATATTCTGCCCATTTATCCGTTGCTGGCGATCCTCGGGGGCTATGCGGGGACTGTGCTGTTCAAGCACTCCCGCACAGCCGCGGGGGTGGCCGCGTTGCTGGTCGCATGGGTCGTCGTCGACTCCTGGCGCGCTCATCCGGACTACATGGCCCACTTCAACGAATTCGCGGGTTCACATCCCGAGAGAATCCTGTGCGAAGCGGACCTCGATTGGGGCCAGGACCTGCATCGTCTCAGCCAACGCCTGCAAGAGCGCGGCATCCAGGAGTTCTCCATCGCCTACTTCGGCACAGCGCTGCTGCACAAAGCTGGGCTTCCTCACTACGAGTTGCTGTCTCCCACTGAGCCTTCGCGCGGGTATGTCGCGGTGAGTCTCCACCACTTGAATATCGATTACAAGAAGAACGGCTCGTTCGCGTGGTTGAAATCGTATACTCCAGTGGAGCGGATCGGTAAGTCGATCGATCTTTTCTATATTCCATGACCTCCCCCTCATCGGCGTACAGCGCACGCGAACAGCGCGGATGGTACGTCTATGACTGGGCGAACTCGCCGTACTTTACCTCTGTGCTAGCGGTGTTCCTGGGGCCATATCTCACCGCGCTTGCGAAGGCCGCCGCGGATGCCAAGGGATTCATTCATCCATTCGGAATTCCCGTGGATGCGCGCAGTCTGTATCCCTACCTGATCAGTATTTCGGTGGCCGGCCAGGTCATCTTTCTTCCGGTGGTCGGCGCGATTGCGGATTATGGACACCGCAAAAAGGAACTGTTGGGGCTGACGGCGTTTCTCGGAGCGGCGGCGACGGTCGCGATGTTCTTTATCCAAGGCACGAACTATATGCTGGGGGCCGCACTGCTGATTATTTCTAACATCAGTTTCGGTGCGTCGATCGTGGTGTACAACTCGTTCCTGCCCCAGATCGCTCCGCCCGAACAGCGCGATGCGGTTTCTTCGCGCGGGTGGGCGCTGGGATACGCGGGCGGCGGCTTGTTGCTAGCTCTGAATCTCCTGCTGCTTTTTCGCGCTGATAGTTTGGGCTTCTCCGAAGCTTATGCCGTGCGCGTCAGCCTCGCATCGGCAGGCGTCTGGTGCGTAGTATTCACGATCCCGGTTTTATTCGCGTTGCGGAATCGCGGTCCGGCGCGGGTTCCTCCTCCCGGGCAGAATCGGATAGCGGTCGCGTTCCGCCAACTGGCGCACACGCTACGGGACACGCGCAGCTATCCGCAGACATTGCTGTTTCTGGTCGCTTACCTGATCTACAACGACGCCATCCAGACCGTTCTGGCGGTGGCGGGACAATTCGGCAGCGATGGTCTGGGGATGCCGATCTCCCAAGTGACGTCTGCCTATCTGATGGCCCAGTTCGTCGGGATCTTCGGAGCGATCGGGTTTGGCCGGCTGGCCGCACGGATCGGAACTAAGCTCGCCATCGCCACCACGCTGGCGATTTGGAGCGCGATCCTGATCTACATTTACGGCTTCGTGTACACCGCGCCGCAATTCTTCTTTGTAACGGCCGGAGTCGCGATCGTGATGGGACCCAGCCAGGCGTTGAGCCGGTCTCTGTTCGCGCAATTGATTCCCAAAGGAAAAGAAGCCGAGTACTTCAGCATTTACGAAATCAGCGACAAAGGCACCAGTTGGCTCGGTCCCGCATTCTACGGCCTGGCGCTTCAGTGGACCGGGAGCTACCGGGTTGCTATTTTGTCGCTGATCGTTTTCTTCGTTGTGGGCCTGGCGATTCTGACTCGTGTAAACGTGGAAAAGGGCGAACGGGACGTGGCCCACCCCGCGCGTTAGTGAATCACCGGCGCAGAATACAGCTCATTCGCCAGGCCGGCATCCACCGACTGGATAATCTCGCCGTCGCGGTTCAGAGTCCCGGCATAGTGTGCGACGCTGCGATTCGCCCCGGTCAGGATGAGAGTCACGCCCCTGCGCGGATACCACAACCTGCGGTAGCCGCCAGATCCGATCCGGGATTCGAGCCACTGGTCGCTGGCTGGACTCCCCAGCTTTCTCACCACCGTGTCGTAGTCGTCGCGCGCGCTTAGATTCGGAAAGCGCGAAGGCGCCGAGGTCCAGCCGAGACCTGTTCCCAGGTGCGCGTCGCGGACCACGAAGATCACCGCGAGGCAAATCAGAAAACCGGCCGCGACGGATCCGCGCAGCACCCGCCACACACGCGATTCGCTATCCGGCTCGGCCCGGATCGCGACCACTCCCGCAGGCCGCGGATAGCGCGCCGGCCGCAGGTTCGACGAGCTAAAATCGTTTACCGCGCGGGGCATTTCAATCACGCTGCGGCGATACGGCAGAATCACGCCCTCGCGATACTCCAGTTCCTTCACCAGCCCGACGATGCGGTAGGGCGCTTCGATGGAAGAAACCTCGCCTACGAAGCGGCGGGGAATGCAGATCTCTTCCGAGGTCTTGGCGTTCGCGACCAGGATATCGGTCCAGGTGGCGCGCCGCAGGATCCACTCGTTGTGGTGCACGCCGACGATGGCCGGATAGAACGAAAAACGGCCGTGGCGCAATTCGGCCAGACCGGCGGCGATGATCGGCATCGACACTAAATTTATTGTAGTCCCGCCCGGCGGCTACAATGGTGGCGGTGCGCCCCCGGCTTCTTCTGCTACTATTCCCGCTGCTGGCTCCTCCACTCCCGTTGGGCGCCCAGGACGCGACGCGCCTGGAATACGCCTGCCCCGCTGCCGACGTCGAAAAGTTCGGATTGACCTGTTCCGAAGAAGAACCCTGCGACGTGTTTCTCGATCTGGTGTCAGCGGAAGGAGTCGGCTCCACTATCTTCGCTGTGGGAAACCTGCACACGGTCACGACCACGCTCTATGGGGTCCTGCTCACGAGCGGCGACGGCGGCAAAACCTGGAGTGAGCCGAACCCGCGCATCGAAGGCGCGGCACTGGACCAGGTCCAGTTTCCCGATTTCCAGCACGGGTGGGCCAGCGGCGTCACCGTGGAACCGCTGGCTCGCGATCCGTTTTTTCTGGTCACCGCGGACGGAGGAAAAACCTGGCGAAGCCGGCTGATCTTCAACGAGACGCACTACGGCTCCGTCCAGCAGTTCTGGTTCGATTCGGCGAAAACCGGGCAACTGATTCTCGAGCGGTCCCAAGGTTCGGCATCGGTGTATGAAATGTACGAAACATCGAACGGCGGAGACGCCTGGACCATCAAGGAATCCGGCCTGCAGAGTCCGAAGCTGGCGAAGGCTCCCGCCAAGGACAACGCGACATGGCGGGTTCGAACCGATGCGGCGAGTAAGACGAATCGCATCGAACGTAGTACCGGACGAGGAGCTTGGGAAGCTGTGGCGAGCTTCGCGGTCCGCGCCGGGGTTTGTAAATGAGGGGTTCGCGCGGCATAGAACTGGAGCTGTTCCGGCATCTGCTGGTCTCGATCGCCGAAGAGATGGGCGTGGTGCTGCGCAAGACGTCCTATTCCGCCAACATCAAGGAACGCCGCGACTATTCCTGCGCCGTCTACGACGCGCGCGGCGAGGCCGTCGCCATGGGCGATCACATGCCCGTGCACCTCGGAGCCATGCCGCTTTCCGTGCGCGCCGCAATGGATGCGTTCGACCTACAGGAAGGCGATGTGGCGCTGGTCAACGATCCGTTTTGCGGCGGAACACATCTGCCCGACATCACCGCGGTCGCGCCGGTCTTTATTCATGGGTCCACTCGAGGACGCCGCCCGGCGTTCTATCTCGCTAATCGCGCGCATCATGCCGATGTGGGTGGCATGAGCCCCGGGTCGATGCCGCTGGCGCGCGAGATTTTTCAGGAAGGCATCCGCATCCCTCCGGTGCTGATCCGGCGGCGCGGAAAGATCGACCGCGCTTTGCTCGATCTGCTGCTGGCCAACGTCCGTACGCCGATTGAGCGCGAAGGCGATCTGATGGCGCAGATCGCGGCCATCCATCGCGGCGATACGAGGCTCAGGGAATTGGTCGCCAAGCAGGGCGAGGCGCGCGTCAACCGCAACATGCGCGAGATCCAGGACTATAGCGCGCGCATGATGCAGGCGGCCATCCGCAAATTGCCTCGCGGCGTGTATCGCTTTGAGGATTGCCTCGACAATGACGGAATCACCGATGCGCCCGTGTGGATCCGGGTCGCGGTCACCATCGCGAACGGGCGCGCGGTGGTGGATTTCACGGGATCCGCTCCGCAGGTTCAGGGATCCGTCAATGCGAACTTCGCCGTCACGCTGGCGGCGACCATGTACGTTTTTCGCTGCCTCATCCAGGACGATGTTCCGTTCACCGCGGGGATCTTGCGGCCCATCCGCGTGATCGCTCCCGAAGGTACGGTGGTGAACGCGCTGCCGCCCGCCGCCATGGCCGCGGGCAACGTCGAAACCTCGCAGCGCATCACCGACGTTTTGCTGGGCGCCCTGGCCAAGGCTGCCCCCGATCGGATTCCGGCGGCGAGCAGCGGCACGATGAACAACCTGAGTTTCGGCGGCGGCTCGTTGAACAACACGTTTGCGTATTACGAGACGATTGCAGGAGGCATGGGAGCCTCGGCGCATGCCGATGGCGCGAGCGCGATCCACACGCACATGACCAACAGTTGGAACACGCCGATCGAGGCTTTCGAGCACCAGTTTCCGTTGCGCATCGCCGGCTATTGCGTGCGGCGTGGATCGGGCGGCGCAGGCGCGCATCGCGGCGGAGACGGCATCGTGCGCGAATTCGAATTTCTGGTTCCGGCCGAGGTTACGTTGCTCTCCGATCGGCGGGAGCGTGGTCCCTGGGGCCTGGCTGGTGGTGAATCCGGCAAGCCTGGACGCAACACTTTACTGCGCTCGGGACGTTCTCATACCCTGCCCGCGAAAACGCGTTTCGAAGCCCGGCCCGGCGACGTCTTACGGATCGAAACGCCGGGCGGCGGAGGCTGGGGTAAATCGACCTAGTTCCCGCTCAGCGACTTCGAAACCTTCACTCGATACTCCTCCGCCTTGGCCATCACCGCCTTGTCGTCAATGGTCAGCATCCGCCGGTTCCGCACGATGATGCGCCCGTTGACCATCACGTCGCCCACATCCGACGCTTTCAGCGAGTAGACCAGTTGCGAATAGACGTTGTACAGCGGCACGGCATTAGGCGCGTCAAGCTTGATGCTGATGATGTCCGCCCGTTTTCCAGCCTCCAGCGAACCTATTTGTTCGCTCATCTTTATAGCCTGCGCGCCGAGGATGGTCGCCATGGCGAAGGCCTGCTCCGCGGGAAGAACTGTTGGATCGCCGGACGTGACCTTCTGCAGCTTAGCCGCCAGATCCATTTCTTCGAACATATCGACATCGTTATTGGAACCTGCCACGCCGTCCGTTCCCAATCCCACGGGGATGCCCGCCTGCAGCAGCTTCAGCACCGGCGCGACGCCGCTGGCCAGCTTCATGTTACTCGACGGGCAGTGCGAGATTCCGGTTCCGGCCGCGCGCAGGAGACCGAAGTCGGCTGGATCGAGCCACACGGCGTGAGCGGCCAGCGTCCAGCCCTGCAGCACGCCCAGATCGTTAAGCGCCTTGACCGGCGACTTCTTGCGTTTTTGCATCGCTTCGTCGAATTCCGCCTTGGTCTCCGCCAGATGGATGATCAGGGGTTTTCCGTAACGGTCGGCCAGCGTGCGGGCGGCTTGCAGGGTGTCGTCCGAAGTGGTATGGATCGCGTGCGGCGCGACGGCCGGCACGATCAGAGGATCGTTAGCGTAGGCTTGGATGAACTTTTCGGCGCCGGCCAGCGCCGCTTCGGGAGTCTTGTAATCGGGAGCAGGAAAACCGATCACCGTCTGCCCCAGCATGCCTCGCATTCCGGCGTTCTTGGTTTCTTCGGCCACGGTCTCCTCGAAGTAGTACATATCGGCGAACGTGGTGGTGCCGGAAAGCGCCATTTCGAGCAGCCCTAGCCGCGTGCCCCAGCGCACGAACTCGCGGTCCACGTTCTTCGCCTCGGCCGGGAAAATGTATTTTTCGAGCCAATCCTGAAGTTTGAGATCGTCCGCCACGCCGCGGAACAGCGACATCGCGGCGTGCGTGTGGGTGTTGATGAGTCCCGGCGCAAGAATCGCGTTGGATTGATCGATGCGATTCGCGGCCCGGTACTTCGCGTCAATGTCGGCGCGCGGTCCGACCTCGACGATGCGATCGCCCTGGATCGCGACGGCGCCGGTTTCGATCACGCGGCGCTGCGCGTCCTCGGTGACCACGTAGCGGGCGCTCCAGATGACGTCGACTGACCGCTGCTGCGATGGAAGCGCGATGCAGGAAAGTAAGATCGCGACTGCGATGCGTGTTATTCGGCCCACGTTTCAGAGTAACGCTTTGGCTAGCCGCTCGAACTCGGCGGGTGTCACCAGGTGGAAGCGAATTTCAAGTGACGTAAACGCTCGCAGCGCTTGAGTCATTTCGGTCCCGGGCGCTTCGGGAGAAGCGACAAACAGATTTCGCTCGGCGATTCTGAACGGAAGCACCTGCCACTGGCGGATGGCATGTTCGGGCAGCGCGTGCGCCACTGGCCACGGTACAGCTTCGGGTTCGATTTGCACGAGGGGGAGGCCTTGCTGAAAACTGAGTGCTTGATACAGAGCCTCCATCTCCAGCCTGCGCGATCCAACCAGATATTCGCCCAAGCGGGTGCCTGGGGGACGCTGTTCCAGCGCTAAGGCCAGCTCGGCCGCCGGCACCGAGCCCGAACTGATCAGGATCTCGCCCAACTTGCGTTTCTGCGCGAGCAGCGCCGCGCGCGCCGGATAGGCGTGCTCGGTCTTGAGCCATTTGAGCGGTTGCCCGCGAACCCGAGCCCATGTATATCGCGCCACTGCCTGCGCCGTTGCGGCGGTGTTCAATGCGTTGGCGTGGACGGCCCGGAAGGGAACGCCCAATGCAAAAATCGGTCCGTAGATACGTCCGACGCATAGAACCCTGACCCCGATGCGGAATATCTGCAGTGCCATGGTGACCGCTGCCAGGCGGGCTTGCCCCGGCGATACGCGCATCCACATCGCCGTTGCCAGTCCGTAGGCGAACACCAGATTGGCCGCCAGGCTGAGCGGATTCGCGAGCAACCCCTTGCGGTCCCGCCACAGCCAATATACTTCCATGGGCTTCCCCGACCACCCAAACCGCTGCCAGCCTTGCAGCGCGATCCCGGTGATCCAGCGCGTCCGCTGTCGCAGCGCGGCGGACCAACTGGCCGGGAAAAACTCGCGAGTAACCACGAAATCGCGCCCGCCGTTAGTTCCCCGCGAAATGGGCACAAACGCTTGCGAGCATCCCAGGCGGAACAGCCGCAGGCCGTTTTCGTAATCTTCCGTGAGCGCCTCTGGCTCGAACAGACGATTGGATGACGCTCGCGCCAGGCGCTCCAGTGCATCGCGGCGATACCCGGTTCCCACGCCGCAGCTCGGAACGAAGCCGCCCAGCGCCGCACGAACCGTCATATCCCGCGTGTGATTCTCGGCGAACTCGTCGCAATAGACACCGTGAGTCAGCTTGCGAAGAGGAGTCGCCAGCGCCAGCACGGGAGTCTGAACGAAGTCGTACCGCGCGGCGTAGTAGTTGATCCAGCGCAGCTCTTCGGGATGGATCAGGTCCTCGGCATCGTGGATCATCACGATGTCAAAACGCCGGCCATCCTTCTCTTCGAGCAGCAGCAGATGCTGATAAATCCAATTCAGGCAATCCGCCTTGGACGTGGGGCCTGGATGCGGGCACAGCGCCAGATGGACTTGGGGAAAGCGCCCGGCAACTGTCTGAACCGCCTCCTGCGTTTCGATGTCGTTGGGGTAACAGCCTGCGAGGAAGTGGTAGTCGGGATAGCGGATCGCGGCTAAGTTGTGCTCAAGCATCCTCCCGATGACCTGGTGCTCGTGCCACAAAGGCACGAAGATGGCGATCCGCTGGCGCGGCGCATTTTCCAACTGGCGAGGACCGGGCGGAAATAAGCTAGCCGCCGGGCGTAGCGCGGACTTGAGCCAGATCCACGCCCAGGCCAGATCCACCACAAGATCGTCCAGGCCGCTGATGAGGATTGCTGCCGCCAGCGGCGCCAGGATCGCCAGCACCCAGTGGTCGATCGCGGGATAGACTATCACCTAAATAGAGTGCCTGGATCCTTGCAGTACTCTCATGCCGGGTAGGGCAGGTCTCCAGACCTGCGACGGGCCTCCAGGCCCGCCAGAACTGGAGCGGGGCTAGAAGGCCCCGCGCAGGCGTGGACGCCTGCCCTACTCTGACTCACGCGTGATGATTCAGGGGGCCCATTCCAGAGCCCAGACCCGGCGCCGTGCGGATCGCTTCTGTAATGAATTTCTTGGCGTTGCCGATCGCGTCACGTAGCGCGGATCCCCTGGCGAGTTCCGCCGTGATTGCGGCCGAGTAAGTGCATCCCGTCCCGTGCGTATGCTTGGTTGCGATGCGCGGACTCGAGAACTCGTGGAATCCGTGCTGCGGTTCGAACAGAACATCCACGGCGTCGCCTCCTAGATGTCCTCCCTTGATGAGCACGTTCTTCGCGCCCAGCGACACCAGCTTTTCCGCGGCTCTTCGCATGGACGCGATGTCGGTCACCGGGAATCCGGCGAGCACAGTGGCTTCCTCCAGATTCGGCGTCAGCAGGAATGCCCGCGGGATCAGGCACGCCACCGTTGCGCGCTGGGCGTCTTTGTCCATGAGGGGGCTCATAAGCGACGCGCCATGCTTGCTGATCATCACGGGATCGATCACCAGGGGAAACGCGAACTTTTCCGCGGCGGCGGCGACCGCTTCCACCACGGCCCGGTTTCCCAGCGCTCCGATCTTGGCGGCATGCGGCGGGATGTCGCTGCAGACGGCGTGGATCTGCTCCAGGACCAGGTCGTGCGCCATCACGTCCACCCGTGTCACTCCCCGCGTGTTCTGAACCGTGATCAGGGTAACGACGGCCTCGCCGTACACCCCCATCCGGTGAAAGGTCTTCAGATCGGCCTGCAGGCCCGCGCCTCCGCTGGGGTCCGAGCCGGCGATCGAGAGCGCTATACGCGTGGTCACCCTTTGAGTTTGGCATGCCCCCAAAGACCGTTCACTGGAAATTCAGATGCTGCGTCTGGACACCCGCCGAATTGTTCAACTGCACGTCCACGCTGCCGATCCCCGATGTGTTGCCGGTGACCGGAAAACTCACCCGCACCTGGAACATGCTTCCGGCCTTCGTCTTGGTGAAGAACGTCCGAAAGTCTGGCGTGAAATCGGCGCGAATCGCGCCTGGCGGAAGCGCATGACCGGAAGTATCCAAAAACGTGAAGGTCATGACTCCAGCCGAGTAGGTATTGTCGAACCCGGTAATCTGTATGTCCAGATCTCCGGTGCGCTGCGTGGCGGTCGCCGTTTCGATCGAAATGGCGGCCGCCGGAATCGTGACCAGCGTAGTGGGGTCGCCGGCGGTCGATATTCCCGAAAGCGTGAAACGGATCCGGCCTGAAGTAGTCCCCGTCTGGAACATCGCCGACGTCTGGCCGTTGATCGAAATTTGCGTGCTGCCCTGGCTGATGGAAAATGGCAGCGATTGTGTTCCCGTGGCCAGAAACATCACCGTGGTGTCATCGGTGACTACGGTCGTGTCCGGCAGGAACGTCAGGTTGACCGATCCCGACGCGGTAATGGAAGCCGCCGTGGGAAGCCGCATGGTCAAGAGCCGCTGTTGCGCGCTCTGAAATGCTCCGGAGTCGAATTCGAGCACGGGCGTCGGCAGCGGCGTGTTGAACGACGTACCCGTCAGCGCGTACGTGCGGGTCTCGATGGCCAGCGCGCCGGTATACGAGCCCGCCGCGTTCGGCGTGAAATTGATCACGAATGCAATCGTATTGCCGGCCGCGATGGTGAACGGTGCTTTCGGCCCCGCGGACATCTGAAAGCCGGAGCCGGTCACCTGGAAGGTTGCGATCGTCATGTCCGCCGCTCCCGGGTTCTGCAGGGAGAAGTTGCACAAACGCACTTGGCCCGCCTGCACCAGGCCGAAGTCGATGGAAAGCGGCGAGGTATTGGACCCCGTGCATACCGGAAGGACCGTCAGCACCGGCCCCAGTACGACCGTGGCGTTCAAGAACGCGCTGACGCTGTTCGCATCGCTGTCCACCCGCAGGCTGGCGCCGTAGAGCCCCGGCGTGGATTCGCTGAAGCTCAACAGGACGTCCTGCAGGCTTCCGGGGGCGATCGGGAAGGGCAGCGATGGCCGGTCGATCGTGAATCCGGCTCCGTTAGGGAAAAAATAAGTGATGTTGACCGTGCTGGCTCCCGTATTTCGTACCCGGATGCGGACGCTGAGCGTGTCCCCCGCCGCGACTTTGCCCATGTTGAGCACAGAGCCGATAGGCGCTTCGGCGCCGTTGTTGACGGTGTACAGGGCGATCTGCGCGCGCGCCGCGAGCGGGAGCATAAACGCGAGGATAATCGCGCGCTTCACTGGGTATTTCCCGGGAGCAGATACAGATTCTCGCGTCCCGGCTCGGTGCGGAGCGCGTAGACCGCATCGCCCGCGTGAATCACGGCGTAATGGGGACCCATCGCGGTGATGCTGTGTGCGTCCGCTAGTTCAAATCGGACTTCGCTGTCGCCTCGCCGGAGTACGATTTCGTCCTTGGTTGCGAAGATGACGCCTTTCGGAAGAAGCAACACCGGCCCGGAGGCGTCCGGAACGGAATCGACTACAGCGCCGTCGGGGCGAACCATCCAGATACTTCCTTCACGTCGCACGGCGATTTCAGTCGCACGAACCGAAACCACTTCGCCGTCCACCTTCCAATCGAGCGGCTCCAGGACGTCATCGTGCCAGCGCGCGAACGTCCGCGGCTCCGGAAAAAATACGAGTGCGTCGTCGCCATTCACGCTAAAGATGGCCGGACCCGGAGGCGCATCGATTTCCCCGGTCGGAGAGAGGATCGCCGAATCCGTCTTGGCCAAGCACAGCCGCTCCGAGCACGCGACGGAGAGAACCCCTGACGCTGTCGCCGGGCCCAGCAAAAAACTGCCCGCGACGCCCTGGACTGGCCTCAGAGCTCCCGATCGATCCACGATTGCACCGATACCGGGAACCTCAATTCCGGACTGCGCCCAAGCGCAAATTCCACACAAAAATAACAGTCTTCTCATGGCTTTCCGATAATGATGGTGGGTGTTCCGATCTGCGGCGCGTTCACGCCCGCAGCCGCGGTGCCAGTCCCGGAGGGAGTGTCGCGGCTGGAAACTGCCGCCACGCTCACGAACGCCGCCGCCGCGATGCCGACTCCGATCCAGATCTTCTTGTGACTCCGCCAGCCACCGACCTTGGCTTGTCGCGGCTCAGACGATGCCAGAGTATTCGTGAGATACAGTCCGCAAACCGTTCCCGCGCGCGCCTGGCCTTTGGCCGCCGTGATGCGGACCTCGAGCGGCCCGGTCACCCGGTTCCACTGCATGCCCCAGACGTTGGCGCGCCCGTCCGGCCCGGTGTTGACGATTTCCGTCTGCATCCCCGAAGAAAACGTCCCGGTGGGTCCGTCGCCGGGCAAGCGAAAGGCTACGGCCGCACTTTCCATTGGTTTTCCGGTTTCGTCGGTCACCTGGACCGTGACCCCGCGCGTGGCCCGCGAGCCGATCGGATAGACGGCGCCTTCACCCTCCACAATGCGGATCAGCAAAATGGCCGGATCACTTTGCGACACGTTCTGCGCACCAAGCGGTAAAAGGAATAGTAAGAGGACTAAGGAAATCCTAACCACGGAGAGTAAGTGGCCGGATTACGAAAATACTCTCAGGGTGAGTTGCCAGTGCACTTCATCGGCGTTAACCCGAGGTTTGCAAAGCGGATATACAACTCGGGACGGCAGTCGCGGCTCCAGAAGTAGTTTTGCCAGAGCTTGGAATCCTCGACGCGAACATAAGCCCAGTGTGTCGGACGGTCGGTATAGAAGAGCCAGAGCCGTCCGTGAAAATCGCGCGGAATCTTGGCATCCAGGTCGCGCTGAATTTTCTCCGGCGACGAAACATCCGGACCGGGAGGTCTGCCGCGCGGGCAGCAGGGCCATCCCGTGTCTCCGTAGATGACCGGCTTGGCAGTCCAACCTTGCATTGCCGTATACAACAGGAAACCTTCGCGTAGGGAAGGGTGGACCAGCACCAGGTCGGACGGTCCGACGTTCTTACGGAGGTAGCGGACCGCTCCGGACATATCCTCTTCCGGCTGGAAGCGGCCTTCGTGGAATTGTTTGCGCACGCCGAGAAACATCACTACGGCCGTCGCCAGAATGACCACCGCATCCACTGGCCCCCGTCGCCATTTCGTGAATGTAACGAGATCCTCCAGGTTCATCGCGACCAGCAGCAAGAAGCATGGCCGCACGAACAAGTGGGTCCGGGGACTCGCCGGATACCAGCCCAGCAGTTCGCTGGCGAATAGCAGCACGCACGGCGTCAGTAGCAGGATGGACACCCGATCGTGATGGAACGCGATTCGTACGGCCACCACCGCGCAAAACGCGACGGCCGCGATCATGCCCGGCGCCAGCCACATCTCCGGATCGGTCATCCAGTATTCACGCAGCGCCGGGGTGTAATTCGGCCGGACCAGGAACCAGTACAGGACGGCGAGCACCGCGCCCATGGTGGCGGCAAGGGCCAACGCCCGGGCTCGATCGCCAAGAGCGACCACCAGGATCAAGCCCGGCAGCAGGAACACCGTGGGATAGGACAACGCCATCGCCGCGACCGTCACACTCAGCAGCACATAGAATTGCTTTCGCTCCGGTTTTTGGAGATACGCGACTGCGGCCCACAGAACTGCCGCCGTCGCTGCAACTTCGCCACCGTACTGCTTGAAAGAGCGGAAGTATTCGACCACGGTCGGGTGGAAGGCGAGCGTCGCCGTCGCGAGCACGGCAAAGGGCGCCGAAACCACCCGCCGGGCCGCGCCCAGCATCGCCCACACGGCCAGCAACGACAGCACTACAGGGACGCTACGCAGCACTACGGTCGACAATCCGAACACGCGGACGGCTGTTCGGGCCAGCAGGAGGAATAGCGGGGGACTAGTCTGTAACCAGTTGGGATAGTAGAACATCCCGCTCAGCGTGGGAGCGTTTACGGAATTCGCGACCCAGGCCTCGTCGAGCCACAGGCTGCGCTCGATTCCGTACAACCCCAGCACCAGTGTGAGGGCGAGCAATGCTACCGTGGCGAACCGGCCTGTCAACACTTTCTGCAAGTATCCCGCACGGCGTGTTTAAATGGTATAGATTCCGATGTCAGACATGGGGTTTAGGGTCCGGCGCCACGTAAAGTCCATTACGCGCCGGCTACGGGAGTTGCGCTGGATTGCGTATGGGGCGGCCTCCACGCGTCATCCTCTGATGGCGCATATCATTCCCATTCGCAGGTGCAATCTTTCTTGCACATACTGTAACGAATACGACGATTTCTCGAAGCCCGTCCCGACCGAGACAATGGTCCATCGGATCAACCGGTTAGCCGATTTGGGCACGGGCGTGGTCACGCTTTCCGGGGGCGAGCCGCTGCTGCATCCGGAGCTGGACGACATCATCCGCGCCATGCGCCAACGTGGCGTCCTGGCGGCCATGATCACCAACGGATACCTGCTGACGCCAGATCGAGTCCAGCGCCTGAACCGCGCGGGGCTGGATCATATGCAGATCTCGATCGACAACGTCATGCCCGACGATGTCTCGAAGAAGAGCTTGAAGGTCCTGGACAAAAAGCTTCAGATCCTGGCCGAGCACGCCGAGTTTCACGTGAACATCAATTCCGTGGTGGGCGGCGGGATTCATGACCCCAAGGATGCCCTGGTAGTGGGCAGGCGGGCGCTGGAACTGGGATTCTCCGCCACCGTCGGCATCATTCACGATGGCGATGGCCAATTGCGTCCTTTGGGCGATACCGAGCGGGCAGTTTATCACGAGATGAAGGCGATGGAGAAACGCCACTTCGCCCGCTTTAACTCGTTTCAGGATGCGATCGCGCAGGGCAAACCGAACGATTGGCGCTGCCGGGCGGGATCGCGCTATATGTACATCTGCGAGGACGGCCTGGTGCACTATTGCTCGCAGCAGCGAGGCTATCCCGGCAAGCCTCTGGATCAATACACGCGCGAGGATATCCGGCGCGAGTACTTCACCGAAAAACCCTGCGCTCCGCTTTGCACGGTTAGCTGCGTGCATCAAATGTCGTACTTCGATTTCTGGCGCGGCAAGCAGACGCTGAAATCGGAGATGCCCGCCGAGACCGGGCAGCCGCTGGTGAAGATCCAGGGCGCCTCAGATTAACTTCCTCGCGAAAAAGGCAGAAAAAAAGGGGACAGCCAACCGTGTCTTGGCCCGAACGTTCCTTTGGCTGGGGATGGTTCCGGACAGTACATCGTTGGCTGTCCCCTTTTTGGCCCACTACCATTTTGCGTAGTATTATCTTCCAAAACACATAGACCTCAGCGATTTGCGTGCTAAAGCCCTAATTGCATCAGCACGATACGCGCTATTCTTAGATTGGAAGGCGGCGTGCATCCCACTTCGCCGGATTAGTGTTCCTCCTTGGCCATGCGGGAACTGCGACAACAGTTAACGAACGCTCTGCTGATGATCATCACCGTGGCGGCGGTGGTCGCCGCGGCGATTAATTTCGAGCAGCAGAGCAAGTTCCACATGCCCGACGACGGGGTCACCTGGGCGGACAAGATGGTGTCCGACCGGCAGGTCGCCGATCGGACAACGGACCAGTCGGTCCCTGTTGCGACCTACATCGCTCCCGGAAGTCCCGCGGAGAAGGCCGGGATCCACGAGGGCGACATCCTGGTTTCCATCGACGGCCTGAAGATCGGCCGGGCGGAAGAGGCCGCGCAAGTTCTGGCGCGCCTGGGAAGCTGGCATAAAGCCGAGTACAGGATCCTGCATGGCAGCACGGAAGTGCCTGCCCCGGTGATCGTCGGCGAAGTTACTCGCGATTCGACGCTGTACTATCAGTACGCCGTGGGCGCGGTGTATCTGGCGATCGGCTTGTTCGTCTATTTCCGGCGCGGCAGTGCGCCACGCGCGCTGCACTTTTTCCTGCTGTGCCTGGCCTCGTTTGTGTTGTCGACCTTCCACTACACCGGAAAGCTGAACAACTTCGACAAGGTGATCTACCTGGGCAACGTGATGGCCTGGTTCCTGGCGCCGACGCTGTTCCTGCACTTCTGCTGCTCCTTCCCCGACCGGCAAAGCTGGATCCGGCGGCGCGGCGCGGCAGTGCTGCTGTACCTGCCGGGTCTGGCGCTGCTGACGGTCCAGTCGGGATTCATATTCGGATGGCTGCGGACCGCGGCTCCTCTGATCGAGATGCGCTGGCTGCTGGACCGGGTTTGGCTGGGCTTCCTGTGCGCGATGTACCTGGCGGGCGGTGCGGTGCTCGCATTCCAGATGCGCCACGCGAGCGACCCGATCGTGCGCCGGCAGCTGACCTGGCTGCGTAACGGCGCGCTGCTAGGCATTATTCCGTTCGCGCTAATTTACGCCGTGCCTTACATGTTCGGCGTGGCGCCGAACCAGGCCATGAACCTGGCGGTGCTCTCGCTGCCGCTGATTCCGCTGACCTGGGCGTACGCGATTCTGCGTTACCGGCTGATGGACGTGGATGTCATTTTCCAGCAGGGCTATGCCTACACACTGGCTACGTTCTGCGTGCTGGCGATCTTCTACGGCATGATTTTTTCGGTCAGCGGAAGCGGCGAATTGAATGGCTTGGCTATGGTGGCGATGATCCTGATCGCGGCGTTCCTGTTCCAGCCGATTCGCAAATGGGTCCAGGAGCAGCTCGACCGCTATTTCTACAAGGACCGTTACGACTACCGCCGCACGCTGATCGAGTTCGCGCGCGAGCTGGGATCGCCCACCGATTTGCGCGAGATGCTCGAAACGGTTTCGGACCGGCTGATACGAACGTTGGGGATTCGCTATGTCGCGTTTTTCACGTGGGATGATGCGGAGGGCCGCTTCCAGCTCGAGTCGGCTTTCAATCGCAACGGGAAGCAAACCGACCAGGTTCCCTACGGGCTGGATCTGAGCTTCTTGAGCCCCAATCCCAAGAAGCCGTACGTGTTTTTCGAGCGCACGCGGAATCTGCTGGACGTGGTTTCACACGAGTGGGCTCCGGGAGTCAGGCGCTCCATCGCCGAGCTGGAGTTGACCTACTATCTGCCGTGCTCGGCGCGTGGCCGGACCATTGCGTACCTGGGAGTAAGCCGCACCGAATCGCACGATTTCCTGTCGAGCGAAGATGTCGAATTGCTGCTGACACTGTCGGGCTATGTGGGCATTGCGATCGACAACGCCAAGCTGTACCAATCCTTGCAGCGCAAGGCGGACGAGTACGAACGGCTCAAGGAGTTTTCCGAAAACATCGTCGAGTCCATCCACGTGGGCATTCTGGCGGCCGACCTGGAAGATCGCGTCGAAAGCTGGAATTCGCAGGTAGAGAAGTTGACCGGAGTACTGCGCCAGGATGCGGTGGGCCGGAAACTGCGCGAGCTTTTGCCCGAAGACTTGTGCGATCAACTGGAAATGTCGCGCGATGACGCCGGCGTACAGAACATCTACCAATACCTGTTCCGGCAGCAAAATGCCACGTTGAATATCGCCGCAGCTCCGCTGATTTCGCGCGAAGGCGAGCGCATCGGCCGGCTGATTATCCTCGACGACGTGACGGATCGCGCGGAGCTGGAGCGCAGGCTGGTGCAGGCCGACAAGCTCAGCTCCATCGGATTGCTTGCCGCGGGCGTCGCGCACGAAGTCAACACGCCGCTGGCGGTGATTTCGACCTACGCCCAGATGCTGGCCAAACAGATTTCGGGCGACGAACAGAAAGCCCCGCTGCTCGAGAAGATCGCGCGGCAGACCTTCCGGGCGAGCGAGATCGTTAATTCGCTGCTCAACTTTTCGCGCACCTCGCCCACCGAATTTGTGCCGGTGGATCTGAACAAGGTGCTGCGGGAGACGCTGACGCTGGTGGAGCATCAGTTCGCCAAGAGCTCCATCAAGGTGGATCTGGCGCTGGATGAGAGCATCACGCTCATCAAGGGCAGTCCAGGCAAGCTGCAGCAGGTGTTTCTGAACCTGTTCCTGAACGCACGCGACGCCATGGAATCTGCGGGGGCATCCGGCGGGACATCCGGGGGATCGTTGACCATCGAAACCGACCGCTGGAACGGGGCCGTACGAGTCAAGGTGCGCGATACCGGAGGGGGCATCGCGCCCGAGAACATCGCGCGGATCTTCGATCCGTTTTTTACCACCAAGGGGGCGGTCAAGGGTACCGGCCTGGGTCTTTCGGTAAGCTACGGGATCGTGCGCGAGCACGGTGGCGATATCGAGGTGCAGAGCCAGCCGGGTAAGGGCACACAGTTCTTACTGACGTTTCCCGGCGCCTCTGGCGCTCTTGGGCTGCCGTCAGTGAAGCGGGCCTCGCCCGGTGTGGCAGCCCCTGCGGTTTCCAATCCAGCGGCCGCCGCGTCCATGGCTCAACCTATCCGAACCGAGGCTCCCTCTGTTCCCGCGTCCATCACCGCGCAGTCTGACAGGTTGATTCACTAAATGGCCGATACCGTCGCCAATTTTCCTCCCGACGTGCTGACGGGAGACGCCGCCCGCGGGCGCATCCTGGTCATCGACGACGAACCCGATATTCGGGACAGCCTGGAAGCACTGCTTTCGAGCGAAAACTATCGCGTGGAGCTGGCCGCTAACGCCACCGAGGGACTGAAGCGTCTGGAAGGCTCGGCCTACGATCTCGTGCTGCTGGATCTCATGATGCCGGACAAGAGCGGGATGCAGGTGCTCGAGGAAGTCCGCCAGCGCGACCGCGAGACGCCCATCTTCATGATCACGGCGTACGGGTCCGTGGAGGTCGCGGTGGACGCGCTCAAGCGCGGCGCCAACGACTATTTCCCCAAGCCCTGGGACAACGAAAAGCTGCTGATCGAGATCGATCACATGATCGCCAAGCGGCGGCTGGAGCGCGAGAACACCGAGCTCAAGCGCGCGCTCAAGCAACGCTACAGCTTCCCGAACATCGTCGGCAAGAGCGAGCGGATGCTGAAGATTCTCGACCTGGTAGGGCAGGTGGCGGCCAGCCGCGCGACCATCCTGATCACCGGCGAAACCGGAACCGGGAAAGAGCTGATCGCCAACGCGATCCATGCGCATTCGGCGCGCGCCGAGCATCCCTTTGTCCCGGTTCACTCCGGCTCCGTGCCGCCGGATCTGCTGGAATCGGCGCTGTTCGGTCACGTCCGGGGGGCTTTTACCGGGGCGCTGGCGGCGCGCAAGGGCTACTTCGAAGTGGCCGATCATGGGACCATCTTCTTCGACGAGATCGGGACCATTTCGCTCGAAACGCAGACCAAGCTGCTGCGCGTGATCCAGGAACGCGAGTTCATGCCGCTGGGCTCGACCGAGACCGTCCGCGTGGACGTGCGGATCGTGGCCGCGACCAACGCGGACTTAAAGAAGTTCGTGGAGGAAGGCAAGTTCCGCGAGGACCTGTACTACCGGCTGAACGTCATCAACCTGGCGCTGCCGCCGCTGCGCGACCGCAAGGAAGACATTCCGGCGCTGGTGGAGCACTTCTTCAATAAATACTGCCGCGAGAACGAGAAGTATCTGGACGAACACAACCGTTCGCGTCTGACGTTCGAGCCGGACGCCATGCAGATCCTGATGGATCACGCCTGGCCGGGCAACGTCCGGGAGCTGGAGAACGTAGTGGAGCGCGCGGTGGTGCTGGCGGCCCAACCGAACGTGCCGGCCGATGTGCTTCCCGAGCATCTGCTCGAAGCGCGCGGACTGCGCATCCGCCGCGACGAGAGCGGCAGTCTTCCGGCCGACGCTTCGCTGTTCGAGATCGTCGCGGATTTCGAGCGCCGCAAGATCCTGGAACAACTGGAAGCTTCCGACTGGAGCCAGACCTCGGCAGCGGAAGCGTTGCGGATCCCGCTTTCGACGCTGAATCAGAAGATCAAGCGCCTGAACATCGAGATCCGGAAGCGTACGGCGGGCTAGTTGGTGACGTGGGGTCAGGCTTTCGAGCCTGCCGCCGGCTTTCCAGCCGGCGCGCTAACAAAAGGGTCGGAGGCCGGGCGGAAGCCCGGCTGCGGCCTTGAAAGGCCGACCCCACATCAATACGGAGGCTTCGAGAGGATCTCGGCTTCGAGCGCACAACCCGCCGACCCCGATACGGCACCGCGCAATCTCGCGAGTTCCGATCGCGCGGCCTCAAGATCGGCCCGGAAGGCAGCCGATCCGTGAAGAGCGGCTACCAGCGTAGCGGCCGTCGTCACCCCCGCCTCGACAGCGCTGGCGTTATGAACACCGCAAACCACCCGGCTTTCTCCAAAAGCGCGCGCGCGGGCAAGAATCGCGGTGGCGGCGTCGGGCGCGATCTCGGCCAGAATTAAGCCCACTTCCCAAGCGAAAGTCGTGTGACCGGAAGGGTAGTCAGGATTTCCGTCGAGGCTGGAACGGCTTGGCAAACATATTGGACCTTCCGCTACCAGGAAAGGACGCTTGCGCTGAAGGTTTAGCTGCTTCAATCGGGTCATCGCGGTGTTCGCATCCACGATTGCTTTCGTCACCAGCGCCGTGACGTGTGGGGCGTTTTCGCTGGTCAAAGCAACACCCAAGGAACAACTGAAAGCTTTGAAAATCCCCGCCGTGGACACGTCGTTATCGCTGAGCGCCAGGGACCATCGTGGCGATCCCGCAAAAGATCGAGTGGCACGGAAAATGGCGAGGTCGAGCGTGTCCCGGCTGTCGCCCGGAGTTGGCGCCATGGGCACAATGCGCGTCACGTCGGGGATCTCGCCGGGCGACAAGTAGCCAGTACGATTAGGTTGCTGAGCCCAAACCGAACTAACGGTTATTACGACGAATGCAACTTTGATGAAGAAAGAAAAGTTCATAGCGCGCTACCACTTGCCCGAAATAATATAGCAATCCTCCGGACGGCGCTGTCGATACATGTAAACCCAAGCTCGAAATACCTGGCCCGTTAACAGGGTCGCCCGATGAAGTTCGCGACGGTATCGCTCCTCGTATTCGTCGAGCACTTTCAGTGTCTTAGACGGCTGGCGCAGCTTGTACAATTCGCCCGCCACGACGTCCGCAGGACCTCGCGCAGGCCGCATCCCGGGGTACCAGCGTATGCGGTACAGCCGTCCTGGCATATGCGCGGGTCCGAGCAGTCTCGCTTCACGCCGCAGCCGCCGCGCGTAGCGATTGCGGAAGCCGCTCTTCAGAGTGCCGTAGACGAACAAATAAGAGTGACTTGACAGCGCAATAACCCTAATCCTATCATGGGGTTTGGGTGGCTGGGTGAAACGGGGAGGGCGGCTTTGATTAAACTCGACATCATCAACGAAGTGGTTAACCGGACCGGAATCACCAAGACCAAGGCCGAAATGGCCGTGGAAACCGTGTTCGAGAGCATGAAGCGCGCTCTGGGCCGCGGCGAACGTATCGAACTGCGAGGCTTTGGAATCTTCAACGTGCGTCCGCGCAAGACCGGGATCGGCCGTAACCCGCGCACCGGCGCCGAAGTCGCGATTCCGCCAGGGAAAGCCGTTCGGTTCAAGCCGGGCAAGGAGCTGCAGACGCTCCAGTAGTCGTCTGCGGGCTCTGTGTCGACTAACGGCCCTCCTTATCTGCCACCATTCCGGATGACGGAGTCTTCTCCGGAAGCCGGCCTGTACGCGTTCGCCGAGCATTTTCATCCGCGGCCTCGTCATCGCTATTGGCTCCATGCACTGCTGCTGCTGGCGACTCTGCTCAGCACGACCATCGTGGGTGCGGGGATGGCTCGGAGCTTCGCCCAGAATCGGCCCATCGATTTCGGGGAGAACCTCACGGGATATCTGCGCATGTGGCATGAGCCTTCGTATCTGCTGGCTGGTTTGCCCTTTTCATTGACCCTGCTGACGATCCTGCTGGCGCATGAATTCGGGCATTTTCTGACCGCCCGGTACTATCTGGTAGACGTCACCTTACCGTTCTTCATTCCGTTCCCCAGTTTGATTGGGACCATGGGAGCGTTCATCCGGATACGTTCGGCGATTTTATCCAAGCGCGTGCTGTTTGACGTCGGTATCGCCGGTCCCCTGGCGGGCTTCGTGGCGCTGGTGTCGCCGCTGATCGCCGGGATCGCGCTATCGAAGGTGGTTCCGGGCATCGGCCGCAGCGGAGAGCTGGTGTTCGGCACGCCGCTCATCTTGAGACTGATGGAGTGGGTGCGATTTCCCGGGGTTCCGGTGGGCGATATCTACCTTCACCCGGTGGCGCGCGCCGCGTGGGTGGGTCTGCTGGCGACGGCGCTGAATCTGCTGCCGATCGGGCAGTTGGATGGAGGCCACATCCTCTACGCGTTCCTGGGAGAACGGACCAAACTTCTTTCGCGTGTGTTCATCTTCATCCTGGTGCTGATGGGTGCTTTTATCGCCTACAGCTGGCTGGTGTGGGCGGCGCTGTTGTTTTTCTTCGGGATGCGGCATCCGGTGATCGTCGATCCCAATCCGCTGGGCCGTTTTCGAATACGGCTGGCGGTGACCGCGCTGGCCATACTCATACTCTCTTTCACCATGGCGCCGGTGTCGTAGATCCCGCCGTGAAGATATCCGCCACCATCATCACGTATAACGAAGAGCGCAACCTGCCGCGCGCGATCGAAAGCCTGCGCTGCGCCGACGAGATTCTGGTGGTGGACAGCGGATCCACCGACCGGACGGTGGAGATCGCGGAAAAACTGGGCGCCCGCGTGGTGGACAACCCCTGGCCAGGTTACGCCAAGCAGAAGAACCTGGCGGCGGAGAACGCCTCGAATGACTGGATCCTGTCGCTGGATGCCGATGAATCGTTAAGCGAGGCCCTGGAGGGCGAGATCTGGCGGCTCAAGAAAAAGGGACCGGAGTTCGATGGCTATACCATGCCGCGCATGGCGCAGTACCTGGGGCGCTGGATTCACCACTCGGGATGGTATCCGGATCGAAAAGTCCGGCTGTATAACCGCCAAAAGGCGCACTGGCAGGGCGAATTCGTGCATGAATCGGTGAAAGTGGATGGGCGGATCGGGCATTTCGAATCGAATCTGTTGCACTTCACCTGCGATTCGCTCTCCGAGCACCTGAAGGTGATGGATCGCTATACGACGCTGGCGGCCGAGCAACTCCTGGCCACCGGCCAAAAAGTTACCTGGGGACGTCTTATCCTTGAGCCACCCTGGACGTTCTTTCAGACCTACGTTCTAAAGGCGGGATTTTTAGACGGCGTCGAAGGGCTGGCGATCGCCAATATGGCGGCGCTCTACAACTTCGTCAAATATGCGAAGGCCCGGTTCATGTCGCCGGGACGGGAGTAAAGGATCTTTTAAGGATGCTGGAAGCAGTGCTGGCGGGCTTGGCGGGGTTGCTCATCGGGAGCTTCCTGAACGTGTGCGTCTACCGCCTCCCGCGCGACCTTTCGGTAGTGCGGCCGCGGTCGCATTGTCCGGCCTGCGAAAAGCAGATCGACTGGTACGACAACATTCCGGTGGTGAGTTACCTGATCCTGGGCGCCCGCTGCCGGCACTGCGGCGAGCGGATTCCATTGCGCTACCCGATCGTGGAACTCGCGACCGCCGCCGCGTTCGTACTGTGTGTGGCGAAGCTGGGATTAACCTGGCCCGCGGCAAAATTCGCAGCGCTGAGCGCGATCCTGATCACCCTGATTGCCACGGACTTGGAAGAGCGCATTCTCCCGGACGAATTCACGCTGGGCGGATCGGTGCTGGGAATCGCGCTGTCGGGGGTGGTGCCGCTCGATCCCGGGATCGCCAGCTTCCTGCTATTTGGCACAATCGGCCAGCGTTGGCTTTCGGTGGCGGAATCGCTCACAGGAGCGCTGGTGGCATCCGGACTGATCTGGGGATTTGCGTGGCTCTATGGGAAAATTCGCAAGCGCGATGTTCTGGGACTGGGCGACGTCAAAATGATCGCGATGTTGGGGGCGTTCCTGGGACTGGAAGAAGCCTTGCTGATTCTGTGCGTGGCGGGCTTCTTCGGTTCCATCGTGGGAATCCTCTACATCGTGATCGCCAAGAAGGACTGGTCCACTTACGAACTTCCTTACGGGAGTTTCATCGGCGCCGCGGGCCTGGCGATCGCTCTGTGGATCCACGTGCTGAAGCACGCGTTAGGGTCGCAGTAGGACCTTCAGGACGCCTTTCTTCGCGGCCTCGGCAAAGGCTTTCGGGGCTTGATTGAGTGGAAACTCTTCCGAGATCATCGCGCCCACTTGAATCTTGCCTGCGGACAGCAGCGGCAAAGCAGCTTCGAATCGTCCGCAGCGGGAACCGACCAAAGTAATCTCGTTGACGATCGCTGGGGCGGTGTCGATCGACACCAGGCCGTGGACCGTGGATTTCATGATCACTGTTCCGCGCGGTACGCACATCGAGACTGCGGCTCGTAGGCCTTCCGATGATCCCGTTGCATCGACCACAAATGGCCACGCGGCGATAGGAAGTTTCTTCGGGACCACCTCCGTCGTGACTCCGGTGGGCTCGACAAGACGCATCTTGTCACGGTGTCTCCCGAACAGATGTACCTGCGCGCCCTTGGCCTGAAGAACCTGCGCGACGAGAAGGCCGAGCTTGCCATCGCCCAGTACGGCCACACGCTCGCCCTTGGGGATTTTCACTTGATCCAGAATTTCGCACGCAGCCGCAATGGGCTCGATGAAGACGGCGTGTTCCGTGGGGATGGACGCGGGCACACGATGCAGGTTGCGGATCGGCAACGTTAGGAACTCGCGGAACGCACCCGGATGCTTGACGATGCCGAGGACGGTTCTGGTAGGGCAATGCCGGCCAAGGCTGCGCTTGCACCAGTCGCAATGTCCGCAGGCTAAGTTAATTTCACCGACCACCCGTTTCCCAATCCACGATTTGTCGGCGGCGTCTGTCACTTCGCCGACGAATTCGTGGCCGGGCGTGCCCGAGAATCCGTAATATCCGCGCTGAAGTTCGAGATCGGTGGAGCAGATTCCGGCGGCGAGCAGGCGAATTCGCGCAAATCCTTCCGGCATCCGTGGCAGAGGAACGCGACGGAGCCGCACGCGACCAGATTCCAGATGAACGGCAAGCATCGTTTAAAGTTAAGAGATATGGCTTCAGCAACGCAAACCGCCGCGGCGGAGCTGGTATGTTTCAACGAAGGATGCCGCGCGCGATACGCGATCACCGAGGTCCTGTACAACTGCCCCCAGTGCGGCGGGCTCATTGAGGCGGCCTACGGCGGTCCTCTCGCGGCTCCGCTGGATCTGAAGAAGGTGTTTCGCAACCGCCGCACCAGCAATGCTCCACTCGACCAGAGCGGCGTCTGGCGCTATCGCGAGCTGTTTCCTTTTCTGGACGACTACCGCCACGTGGTCACGCTTCGGGAAGGCAACACGCCGCTGCTGGACGGTCCGGTTGCGGCGAAGTACGGCGGGCTCGACCGGATCACCTTCAAGCACCAGGGATTCAACCCGACGGGATCGTTCAAGGACAACGGGATGACCTGCGGGGCTTCTCAGGCGCGCCGCTTGGGAATGCGACGCGTGGCCTGCGTATCGACGGGAAACACGTCCGCTTCGATGGCGGCATACGCGGCGGCCGCCGACCTCGAGGCGCTGATCTTCCTCCCGCACGGAAATATTTCGTTCGGCAAACTCGCGCAGGCGCTGGAATACGGCGCGAAGACGCTGCAAGTGGAGGCGAACTTCGATCAGATTCTGAAGCTGGTGCGTGTGCTCGCCGAGCGGCTTGGAATCTATTTATTGAACTCGATGAATCCGTTCCGCATCGAAGGGCAGAAGGCCATCATGTTCGAGATGCTCGACCAGCTCGATTGGCGCGTGCCGGATTGGGTGGTGCTGCCGGGCGGCAATCTGGGGAATACTTCCGCGTTCGGCAAAGGTCTGCGCGAAGCCAAAGACGCCGGGCTGATCGATAAACTGCCGCGGCTGGCGGTGATTCAGGCGGAAGGTTCCGCGCCGTTTTATGAGCTCTGGACGCGCGAGGTCAGCGGAAAGGGCGGAACGTTGTGCCCCGTGACGAAGCCCGAGACGCTGGCTACGGCGATCCGCATCGGCGACCCCGTGTCATGGCCCAAGGCGCTGTACGAGGTCCGCACATCTGGCGGCACCGTCGAAAAAGTCAGCGAACAGGAGATCGCGGATGCCAAGGCGCAAATCGGGCTGTGCGGTATCGGCTGCGAGCCGGCGTCGGCGGCGACACTCGCGGGAATCCGCAAGCTCACTGCCCGCGGCGTGATCGATCGCGGCGCGGACGTGGTCGCGGTCCTGACAGGCAATCTGTTGAAGGATCCCGATTACATCTATCGCTATCACACGGGCCAGCTCGAAGCGCCTGGTGGAGTAAAGATCGAGGCGACGTACGGCAATCGGGCACTCGTTGTGCCGAACGATCCGGACAAGATCGCGGAATTGCTGCGGTGATGCCGAAAAAGGGGGACAGGCTACTCTGTCCCCTCTCGTAAGTCCTGAATTCGCGTGGGAATGTGGGAGTGGACAGAGCGGCCTGTCCCCCTTTTTCGCTACCTACAGAATCCCGACTTTGTTGTGCCCGATGATCGTTTCCACCAGGAATGACAGCGTGCGCATGTCCGCCAGATCGGCGGCCTTGGCATCGAAATGGCCTCCGCCAGGACGAGCGAACGCGTGTCCGACCTTCGGGTACTCGTAAACTGTAACGCGCGGATCGCCCTTGTACGTAGCGCGCACCTGCGCGGCCACTTCCGGCGACGCGTATTGGTCCAGTTCCGCGTAGTGCAACATCAACGGGCACGACAAGTTCTTCGCCAGATCCAGCCGCTTGTCGATTCCGACCCCGTAATATCCCACTGCGGCGTCCGGCTTGTGACGAACTGCCGTCAGATACGCCAGATAGCCGCCCCAGCAGTAACCCACCACGCCGACTGTCCCGTTGCTGCAGGCAGGATGCTTGCGAAGAAACTCGATCGCCGAGGCAATGTCGTCCGTGACCTGGTCGTCGTTCATCTTCCCGCGTAAAGCCCTGCCGCGTTCGAACTCGGTTTCCTTAAGCTCGACACCGGGCTCGGCGCGCCAGAACAGATCGGGGCAGATTGCGGTGAACTGGCGAGCGGCCAGGAAGTCGCAAACCTTGCGCATGCTCTCATTGACGCCGAAAATTTCCTGGAGCACGACGACTCCGGCGCCCTTGCCCTTCTTGGGGAGCGACATGTAGGCGGACATTTCACCGCCCGCTACGGGGACTCGAATGGTCATAAGGCACCATCATACGGCAAACCGAAGCAGGCATGTATAATCGATGGAGTGAAACGAATCGCGTGGTTTGTGGCAGCGCTGCTTCTGGCGGCCTGCGCGCGAAAAAACATCGAGAACAAAGACGCGATCCGCCAGGCCGTAGTCGAATACCTGAACTCGCGCCAGGCGCAGACCGGGCTGGATATGGCGACCATGGACGTGAACGTTACGGCCATGGCGTTCGAGCGCGACACGGCACGGGCCACGGTGGAATTTCGCATCAAGAACAGCGATGCAGGGATGCAGCTGAACTATACGCTCGACCGGAAAGGCGACAAGTGGGTGGTACAAGCGCGGCAGGATAGCGGGCAAGGGCATGGCGTCGTGACTCCCCCTAACGGTTCGGGTACCCCGAATCCCGGCGTCGCCCTTCCTCCTGGTCATCCGTCCGTTCCCGTGAGTCCGAAACAATGAAGACCGTTGCGGTTCTCGGAGGCGGCCCGGCTGGAGCGTCGGCGGCCGAACGTCTTGCTCGCGCGGGTCTGAACACCATCGTGTTCGATGAAAAGCTCGCATGGGAAAAGCCCTGTGGCGGCGGACTTACCTACAAGGCCTATGAGCAGTATCCGTATCTGATCGAGAACGACACTCCCAAGAAGTTCATCCATGAAACCGTGGTCAACTCTGAGGGCGCGGGCGAAGCGAAGATGAACCTGACTCAGCCTCTGCTCATCTACTCGCGTTTCGATCTGAACCGTATGTTGCTGGAACGCGCGGAGCGAGCGGGCGCCGCGATGGAACAGACTCGCGTGCTGGGAATCGAGCAGCGGGACAAAGGCTGGCGGCTGCGCACGCGCCACGGCACAGCGGAAGCCGATTTTCTGGTGGTGGCCACCGGCGCGCGGAATCCGCTGCGCGAGGTCGGTACGCAGTGGGGCACCGGCGACACGATTACGGCTCTGGGCTATTTCGTTCCTGGCGCGCGCGAGCGCATCGATATTCAGTTCTTGCCAAAATTTGAAGGCTATATCTGGGTGTTTCCACGCTGCGGACATCTTTCCGTGGGTATCGCCGGAAGAGGCGAACCGGCGCAAGCCATGCGGGCGCGGCTGGAAACCTACATGGCCCAGCAAGGCATTTCGCGCAAGGACGCGACGTTCTACAGCCACATGCTGCCTTCGCTAGAGACGCCGAGCTGGCGCGGCAACCGTGTGTCGGGCCGAGGCTGGATGGCGGTGGGCGACGCGGGTGGCCTGGTGGACCCGATCACCGGCGAGGGCTTGTATTATGCGATTCGTTCCGGCGACCTGGCGAGTCAGGTGGTCCTGAATGACGCGCACGATCTTGCGGGGAAGGCAGCCGCTTATCGCGACGCGATCACTCGTGAATTCGCGCGCGATTTGGAATACGCCGCGACGCTCGCCCGGCGCGTGTACCTTGGCCGGTATCTGTTCCGCAGTGTCCCGCACATGATGGTGGAATTTATGCGGCGAAGCCCGCGGTTTCGGGACTTGATGCAGGATCTGTTCGCGGGCACCCAACCGTATTTGAGCCTCCGCGAGCGCCTGAAGAAGAACATCAACGTGACGCTGCAGGAAGTGTTCATGCAATTCTTCCTGGAGCACGTGATTCCGGGCCGTTCGCGCGCGTCGTCGTGAGCCAAAGCCCCAATGAAATCCGAGCGGTCTGAAGCCTGGTTTGCCCGCGCCCAGAAGGTGATTCCGGGCGGCGTGAATTCCCCGGTGCGTGCCTTTCGCGGTGTGGGCGGAATTCCGCGGTTCATCGAACGCGGCCAAGGCTCGCGCCTTTTCGACACCGACGGGAATTCCTACATTGACTACGTCGGATCTTGGGGGCCGCTGCTGCTGGGGCATCGCCCTGCGTGTGTGATCGACGCGTTGCGAGAAGTCCTCGAAGTGGGAACTAGCTTCGGCGCGCCGACCGAGCGCGAAGTGGAGCTCGCCGAGCTGATCGCCAAGACCGTTCCTTCGATGGAAATGGTCCGCCTGGTGAACTCGGGCACCGAAGCCACCATGAGTGCGCTGCGGCTGGCCCGCGGCTTCACCGGACGCGACCTGATCGTCAAGTTCGAGGGCTGCTACCACGGGCACGTCGATTCGCTTCTGGTCAAGGGCGGCTCGGGAATGGCGACGCTGGGGATCGCCGATTCCGCTGGTGTTCCCAAGGCGTTCGCGGAAACCACCATCTCGCTTCCGTTCAACTCGATCGCCGCGGTGGAGAAGGCGTTCGCGGATCGCGGCCGGCAGATTGCCGCTGTGATCGTCGAACCCGTGGTCGGAAACATGGGGTGCGTGCCACCGGCTCACGGGTTCCTGGAAGCGTTGAGGGACCTGACCGTGCGCCATGGATCTTTGCTGATTTTCGATGAAGTGATGACCGGGTTCCGGGTCGCGCTCGGTGGCGCGCAGCAGCGCTTCGGGATTCGGCCCGATCTGACGACGCTCGGCAAGATCATCGGCGGTGGATTGCCGATGGCGGCTTATGGCGGCCGCGCGGAGATCATGAAGGAAATCGCCCCGCTAGGCCCGGTGTACCAGGCGGGAACATTATCGGGGAATCCGCTGGCGGTGGCTGCCGGTCTTGCGATGCTGCGGTACTTGATCGCGCATCCGGAAATTTACGACACGCTGGAGGCTCGCGCGGCGCAACTGACGGCGTGGACGCCTCCGGGCGTGACCGTGAATCGCGTGGGTTCGATGTTCACCTTCTTTTTTTCAGCGGCTCCGGTGACGGATTGGGAGTCGGCCAAGAGATGCGATACGGCGCGGTTCGCGAAGTTCTTCCACTTCCTGCTGGAACGCGGCGTGTACATCGCACCCTCGCAATTCGAGGCTGGATTCGTGTCGGCGGCGCACAGTGAAGAGGATATTCAAGCTACCGTGGCAGCCGCGCGGGAGTTTTTCGAGGCCGCTCACTGACGTTCGCGGTTCGGTGCACTTGACGATCGCGACTCCGCACAGAACCACGAGCGTCAGCGAGTGGCTGATAAGATCATAGTTGAGCCGTGCAGCGATTTTACTTCGATCACAACGCCACCACTCCGGTTTCGCCGGAGGTCCTGGAAGCAATGCTTCCGATGATGATCGACGTGTACGGTAACGCATCCAGCATTCATCATTTTGGACAGACTGCCCGGCAAAAACTGGACGCCTCGCGCAAGCAGGTGGCCGGGCTATTGGGCGCCGAACCCCAGGAGATCGTCTTCACCAGCGGTGGGACCGAGGCCGATAACCTGGCGATCTTCGGCGTCGCAACGGGCGGCCACGTAATCACGACCAGCTTCGAGCATCCGGCGGTGCTGGCGGCAGCTGCGCAGCTGGATCACACCCTCGTTCCAGTGGATGGCAGCGGAATGATCGATCCTGACGCAATCAGGGGCGCTTTGCGCTCCGACACCAAAGTGATCAGCGTGATGCACGCGAATAACGAGGTCGGCACGATCCAGCCGATCGCCGAGATCGCGCGGATTGCCGCCGAGGCGGGCATCCCGCTGCATTCCGATGGCGTGCAGGCCGTTGGCAAGATCCCAGTGAGCATGGCCGACCTGGGCGTGTCTATGTATTCCATCAGCGGGCACAAGATCGGCGCACCTAAAGGCGTCGGGGCGCTGTACGTTCGCAAGGGAACCTCTCTCAAGCCGATGATGTACGGCGGACGCCATGAGCGCGAGCGTCGCGCAGGCACCGAGAATGTCGCGGGGGCCGTGGCGCTTGGGCGGGCCGCTGAATGGATCGCAGAACATGGTGAAGCCGAGAATCGTCGCCAGGCTGCGTTGCGCGATCGCCTGGAGCAATCCATTCTCGACCGCATTCCCGATACGCGCGTGAATGGCGCTGGTACGCCACGGGTTCCGAACACGACCAATATACGCTTCGACGGCATCGATAGCGACGCGCTGCTGATCGCGCTCGATCTCAAGGGATTCGCCGTATCGAGCGGCGCGGCTTGCTCTAGCGGCGCGCCCGAGCCGTCGCACGTTCTGCTGGCCATGGGCTTGAGCCGGTTGGAAGCCCGGTCGAGCATCCGTTTTTCTCTGGGGCGATCCAACACCATTGAGCAGGTGGACGCGCTCGTGGAGGCGCTGGTCGAATCTGTCACGCATCTGCGAAAGCTGGCGCCGTCCTATGCCTAAGAACCCTCTCGCGGTGGCGATGTCGGGTGGCGTCGATAGCTCCGTGGTCGCGGGGATGCTGCAGGCGCGCGGCGAAAACGTCATCGGCTTGACCATGCAGCTCTGGAACCAGCGGCGGCTGCCGGAAATCCAGAGCGACAAGGCGACCGGGCGCTGCTGCTCGCTCGACGATGTTTACGATGCCCGCGCGGTGGCGCAGCATCTCGGGATTCCCTACTACGTGGTCAACTTCGAGCGCGATTTCGAGGATCAGGTAGTGAAGCCTTTTGTCGATGAATACCTCGCTGGGCGCACGCCGATCCCCTGCACGCTGTGCAACAACTTCATTAAATTCGACCGGTTCCTGGAAATGGCCGAGGGCGTAGGCGCAGACCGCATCGCCACGGGTCATTACGCGCAGATCCGCTGGAATCCGGATAACGGACGCTGGGAAATGCTGCGCAGCATGGATCGCGCCAAGGACCAGACCTATTTCCTGTTCGGCCTGAAGCAGGAGCAACTGGCGCGCTCGATGTTTCCTTTGGGCGCCATGGAGAAGAGCGCGGTGCGCGAGCTTGCGCGTGAGTTGGGCATTCCGACGGCCGCCAAACCGGATAGCCAGGAGATCTGCTTCGTTCCCAACGGTGATTACGCGGCGTTCATCGATGCTTATTTCCGGGAGCAGGGAATCGCCCCGCAAGAAGTCGCAGGCGAGCTGGTAACGGCCGATGGCCACGTCGTCGGCGAGCATGCGGGGGTGCACCATTTCACCGTCGGCCAGCGGCGCGGTCTCCGAGTAGCCGCGGGCGAGCCGCTCTACGTGATCGCGACCGACCCGGCCAGCAGGCGGGTAACCGTAGGACGCGACCGGGAACTGCTGAGCGATCGCGCGTACGCCGGCGATGTGAACTGGATCTCGATCGCGGCTCCCGCCGAGCCAGTGCGGGCGGAAGTGAAGATTCGCAACAAGCACGCGGCGGCGCCCGCGACGATCCTGCCCACTTCCGATCCAGACCGCGTCGAGATCCGTTTCGACGAGCCCCAGCGTGCCGTAACTCCCGGCCAGGGAGCGGTCTTCTATTCAGGCGATCTCGTGCTGGGCGGTGGCTGGATCGAGTGACTGCCTTCGAGCTCAAGGCGCGCGCTTATGCCAAGGCGCTCGACTGGGGCGTGCCACGGCTCCGGCGCGTCGCGCTCCGAAATCTTGAACTGGCGGGTCTCGCGAATCCGGACCAGATTGCTGACGGCGTCTTCTTATCCGTGGGGCGCATCATGGCGAGCGTCGCCAGGTTCCCGGCCATCACGCGCGCGAATGTTCACCAGTGGATCCGCTATGACGGCCTGGAGAACTTCACGGCCGCGCACGCCAAGGGCAAGGGCGTACTGGTGGCCACCGCGCACCTGGGCAACTGGGAACTGAGTGCGTTCTCGCATGCGCTGATGACGGCTCCCATGCACATCGTGGTGCGCCCTCTGGATAACGCCCGTCTGAACGCCTTCGTCGAAAAGCGCCGCGCGCTGTCCGGCAATCACATCATCCAAAAGAAAGATGCGGCGCGCCAAATCCTGAAGGCGCTGGCGGCGGGCGACGCTGTCGGCATCCTGATCGACCAGAACACCACACCTTCGGAGGGCGTCTTCATCGACTTCTTCGGGAGAAAAGCCTGCGCCGGGACGGCGTTTGTGAAGTTCGCCCATCACACCGGAGCAGCCGTAGTGCCCGGCTACGCCCTCTGGTCTGATCAGGAGAAGAAATACATTCTGCGGTTCGACCCCGAGATCCCCATGACGGGCGACGTGCAAGCTGACACACAGCGCGTGCACTCCGCGCTCGAGCGCGTGATTCGCGAGCATCCCGACCAGTGGTTGTGGATCCATCGTCGATGGAAGACGCGGCCGCCGGGCGAGCCAGGTTTGTACTGAGCTAGACTTTCGGCATGGCACCTGGAGAAAGAATCGAGATCATCGAAATCCTTGAGAAAAGTAAGGAAGACTTTCATGCCGCGGCTAGCGGCCTTCCTGAGTCGTTGGCGAACATCCGGCCTGAGGCGGATCGCTGGTCCGTGCTGGAGTGTGTTGAGCATGTGGCTACGGTTGAGGACATCTTTCTAAAACGGCTCGCAAGCGGCGAATACACGGAAGCCCCTCCGCAGGACAAAGCGAAAGAAGAGGCGCTGGCGGCGCGTGTTGAGGACCGTTCCACCCGCAGACAGGCTCCAGAGCGCGTCTTGCCGAACGGCCGGTTCACGAGCCTGGCGCAAGGGCTGGAGCAGTTTCACGGCGCTCGCCGGCGCACCGTGCAGTTCGCAAGCGAACGTGCCGCGGATCTCTACACGCTCGCGTCGGCCCATCCCGTCTTCGGACCGCTGAACGGTGTGGAAGCGCTCATCGTTATCGCGTCCCACGCGCGGCGGCACGCGGAGCAGATCCGCGAAATCCGAGCGGCGCTGGAAAAACGCTAACGGGACTTTCGAGGCCGGGCGAGGCGCGCCTCGCCCCTGTGAGCACGACCTGCGGGTTCGACGACCGAAAACTGCAATTTCTTCTCTACTCCATCCACGCGATCCAGCCGGACGCGCACATGATCGCCGATGGAATACTGCCGCCGGCTGCGTTCGCCGATGATCTTGCGGACGTTCTCGTGATACACGTAGCGATCGCCCGGCAGCGTCTCAAGCGGCACCAGGCCCTCGATGAACAAATCCTCGAGCTCCACGAAAAACCCGAAGCGGGTGGTGGAAATGATCAGGGCAGGGAACTCATCGCCCACCTTGTCGATCATGAACTTGACCTTCTTCCACTCCACTAACTCGCGCTCGGCTTCCGCGGCGCGACGCTCCGTGTCGGACGAAGATTCCGCGACGCTGCGCATATCGGCCTCGTAGCGGCCGGCATCGAGATGAGCCCCTAATACGCGGTGCACGATCAAATCGGGATAACGGCGAATGGGCGAGGTGAAGTGGGTATAGCTCGGCGCGGCCAGCGCGAAATGGCCCTGGTTACGGTCGCTGTAGCGGGCTTGTTTCAGCGACCGCAACATCAGGTAGCTCAGGATGCGCTCTTCGGGTTTGCCTTCGATCTTTTTGACGAGCCGCTGATAGTTGCGCGACGTGAAATTGACATCGTCCAGCGCAATTACAGCTTGTTCCTTGAATCGTTTGACAGGCGCCGCGCCTCCGCGCAGCGAATAGCCGAAGTGCGTGGCGATTTCCTCGAACTCCAGCACGCGCTTGGGATCGGGGCGTTCGTGGATGCGGAAAATCGTCGGGACCTCCAGGGCTTCCAGGTGTGAGGCGACCGCTTCGTTCGCCGCCAGCATGAACTCCTCGATGAGGCGATGCGCGATGTTGCGGGGCGCGCGCGTGACGCCGGTCATTTCGCCGAACTCGTTGAACTCGAGCAACGGCTCGGGCAGGTCGAAATCGATGGAGCCACGACGGACGCGCTTCCGGTTCAGGATCAGCGCGAGTTCCTGCATCCATTGGAAGCGCTCGACCAGCCGCTCATAGCGTTCCAGCAATGCCGGATCCCCTTCGAGAACGCCGTGAACCGCCGTGTACGTCATCCGTTCGGCGCTGCGGATGACGCCGCGAGTGAATTCCTGCGCCACCACGTCGCCCTGGGCGTCAATCTCCAGCAATGCGGAGAGCACCAGCCGGTCTTCATGCGGCCGCAGCGAGCACTGATCGGTCGATAGCTCCACTGGCAGCATGGGTACGGCGCGGTCAGGAAAGTAGACGCTCGTCCCGCGCAAGGCCGCCTCTCGATCGATGGGCGATCCCGGCCGCACGTAGTGGCTCACGTCGGCGATATGCACTTGCAGCGCCCAGCGCCCGTTACTTAAAGGCTCCACCCACACGGCGTCGTCGAAATCCCGCGCCGTTTCGCCGTCGATAGTGACGATATCCAGCTCGCGAAAATCGCGGCGCCGGGCGAGCTCGGCCGGGGGAATCGGTCCGGGAATCGCCCGTGCTTGTTCCAGAACCTCGTCGGGAAAGTGATGCGGAATGTGATGCGCGCGGATCAGAATCTCGACGTCGATGCCGAAATCGTCGGGCAGCCCCAAAATCTCGATGATCCGTCCCGCCGGACGTTCGCCGTCTTCGCCGAAATCCATGATCTCGGCGGTGACGATCATTCCGTCCAGGTCTTCGATCGTGCTCACGGTGATCGCCGAAGCGCCCACGCGGTCCACTGTTACCTGCCGGGCCGGCAGCGCCATGTCTTCGGGAATTTCGATCCACTGGCGGATTCGCTCGTCATGTGGGACCACGAAATTCCCCGTGCGGCGAATACGAAACTCGCCGACCACACTGGGATGGGCCCGGCGCAACACGCGAACGATTTCGCCATCGGCCTTCCCGTCGCGCTCGATTCGACTGATCCGCGCCACCACCTGGTCTCCGTGCATGGCGCGGGCCGCCGACTCCTTGGGGATATAGACGTCGCCGCGCAGGCCAGGGACAGGCGTCGAAGGAATCACGAAGCCATAGCCGTCGCGATGGACGTTCAGGCGTCCCACGGCGAATTCGCGGCTGACGCCGGTGGCCGTGTAATGCCCGGACCGGGTTTCAATGATATCCCCGCGCTGGGCCAGGCGGGCCAGCTCGGTTTCCAGTTGCTCGCGGGTGGTGCCTTGGCGCGAGCGCTCCCGCAGCAATTGCTTGAGCGTCGCGCGTCCGTGCGGCAGCTTGCGAATGTGCTCAATCAGGGGCTGTGCCACGATCCATTATATTGGTCAACATGGAACTGAAGGCCGTTCGACTCGAGATTCCCGAAGCCGGCAACATTATCGTCGGCCAGAGCCATTTCATCAAGACGGTCGAGGATCTCTACGAAGCCATGGTGAACACCGTGCCGGGGATCAAGTTCGGCATCGCCTTCAATGAAGCCTCCGGAGCGTGCCTCACGCGCGTGGACGGCAATGACGACGCGCTGAAGGCCAACGCCGCCAGGAACGCCCGGTCCATCGCCGCCGGACACGTGTTCGTGGTCGCCCTGCGCGATGGATTTCCGATCAATGTCCTCAGCCGGATTCGCGATATCCCCGAAGTGTGCTCCATTTTTTGCGCAACGGCAAATCCGGTGGAGATCATCCTGGCCGAGACCGATCAGGGCCGCGGAGTCCTGGGTGTGGTCGACGGCAGCTCGCCTAAGGGCGTGGAAGATGCCGCGGGCGTGGAATGGCGGCACGGATTCCTGCGGAAAATCGGGTACAAACGTTAGCGATTTTGTTTTACTATGGGGCATGAGATTCGCCCACGTGGATCTCGCGATAGTTGCGCTGCTGGGCGCGAGCTGCGCGCTGGCACAGCAGGCCGTGCCCGCCGTGCGCGAGCCTCATCATCGCATCGTCTACGAAGACGCGCGTGTGCGGATTCTGGAAGTGCAAATTGAGCCGCGCGGATCGACTCTGCTGCACCGCCACGAGACCGACCAGGTCTCGATCGTGCTCGGCGACGCCCGTGTCCATTTCTCACGCCCCGTGTCTCATGCTGAAAAGTCGGAAGGCGACCGTCCCTTTCGGGAAGTCGTGGTGGAGCTGTTGCAGCGCCAGGCCAATCCCCACAATGTTTGCGCCGAAGTGCTGCCTGGAGAGTACCTGCACTGCCACGAACCCGGATCGGAGTGGCTGGGGGCGAACCTGCAGATTCAGTTCGAGACGGATCAAAGCCGCTTTGGCATCTTGCAGATCGCCCCGAATTCCACCCTGGCGATTCCTCCGGCGGATGTGCCGCCCCTGCTGATCGCACTGGAGGGCACGGAAGCCGAGGCGGTCAGCCGGGTGAACGGAGCGCCTGCCGGCGGCAGCTCCCGGCGCGAGCTGAAGGCCGTGGACCTATTGCGCTCAACTGCCGATCAGGTGAGTGTGATTCGGAACACCGGGAAGACTGCGGCGCGCTTTCTGGTGGTGGAATTTGGCGGTCCGGGCGAGTGATGGAGAATTCTTCCAAAGTCGGCAAATACGAGCTGGAGAAATTCCTGGGCGGCAGCATGGCTCGTGTTTACCAGGCCCGGGATACCGTGCTCGGCCGGCGCGTGGCGCTGAAAGTTCTGAGCGAAGCCGGAACGGCGGATCCGGAAGCCAAACAGCGATTCCTGCAGGAGGCTCGCGTAGCCTCCAACATTCGGCACGAAAATATTGTCAGCGTTTACGATTTCGGCGAAGAGCAGGGCCGGCCGTACATCGTCATGGAGTTCGTCGAAGGCGAGAGCCTGCGGGACGCCATCCGCAACGGCCACCTGGGCGACCTGCGAAGCCGGCTGAAGATCGCCTTGGCCGTGGCACACGCGGTCGATCATATTCATACCCGCAAGATTATTCATCGCGACCTCAAGCCGGACAATATCCATGTGAATTCCGAGGGAAAGGCGCTGCTTATGGATTTCGGCATCGCCAAGGCGGAGGGAGTACACCTGACGCGTGCGGGTTTTACGCTGGGCACACCCTACTACATGCCGCCGGAACAGGTGCTGGGCAAGCCGCTCACTTCACAGGCGGACGTGTACTCGTTCGGGATATTGCTGTACGAGCTGCTTACCGGCGTCCGGCCCGTGAAGGGCGGCTCGATCGACCAGATTTTTCAGGCGATCCTCACGGAGCCCCTGAACATGGAGCCGCTGAAGGCTCTGAAACTGCCGCAGGCATTAGAGCTGCTCATCGAAAGCTGCACGGCGAAACAACCTGAGCGTCGCCCGGCGGGACTGGGCCAAGTTTGCCAGGACCTGCGAAAGGTTCTCCGAGGTCTGCCCGGGATTTCAGAGGGGATTACGCAAACCGGTTCGCAGCCCATTCCGCAAGAGCGGCCCCCGGCGCCGGTCGTCCCTCCGCCGGACCGCGTAGCGAGTGCTCCGCCGGGTCCGAGAGTCGCTGCCGGCACGCCGCCGCAGTTCATCAACATGCTGATGCAGATGCTCCCGGTAGCTCTCCGCACCCAGACTGGCCTGATGCTGCTGAGCTGTACCGCCGTGCTGGTCCTGATGGCTATGCTCCTCAGTATTCTCAGGCTGACTCACGCGATATAACCGACATGCAACTTCCGGCGACCATGGGAAAGTACGAGCTGCTCGAATTCCTGGGTGGAGGAATGTCGCACGTTTATCGAGCTCGCGATACCGTCATCGACCGCGCCGTGGTGGTGAAGATCCTCACGGACAATTCCTGCCAGGATGCCGATGCCAAGGCCCGGTTCCTGCAGGAAGCCAAGCTGGCCGGGGGCTTCCAGCACGAGAACATCGTTAGCGTCTTCGATTACGGCGAATTCGATGGCAAGCCCTACATCGTCATGGAGTACCTCAAGGGCGAGGATCTGCGCGAGGCCATCCGCAACAACCGCCTGGGCGGCATGAATGAACGCCTGCGCATCGCGCTGCACATCGCTCAAGCGTTGGAATACGTCCACGGCCGCGCCATCGCGCATCGCGATATCAAGCCGGAGAATATTCACATCGACCCCAACGGCAAGGTCAAGCTGATGGACTTCGGCATTGCTAAAACGGCCGACCTTTCGCTTACGCGCACGGGGATGGCCATGGGCACGCCGTACTACATGTCGCCGGAGCAGATCTCCGGGAGCGCGACATCGCATCTGGTCGATATCTACGCGTACGGGCTGTTGCTGTTCGAAATCCTGACCGGCACGCGCGCCGTGCGCGGCGAGACCATGGAGCAGGTCTTTTTCCAGATTCTGAACCAGACCGTGGATGTCGGCGCCATGGAAAACGCAGGCGTTCCTCCCGCGGTACGCGATCTGGTGTCCCGCTGCACCGCTAAAAAACCCGAACAGCGGCCGCAGAGTTTTCAGGCCATCGCCGAGGAACTCCGCGGCATCCTGGCAGGCGAATCGAAATCCGCCACACAGCCAGTTCCCAAAGTCGCGGCGTCGCCTGCGCCCGTTCCGTCTTCGCCAATGCCAATGGAGAGGAGCAGGGCGCTTCTCTGGATCGCCGTGGCGGGTCTAGTGGTCATTGCGGCCGGAGTCGCGTTCTGGTTGTTGCGTTCCCCGACCGCGCCCGTCGTCCCCGGCATGGTCTACATGCCGGCTGGATCATTCCTGGCAGGCGAAGACAAGAAATCCGTCAGCCTCAAAGCCTTCTTCATCGACGAAACTGAAGTCTCCAACGGCGAGTTCTGCAAGGCCATGGCCTGCAGCGTCGAGCCGGGGCAGGAGAACCTTCCCAAGGTCGGCATTACCATCGCCGAGGCTCGCGCTTACGCCAGGCAAATCGGCAAGCGGCTGCCGACGTCGCTCGAATGGGAGCGCGCACTGCGCGGAACCCAAGGCGCGTTATTCCCCTGGGGCGATCAGAAGGATCCCGCCAAGGCCAATGTCAGCGACAATCCTGCCGCCTCGCACGAATTGATGCCAGTCCGGTCTTTCTCCGGGCCGTTATTCAATATGATCGGCAACGCGTGGGAGATGGTCGAAGGTTCGGTCACCCCCAGCGCGACCGCCGTCGCCATGTTCGCCACGGTGATGACGCCGCCGGCGACCGCGCAGGAGCCTTGGGTTACCATGCGCGGAGGTTCGTTCGACCGTGCGCTGGAGCCGGGCTTCGCCTACGATGCCGTAAGCATTCCGGAACGTTTTTCCGCACGCAACGTGGGTTTCCGCTGCGCCAAAGACCCCTAAGTCGTTCCGGAGGGCGGGCCTTTAGCCCGCTCGGGCTTTCAAACCCGTTCCCAATGCGGGGCTGAAGGCCCGCGCGGGTTAAAACCCGCCCTCCACTAGACGTCGTAGGTCGGCGGCACCACTCCCTTGATGCGCAGGTACATTTCCCCGTAGCCGCGCGTGTGCGCCGTGTGGATCATCGCCTGGTACAGCAACTCCAAACCGGTTGCGGCCTGCTTGCCCTGGCCGAAACTCTTGGTCAGATCCGCTGACGTCAACTGTCCGACTACGCCGATCGCCCAGTCGAAGGAAGCCGTAAGATACGCCACGGTGGCGGCTTTGGTGATGTCGTTCCTGGGAGCTGCGGGGGCCGCGCCCTTGCCCAGACGGCCCAGGTAGAAGCCTTCCGCCTGTCCCAGGTGCTGCTGCTCCGCGCCGAACGCGCGCGCCTCGGGGAACGGCTTGAAATCGTAGTTCTCTGCCGGCATCGCCTCGGCGGTCTTCAAGGTTAAATCTTTCGACTTCTTCCAGTGGCCCACCAGAATGTCTATTTCCGTGTCAGCCGCGCTCGCCACCCGCACTGTCGCGGCTGTGCCCGCTGCCACTACCGCCATGGATCCAATTGCCTTGCGTCGATTCATCTGATTCTCCTCGGACCATTCTACATACATGCCCACATGGGACCGCATGCTAGGCTCAAAGTATGGGGTTAGCTCCTTCGTTCTTTGCCGCGAAATTTGGGATCGCCGAGCGTGATCTGGAGTCTTACCTGAGCGAAGCGCTCTCGGCGGGAGGCGAGTACGCCGATCTGTATTTCGAGTACCTCTCGACCAGTTCCATCGGCATCGACGAAGGTATCGTCAAGAGCGCCAGCGAGAGCGTGACACTAGGCGTGGGCATTCGCGTCATCGCGGGCGAGCGCACCGGCTACGCCTATAGCGACGATCTCAGCCCGGAGAAGATTCGTAAGGCTGCCCGTGTCGCCGCTCTGATCGCCCGCGGTCCGGCGAGCGTGGTGAAAACCGGCTTTACGGAGGCTTCCAAGCACAACCTCTATCCGATGGTGACCTCTCCACACGAAGTAGGTCTCGCCGAGCGCGTCGATCTGGTGAAGCGTGCTGATGCTGCCGCTCGTGCGTATGATAGCCGCGTGTTCCAGGTGATCGCGAACTATGCCGACAGCGTTCGCGAAGTCCTGGTCGCTTCGAGCGATGGCCGGCTCAGTTTCGACCGCCAGCCGATGGCCCGCATGGGCGTCGCGGCGCTGGCTCGCGAAACAGATGGCGTTCCGCAGCAGGGCTATTCCGGCGGCGGTGGTCGCGTAACGCTCGACTTCTTCCTGAACGAAAAAACGCCCGAGCATTTCGCGCGCGAAGCGGCGCGTCAAGCAATTGTTCAGCTCTCCGCCGTCGATGCGCCGGCAGGTGAATCCGTCGTTGTGCTGGGTCCCGGATGGCCCGGAATCCTGCTGCATGAAGCCGTCGGCCATGGCCTGGAAGCCGATTTCAACCGCAAGGGCGTTTCCGCTTTCAGTGGCCGCATCGGCCAGCAGGTCGCGAGCCCGCTGTGCACGGTCATAGACGACGGGACCATCGGCAGCCGCCGAGGATCGCTGAACGTGGACGACGAAGGCGTTCCCACGCAGAAAAACGTGCTGATCGAAAACGGTATCCTGCGCGGCTACCTGCAAGACACGCTGTCAGCAAGACTTCTAAAGTCCACTTCAACGGGTAGCGGCCGGCGCGAAAGTTACCAGCACATCCCCATGCCGCGCATGACCAACACCTACATGCTGGCCGGGCAGAGCGATCCGGACGAGATCATTCGCAGCGTTCCTAAGGGTATCTATTGCGCGACGTTTGGCGGCGGACAGGTCGACATCACCAGCGGCAACTTCGTCTTCCAGGCCACCGAAAGCTACCTGATCGAAAACGGCAAGCTGACCCGGCCGGTGAAGGGCGCGACGCTGATCGGCAACGGTCCCGAGGCGTTGAAGTATGTCAGCATGGTCGGCCACGATCTCCAGCTTGACGAAGGCATCGGCGTCTGCGGCAAGGAAGGGCAGAGCGTCCCGGTGGGCGTCGGCATCCCGACCGTGAAGATCGACAAGATGACCGTTGGCGGGACAGCAGCATGAGCGAACTGCTCGACATCGCACAGGCCGCTACCAAGCGAGCCCTGGAACTCGGGGCGACCGGCGCCGAGTGCACCATCTCCGAGGGCGAAGAATTCTCCGCCAGCGTGCGCATGCGGGAGGTCGAGAACCTCAAGCAAGCCGGCTCGCGCGGAGCGGGAATCCGCGTTCTAGTCGGCAACCTGACGGGTTCATCCAGAACATCCGACTTAACGCCGCAAGGCATTGAATCCATGGTTCGTGGCGCTCTGGATCTGGCTCGGATTACGACTCCCGATCCACATGCGGGCCTGCCCGATCCGGCCGACCTCGGGCGGTTCTCCGGCGACCTCAAACTTTACGATGATTCGGTTTCCCGCCTCGAAACGGAGTCGAAAATCGCCCAGGCGCTGAAAGCCGAAGAGGTAGCTCTGGCGGCGGACGCGCGCATCACTAACTCCGAGGGTGCATCATTCGATTCCTACCTTGGCTCGCGGGTGTTCGCCAACTCGCTGGGATTCGCCGGCGAGTATCGGACCTCGAGTTGCGGCCTGAGCGTCGTGCCGGTGGCCAAACAGAACGGTTCCATGGAGCGCGATTACTGGCAGTCGTCGGCGCGCGAAGTTTCTCGTCTTGAAAGCCCGGAGGAAGTGGGAAGGCGGGCCGCGGAACGCGCTCTGCGGCGTCTGAATCCGCGCAAGGTTCCGACCCAGAAAGTGCCGGTGATTTTCGAGCCTCGCACCGCCCGCATGCTTCTTGGCGATCTCTTCGATGCGGTCAACGGTGGCGCGATTTACCGCCATGCTTCGTTCCTCACCGGGAAACTGGGAGAAAAAATCGCATCCGAAACCCTCACTATCATCGACGACGCCACCATGCCCGGCTTGTTCGGCAGCTCGCCCTTCGACGACGAAGGCGTGACCTCGCGGCGTACCGTCGTCATCGAGCGCGGCGTGCTCAAGAGTTATCTGCTGAATACCTACACGGCTCTGAAACTCGGGCTGAATACCACCGGCAACGCGTCTCGTGGCCTCGCCGGAAGCGCAGGCGTCGGCCCAGGCAACTTTTACATCGAGGCAGGGGCTCGCTCTGAAGGCGACCTGATTGCCGGCGTTCGCCAGGGACTTTACGTCACCGAGTTGATCGGCGCGTCGGCGAATACGGTGACCGGCGATTATTCCTCGGGCGCCGCCGGTCTGTGGATTGAAAACGGCGAACTGGCGTATCCTGTGTCCGAGATCACCATAGCCGGTAACCTGAAACAGATGCTGATGAACCTGGAGCAGGTGGGAGCGAACCTCGAGTTTCGCAGCTCGATCGCTTCCCCGGCCCTTTTGATCGGGGAGATGACCATCAGTGGCCAGTAACTATCCACTCTCCGCTGCCGCGCCTCCCAAGCGCCCGGCGTTTGGGCTGCCGCAGATCGTGATGATCGCGCTGGTGCTCGCCGGAGCTGGAGTGGTCGCTTATCTGGAGCTTGCCCCGCACAAACCGGTCGCTGAAGCGCCGCTGACGCCAGAAGCGCGGGCTTACATCGGAAATCTGAAGCTCAGCGACGTGGGCATGAAAGCCGCTAAGAATTATTTCAGCCAGATGGTGGTGGAGATCTCAGGAAACATTACCGACGCCGGCGATCGCAACCTGGATACGGTCGAGATCTACTGCGTGTTCTACGATTACTACGGTAAAGTGACTTTGCGCCAGCGAGTCCCGATTGTCAGCGAAAAAATGGGCGGACTGAAGCCCGGCGAAACCAAGAGCTTCCGCTTGCCCTTCGACAACTTGCCGGATAGTTGGAATCAGAACATGCCGCAACTGGTGATTGCCAGCGTGAAGTTCAACTGATGGCCAGTGTTCTTTTGGTCGATGATGACCCTGGCGGGCTTGAGATCCGCAAGATGCTGCTGGAGCGCGATGGTCACCGTGTGTCCACGGCGACGGATGCGGCCGCGGCCAGAGACCAATTTCGCAAGAATGTCCCCGAGTGCGTGATTCTGGATCTCCGCCTGCCGTCTCCCGAAGACGGCCTGGCTTTGGTCCGCGAATTTCGCGAGTATGGCGAAGCCGCGCCGGGCCTGCGGATCGTCGTGCTGGCGGGCTGGAGTGCGGACCTGGAAGGCCACCCCGAGCAGGCTCTGGTGGACGAAGTTCTCGCCAAACCGGTCCGCTCCGAGCGCCTGATCACCGCGGTACGAAAAAGAGCCTAGCTGGTTTTAGGAGTGGGCACGTCATTTTCGTCGATCGCGCCGCAACGCACCGCCCGCTCGAAGAAATTAATCAGCCCTCGCCCGGTCGCCGCATCGTCGAAGATGGCTCCCACGCGCGTCGCTTGTTCGGATTGGTCCCTAAAATTGCGCAGCCGCGCGGACGCCTCCGCCAGACCCTCCAGGAAGAAGGCGTGCACGGCAATTAAACGAGCTGGAATCTGCGCCGGGTGGAGGTCCCAACCTTGATAAAAGCCGTTGTAGAAAGAATGGCGAATGTTGTCGTAATGCAGCTTCCAGGCCCGATGGACCTCGGGCGGGAAGGGAAGCAGGTTCGTAGCTCCGTCCACCAGCCACACGCCGGTCTCTGCCAGAGTGGCCAGCATCATCGACCGGGCAAAATCGCACGCCGGATGGCGGAGATCCTGGCATGCCGCCGTGATTCCCAGGCTCGCCATATAGTCGTACGCTCCGAAATGCGCCGCGATGCATTTCCCTCCGGCTGCTTCCAGCAGCTGCGGCAGTATAAATATCGATCCCGGCGTCTCGATCATGATCTCGATGCGCACATCGGGATAGGGCTGAAGGGCACGCACTAACTCGGAGACCTGCTCGGGCGCGGTGATCTTCGGCAGCGTGACCACGAAGTTCTCGGGCAGGGTCGCCTTCGATAGAAAAAGATCCAGTGTTCGGAGAGCCCGCGCTTTCGTTGCCGCCGAGTGAAACGACTTCACCCGGATGCCGAACATCCGCGGGAGCGCCTTCGCCTGTAATGCCGCAGTCACCTCCCGCGCAGTACTATCCGCCGCAGCGTCCTCCTCGGCATCCGGGCGAACGCCAAATCCGTCCTCGAAATCTATCCGGTAATCCTCGATAGGCTCGCGACCCAGCTTCTCGGTGACGCGCATGTGAACCGTCTCGGCCAGCGCCTCGCGGATCGCGAAAACGTGGGCCAAGGTGGCGGCGTCTGGAGCGTAATCCTGAAACGCCTTCTGGGCGAGCGCGCCCAACCTGCTGCAAGTGGTTGATTTGAATAAGTGAGCGCCGCCGTATACGGTATGAATGGGCTGATTCATGGCAAGAAGCTAATTCTACGCGTTAAACTAGAAATGTACACCTCATGCAAACCCCCTGGCTGCACCGATACGCGACCCTGGTCGCCGTGTGCACTCTGTTCCTGGTGATTGCCGGAGCCTCCGTCACCAGCAAGGAAGCCGGGCTGTCGGTGCCCGATTGGCCGCTGTCCTACGGCCAGGTGATTCCGCAGATGACCGGCGGCGTTCTTTTCGAAACCGGCCATCGGATGATCGCGACCGTGGTCGGGACGCTGACTATCGTTCTGGCGATCTGGATCGCTCGCGTAGAAAAACGTAAGTGGATGCGTCGCCTCGGTTGGCTCGCGCTGGCCGGAGTCGTCGCCCAAGGTCTTTTGGGCGGAGCTACCGTGCTCCTGCTGCAGCCTGCGCCGATCAGCATCGCTCATGCATGCCTCGCGCAGCTTTTCTTCTCAGTCACCGTCGCTATTGCCGTCTTCACCTCGCGAAACTGGCAGCAGGGACCCGACCCAGTGGAAGATTACGGCTGGCCGTCTTTGCGGTCGCTCGCCATCCTGACTCCTGTGTTAGTGCTGCTGCAGATCGGCCTCGGCGCCGGATTCCGCCACCGCGCATTCGGGCTGATGCCGCACGTGATCGGCGCGATGATCGTGCCGCTGGTGATTCTGCTGGTCGGCGCATTCGTACTGCATCAGTTTCCCAAGCATCGCGCGCTGCGGCCGGCCGCTATCGGACTCCTGACGATCACGGGCGTGCAGGTCTTTCTCGGCATCGTTGCGTACGTCGCGCGCATCAACGCAGCGGAGTATCCGCTGGCGATGGTGCTCACCACGGTGGCCCATGTCGCGACCGGCGGCCTGACTCTGGCTGCGAGCGTGGTGCTGGCGATCCAGATCCGGCGAAATGTGCACGCGCGTGCGTCTGAAACCGCGGAAACACACCATCAGGTGGCCGCATCATGAACCGCTATCTCGAGCTCACCAAGCCGCGCATCACCCTGTTCATCCTGATGAGCACCGGCGTCGGGTTCCTGTTCGGCACGCATCTCGGAAAGCCGTGGACCTGGATGGAGCTGTTCCATACCCTGCTCGGGACCATGCTCATCGCCGGTGGCACGGCGGCCCTGAATCAGTGGTACGAGCGTGAAGGCGACGGCTTGATGAACCGGACCAAGGCCCGCCCGATTCCTTCCGGCCGGATTGCGGCGGATCGCGCGCTGGTCTTTGGCGCGGGTCTGTCCGCGATTGGTTTTGCGGAGCTGTGGCTGGGCGTCAACCTGCTGACCGCGCTGTTGGCGCTATTCACGCTGGCCAGTTACCTGTTCGTTTATACTCCGCTGAAGCGCGTGTCGCCGATCTCGACGACCATTGGCGCGATTCCCGGGGCCATGCCTCCCTTGATCGGCTATGCGGCCGCCAGCGGCCATCTGAATTACGAGGCTGGGATTCTCTACGCCATCCTGTTCCTGTGGCAGTTCCCGCACTTCTACGCGATCGCCTGGATGTATCGCGAGGATTACGCGCGCGCCGGGATACGCATGCTACCGGTTGTAGAGCCGACCGTCGATTCTACGGCTCGCCGCATCGTATGGTTTTCGATGGCCTTGATCCCCATGAGCCTGGCGCCGAAGTTCTTCGATATGGCTGGAAACTTCTACCTATTCGGCGCATCCATCCTGGGAACTATCCTGCTGTACGCGGGATTCCAGGCCAATTCCACCCAGACTCGCCTCCAGGCTCGCCGCGTGCTGCTGGCCAGCGTGCTCTACCTTCCTCTGCTGTATGGCCTCATGGCGCTCGATAGCTAGTATTCTTGTCGTGGGTCTTGTAGGCTGCGCCGCGCACGCCGACCTGCCGTCCCTCGGCGCCGTTTCCGATTTCACGCTGACCGACCACACCGGCGCCGATTTCAAAAGCGATTCCCTTTCCGGCCACGTATGGGTTGCGAATTTCATGTTCACCAATTGTCCCGGACCGTGCCCGCGCATGAGCTCGCAGATGCATGACGTGCAGACCGCCCTCGCCGGGCAGGACGTGAAGCTGGTCTCCCTCACCGTCGATCCCGACCGCGATACGCCGCCAGTGCTCGCCAAGTATGCCGCGTTCTACAGCGCCACACCCGGAGTCTGGTATTTCCTGACCGGCCCGCGTCCGACGCTGAACCATCTGGGGCAAGACGTGTTCAAGCTAAATCCAGTGGACGGCACCTTCGACCATTCCACGCGCTTCGTTCTGGTCGATCGGAAATCACAGATCCGCGGCTACTACC
>Ga0209517_10000291_pt1 | contig 88638 bp, 81 predicted proteins | sample PeaSoiMetSII2010_FD_187695 | JGI IMG/M metagenome (GOLD analysis project Ga0209517, IMG submission 187695) | Peat soil microbial communities from Weissenstadt, Germany - SII-2010 (SPAdes) (version 2) | ecosystem: Environmental > Terrestrial > Soil > Wetlands > Peat | place: Germany...
CTTCGATCAGCGAGAAAATGACGCCGCCGGTGATCGAGGCTTATGATTTCGGCGCCTCGGGCACGCTGGCCGATATCGGTGGCGGACACGGAGTTTTGCTCGCGATGATTTTGCAGAAACACCGCGAGCTTCGAGGGATTGTGTGCGACCTGCCGCACGTGGTCCAGGGCGCTAAGGCACGGATCGAATCGCTGGGGCTTGCGTCGCGATGCGAGGTTGCCGGAGTGGATTTCTTTGAGTCTGTTCCGCCCGCGGATAGCTACGTGATGAAATCGGTCATCCACGATTGGGACGACGCTCGCTCGATCGCGATTCTCAGGAATTGCGCGAAGGCCATGCGCGACCCAAACGGCAAGGTAATCTTGATCGAGCTGCTGATCTCTCCGGGCAATGAACCGGACATGAGTAAATGGATCGACATTGAAATGCTGGCGATGGCGGGCGGGCGAGAGCGCACCGAAGCCGAATTCGCGGAGCTTTTCGACAAGGCCGGATTGCGGCTGGCGCGCGTGGTGCGCACGCCCTCGCCGTTTTGCGTGATCGAAGCGGTGAAACGATAGGAGGCGTCATGAAGACGAACTATCTCGCGGTGCTGGTTTGCGCGATTGTGTACTGGCTGATCGGCGGGTTGTGGTACGGGCTGCTGTTCACCAAGCCATGGATGGCGCTCGAAGGTCCGGCGGCGCAATCGGCCAACATGAACCCGATCCTGCCGTACGTCATCACGCTGGCGCTGAATCTGCTGATTGCGTTTGTGCTGGCGCAAATTTGCGCGTGGCGCAATGCGAACACGGCCGCGCGCGGGTCGGCGATCGGAATCCTGCTGTGGCTCGGCATCGTGGGACCGATCACCTTCACGACCTACATGTACGAGGGACGGTCGAAAGAGCTGTTCGCGATCAACGAATTCTATCCGCTCGTGGGACTGTGCGTGATGGGCGCGATCCTGGGCGCATGGACGAAAAAGGCGGCGTAGTTTACCGGCGGCTTTCCCGCGAGTGCCGCTCGATCATGTGCTTGGTCAGCAGCACCAGGCCGAAAATCTGCGTCCATTCCGAAACGATGTTTCCGACGACCTGCCCCCACTTGCTCTCGGAATCCATCACGATATAGAGAATCACCCACCCTACTCCGGTGATCAGCAGAAAGATGCTGAGCCCGTGGTCGCGCAGAAATTCGAGGACAGGTTTCAAGAGATTCTTCGGCAGAGGCCGGCTCTCCGCCGAATCCTTCTCGTACAAATACTTCGTCGCGAGAATGGTGACGACGACGCCTGACCAGTCGGCGATGGCGTTTCCAAAGAACGAGCCGATGTGCGTGCTCGGGCTTGAGACGGTGTAGAGGCAAATCCACAGAAGCAGCACGGCCGTCGCAGAGATACTCAACGAGTGCTGGTGCAGGAAGCTCCGCTTGTGAACTTGCGCCTCGGACATTCTCGATCTCCTTGTCGCGCCAATGAGTCAGCTATCGCGAATCCAATTATAGACGAGGGAATCCTGCGTTCCGAGGAGGGCGCAGACAAGAAAGGCGCCGGCAACAAATCACCGGAGTGGTGCGAGGGAGCTACCAGCCGTTGCGCTGGCGCAGCGATGTGATGTGTGCCACGTGATGCTTGCCGTGCCACGCATAGAGGGCGAGATTCTGGTCGAGCGTCAGCGTGCCCAATGCGGGATGGCGAAATTTACGCGACCACTGTTCGGGCGCGAGCGACCGCAGCAGAATCACCCAGCGCTTGTGGAGATTGTCCAACAGAGCGAGCGAAGACTCAATCGGCGGCGTCTTGGCGTCGGCGAGTTCCGCCCACCGCGCTTCGTCATAAGGTTTGATCGTCGGCTCGTCTTCGGTGAGCGCGAGTTTGAAGCGCACGTAAGCGTTCATGTGGCTGTCGGGAACGTGATGAACGACCTGACGGACGGTCCAGCCGCCGGGGCGATACGGCGTGTCGAGTTGCACGGGCGTGAGTCCTGCGACGGCGGAGGCGAGGCGCGCGGGCGCCTCGGCGATTGCGTCAATGCATTCGCGGCGCTGAGCGTCGGTGATGTTTTCCGGGCGCTGGAATTCACCGATCGGGTAACGCAGATCTGGTTGCATGTTGTAGCTCCTTGGCGAATTCAAAGGCGGGCGCAGCAATGGTTCGGCTACGCTCACCACAAGGCAGCGCCCCTACAAAACCGCGACGAGCGCTAGCGGGTGGCGCGGGGCTTGGCTGCTTCGTAGAGCGGCGAGAGTTCGCGCAGTCGCTTGACGGTTTCAACGACGCGGTCGGCGACGTAGTCGACTTCTTCCTCGGTGTTAAAGCGGCCCAGGCCAAAGCGAATCGAGCTGTGCGCGAGATCCTCGGAAACGCCGAGGGCGCGCAGGACGTAGCTCGGCTCGATCATCGCCGAGGTGCAGGCCGAGCCGCTGGAAACGGCCACGTCGTTGATGCCCATCAACAGCGCGTCGCCTTCGACGCCGGAAAAGCTGAGATTCAAATTGTTCGGCAGCCGCTGATCCATGGAGCCGTTGATCGCCGTGCCGTACAGGCGGCTCATGATCGAGTGCTTGAGCTTGTCGCGGAGGAGCCGCAGCCGCTCGCTTTCCTCCTGCATTTCCTTCAGGCAAATTTCACAGGCTTTGCCCAGGCCGACGATTCCCGGAACGTTCAGCGTGCCGGAGCGCATGCCGCGTTCGTGTCCTCCGCCGTCAATCATCGCCGAGAGTTCCACGCGCGGGTCCTTTCGCCGCACGTAGAGCGCACCGACGCCTTTGGGGCCGTAGATCTTGTGCGCCGATATGGAGAGCAGGTCGATGCCGTCTTTTTGCACGTCCACGGGGATTTTGCCGACGGCCTGAACGGCGTCCACGTGGAAGAGGATTTTCTTTTCCTTGGCGATTTTGCCGATTTCCGCGATGGGCTGGATGACGCCGATTTCGTTGTTCGCGTACATGATGGAGATGAGAATCGTCTTGGGAGTGATCGCGCGGCGGAGATCGTCGAGGTCAATCAGTCCGTCGGCCGAGACGGGCAAATAGGTGACGTCGCTGCCGGATTTTTCCAGGCGCTTGCAGACGTCGAGCACGGCCTTGTGCTCGGTCGCCTGGGTGATGATGTGATTGCCGTTCTCGGGGCTCTTTTCACGAAGAGGGTCTGCGACGCCCTTGATCGCGAGGTTGTCCGATTCGGTCGCGCCGCTGGTGAAGACGATCTCCTTGGGATTGGCGCGGATCAGCCGAGCGATTTGTCCGCGGGCATTTTCGACCGCTTCCTCGGCCTTCCAGCCGAATTCGTGATTGCGGCTTGCCGCGTTGCCGAATTTCTCGGTGAAATACGGCAGCATGGCCTCAAGCACGCGCGGATCAACCGCCGTCGTAGCCTGATTGTCCATATAGATCGGGAGTTTGACCGCCATCGCGATTCCATATTAGTCCGCTTAGGGAGAGGCGTCCAGCAAGTCGGGAAACCGGCACTGGCGCCATTTGACAGCGCGGATTGGATTGAACACCCGCTAAACATGGACGACAACGACAAAACCGAAACCGAGACCGAGACCGAAAAGACGGAAGGACTTACCACAGAGCTCACAGAGGAGGCACAGAGCGCACGGAGGAAGACAAAACCAGAGCAACGAAGGCAAAAGGCTATTACCGCAGAGACGCAGAGAACGCAGAGAAGCGCTGAGCACAAAGATTAGGTCCCAACGCGATGCCCGCATGAAGCGAGTCGACCTACCTTCTCCGGATTTCTTGGGTGGGCCGCGCGCTCGGTATGATAATCTCCCTCGACGCGGGCCCGAGGCGATCGGATGGCACGGGTCGCTCGAGGCTTGCGGATCAGGCGTCGATTCGTTAGGAGGACGTGATGGCCAAGCCCAAGTCAAAGCAGCTTGCGAGCAAGAAGCTCGGTCGGGTTGTACCGCTCAAGAAGAAGTAGGCGAAGTGAAGGCAGCGGATACCCGAAGTGAAGGCGAAGCTTCCATCGCGATAGGGTGGGAGCCTCGCCTTTGTTTTTCGTGGCTGAGCGTTCGATCCCGCCAATCCGGCTTCATCGCCGTCCGGACCAGTAAATCCAGTCCTCTTTTCTTTCGATGTTGATCGTTCCGCGACATTTCGGCGAGCCACAGCCGCACGGCACCCGTTGCGCTTTGCTGTCAAACTTATAGTCATAGGCGAGCTCTTCCCCGCGTTTGATTCTGCGTCCGCTCATCAGAAGAATGTGGCCCTTGTGGAGCCTCTGCCGCAGGTTTGGATTGCAGCTGTGATTGATCAATTCGGCGCCGCAGCCACCTGACGCGCCATCGATTACCCAGTAGCGGTTCAACTCGAACAGGTAGGTGAGGTACTTGGATTTCGCGGACTTCCTGATTTTGGCGTACCGCTTCGAGAGTTCCCTCGAGCTGATTTTTTCTCCCGTGTACTCAATCACTTTTCGATGGGCGGGGATTGGTTCGTCGGCGAAGACTCCGCGGCGATGGATTCCGGAGCGGCCGATCCTGAGTTTGAAGCAGGCGTATCGTGAGTCGATCCGAGGAGTGATTCCGGAAGACGAATTCGTGCTCGGCCGGGCGGAAGGGCGATTCTTCGTGAGCTTTTTGGTTTTTGCGCGGCGACGCACTCGCGGATGCTATCACTGTTTATTCGGTCGAAGCGCGGGTTCGGCTAACTCCCGATTACGATGCTCAGTGGACGCGCGAGATTTTCATCAGCGCGACGTCCCGACGATTGGACGAGGCTTTCCGAAAGATTCCGGAGACGAAAATCCCGGGCCACAATGCAGCGCGGCCCGGGATTTTCCATTTTTACGATTACAGCTCGTCCTAGTGGTCAAACCCGCCATCGTCGTCTCCATGATGGTCCTGGGGCGCAAAAGCGATCCCACGGAACACTTCTCCGGCCTGAGCGGTGCGAAGGGTGAAGAAGTGGCCGATGGAAGGATCCCAATCGCGGTCATTGCCCGGCGTCGGCAGGGTGGTGGCCGACAGAATGTCAGAAACCCTCACCAGCTTGTTCGGGTCGGCGCCCTGATCGCCATTCGCGCTGATCGTGGAAGTTACGGCATAGACGGTCACCGTGCCGTCGCGGTTGGCCTGCCCGGTAATGTTGCGGCAACCGCCCGTTGCGGGGTTGAGTGACGTTGGGTAATTCGGGACGCCGTACGGCACGCCGATATTCAAGCCGTCTTGCAGAACGTAGAGCATGGTCCACGTTCCGTTTACCAGGCTCCATTTCTGGAGGCCCGCAGTGGCCAGGGATTGGGCGTCCGCAACGTTGCCATTCACTGCAGGGGTAACGAGCGCGCCGTCGCCTTCGTCGCAAACGTAGAGCGTGTTTGCGTTCGCAAACCAGATCCCGAACGGAAACGCGGTCGAGGTGCTCGCGGCAGTGTTGGGGAATCCTGGCAAGATCGTAATCGGCACGGTCGCGAGCTGCGCTGCGGTGCCCGTGGGCAATACGCCGGTGCTGCCCACCTGGTACACGGTGTTGATGCCGTTGCCTCCGCTGCCCTTGGTGATGTACAGGGTGTTGTTGAAGATGGTCATGCCGCGGAAATTGGTATCCTTGCCGGGTTTGTCGGTGCCGAATTGCAAGCGCCCAATCATGCCGACGTTCGGCGGCACCGGCGGCGCCTGCCCAGGCACGAGCGTCTCGGAACCCGTCGCATTGATGAGATCGATGCCAATCGGGGTAATTGGGAGCTGCTTTTTGGAGAGGTTGCCGCTGTTGTCGTTGCCCACCATATAGTAGAGGCCATTCGCGCCTTTGATTGCGGCACGGCCGTTGTCTCCGCTGTAGGCGTTCCCATCGGTAATACCAATGTGACCGCCCGCATCCACTTCCGCGACTGCCCGGTAGTACGCCGTAGGAACAACCGGAGTGCTCACGAAACTCGAAATCACGGAATTCGTCGGGTCGCAGATCGCCGGCGTGTTGGAAGCAGACACATCGATCAGATTCGGCGCCGTGGGAGAAACCGGAAAACCTCCGCAGCCGGGGCCGCCCTGGTAGGCCATGAACGTGATGGACCTCCCATCAATCGAGCGGTTTAGCGCCAGCTCCGATTTCGAGCTGAAGCTGGTGACGATCGAATCGCTCGGGATCGGCAGCGTCCCAATTCGAAAGCCGTCCGTCGTCAGGTTATCGAGGAAGATTGGCGAAGTGACGCCAAAACTGCCGTCGGAACCCGAATTGTTCCAGACGTTGTGCGAATCGGAAAGGTTCGGGAATTCACCGTTGTCCGATGCGATCCCGCAGGGAACCGTGACATTTGTCGTGGTGTTGGGCGTCGTGGTGGGTACGGCCACGACCGTGCTGCCGTTGGCACCCCCTGCGCATCCCCGCGGCAGGGTCTCGCCGACTGTGACCGTCGAGGCCGTTCCCACGTACACGGTGCGGCTAAGCACCAGAGTACCCGGCGCGAATTCGAACCGGTCGAAGTTGTCGTGATGGTCGTCGTCGGCTGCCACTTTGCCCACGAATGTTGCTGCCGCCAGCGCGGACGCTGCGGCAACGATTAGTGCGCCTTGCATGAATCTCTTGTTCACGGAGTTGTGCCCTCCCAGGCGGTCGGTACAGTCACACACCGGAGAGGCCGTTGTTTTACGCGACGGTTAAAATTCAGTGAAGGATCGCTCGCGACGGGCGCGAAGCGGAGGACGGTGCGGCTAGGCGTGCGGTGGCGCCCACTTCTTGAGAAAGGCCGCGACGTCGGCTGGTCCGATGCGGACGCTGTCGTCGAATTCGCCATTCTTCTGGCTGTAAAGGACTTTGCCGTCGGGGTCGAGGACGGCAAGGCTGGGGATGCGCACGGCCTTCTTCAGCGGCACGCCATATTTTTCCGCCAGATCGAGATTCTTGTCGCCGTCGTCGCCGACGTTGACGTGCACGACGTGATAGTTTGCATTCACGACGGGGGCGAAATTCTTGGAATGAAACGTGGCGTCGAGGACGTGGCAGTCGTAACACCAGTTCGCACCGAAGACGAGGATCAGGCGCTTGTGGTCCTTCGCGGCGCTGGCGAGCGCGGCGCTGATTTCCTTTTCAGCCTTTTCGGGCGGAGGATAAAGATCCGTATTGGGTTTCACCGGCTCGGGCAAGCGAAACGTCGGACTGGCGGCGAGGTCACCTCTCTGGGTCAAGGCAATGCGCCAGGTGGCCCCTTGCTGTATCCACACCTGAGTGCCTTCGACGGTGAACGGCTGCACGCCGGAACTCGTCTTGAGCTTGAATTCGATTCGCAGGATCAGAGCGACTTCGCCGGGCTGCGGGCGCGAGATCGAAAGCACTTTGGGCTGGAAGTCACTCAGCCCCTGGCCTGCCAGCGCGGACCAGAACATAGGTTCTTCATTGGGATTTTGTGTTTTGCCTGCCGGCGTCTGATTCTGGGATGGCGGAGCGCTGGTATAGAGCGCGGTAAGCGATGCCTGGTTTCCCGCGAGAACGGCGGCGCACCAGCGGTCGAACGGTTCAAACGCGGACGCCTGCGGCTGGCCGAACGCTGCGATTTGGATCACAGCCAACAATGCCACGACCGAAATCATGCGGCTTATTCTCATGCGTTCCCTCGAGTGCGGATCGCGCTTCGCTGATTCTACCGCACGCCATTGCGCGATCCTAGCTGCGGCGCAAGGCGTTGGTAGCCTGATTTGACTGGGTGGAGGATTTCAAACTGCGAGCTAAACACAGAGTGCACTGAGAAGGCACAGAGCCCCCCCGGCGACCACTGTTCAATAGCTTAGATGTCAAGCGGCTGCTACAATGCCTCGACATGGCTGATTGGCGGCAAATCCAGGCGCGCATCCGCAAGGCGAAAAATAGCCCCGACGCGCAGGCAAAACTCAACGAACTTTACCAGCGCACGCGCGACGCAATGGTTGCGTGGGAGCTCGGCGCTATTGAAGAAAAATCCGAACACAAAGAAGAAGCGGGGAACTGGTACACGATTGCGGCGCAGCGATTTCGTCGCGCCGACTGGCGGAAGAAGGCCGAAGAAGCGTTGACGCGCCTCGGCATCGAAATTCCGCCGCCGTTGACACCCAGCGAGCAAGCCGCGCGCCCCGGACGCGAAACGCGCGCAGATTCCGAGCCCCACGGCGAAGCGGGCGAGGAATCATCCGGCGCGGACGCGCACGAATCCGAGGAGTCGACTGGAGAGGGCCTGCCTCTCGCGCTCGGAGAGATTCCCGAATCACACGAAGAAGACGCGTCGTCGGAAGCCTCGGCGGCGTTGGCCGACCCGGCCGCAGGTTCTGATCCGAGCAAGCGAAAGCGGCGGCGCGGACGTCGCGGGGGCAGAGGCCGCCGGCGCAAGGGCGCACCCGCTTCGCCTGGACTACCGTCGCAAGCTTTTGCGCAATCCGCCGAACCTCAGCAGTCGCGACCGCTGGCACCGCGTCCGCCTGCATTCGAGCGCTCCGTGCCGGAGCGGTCTTATACCGAACGAGCCGCGCCCGAGCGACTAACTTCTGACAGGGTGGTTCTCGACCGGGCGGCATATGAACCGCCAATGTCCGCGCCCGAGCGGCCGTCGCGCATGGAACCGAGGTCGCCACAATTGCCTTCCGAGCGTGCCGCGCACGGTCGCGGCGATCCGGCTCTGGCCTCGCGGATGGCGCATCTCGAATCGCTACTGCGACGGCTGGTGACCAGCCCATTGCATCGACTGGACGAAGCGGAAGACGCTCCGGCTGGTCCCGGCGTGTTTTTGCTCTCGGATTCCGATCAGATCACTTCATATTACGTGGAAGCGTGCCAGACGCTGCGGATCGGCGCGGGGAATTTGGTGCGCGGCGGGCGCGCCGTAAAAAACACTCGCGGCGGGCGCGGCTACTCGTCGGATACAGGCCTGAAGGCCAAGCTGGCCGAGTACCTCGGCATCAGCGAAGCGAAGGTCTCGCAGTACATGAAAGACCATTGCGTGCTTCGCTGGATTCAGCTCGATGACGAAGCGCCGCTGCTGGCGCACTTTGCCATTGGTGTCCTGCGAACGCCGCTGAACCTCGACTGAGTTGGGACTGAGCTGGGACTGAGCTGGGACTGAGCGGGGACTGAGCGGGGACTGAGCGGGGACTGATCCCGGTTGGTCCGAAGTACCCTCACTTCCATTGGTGCCGAAACTGAACAGGTGCCCCCCGAACGGTCAGGGTTACCCATGGGCCGGTACTAAGCGGTCCCCCTCGGCTGCCCGTTTCTACCGTTCAACCCCCCATTTGTACGTTTGGACGCATGAACCTAGACGGTCCCTTAGAAACCGGGCAAACTCTGGTACCGTAACCTCTTACGGGCTGGGGCCAGCTCGTAACGGGCCAGTTTTCCGGCGGATTCGCGGGGCATTAAGTTCAAGCCATTTTCAGATCATTAGGTCATCTTAAAGAAGAGGTGCAGGTATATGCCGAAAACATTGGGCAATCAAATTTGGAAATCGTTTGACTGGGCGCTCTGCAAGACGGCGGGGCTGACCTTCGACACGATTCAATACTTCAACAAGCGCAATCCGAATCCGTCTTTTACACCGAAGTGGTCCGACAAACCGCTGCTGAAGTCGTGGGAGAAGTCGAAGCCCACGCTCGGCTGGCCGCGGACGACGGACTCGCTGTGCCCCGCCTGCGTGAAAGAAGCGCGCGAAGCGATCATTGACGGCAGGAAAGACTGGACCGACCTCGTTCATGAGAAGGTCGGAGAGATCAAGGCCCAGATTATCGAGCGCGACGGCCAGGTCTGGATGGTGAAAGAGTGCGCCATCCACGGCAAGTACGAAGACCTGATGGCCATTGACGCGAAGTTCCTCGAATGGATCGAGGGGAATTTTCCGGGGCGCGACATTCCGGCGCACAACGACGAAAAACTGCACAACCACGGTTCGAGCACGGTGCGTCACGGGCGCGGGTCGGTGCTGACCGTTGACCTGACGAATCGCTGCAACATGATGTGCGATCCCTGCTTCATGGACGCGAACCAGGTGGGCTACGTCCACGAACTCAGCTGGGAAGAGATCCAGGAAATCCTGGACAACGCCACGAAGATCAAGCCGCGCCGGCAGATGTCCGTGCAGTTCTCCGGCGGCGAGCCCACGATGTCGCCCTACTTCTTCGACGCGGTCCGCTACGCGCGGAAGGTGGGATACAACAGCGTGCAGGCGGCGACCAACGGAATCGAGTTCGCGAAGAGCAAGGATTTCGCGAAGAAGGCGTTCGAGGCGGGCTTGCGCTACGCCTATCTGCAATTCGACGGCATCGGCAACGACGCGAACAGCCACCGGCAAGTCGGCAACCTGTTTGACGTGAAGCTGCGCGCGATCGAGAACCTGCACGAAGCTGGCGTCGAAATCGTGCTGGTGACGACGATCGTCAACAACGTAAATAACGATCAGGTTGGCCCGATCGTGAAGTTTGCGATGGAAAACCCGAAGAAGATTTCGTTCGTGTCGTTCCAGCCGGTTTCGTTCACCGGGCGGGACGAGGACATCACGCCGGAGCGCAGAATCCGGCAGCGCTACACGCTCTCACATCTGGCGCAGGACGTCAGCAATCAGGTCGGCAAAGTCGAACCGACGCGCGACTGGTTCCCGATTTCCTACATCGCGACGTTCGCGGGATTTTCGGATCTCTCGCACGGACCGGATTCGCAGTGGGGATCGCTTTCCTGCGGATGCCACCCGAACTGCGGAGTAGGCACCGCGCTGATGATCAACAAGGAAACGAAGGAGTGGGCGCCGGTGCCTCGATTCCTCAACGCGCCTTCGCTTACCAAGGACGTGACCGCAATCACGGACGCCGCCCGCGGCAAGGGCTTCTCCAACTTCATGATGGCGCTCGCGCTGCTGAAAAATTACAGTCCGTTCCAGGCGCCGCCCAGCTTGAAGCTCAAGGACTTGTGGATGAAGTTCGACAAGACCTGGGCGCTTACAAAGGATGCGGATAAGAAGTACGGGAAGATCAGCACGGGCCGCACCTACGAAGACGCCATGAAGCGCCGCAAGGAGGACCCATGGAACTTCCTGTTCATCGCGGGAATGTGGTTCCAGGATCTCTTCAACTACGATTTCCGCCGCACCGAAATGTGCATCATCCCGTACGCCACGCAGAAGGGCGAAATTTCATTTTGCGCGTACAACACGGGCGTGGGCTGGCGGCAAATCATCGAGAACATGCACAAGAATGCGACCGTCGCGGAATGGTACAAGAAGAATGGCAAGCATGAGATCTACGCGAAGAACAAGAGCGTCGCACTCACCGATTACGAGCACTCGCTGAAGATCAACGAGGACGATGCGGCGCGCGTGCGTCATCTGGAGCACGACATTCCCCAGACCGCGGCCGAAGAGGACCGCATCCGCCGCAAGCAGGCCTACGAAGAGGCGGCCAAGGTGAGGAAGATCTACGAAGAACTCGTGCTGAAGAAGAAGTCGGAGCCTCTCATGCAGATCGGCTCTATGGATGAGATTCTGTCGGCTGTTCCCGGCACGACCGTGAAGCGGATTGAGCCCGCGAACGGCAACGGCAAGAGCGCGGCTACGCAGTCGGAAGCTGCTACCGTCGCCGGCGACTAAGAACCGGGCGCAGCAAGCAGCGCCCCTACAAACTCAAACCTGGCGGATTTCACCAACAGCCCCGGCTTCGGCCGGGGCTGTTTTTTTGATTCCGCGACTCCTTTGGACTAGAGTCAAAGTTCTATGGCGCGCATTCGAGTGATAGGCGGAAACGGGCACAAGCGGCGGAGACGTGTGTTTGATTTCACCGTGATTCTGATGCCGGTAACGGAAAACGCGTCGGTTGAGGGTGGCTCGAAGGCGCGGACCGTGCGCGCAAGAAACCCGATGAAGACGGGATACCAGGTAACCGTTCCGCTTTTGCCCGGAGTGATTACCTACGGGCGCAGCGAAGAAGAGGCGCTCGAAATGGCGAGCGACGCGATCCGCTGCCATCTCGATGGCCTTCGCAAGTCCGGCGAAGAGATTCCCGACAAGAAAAGGGCTCATACGGCGAAGTTACGCGTCGCGCTGAGCGCCTAGATGGGCGCGAAGCTTCCGCTTCTCAAGCCGCGAGCTGTGCTTTGAGCGCTTCTGCGGGCCGGCTTTTACATCTATCACCAATCAGGAAGTCACGCTCAACTTCGGCATGTCACCAAGCTTCATCTGCGGGTGACCGTGCCGCGTCACGATCGGTTTGATCTGCCCAGCCCGGTCTTGAGAAGCATCCTCAAGCAAGCTGAATTGGCTGTCGACGAGTTCATCGCGCTTCTCTAAGCATCGCGCCGCGCTCAGCGATGTAGAATCGGGCTATGCCAGATCGAATACGAACGCGCGAGCTTGCAGCTGAATTCATCCGCAGGGGCGATCCGCTGGGATGGTTCGAAGCGCTCTATCAGGAAGCGGAACGCGGCGACGGCGCCGTTCCCTGGGCCGATCAAGAGCCCAATCCGCGGCTGATCGAATTCTGGAAAGCCCATCCGCTTGAGACGTCGGGCAAGCGCGCGCTGGTGATCGGCAGCGGCTTCGGCGACGACGCCGAGCAGCTCGCCGCCTGGGGATTCAAGACAACCGGCTTCGACATCTCGAAGACGGCCATCGAGGCGACCAGGGAGCGCTATCCCGAGACGCGGGTCGAGTACGTTGTGGCCGATCTGTTCCAGCCGCCCGCCGGCTGGCTGCGCGCGTTCGATTTCGTGCTTGAGATTTACACCATACAGGCGCTTCCCGCGAATCTGCGCCCGGGCGCCATCGAGAAGATTGCGCAATTCGTCGCGCCGGGCGGGCTGCTCCTGGTGATCGCGCGGGGCCGCGCGGAAGATGAGCCCGAGGGCCAAGGCCCGCCGTGGCCGGTGACGCGCGAAGAACTCGACGGGTTCCGGCGCGCGGGGCTCGAAGAAGAATCGTTCGAGGACTATGCGGAGCCCGAACCGCCGTGGGTGCGGCGATTTCGCGCGCTGTATCGCCGGTCCTGACACAGCTTGCCAATTCGCCTGCGCACCGGCAATTCTGGTAAAATCAGAACTCTAATGCCAATCTACGAATACCTTTGCGACGATTGTGGCGAGCGCTACGAGCGCATCGTCCTGAGCAAGAGCACGGCGATCGAATGCCCGAAGTGCGCGAGCGCGAAGCACACGATTCAGCTCTCGGTTTTTGCCGCGCACGGGAACGGCACGAAGTCCTCCAACGGTCCCTCAGGATCGTCTTCTGGTTCGTCGTCAGGCGGTGGATGTTGCGGCGGCGCCTGCGGCTGCCACTAAGCCGCTGGTGGCACAGACACTCTTGCCTGCACTGAGGCCCGCCAGCAGCGGGCCGAATGTGTCTGTGCTCTTACGACCTTCGCCTCAACTCATGGCAACTCCGCGCGGACGAATCTCTCGATTTCTTCCCTGTCAAGCGGGCTTGTAGTAACGAATCCCTATCCCTGCTCTCCTACCTCTGCTAGGATTTGCCCGTTAGTTGGCCGAAGCGCGCACGAGTTCGGGCTGCGTTGTTCAGCCCCGGAGCGGCGGCCGTAATTAGCCCGGCACAAAGCGCAGCGCAGTGCCGGGAAGAGAAGAAGAAGAGCCGGCAGTTCCGGAGGGACGGTTGAGGGGTTTCAGCCCCTGAAATTCCCCGTGACGCGGCGAACAAGTGCGCGGAGAAAAAGTCCACAGGCGCACATCCTTTTTTCCCTTGACGAGGCTAAGTAACATACACGCAGTGAGCAAGAGACTCGAGTTCGGAATGAACGGCAAGCCGCACGGGGCGGATCCACTCCGTCTCCCGGACGGCATCGGTCTGCGCCAAATTAAGTGTCACACCATGCAAAGTAATGTTCCGCCTAACTCTCTGAAAACAAAGGAAGGGGCACCCTGCAAAGTGTCACACTTTTTCGACCCCCTCGGACGAGTCGCCCTTTGGACCATTTCCGCTGCCGCCGTCCTGCTGGCTGTTTCATTTGCGCCGCAGGGCAAAGCACACGCCGCAAATTCTGCGCAAATGGGCGCGATGCCCGCCGCCTGCGATCGCGCCTGCCTCTACAGTTTCGTCGATCAGTACATCGCGGCGCTGCTCGCCAAGGACGCGGCACGGCTGCCGTGGGCCGCGCACGTGAAATTCACCGAAAATAATGTGGAGCTGCCAGTCGGCTGGGGGCTCTGGCGCACCATCAGCGGGCGCGGCGCCGAAAATCTGCGCGCGGCCGATCCGCAAACAGGCCAGGTGGCGTACTTCGGCGTCATCGACGAGCGCGGTACGAAATCATTTTTCGCGCTGCGGCTGAAAATCGACGACGGCAAGATTTCCGAAGCCGAAACGATTATCGATCGCAAAGGCTACGGCCCCGGTCCGTTCGGCAATCCCGAAGCGCTGCAGCCGGTTCCGGTGATGTCCGAAGACGTGCCCGCGGATCGCCGCCGCCCGCGCGAACGCTTGGTCTCGCTCGCCGACGGCTACTTCAACACGCTGGAGCTCAACGACGGCCAAATCTTCACGCAGTTCGCGCCCGATTGCAGTCGCCGGGAAAACGGCGTGTGGACGGCGAACGATCCGCATCCTGGCTCGAACGCTGATCCGAATCTGAATCTTTCGGCGTACGGAAAGATTTCCTGCGAGGCGGGTTTCAAGCTTGGCAACTACCGCTGGGACGACGAGCTGCGCGCGCGACGTTTTCCACTGGTCGACGAAGAAAAGGGCCTGGTGCTCGCGGGCGGGTTCATCGATCATTCCGGGCGGCTCGACAAATTCACCACGACCGACGGCGTGGTGCACGATCCGCCGCTGAAGTCGCCGCATTCGTTTTGCTATCTCGAGATGTTCAAGATTCAGGATGGCAGGATCCGGCACGCCGAGTCTTTGTTTATCACCGTGCCGTACCGCATGCCGTCCCCGTGGTATCAGCGCGGCTATTAGCAAACGTAAGGGAGACAAGCCATGGTCGATTTTTCGAATCAGCCCACGATGAAGGGATTCTTCGCGCCCACACGCTTCGAGGCGGATGTGTACGATTGCGAGGTCGTCGGCAAAATCCCCGCGGACCTGAACGGCGTGTTCGTGCGCCTGGGCGGCGATTGGCTCTATCCGCCGAAATTCGAAGACGATTCGCCGTTCAGCATGGACGGCTACATCAACATGTTCCGCTTCAAGAACGGCGTCGTGGATTACAAAGGCCGCTGGGTGAAGACGCCGCGATTCAAGGCCGATCGCGCCGCGAAGAAACAGCTCTTCGGCAAGTACCGCAATCCGTTCACCGACGATCCCAGCGTCGCGGGCCTCGATCGCAGCGTGCAAAACACCACGCCGCTGGCGTTCGCCGGCAAACTGTTTACCCTGAAAGAAGACAGCCTGCCCTACGAAATCGACTGCAACACGCTCGAAACCATCGGCCCGTACAATTTTCACGGCAAATACAAGAGCCTCACGTTCACCGCGCATCCGAAGGTCGATCCGGTGACCGGCGAGATGATTTGCTACGGCTACGAAGCCGAGGGGCTGGAGACGAATGACGTGTTTCTGTACACGATCAACAAGAAGGGCGAGGTCACGCGGGAGCTGCGTTTCAAAGTGCCCTACGTCGCGATGGTGCACGATATCGCGATCACGCAGAAACACGTGATCATTCCGATCTTTGGCTTCGTCTCGAGCATGGAGCGATTGAAGGAGGGAAAAGTTCACTGGGGCTGGGACGATACGAAACCCGCTATGGTCGCAATCGTCCCGCGCGACGGCGAGGCGAAGGACATCCGCTGGTTCAAGGGTCCTTCGCGAGCGACGGTCCACACGCTCAACGCGCGCGACGAAGGCAACAAAGTGATTTTCGAAGCGCCGATCTACGATTCGAACCCGTTTCCGTTTTTTCCGCCGATCGATGGTTCGGCGTGGGATTCCACCAAAGCGCGCGCCTACATTCGCCGCCAGACTTTTAACATGAACTCGAAAGACGACGGATTCACCGAGGAAAAACTCTTCGAGATGAACGTCAGCGATCTGGGCCGCGTGGACGATCGCTACATGACGCAGCCTTACCGCTACGCGTTCACGGCGTATGCCGATAAACAGCGGCCGTTCGAGGAATGGAAGGCGGGCAATCTCGGCGGACGCGTGAACAACTGCTATGGGCGCTTCGATCTCGCGACCGGCAAAATGAATTCCTACTTCGCCGGTTCGACGCACAGTGTGGCGGAGGTCTGCTTCATCCCGCGCAAGAACGGCGGCGAAGGGGAAGGCTACATCATGGGTGTCGCCAACAATTACGCCGAGATGCGCTCGGAGCTGATCATTGCCGATGCGCAGCGGCTGGAGGAAGGCGACGTTGCGCGCGTGATTCTGCCGTTTCGCGCGACCGCGCAGGTGCATGGGCGATGGGTGGACGAGAACGAGCTGCCGTTCGCGTGAGAGGCGGAAAATGCTGACGCGGCGCGACTTCATCGCGGAATTAGCGTTCGCCGGCGCGGCCATGGCCCCTATAGCCATGCTTCCGGAGGGAATTTTAGCGCCAGGGCAGATGGGCGCACGGGCAGCCGTCGTGTCCATTCACATGGAGCAGCCGTATATCGATGCGACAGGGAGAGCGCTGCCGTATCTGCCGCCAGATGGCTTGTGCGCGGGAGCGCCTGTGGCGCATCTGAGCGAAACCGAATTTCGCCGCCGTTTCGTATATTTGTAACCCATCGTGAAGCGATTGCTGAAAACTCTGGCGTGGACCGCGGTTGCACTGGCTGGCGCCGGCGCGCTCGCGGCGATTGCATTCGAGCGGCGCGAACCGCTGAACGCCGTGTGGTTCGTCGTCGCCGCGCTGTGCACGTTCCTGGTCGCCTATCGCTTCTATTCCGCGTTCCTGGCCGCGAAGGTTTTCGCGCTCGATGACACGCGCGCAACTCCCGCCGAGCGCCTGGAGGATGGCCGCGATTTCGTGCCCACGAACAAATGGGTGCTGCTCGGTCATCATTTCGCGGCCATCGCAGGGCCGGGACCGCTGGTCGGGCCCACGCTCGCCGCGCAATTCGGCTATCTGCCGGGCACGCTGTGGCTGATCGTGGGCGCGGCGCTGGGCGGATGCGTGCAGGACTTCACGATTCTCTTCTGCTCGATTCGCCGCGACGGAAAGTCGCTGGGCCAAATCGCGCGCGAAGAAGTGTCCAAGCGCGGCGGGATGATCGCGACTCTGGCGGTGCTCGCGATCATGGTGATCCTGCTGGCGGTGATCGCGCTGGTGGTGGTGAAAGCGCTGAAGGAATCGCCGTGGGGTACGTTCACGCTGGCGATGACGATTCCAATAGCGCTGCTCATGGGAATTTATCTGCGCTACCTGCGTCCGGGGCGCGTGCTCGAAGCCACGTTCGGCGGCGTCGCGCTCGTCGCGCTAGCCGTGGTCGCAGGCCAGTGGGTGAACGCGTCGCCGGCGTGGTCGCAGGCCTTCACGCTTTCGGCTCCGGCGCTGGCCGCCGCCATCATCGTCTATGGATTTGCAGCCTCCACGCTGCCTGTGTGGCTGCTGCTCGCGCCGCGCGACTACCTGAGCGCGTTCATCAAGGTGGCGGCGATCTTCGCGCTCGCGGCGGGCGTCCTGATCGTGCGGCCCACTCTCGCGATGCCCGCGCTCACGCGCTTCACCGACGGCAACGGTCCGGTGTTCGCGGGGAAAATCTTCCCGTTCTGCTTCATCACCATCGCATGCGGCGCGGTGAGCGGCTTTCACGCGCTGATCGCCTCCGGCACCACGCCGAAAATGATTCTGCGCGAGGGGCACGCGCGCATCGTGGGTTACGGCTCCATGCTGATGGAATCGTTCGTCGGCGTGATGGCCATGATCGCCGCCTGCGCGCTGCAGCCCGGAGTCTATTTTGCGATCAATAGCCCCGCTGGAATCGTCGGCAAAACCGCTGACGCCGCGGCGAAGACCATCAGCTCGTGGGGCTTCGCGCTCGATCCGCAGACCATCACGTCGCTCGCGCAGCGCGTGGGCGAGCGCACGCTCCTGGACCGCACGGGCGGCGCGCCTTCGCTTGCCGTCGGCATGGCGCAGATTTTCAGCGGGACGATCGGCGGCGAGCGCCTGCTCAGCATCTGGTACCACTTTGCCATCATGTTCGAGGCGCTTTTCATTCTCACCACTCTCGATGCGGGCACGCGCGTCGGCCGCTTCATGGTACAGGACCTCGCCGGGCACGTCTGGAAGCCGCTCGGGCGATCGGGCTCGCTTTCCGGAACCGTCGTGGCGAGCGCGGCGATGGTCGCCGCGTGGGGATATTTTCTGTGGCAGGGAGTCCAGGACCCGCTCGGCGGGATTAACTCGCTCTGGCCGCTCTTCGGCATCGCGAACCAATTGCTCGCGGCGGTCGCGCTGGTCGTGGCGACGACGATCCTGCTGAAAATGGGCCGCGGTCGGCTGGTCTGGGTGACGCTCGTTCCGATGGCGTGGCTTGTCGTCGTGACTATGACGGCGAGCTACGAGAAAATCTTCGACGCGAATCCGCGCATCGGTTTTCTCGCCCAGGCGCGCGTGCTTGCCTCGCAGATTTCTTCGGGCGCCATTCCCGCCGCGCAAATCGCGGAGACGCAACGGCTGATTTTCAATAATCGCCTGGACGCCGCCGTCACGGCCGTGCTCGCCGCGATGGTTCTGGTGCTCGTTATGGAAGCGATCGCGGAGTGGATCGGCCTGCTGCGCGGGAGCAGGCCGGCTGTGCTGCATGAGGCACCCTACGTTGGGACGCGCTGGGCCGAAGGGGACTAGGATGGAGGCGCGGCATCGATTGAGCGGAGACCGTGCAACTGCTGCCCGCGACGTCGCATCCGCACTAGGTATGGCCAAGCACCACGCATTCGGCGTTCAGGTGTATCGGCAGGGAGAAGTGACATGGCAATAAGACGCGTGATCGGCATTTTTTTCTTAGCTTGTACGTGCGCGGGTTGGACGCAGGCTCAGGATGTCGCGTCGAATCCATCGCCGGAACTGGCGCGAAGACCGGCTGATACGCCGGCGGTGAGCGAAACACTACCGCTGACGGTGCCGAAGGGCACGCCCGTACAGGTGGCGCTCGATAAAGAAGTGCGGATCGCAAAGGTGGGCCAACCGATCCACGGGCGAGTCGTCGAACCGGTGTACGCGTTTGACAAGCTCGTGATTCCGGCCGGAACTGCGGCCACGGGCCAGATCACGAAGATCGAACGCATTTCGGGCGGAAAGCGCACGGTGGCGGCTCTGGACGCGGATCTGACTCCGGCTCACGCCATCCAGGTCGAGTTCAATGAGTTCGTTTTGCCCGATGGGAAGCACATTCCCGTGCACACGATCGTGACTCCTGGATCGGGGCAGCCGATTCAATTCGTTTCCGCCGCCGGTGATGCGAGCGAAAAGAACGGCGTCAAGGACGTCGCATCTGAAAAAGCGGCGGAAGCCAAGCAAGCGGCCAAGCAGGAGTGGGACAACGCGATGAAGCAGGTGAAGGAACCCGGCAAGATGCATCGCATCGAGCGGTACGCGGTGGCGGAACTCCCCGTGCATCCGCAATACATCGACGCCGGCTCCGTGTATTTCGCCGAAATTCAGGATCCGCTCGATTTCGGAACCGAGCCGCTGACTCCGGAGCTTGCAGGTTCGATCGGCGCGACGCCGGCCGATGGCGCCATGGTGGAGGCGCGCCTGGTGACGCCTCTTAGTTCCGCGACCGCGCATCAGGGGGACGCGGTCGAGGCGGTGATTTCGCGGCCGCTCTTTGACGGGAACCGACTGATCATTCCACAGGGAAGCGTGCTGCAGGGATCCGTGATTCAGGTGCATCCGGCGCGCCACCCCGGCCGCAATGGGGAACTCCGGCTGGTGTTTCATCAGCTGAGGCTCGCGGATGGCGTCCAACAAAAGGTGGAAGCAAGTCTCGCGGGTGTCGAGGCGGCCAAGGTGGACCATGTGAAGCTCGATTCCGAAGGCGGCGCACACGCCGCTGCCTCCAACGCGAGATTTTTGACCACGACGGTTGCGGTTGGACTCGGCGCCTTTTCCATGATCGGAGATAGCGGCGGCGGGGATATCGGCCATACTTCGGCCGGCGGCGCGGGAGGCTATAAACTGATTGGGCTGGCGATGGGCCTGGCCATTCGCTCGCAGCCGTTCGGGATGGCGATGGGAGCTTTCGGCGCGAGCCGGTCCATTTATGCAAATTTCGTGGCACGAGGGCACGACGTCGTTTTCCCGAAGAACACGACGATGGAAATCGGCATCGCGAGCAGGCCGGCCGGCAGCGCGCCGCCCATGACCCAGCAGTCCACGACGCAACAATGAGGACGCACCCAATTCCGATGAGGACGCTTCGCGCCGCGTGGTCCTGGCTGCGTCAAGTGACCGGCGACGCGGCCTACGAAAATTATCTGCGCCACGCCGGCCAGGGCGCGCAGAATGGGCCATTTTCGGCTGAGGTCGCAGGCTCCGCGCCGCTCTCGCGAGCTGAGTTCTACCTCGACTCTCTTCGCCGCCGCTATTCGACCGTTTCGCGCTGCTGCTAAGCCTTTACACACTTCGTTGACGAAATCGACGATCCACCGATATAATAGGGGTTTGCCGATAGGTCTGGGAGGCAGCATGTACGCCGTAATCCGCAGTGGGGGAAAGCAGTACCGCGTCGCGCCGGGCGAGACGATCCAGGTCGAGAAGCTCGAGGGTAAGGTCGGCGGCAAGGTGACGTTTGACGACGTCGTCGCCGTCCGCACGGACGACAAGAAGATTCTGGGCGCCGCAGCCGCGAAAGCCAAGGTCACCGGAAAGATCGTGAGGCACCTGCGCGGCCCCAAGCTCAAAGTGCTCAAGTACAAGACCGGCGGGCAGTACAAGATTCAGACCGGCCACCGGCAGGGTTTGACGTCCGTCGAAGTGGACATTCAACTTTCGTAAGGTATTTGGCGCAGCGCAAATTTTGATGGGGCGGCCCGCAGCGGGCTAGCTTCCTCGAGGATCTCATGGCACACAAAAAGGGCGGCGGGTCATCTACAAACGGACGCGACTCGCAGGGCCAGCGGCTCGGAGTCAAACGGTTCGGCGGGCAGGTTGTCACCAGCGGCAGCATTCTGGTGCGCCAGCGCGGCACTCACTACAAGGCGGGGAAGAATGTCCTGCGTGCCAAGGACGATTCTCTATTCGCGCGCATCGACGGCGTGGTGCTTTTCGAGGACAAGGGTGGCAAGGGCCGCTTCATCAGCGTCCTGCTGCCCGAGGATCACGCCTCGCGCTACGAGAAGAAGTCTGCTGCGCCGGCCGCTAACTGACACATTCATCTGCGTGACGCACTTCGGACGCGTCACCCACTTTTGTTTTTCTCCTCCGTCGTGGCGTATGCTCTGTTGGTATAACGTCCTGGAATGGGTGTCCCATGTTTGTTGACGAAGCCAAAATCCTGGTGAAGGCCGGCGACGGCGGAAACGGCTGTATGGCGTTCCGCAGGGAGAAGTATGTCCCGCGCGGCGGCCCGTCGGGCGGCGACGGCGGCAATGGTGGCGACATCTACATCGAAGCGAATCCGAACGACAACACGCTGCTGCGTTACCGTTACAATCGCGAATTCCGTGCCCAGCGCGGCGGTCACGGCGAAGGCTCCGATTGCCACGGCCGCTCGGGCGTGGACACCATTTTGAAAGTTCCCGTGGGAACGGTGGTTTTTGATGCCGACTCCGGCGCGCAGATCTTCGATCTTGCCGTGCCGGGACAACGAGTCCTCGCCGCACGCGGGGGGCATGGCGGACGCGGTAACGGCCATCCGGCGTTTGTACGCCCCTGGCACCAGGCGCCTCGAGAGCACGAAGACGGGCGCCCTGGCCAGGAGCGCCATCTGCGGCTCGAACTCAAATTGTTGGCGGACGTCGGCCTCGTTGGTTTCCCCAATGCCGGAAAATCCACGCTCATTTCGCGAATCTCCGCCGCGCGCCCGAAGATTGCCGCATATCCCTTCACCACGCTTGAGCCGCACCTGGGCGTTGTTTCCGCCGATCCCGATGCCGCTCCGGGCCAGGGCCGGACGTTCGTCGTCGCCGATTTGCCGGGGCTGATCGAAGGGGCGCATGAGGGTGTCGGCCTGGGGATTCGTTTCCTGAAGCATGTGGAACGGACGCGTCTGATCGCGCATCTAGTGGATACCAGCGATGCGAGCAACCGCGACCCGGTGAACGACTTCGAAATCATCGAGCGCGAGCTCGCCGCGTTTAACCCGGCGCTTGCCGAGGAACCGATGATTGTCGTCGCGACAAAACTCGACGCGACGACCGATCGAAGCCGCCTCGAGCAGCTGCGCGCGTTCTCCGAAAAACGCGGCCTTGAATTTCACGCCATCTCGTCCGCCACGGGCGAGGGCGTGGTCGAGCTCGTGCGCGCCATCGCGAATGCGCTCGACCGCATCCCGAAACCGGCGCCCGTATCGGAAGTCTCCGAAGTGCCGTATGCGGGCATGCATGCCACGGACGAATCGCGCGCACCGTTTTCCACCGAAGGTCGCGCCGTTGAAGATCACGAAGCCGCGCCCCATCGGGAGGAGCGTTGACATCGCACGCCGCGCATAAGCCGTCCGGCGGGGCACATCGCCGTTCGGTCGCGCTCTTTGGAGGCACGTTCGATCCCGTCCACGCCGGCCACATCACCGTGGCGCAGGCCGCGCAGCGGCGATTCCATCTCGACGCGATCTATTTCATTCCGTCGGCGCGCCCTCCGCACAAATCCCAGCGCGAGCTGATCCCGTTCGTCCATCGCTATACCATGGTGGCGCTGGCCTGCGCGGATCATCCCGGATTTGTGCCGTCGCTCGCGGAAGCGCCCACGCCGGGCTATGCGTCGCACGTGTTTTATACCATCGACACCGTCCGGCGATTCCACCGCGAGCATCCCGACGATCATCTGTTCTTCATTTTGGGCGCGGACCAGTTTCTCGAAATCCCCACGTGGAAGAATTACGAATCGCTGCTCGACGCCTGCGATTTCATCATCGCAAGCCGGCCGGGGTTTCGCCTGGACGCATTGCGGCTGGTGATCCCGCCGGAAAAGTTCGGCCGCTCGTTGGCGCCTGACCCTCACAAGATTGTGCTGCGCAAGTCCGAGATCCATTTGTTGACGACGGTCGCGAGCCATGTGTCTTCCACCGAGGTTCGCGAGCGGCTCGAGCGGAAGCAAAGCATCCACGGGCTTGTGCCCGCGCGCGTGGAGGAATACATTCTCGGGCAGGCCCTGTACCGGTGACACTGGAAACCCTTCGCCCCGAAATCCGCTGGGCCGTCGAGGCGGCTCAGGAAAAGCAGGCCGTGGATATCACCGTGCTGAAACTTTCCGGCGCGTTCGCCGAATATTTTCTGCTGTGCTCCGGACAGAGCACGCCGCAGTTGCAGGCCATCAGCGACGCGGTCGAAGAGCGGCTGGGCCGCCAGCGCGTTCGTCTGGCGCATCGCGAAGGGAAGATCGGCGCGGAATGGGTGCTGCTCGATTACGGCGGCTTTGTGGTGCACATTTTCAGCGACCGGGCACGGCAATACTACGATCTGGAACGGCTCTGGCGCACCGCCGAGCGCGTGGATTTCCCCGCGTCCGAGTGGCCCGCGAAACCGCAAGGCGAATCCGACGGCGGCACGACCGAGGCATGAGCGCGCCGGACATCGTGTGGGTGGCGGCCGACGCGGCTTCGTTGCGCGTTCTCGAACTCGCCGAAAAACTCTCTGAGACTACGACCACGCTTCTGATCACCGGCGAGAGCGGCACCGGCAAGGATCAGCTCGCGCGCTGGATTCACCAGCGCGGACCGCGCCACGATGCGCCTTTCTTGAAAATTGACTGTGCCAGCCTCCCCTCGGAGCTTGTCGAATCCGAGCTTTTCGGCCACGAGCGCGGGGCGTTTACCGGCGCGGTGGCGCGCAAGCCGGGCCGGCTCGAGATGGCGCAGGGCGGAACGATCGTCCTCGACGAAGTCGCGGCGCTTGCGCCCGGAATGCAGGCGAAGCTATTGCGCGTGCTCGAAGAGCGCACCTTCGAACGCCTGGGCGGCACCGAAACTCTGCGCATGGAAGCGCGCCTGATGGCGCTCACGAACACCGATCTCACGCGGGCCGTCGCCTCTGGCCGATTCCGCGAGGACCTTTTCTTCCGCCTCAATGTGCTCGCGATTCCCGTGCCGCCTCTGCGCGAGCGCCCGGCGGATATCGCTCCGCTCGCCGCTCTTTTCCTCGAGCGTCTCGGGCCGATCCACGGCAAATCCGGCGCGGCTCTCGACCCCGCGGCGCTGCGGCTGCTCGAATCCTATGTGTGGCCGGGAAACGTGCGCGAGCTGAAAAACGCGATCGAGCACGCGCTGGTTTTCGGGAAGGAACTCCTGCTGACCCCCGCTGATTTTCCGGAGGTTGTGCGCGCGACGGGCGAGGCGCATAGCTCGGCTAGTACGCTCAAGTCTCTCGAGGACCTCGAGCGCGAAGCGATTCGAGCCACGCTGGAAGCGACTCATTATAAGATCGGCCGCGCGGCCGAAATCCTGGGAATCAGCCGCAAGACGCTGCTCGAGAAACGCAAGAAGTACGGCTTAATTTGATGGCGTCCGCCGCCATCCCGCGATGAAAATCCGCCTCGTCATGCTCGGGAAAACGCGCCGTCCGGAAATCCGCGCGCTCCTCGACGATTACATCGCCCGCATCCGCCACTACGCCGAAATCGAAGTCATGGAGCTTCGTGAGGCCACGCCCGCTGCGCTTCGCAAACTGAAGATGGAGCCCGGCGCAACTCTGGTCCTGCTCGACGCGGCCGGCAATCAGTTTACGTCGCAGCAACTCGCTCGCTGGCTCGGTGATCTGCGCGATCGCGCCGCGCGCGAGGTGGTTTTCCTCTGCGGCGATGCCGAAGGCTTTCCCGCTGAACTCCGCTCCCGCGCGACGCAGCGCATTTCGCTCTCGACTCTTACGATGCCGCACGAATTTGCGCGCGTCGTCCTGGCGGAGCAAATCTATCGCGCTTTCGCAATCCTCGCGGGCCATCCTTATCCGAAATAGACGACCCTCGCCGAATCGCAGGGACCGTTTCATTTCGGTTCTTCCTCGTCCTGGGGCATAAGGGAAATCAGCTGGTTGCTGAATTCCTGTTCGCGTTCCAGCTGCGCTCTTAGGTGGGCGATCTCTGCTTTGAGGCGGGCGGCCCTGCGGTGGTTCAAGGCGTAACACACCGCGGCCGTCAGTGTCACGGCGATCCCGATCGCAGCCCACGCGACAAACATGCAAACCTCACTCTACCTTTTATGTTACGCCCCGATTCCGCGTCAGGGCACGGGCAAAAACGGGCCGCGGATCGTCTTCCGGGTCGCCGGCGTCTTCGGAAACTGGCTTACTGCCGATGAACGACACTCACTTGACGTTTCTACGGCGTGCGGCCACTATTGAAAACTGTCGCGGCGGGGCGCGATTCAATGCCGGAAGGCAAGGGACTTCTGATTGTTTACACCGGGCCCGGCAAGGGCAAGACCACCTGCGCGCTCGGCACCGCTTTTCGCGCCGTGGGGCAGGGGCTGCGGGTGCTAATGGTGCAGTTCATCAAGGGTTCATGGCACTATGGCGAACTCGATGCGGCCAAAATGCTCGGTGATGACAAGTTCGAAATCCGCCCCATGGGCCGCGGGTTCGTCAAAGTCGGCGGCGCGGAAACCGACCCCGAGGACATCCGCCTGTGCGAACAGGCCTGGGAGTATGGCCGCGAGCAGATTTACAGCGAGAAATACGATCTCGTGGTCCTCGACGAGATCAATTACGTGATCAGCTACAAGATGCTCGACCCGGACCGCGTGGTTGACGCCCTCGTCAAGCGTCCGGAGCGCGTGCACGTGATCTGCACCGGGCGGAACGCGCATCCCCGGCTCGTCGAGGCCGCCGATCTGGTCACTGAGATGAAAGAAGTGAAGCATCCGTACGTGAAGGGCATTCTCGCGCAGCGCGGGATCGATTATTAGCGGTGGTTGGTTTCGCTCTGAAGTCTAGACTCTAAACGTGGTTTTCCATGACCTGGTTCAAACGAGAAAAAAGCGCGATTGAGAATCCGACGCCGGTGGACGAGCGCCGAGTCCGCACCGAAGGCCTGTGGACGAAGTGCAACTCCTGCCGCGCGATCATCTGGAAGAAAGACCTCGAAACGAACTGGGACGTCTGCCCCAAGTGCGAGCACCACTTTCGCCTGGGCGCGCGCCGCCGCCTCGACCTGCTGCTCGACGAGGAGCCGTGGATCGAGCACGACGCCGATCTCCTCTCGACCGATCCGCTCCATTTCACCGATACGAGGCCCTACGCGCAGCGCCTCCAGGAAGCGGAGCAAAAGCTCGGCATGAAGGACGCCATAATTACAGCAGAAGGAAAGCTCGGAGGCCGGCAGGTGAACTGCTGCTCGATGGAGTTCGGCTTCATCGGCGGCTCGATGGGCGCGGTCGTGGGTGAAAAGGTGGCGCGTGCAATTGAACGGTCGCTTGCACGGCGGCAGCCGTTGATTATCATTTCGTGTTCCGCCGGGGCGCGCATGATGGAAGGCGCGGTCAGCCTGATGCAGCTCGCGAAGGTTTCATCGGCGCTGGCGCGGTTGGATGAAGCGCGCGTGCCGTTCATTTCCGTCCTTACCGACCCGACTACCGGCGGCGTCACCGCGAGCTACGCGATGCTGGGCGATCTGAATATCGCCGAGCCGGGCGCCATGATCGGCTTTGCCGGGCCCCGCGTGATCGAGCAGACCATTCGCCAGAAGCTGCCCGAGGGTTTTCAGCGCGCGGAATTCCTGCTCGAGCACGGCTTCCTCGACGCGATTGTCCCCCGCAAGGAATTGAAGCCCTACATCGCGCAGGCGCTCGGTTTCTTTCTCGATTCATGAACTACGCTGAATCCGTCCGGGCGCTGATGGCGCTGGGGCGCGAGCTGGCCTCGCCCCAGCAAGCCCGCGTTCAGAAGTTCGGCCTCACCAACATCACCCTGCTCGCCGAAGCCCTCGACAACCCCCAACGGAAAACGCCGTGCGTGCACATTGCCGGAACCAACGGCAAGGGCTCGACGGCGGCGATACTGGAATCCATCCTTCGCGCCGCCGGTCTCCGCACCGGACTCTATACTTCGCCGCATCTCGAGCGAATCAACGAGCGCATCCGCATCAATGGGGCAGACATCTCGGACGAAGATTTCGCCGCGGCCTGGACGCGCGTGCATGCGTCGATCGAATCGCTCCTTGCGAGCGGCAAGCTCGCCGCGCATCCGACGTACTTCGAATGCATCACGGCGCTGGCGTTCGCTGCCTTCGCCGAAAGCGGCGTGGCCTTCGCGGTGTACGAAGTGGGCCTGGGCGGCCGGCTCGATTCGACCAACATCGTCGTGCCGGAAGTCGCGGTCATCACGTCCATTGATTTCGATCACGAGAGTTTTCTCGGCCACTCCATTGCGGAAATCGCGGGAGAAAAGGCTGGAATCATCAAGCCGGGCGTACCGGTCGTAAGTTCCGCGGAGCGGCCGGAAGCGCGGGAGGTGATCGCGCAACGATGCAGCGAACTCGGTGCCCGGCTTGTGGAAGTGGACGCGGCGTGGAAAGTCGAAGAGACGGGAGAATCGGACGGCTGCTACCGGGCCGTTGCGACCGACCCGGATACGCGGACGAAGATCGCGCTCGATCCTCCGCTTCCCGGCCGCTTTCAGATCCGCAATGCGCTCACCGCCGCCACCGCTGCACGGCTTCTGGCCGAACGCGGGTTTTCCATCACGGACGACGCCATCGAACGCGGTATTCGCGCCGTTCGCTGGCCCGGGCGGCTCGAACGGCTCGGCCGGCGCCCGGCCGTGTATCTTGACGGCACGCACAATCCTGCGGGCGCGAAAGAGCTGCTCAAATTCTGGAAGGAAAATTTCGCGGGCCGCCGCATTTTTCTGGTGTATGGCGCGATGCGCGACAAGTCCGTGGACGAAATAGCAGGACTCCTTTTCCCCTCCGCCCATTTCGTGATTCTCACCGAGCCGCTGCAGCCCCGGGCGATTTCCGCACCTCTGCTCGCGGAAATGACGGCTCATCTGGCCAACGGCTCGATCGTCGTTCGCGATCCCGCCGAGGCCTTCGAACGCGCCATCCAAATGGCATCCCCGGAAGACGCAGTGTTCGCGACAGGTTCGCTCTATCTCGTCGGCGATCTGCTGGGTTATTGGCATAGGCGTATTGCGTCGCCGTCTCCCTCGCACGCCTAGCGTGCTGCAGACCGTTCGGTCCAACAGTCTTAAAGTGCTTCTGCAAATCGGATCGCATTTCTCCGAAAATTCGGATAGTTGTGATTCTGCCAGGGAACATTCGCACGAATTCCCGTGTTTATTTGAGTATGCCAAGCAGCGAAATCACGGCGCTCACGTCTAAGGTAGACATTGGGGTGTTAGATCGCATGACGCGCGACGAACGCCGGAAAATGCTGGAGTCATTCGGGCGCGCCCCCGCGCTGCTTTCTGCCATTCTGCGACAGCTTCCCAAGAAGATGTGGTTGTATAAGCCTTCACCGGAACGCTGGAGCATTCACGAGATCATCCTTCACCTTGCGGACAGCGAAGCCAGTTCCTACGTGCGCTGTCGCCACTTGATTGCCGAGCCGGGCGTGGCGGTCGCGGAATTCGATCCCGCGCGATGGGCTGGCAATTTGGGGTACTTTCATCAGAGCACGCGTGAGGCGCTCGAAATTATTCGCCGACTGCGCAAGATGACCTATCAGCTTCTCGTGGCCCTTCCCGAACCGGTGTGGACCCACACCATGGAGTATCCGGGAGACGCTAAGATCAGCCTCGAATCCTGGATCGAGCGCCAGGAGCGCCATATTCCTCACCACATGAAGCAGATGAGGCAGAACTACGTCGCTTGGATTGGCACCCACCCGCCCAGAAAGCCCGCCACCCGTTCGAGCGGTTCGGGCACCCCTCCGCGCACGATTTCGCTGTCAGCTGAATACTGCTAGCTTCATTCTTCGTGCGCGCCTACTCAAAGGCGCTAAATCGTGCGTGCCGCGCCGAGCGGACAGCGTCGCCGGTTGCCGGGGTCGTCCAGCAATGGTAGGATGGGCCCTTCATGAGTCGCGAAAGCAGCCCCAAGCCGCGGGTAGGCATCCCGTATCGAACACGAAATGAAGAAGTTATGGGCCGGAGCGCCAAGCTCGACCGGTATACGGAAGCAGTTCGCCAGGCCGGCGCGGAGCCCGTGCCGGTATCGCTCCTGCTATCGACGGGCGAACTCCTGCTGCTCGCGCGAACCCTCGATGGCGTGGTGCTGAGCGGAAGCCCCGCAGATGTGGATCCTGCGCGTTTTGGCGCTACCAGACAGCCTGAGTGCGCCGATCCTGACCCAGACCGGGAGCGGATCGATTTCGCCCTCCTGGAGCACTCCTTCGCAGAGCACAAGCCCGTTCTGGCGATCTGCTTCGGCATTCAGAGCCTCAATGTGTTTCTGGGCGGCACGCTCGTCCAGGATATTCCCAGCCAACTTCACACGACGATCGAGCACGAATGGCATCGCGAGCAGGGTGCGCCGGAGCCGTTTCACGCCGCGCGCCTTGAGCCGGCCTCGCAGCTCGCGCAATGGGCGGATGCGAATGAAGTTGTCGTGAATAGTTCGCACCACCAGTCGGTCAAGGAATTGGGACGCGGCCTGCGCATCGCCGCTTGCGCGCCCGATGGTGTGATTGAGGCCGTTGAATGGACCGGCGATGCCAACTGGGTGATGGGCGTGCAATGGCATCCCGAGCGCATGGCGGGCACGGATGCCCTGGCGCAATCGCTATTCCGCGGTCTCGTCGGTGCGGCATCGGCTCGAAAGATGCTCGCGCGAATTTAATTGGAGCCCTGCGCATTCGATCGGCCAGCGGAAAATTTCTTGGGTCTCGACGCTGAACTCGCAACTCTCTTCGTGTTGCTTCTTGGGGGATACATGATCTCGCTGGCGGGCAAGGCGGCACTGGTGACGGGCGGATCGCGGGGCATCGGCGCCGCGACCGTAAAACTCTTCGCGCAGGCGGGCGCGGACGTTGTGTTCAGCTACCACCGCAATCGCGAAGCGGCCGCCCAGGTCGAACAGGAATCGCGCAAACACGGGACTCGCATCGAATCGTGCAAGGCCGATCTTGGTAAGATGAAGGAGGCGAAGAAACTCGTCGAATTCACACACGAGCGCCTCGGGCGGCTGGACATCCTGGTTGCCAACGCGGGCATCTGGAACGAGAAGGACGCTCCCATCGGGCAGCTGACCGAACGCGAGTGGGACGACATGCTGCGCGTCAACCTGAAGAGCGTCTATGCCGTGATCCACTATGCCGCGCCGCGCATGATCGCGCAGCGCAGCGGGCGCATTATTGCCGTAAGCTCGACATCCGGCCAGCGCGGCGAGGCTTTTCATACGCATTACAGCGCGTCGAAAGGCGCCGTCATCAGCCTTACGAAGGGACTTTCCTCCGAACTCGCCCGTCACAACATTCTGGTGAATTGCGTGGCGCCGGGCTGGGTGGATACCGATATGTCGAAACCGACGCTGGAGACCAAGGCCGGGCGAAAGTCCGTACTGGCGGCGATACCGCTGGCGCGCGTGGCTAAACCCGATGAAATCGCCGGGCCGATCCTCTTTGCCGCGTCGGACCTGGCAACCTTCGTGACTGGTGAAGTGATCAATGTAAATGGAGGTGCTGTCCTGTGCGGGTGACCTGGCGCGGAATTTTGGCGGTGATGGTGCTGGCGGGCGTTTCGCTCGCCGGAGCGAAGAGCGTGGCGGCTCAGGACGATCAATTTCTCATGCCCGAGCAGAGCGCGGCAAAAGCCAGGGAAATACTCAATCAGGCCGTCGAGGCGCTTGGCGGGAACGCCTACTTGAGCGTACACGATGTGACTTGCACGGGACGCCTCGGCAGCTTCGATCATGCCGGCGAAATGACCGGATTTGAGAAGTTCATTGATTACACGCAGCCTCCGTTCAAGGAGCGCCAAGAAAATCTTCCCAAGCGCAATATCATCCAGGTCTTCAACGGCGATAAAGGATGGGATCTCGATCGCGGCGGCGTCACCGAAGCGCCCCAGGCCGACCTGATGCAATTCAAGGAAGAGGTTTTGAAGGACATCGACAATGTTCTGCGCCACCGAAGTCACGAGCCGGGAATGATTTTGCGGTACGGTGGGCCGGACGTTGTGGACCTGAAACAGGCGGATTGGGTCGAGTTGGTTGATAGCGACAACCGCACCATCCGCATCGCCTTCGCCGAGAACACGCACCTGCCCATTCGCAAGACGGTCGAGACCCGCGATCCGAGGACGCAAAGAAAGAGCGCGGAAATCGAATACTACTCGAACTACCATCCGATTGGCGGCGTCCAAACACCGTTTCAAATTACGCGCGAGCGAAATGGCATCAAAACACTCCAGGTTTTCTTCGACAAGTGCGACTTCAACACCAGCGTCTCCGACGCCCTTTTCACCAAGGAATCCCTCGACCAGCGCTGGGCCCAGATTCCCAACAGGGACAAGGTCAGAGACAAGAAGGATCTAGACCGGCAGAAGGAAAAGGAAAAAGACGACAAGGACTCCGATAAGGACAGTAAGAATTAGCTTCGGAATCCCATTACAGTCTTTCGGTAACTAAAGCGCTCCCTTCTTCGCAGACTTCCGTTCGACCGCTACGCATTTCTGCCCGGCACCGTGTCTCAGTAGCTCGTCATGCTCCGAGCGGGGTATAATCACTGGATGCGAACGCAGCAGAAAAGCCAACAGATGCATGGCACGACGGTCTTGTGCGTCCGCAAGGACAACAAAGTCGTGCTCGCCGCCGACGGACAGGTCACCCTCGGCGAAAGCGTGATCAAGCACAGCGCGAAAAAGACGCGCCGTCTTTACAACGACAAGATCATCGCCGGATTTGCGGGCAGCACCGCGGACGCGCTCTCGCTCTTCGGCCGCTTTGAGAATAAACTGCAGGAGTATCACGGCAACCTGGCGCGGAGCGCCGTGGAATTGGCCAAGGAGTGGCGCACGGACCGCTCTCTGCGCCACCTCGACGCGCTCTTGATCGTCGCCGACGCCAAGGGCACGTTTCTGCTTTCCGGCAATGGCGACGTGATCGAGCCGGACGACGGCATTTGCGCGATCGGCTCAGGCGGGCCGTATGCTCTTGCGTCCGCGCGTGCGCTCGCCAAGCACACGAAAATGAGCGCCAAGGACATCGCGCAGGAAGCCATGCGCATCGCCAGCGAAATTTGCATCTTCACCAACGCGAATTTCAGCATCGAAGAACTATGACGGGCAAGCCGGAGAAAGACATGGTGATCTATTTGGCCGGAGACCAGCAGGCCGCGGAGCCCGAGCCTCTTCCGTCGTTCGACGAGCTGACCCCGCGGGAGATCGTCGTCGAGCTCGACAAGTACATCGTGGGGCAGAATGCGGCGAAGAAGGCCGTGGCCATCGCCCTGCGCAACCGCGTCCGCCGGCAGAAACTGCAGCCCGAGCTGGCCGAAGAAATCCTGCCGAAAAATATCCTGATGATCGGGCCGACGGGCGTTGGCAAGACGGAAATCGCACGCCGCCTGGCGCGCCTGGCGGGCTGCCCGTTCGTGAAGGTCGAAGCCTCCAAATACACGGAAGTGGGTTACGTGGGCCGCGACGTCGAATCCATGGTGCGCGACCTGGTCGAAACCGCCATTGACATGGTGCGCGAGGAAAAGCTCGACGAAGTGGCCGAGCGCGCGGAGCAATCCGCCGAGGAGCGGCTGCTCGACCTACTGCTGCCCGCATCGCCCCTGCCCGCCGACGCCGGCCCCACTACCGAAGCGCAACGCCGCGAAACGGTGCAGCGTACCCGCGACAAGTTGCGCGTCCAACTCCGCGAAGGAAAACTCGACCAGCGCCTGGTGGAGGTCGAGGTCCGCGAGCGCTCGATGCCCTCGTTTGAAATCATCACCAATCAGGGCGTCGAGGAAATGGACATCAACGTAAAGGACATGCTTTCCGGCATGTTCGGCCAGCAAAAAAAGAAGCGCAAGATGACCGTGTCCGAGGCCTTCGACTACCTCATTCAAGAGGAAGAGAACCGGCTGATTGACATGGACCAGGTGACGCGGGTCGCCGTGGATCGCGTCGAGCAGATGGGAATTCTATTCATCGACGAAATCGACAAGATCGCCGGGCGCGAGAGCGGGCACGGGCCGGATGTTTCCCGCGAGGGCGTGCAACGCGATATTCTGCCGATCGTAGAGGGCACCACCGTCAACACTCGCTACGGCATGGTCCGCACGGACCACATCCTGTTCATTGCCGCGGGCGCATTTCATACCGCGAAGCCCTCGGACCTGATTCCGGAGCTGCAGGGGCGCTTTCCCATCCGCGTCGAGCTCAGCTCGCTTTCCGAAGCTGATTTCATCCGCATCCTCACCGAGCCGAAGAACGCGCTCATCAAGCAGTACATCGCGCTGCTTGATACCGAAGGGCTCAAGCTTTCGTTCAGCGAAGACGCCATCGCATCTATCGCCCACTATGCCGCTCGCGTGAACGAACATACCGAGAACATCGGCGCGCGCCGTCTGCATACGATTCTGGAGAAAGTCCTCGAGGAAATTTCTTTCGAGGCGCCCGAAATGAAGAAAAAGACCGTCAAATTGGACGCGGCGTACGTCCAGAAGCAGCTTGCCGACATCGTGAAGGATCAAGACCTGAGCCGCTACATTCTGTAGAAAATTGAAAATGGAAAAGGGAAACGGGGCGCCATCGCCGGAGCTCACGCCGAACGAGCATGTTCGGCCCGCTAATTTCCTTTTTCTCTTTTCCATTTTCCTTGTTTCTCTTATTTTCACGGGATGCGCTGCGCCGGGCGAGCCTTACGAGCGCAAGCCGCCGACTCCGGCGGCCGTGGCGGACCTGACCGCCGCGCAAGCGGGAAACGACGTGATCCTCACGTTTACGCTGCCGCAGCAAACAGTGGACCGCCGGCCGCTGCAACAATTGCCCGCAATCGAAATCTATCGCGATTTTGGAAAGCCCCCCGCGGCGGGTCAAGCGCGCGTTGCCGCTCCCGAAAACGCCACGCTTCTCGTCACCATCCCGGCTGCGATCGAGGACCGCTACCTCGAGCAGGGCCGCATCCACTTCTTCGATACGCTTCGAGCCGAAGATTTCGCGCAGCATCCTGGCAGTGTCGCGATCTACACGATTCGAACGCGAATTTCCGAGAAGAAACCTTCCGCGAATTCGAATGTCGCCTCGGTGCGCCTCTATCCCGCGCTCGATGCGATTGGCGACTTGAAAGCAGAGAACACGCGTTCGGGCGTGACGCTCACGTGGACCGCGCCTGAAAAGACGCCCGCCGGTCCCGCTCCGGCGATCGCCGGCTACCGCATCTATCGCGGAGAGCCTGAGCCGGCCGCGGCCGCCGCGGAAGGAATGAAACTGAAATCGCCTCTCGTGAAAATCGGCGAAGCTCAGTCCACGTCCTATCAAGATGCGCAATTCGAGCTTGGCGCGTCGTACGTGTACTCCGTCCGCAGCGTGGCGCAGTATCCCGGCGAAGCGCTCGAGTCCGGCGACTCGAATCTCGCCGTAGTCACGCCGCGCGACACGTTTCCTCCCGCCGCACCCCAGGGCCTGCTGGTCGTTCTGGTTCCGGCGCAGGGGGGAGCGGCCGCTCATCTCGAGCTGTCGTGGGCGATCAGTCCTGAAACCGATATCGCCGGTTACAACGTCTATAGAGGTGACCAGGAAAGCACGCCGGGGACTCGATTGAACACGGAATTGTTGCTTACGCCGGCGTTTCGCGATATGAATATCCAGCCCGGCCACCGCTATTTCTACAGTGTCACTGCCGTAGACCGCACGGGGAACGAAAGTCCCTTGGGCGCGGTCGTTTCTGGCGGAGTGCCGGCCGAAAGCCAGGCGACGCCATGATCGACATACCGCCCATCGAGACGCAGCAGCCGAACCAAGCCCCGCCATCCGGCTCGGCGCTCCGGACCGGGCTTTATGGCGGCGCCCTGCTGATCGTCGCCATGCTGGGCGCGCTCGTAGCCGCGAACCGGATGCCGGCGCTCGAGCGATATGCGTTTGAGCGGAACGCGGGCTGCTACACGCTGTTCGTGCTGCTCATGCTGGTTCCCGTCGTCCGATTCTTGACTCGTCCGATGCAAATGTTTTGGGCGGCGATGATCGGTTGGGTGATGTTTGTTGCTGCGTACGACCTGACGGGGCTATTTTTCCGGGATCTGTTCCAAGTTCTGCGCACGCCCTTCCAGGTTCTGGTCGAGGGAGCAGTGGTGTATGGGATCTTCGCCGTGGGATCGTGGGTATGCGGAATGCTCCTACACGCGCGGCACCATCCGATGTTGCCAGGCCGCAAAGCTGCGAGCGAGGCAGCTCGTCAAAGCCGATGAAACTCTGCCGAATCCAGCCACTCGACGTCGCGGCCAGGCATCCGGGCCAGACCCCTGCCGAGGCCTACGCCAGTTCCTACGCCGGAATCATTGAGGGCGCTGTCGTTCGCGAAATTTCCGGAGAAATTTGGGGCGATCGCCAAACCACGGGACGCGAATGGCCCATCACCGCCGTGCGATTCGTTCCGCCTTCGTGGCCCAGCAAGATCATCTGCATGGCCAAGAATTACATGGACCACGCCGCGGAGATGAACGCCGAGACGCCGAAATCTCCGATCATCTTCTCGAAGCCTCCCTCTTCGATTATTTCGCCCGAGGACAACATCGTGCTTCCGCGCATTTCCAAGCGCATTGATTTTGAAGGTGAGCTGGCTTTTATCATCGGCCGCCGCTGCTACCGCCCGCGCCCTGCGGACGACATTCGGCCTTTTATCGCCGGGTACACCTGCCTGAACGACGTCACCGCGCGCGATCTGCAACGGTTCGATGGCCAATATACTCGCGGCAAGGGCTTCGACACGTTCTGTCCGTTCGGCCCCGTGGTTGACACCGCTCACCCATCTCCGGACACGACCATCGAGACCTTCGTCAACGGTGCGAGGAAGCAGTCCGCCCGCGTCTCCGACATGGTCTTTTCCATTGAAGTAGTGTTCCGGTGGATTGCGGAGGCGATGACGCTTGAACCGGGTGATTTGATCACCACCGGCACACCTGCGGGGGTTGGGCCGCTGGTAGCCGGTGACGTCGTCGAAGTACGCGTCGGCGGAATCGGAACTCTTCGCAACACTTGCGTAGCCCAGAAAGACTGAAGTTCGCATGTCGTCCGGTACGCGTCCTTCCGTCCTACAGTCGCTTCGGCACCCCGTTTACTCGCTTACGTCAGGGCCTGCGAGATAACTTGTAGAAACGCCGGGCTGCGTTAAGATACCTGCGTTGAAAAACTTTCTCTCCGATTGGCAAAATCTGCTTCCGGTGGCGGGGCTGGTGGTGCTCGCTGCCGTGGGTGTATTTTTCTGGCTGCGCCGCAAACCGGTGGACCCGAACCAGTTCGAGCGCGAGCGCCGGGCTTATCTGAATCGCGTCGGCCGCATCGTGGAGGGGCAGGTGCTGGAAGTCGTGGAGCACGGCCTCACCGCTCCTTCGGGCGACGGGAGTGCCAGGCGCGCGACCCCGGTGATCAAGAGCGGCGCCGGCGCGGACACGCAGGCTTTGCAGAGACTTCTTTACTACACCTACGCGATTTCCGGAGTGACGTACGAAACCGCGCAGGACATCACCGGCCTCGAGGAACGGCTGCATCTGACGCGTGTTGCGGCCGGCCAGACTGCCAGCGTGAAGTACGACCCGTCGAATCCCAGCAACTCCATTCTGCTCGCCGACGATTGGTCGGGCTTGCACTGAACGATGTCGGTGAACTGTTTGCACGGAGTCGCGCCCGGGCGGCCGGCGGGCTTGTCCAGAAAGTAAAGTGGGGACCCACGTCACCCTGGTTTTTGAAGAATGGTTCGAGTAACATTCCGCCGATTCGATTTCATCCGATCAACAAAAGGCTGAAAATAGAAATGGCAAAGAACCGTGCACCGGCAAGAACGATGCTTGAATCGCTGGATGCTCTCATCGCAGAGCGCCACCTTTTGAAACACCCCTTCTACCAGGCTTGGACCGAAGGCAAGCTTTCCCGCGAATCTCTCCAGCTCTACGCGGAGCAGTATTATCAACACGTCCGCGCATTTCCCGAAAATCTCAAGCTGCTCGCTGGCCGCGCGAACGGCCCGCTGGCCGGGCTCGTGGAGGAAAATCTCGCCGAGGAACTGGACCCCGCCGGCCCGCACCCGGTGCTTTGGCGGCAGTTTGCCCAATCACTCGGCGTGAGCGGCGAGGCGCTCGACGATGCCCGCCCGCTGCCGGGAATCGCGGCTCTGCTCGATGCGTATGACGAAGTGGCATCGCAAGGAACGATGACGCAGGCGATTGCTTCCTTCTATGCCTACGAATCTCAGGTGCCGGAGATCTCGACGCAGAAGATTTCCGGGCTCCGCCGTTTCTACAACATCACGGAGCCCCAAGCGCTGGCCTATTTCGGCGTACACGAGGAAGCCGACGTGCGCCACCGCGCTGCCTGGCGCGAATGGCTCGCGAGCCAGAAGGACGTGGACACGTTTGGCGTGCTCTGCGCCGCCGAACGCAGCCTGAAGGCGCTGTGGGGCGCGCTTGATGCCGTGTATCCGCAGGCGAAAGCTACCAGGAATTAGGGGCGGGGAAGGGACCGCTAGAATCTTTGTGGGAATTCGAGAATCCTTGTGGGTCGTGGCTTCAGCCACGACGTTAGCTCTGCAAAATCAGGACGGCTTTAGCCGCTGAAGCTCCGCTCTTTTCTTTTTGGGTCTGGGTTTTCAGCCGTTGGTTTTCCGCAGGACCGTCACCCCGTCGCGCCCTCCGACGATTACCTCGCTGGCGAATTTTAGAAACATTCCGTGTTCGACCGATCCCACGACGTGGTCCAGGTGGTGCGCAATCTCTTTCGGATTCTCCATCGGTCCAAACGCGCAGTCGATGATGTAGTTCCCGCCGTCGGTGACGCAGGGCTTGCCGTCCTTGCCAGGACGCAGCGTGGGATTTCCGCCGAGCTCGCTCAGGCGTTTCTGCGTGGCCTGCCATCCGAATTGCGATACCTCCACGGGCACAGGCGACAGCGTGCCGAGCCGCGCGCTCAACTTCGTCTCGTCCGCGATCACGACCATGCGCTTGCTCGCCGCCGCCACTATTTTCTCGCGCAGCAGCGCGCCGCCGAGGCCTTTGATCAGATAGAGCGATCCGGTTTCGATTTCATCCGCGCCGTCCACGGTCAGATCGATTTGCAGGTGCTCCGCGAAACTGGTCAGGGGAATCTTCAAGCCGCGCGCTTGCTCCGCCGTTCGTTCCGAAGTGGGGATCCCGCTGATCCGCAAATGCTCGTCCGTCACGCGCCGGCCGAGCGCGCTGACGAACAGCGCCGCCGTCGAGCCGGTGCCAAGCCCGATCACCATGCCGCCTTCGACGAGTTTGGCGGCCGCTTCCGCCGCGGCCTTTTTCCACTGCTGCTGCTCCGAGGGATCCATTCGACCGCTCGCTTTCTGTGATGTCATTTTGCCGATTGGGGCGCGGTCATGATATCCACCTGACGGAGGCTTGCCAAGCGCGCGGAGCCCGCGAATTCGTTCAAGTTTGAACGATCAATTCGTTCGATGTGGTGGCAATTTGGGGCCATTTCTTGCGCCCTTAAGGTCGTTATTTGGCGCTGGGGAGTTTTCCGGCGAACTCGAGGATCTGCCGCGCCAGATAATTCGTGACATGCGCTTCGTCGCGCGCCTCCACCAGATATGCAGAGCGGAGAAGCTGCTCCTTCCGCGTGCGCAGGGCGTCACGGATGGCTTGCTGCACCTGCACGTCGGACAACTCGCGCTGGCCGGAGGCCTCTTTTGCGACGAGCTTCAGGATGATATACCCGCCATCCTTGACATGGATGGGCTGGGTCACGCCGCCTGGCTTCAGCGAAAGCACGGCGTTCTTGAGAACCGGATCGGACTTGTTGAACGATGATTGCGGCTGAAATCCGAGATCCCCGCCCGTGGACGCGCTGGCGTCCTCGGAATAATCCGCGGCCAGCTCCGCAAAGTCTGCGCCTGCATTGAGCTTCTGAATCAGCATCGCCGCTTTGCGTCCCGCTTCGGCTTCGTTGGCGGCCTTGTCGTTCTTGCGATTGTGAACGGTGGGATCGGCGCGCGGCGTGATCACGATTTGCGCGACGTGGTATTGCGGTTCGGTCACGTTAAATTGCGCGCGGTTCTTGTTGTAGAAATCGGAAATGTCCTGGTCGGTGATGGAAATTTTCGCGACGACCTCGCGGTTCAGCAGTTTCTGAATCGAGAGCTGCCGGCGAATGTCGCTTCGCAGGTCGTCCACCGAAAGCCCGGTATCCTTTAGCTTCTTTTGGAACTCCTCTTCGGTGTAGGGGCTCTTCGATTCGGTGAATTTGTCTTCCACTTCGGCGTCGCTCGCCACCAGGTTCATCTTGTTGGCGCGTTGAAGCAGGATTTCGCTGTTGACCAATTCGTCGAGGATGCTGAGCTGCAGGGAGAGCGCTTCTTCTTGCGATGGCGTAGGCGCGTCGGCGGTCACCCGCGAGCGGAAGATCTTCTCGACGTCCTCGCGGAGGATTTCCTTGCCGTTGACTACGGCCCAAACATCCGGTCCCGGCGCGATTTCCCTCCGGCACCCCGCGCCGAACGCGCACGCGACGAGCGCCGCGAAAACCAGCATCGTCCACTTCATCTGGACTTTGTTCCGCATGGGGCGCTGCTTCAGGCTGCCTTCTTGATGCGTCCGGCGCGGATGCACGCGGTACACACGCGCACCTGCTTGCGCACGCCCTTGATCACCGCACGCACGCGGCGCAGATTCGGATTCCAGCGGCGCCGGGTGACGTTGTGCGCGTGGCTGATCGTATTGCCGAACAGCGGCTTCTTGCCGCAAATTTCACAAGCGAGTGCCATGTTTCAGTTGCTCCAGACTGGGAGGATTACCGAAAACGCGAAACCCCATGTTATCAGAGAATCCTTGGAACTCGAACTAAATTAGCCTCCCTAATCCCCCTCAAACGGGATCGAGAGGCAAAAAAAAGCCCCATCCTTGCCGTTTCTGGCAAGGATGGGGCGGTGAATCGCTTCAGCGCCTAGAAGAGGAACTTCAAGGCGAATTGCATGATGCGCGGAGGTACCGAGCTATTTTGAATCTGACCGAACGTCGAATCGGCCGCGTTGTTGACCGGCGGATTGAACTGCGCATGATTCCAGACGTTGTAGAATTCGGTCCGGAATTCCGTGTTCAACCGTTCCGTGATCTTCGTGTGCTTGATGATCGAGATATCCCAGTTATGCTGCCCGGGACCGGTGATCGAGCCGATAGCGGAATTCCCGAAGCCCGTGCCGGCTCCGACAAACGTGTAACCGGGATCGGGGAACGGGAAAGCAAACGGGTTCGGGAAAGCACCGCAGCCTTCCGTTGGAGCGTCCGTGCCTCCGGGATTCGGAATGCCCCCAATGCATGGCGCCCTGCGGACGTCACTAAAGGTGCCGCCGAGTCCAGAGCAGGTACCCGCGGGACTGCCGAAGGCATTGAGATTGATCCAGCCGGGATTAGCGCTGCACGGATCAGTAAGTCCACTGATCACGCGCTGATGGTTGCTGCCGGGATTGGCGAGTCCAATTCCCTGGCAGACGCCGTATTTGTTGCACTTCCCGGTATTACCTGGAGCTAGCTCCGCACGTACGCCACCTCCTCCGAATCCACCAGCCCCGAAAATCGTGCCTGCATTGCTATCAATCACGGTAAACGGTTCGCCGTCCTGAATGGTGGTTACGCCGGAAACGGTCCATCCACCCAGAATCTTCCCGCTAATACCTTCCGTGTGGTGATAGGGCAGGTCATAGCTATATGCGATAACGAGGCGCTGCGGGCGGTTGAATGCCGCAAGCCCGTATTGCTGGGCGAAGTCGAGCGGGTCGTTGCTGGAAGCGCCGCCCGAGAGAACGTTGCCCGGAGCCGAGATGCCGCCGCCAGCTTCGGGGGAATTGATGTTCGTCATCAGCTTGCTCCAGGTGTACGAGGCCTGGAGCAAAAAGCCGTGGGAGAACTGGTGTCGAAGTTGAACCTGCAGGCTGTTATACAGCGAATCGCCCTGCGTCGTCGTGTTCGATAGGCCCGTTGTGGAAAAGCCGAGATAGGAGTTGCGACCGAGTTGATTCCCTGGGTAAGCAGCAGAGTTTCCAGTGTTGTACTTAACCTGAGTGGCAGGGTTCGTGTTGGCCACATCGTTAAACACGAAGGAATTGGGAGTGCCCTGCGCGCCGGAGCCGAGAATCATCCTGGCGTCTTGCAGATCGCCGGCTGCTGGCCCATTGGGAGCGTTCGGCGCAAGGAAGGCGTAATTTACGGTGTGCGCCCAGTCGTAGAGCTTCGTGCCGTGTGAACCCACGTAACCTATGTCCACGACCCAGCTATGCGCGACCTCGTATTGAAGGTCTAGGTTGTACTGTTGGATGAGGGGGGTGCTGATGCCCTCATTGATCGACGTCGGGCCGATGCCAAGGCCGCCGCTATTGTCCATAATGAGGGTCGCCCCGGTTCCGGCGGTCCCGGTGAGCACATGAAGCGTGCGTGGCGTCCACCCCAGGATTCCGCCAGTCGCACCAGCAGCTATGGGAAGATCCAAGGCGTTAGCCGGAAAGCTTCCGTTCACGAAAGCGTTGTAGGGAGGATTGCCTCCGTTGTTGTTGGCCAGAAGATTCGCGTACACCGCATCATAGTAGATACCGTAGCCGGCGCGGACCACGAATTTCTCGCCAAACGGCTGCCACGCCACACCAACACGCGGTCCAAAGTTACTGATGGGTGCTCCGTGGACGAGAGTTTTGTTCGTGTTGAAGTAAACACCAGTAGCTCCGCCGGGGTAGCCGGGGTAGATGCCAGCCGGCGCCGTTAAGCCGCACGCGCTGGGTGCCAGCGGCAGGCCGCACTGGGCGATGTTCGGATTGTAGTTCGATTGGACGACCAAGCCCGCGAGAGTCCCGATCTGATTGCTTGGGTTTGCGATATTACCCCCTGGGCCGGTTTGGTTGCCCAGGAAGAAGGAACCCGTGTTCACAAGGGCGGCCTGGCTGGCCCAGCCGTTAGTGAACAGACCCGTTGTGTCGGAGGGGTACCCGTCGTACTCCCAGCGAACACCGAGGTTCACCGTGAGCTTGCTTGTCACCTTGATATCGTCTTCCAAGTAGGAGGCGAACTCGTTTGTTCGCTGGTCGTGCTTGTTGCCATTTGTTGTGGTGATCCCATAGAAGTTGACGAAAATGCCGTTCGGTACCGCAGTTGGCGTCTGCGTGGCAGCCGACCCGCTCGAACTGGTGAGGAAGTCCGCAACGGTCGGGAAAAACATTCCGCCTCTTCCCGGCAGCGTCCAATTGTACTGCAGGCGATCCACCTCCACGCCGGCGCGAATCGTGTGTTTGCCGTGGTTCCAAGAAATATTGTCTTTCCCTTCGAAGGTGTTGAAGTAATTCGTCGCCGACGAGAAAAAGTTCCCGCCTGTGTTCAGAGTGCCGGTCCCGTAACCAACAGGGCCTGGCGCTAAAAGCGGGAGGCCGGAGATTGTAATCGTGGGGACCTGCAATTGGACCGGATTTATGTTGTTTGGGCTCGGGATGTTGTCGCAAGCCCCATTGGCAAGCGGAGGAATGATCCCAACACTGCACGCCGTGAAATAGTTGCCCGCCACCGCGACCGTAGTCGTGCGAATAAACGAAAACAGGGCTTCGTTGACGAGGTTGTTAGTCACTACGGTCGTCAGTTTCAGAGTTTCATTTAGAGACGTGTATTTAACGTTTTCAGGCGCGCCCGGGGCGCAGCTATTCACCAAATTTCCGTTGCCGTCAAGACAAGTAAACGATTGGAGCTGTGGATCCTTGGAATAGAAAAACTTCTGATACAGAGTGTTCTTGGAGGACATCACGTATTGGATGTTCCCCAAGTATTGGTCCTCGTTTGCAGTTGTCGGCACAGCGGCGACCGCGCTGCTAGTGACGATGGGCACCAAACCGTTAAAGGGGGCGCCGGGGAAATAAAAGCCCTGGCTCACTGTGCCCTTGGGACCGGGCATCTGGAGAAGGTTTATTGCGACTTGGTTGATATTCGACCCGTTGTTCGCTACCGGAACACCAGCGCCAAGGCCAATGAATGAAAGAAGACTGGAGGTTCCGCCAAAAGCGCAGCCCAGATACTGCCGATACGTCGCGTAGTTGCAAGTTGGTGCCCCGGCGGTCGGATTGTAGTCCAGCGGAATGGTGCCGCTAACACTATTCCCGCGGCCTCCATTCGCGCCGGGAGCGGTGAATGGGTACAAAGTAATGCCGGTGCTCAGGCCTGTGGCGAATCCATTGGTACCGACAGCATTTTTCTGGCGGAAGCCCTGGTACGAGCCGAAGAAGAACAACTTATCTTTCTTGATGGGGCCGCCCAGCGTTCCACCGAACATGTTCTCAGTCAAGGTTTGTGGCTTTTTTGGCTGGTTGAGTGACACTTGGCTGAGCCTGTTAAAGATATCGTTTGCATCCAAGGCGGTATTCCTGAAGAACTCCCAAGCAGCGCCATGAAGAGAGTTGCTGCCGTCCTTGGTGGTGACGTTGACGCTGGCCCCAGGGTTCCGGCCGTATTCGGCGTCGTACTGCGAAGTCTGAATCTTGAACTCCTGAATGGCGTCCGGGTTCGGGATGGCAATGCCGGGGAAGTTTCCCGACTGCGCCGCGCCGCCGCTGCCGTAGTTGGTGAGCGTCGCGCCGTCCATCATGTAGTTGTTCTGATCGGAGCCATTTCCGTTGACGTTGATATCCTGCGTGCCATTGCCAACCGCAGCGGCGCTGGCGACGTTCGCAACAACGCCCGGCGAAAGATCGATGATGTTCGTATAATTGCGCGAGCTCAGGGGCAGGGTAGTTACCGTCTGCGATCCCACCAGAGTTCCCACCGTGGCGTTCTGCGTCTGGACGGTTTCGACCGTGGACTCGACGGTTACTTGCTCGGTTTGCGCGCCGACCTCGAGCTTCTGATTCAGCACCGGCGTCTCCGTGACGTTCACGGTGACAGACTGGATTTGGGCAGTCTTAAAGCCGGCGGCAGCAATCTTCACTGAGTAATTGCCCGGCTGTAGCAGCGAGAACTTGTACACGCCGCTTGAGTCCGTGGTGACCGATCGCTCCTGGCCCGTGCCAACGTTGGTCGCGGTCACGGTCGCGCCGACGATAACGCCTCCGGACGGGTCCGTGACGGTTCCCGTCAGTCCTCCTGTCGTGCCGGATTGTGCCCAGATTGGAGAGCCGCAGAGGAACAACACCGCGAGACAAACGAACAGAGAGAAGACAAACGTACGCACAGAAATTCGATTCATAACCCACCCCCATAAATTTGTTTCAACTTCCACCCAAATTCAGTGCCAAAACCAGCCAGTACGATCAAGCACGAGACCCCGAATCACGCAAAACTAAGCCCCCATGTAGGCCAAAGTTCAGAACGTGAATCGGATTAGGTAGTCGCCGAATATCACATCCTCAAATAGCTGTCAAGAAAGAATTGGCTTTGCTTTGAAAAGAAGGAGTTCCAGTACTTTGGGCAGGCGGGAGTGCGTACCTGGTCTTAGCGCTTCTGTCCGACCAAACCCGCGATCGTGTCCATCAAGTCGAACTTCGTGAGGACTTCCAGGTTGCCCGTCTCCATTTCGACGAATACGGCCGGGCTCTCGTGGCTCAGCAGGTGCGTGACTCGCTCGACCGGCGCGTTCGACGGCACCTGCGGCAGCGGCGGACCCATCACTTCGCGGACGATCAGCTTGCGGAGATCTTTTCCCTGCAACGCGAGGTTCAGAATCTTGTCCTCGAACATGGTGCCGATGGATCGCTCGTCCTCGAAGACGGGAATCTGCGAAATGTCCTGCTGCTGCATCGTTTGCAGCGCCTGATAAACCGTGCGGTTTGGTCCGACGAACATCAGATCGCGGGTCTTGCCGTTTTGCCGTTTCACCCGGATCACATCGGCGGCCGTGAGCGTTACCTCCGTGTCCGCATATCCCAGCTCGCGCATCCAGCCATCGTTATATATCTTGCTCAGGTAGCGCGCTCCGGAGTCCGGCAGAAACGCGACCACGAGATCGCCTCTGCGGCAATCCTTCGCGACGCGCAGCGCCGCGGAAACGCAGCCCCCGCCGGAGCCGCCCGTGAAAATTCCTTCGCGTTTCGTGAGCCGCCGCGCCCAGAGGAAGCATTCCTCGTCGTTGACCTGTATCACGTCGTCCAGCACCGAAAAATCCATGGTCCCCGGCAAAATGTCTTCGCCGATTCCTTCCACCACGTAGGTCCGTGCCTTTCCGATGTTGCCGGTCTTCCAGTACTCGTAATAGAGCGACCCGTGCGGATCCACGCCGATGACTTTCACTTTCGGATTTTGTTCCTTCAGGAAGCGTCCCGCGCCGGTGGCCGTGCCGCCCGTTCCGAGGCCGCACACAAAGTGCGTGATTTTGCCTTCGGTGTCCTTCCAGATTTCGGGGCCGCTGGTGCGGTAGTGTGCCTCCGGATTCGCCGGATTCTCGTACTGATTCGGGTAATACGCGTTGGGAATTTCGCGTGCCAGTTTTTTCGCCACGGAATAGTAGCTGCGCGGATCTTCCGGTTCGACGGCTGTCGGACAGACGATCACCTCGGCGCCGAAAGCCTTCAATTGGTCGATTTTTTCGCGCGACTGTTTGTCCGTGATCGTGAAGACAACCTTGTATCCGCGCACCGCCGCCACCAGCGCGAGCCCCATTCCCGTGTTGCCGGAGGTTCCCTCGACAATCGTCCCGCCAGGCCTCAACAGGCCCTTGCGCTCGGCTTCGTCAATCATCCAGACGGCGATGCGGTCCTTCATCGAGCCGCCGGGATTCAGATAATCCGCCTTCACGTAGACCTCGGCGGCGAGATCCTTGGTCACGCGGTTCAGCCGGATGAGGGGCGTATGGCCGATGGCCTCGAGGACGTTATTGCACTTCACGGAGGAGCATTTCTCCTGGAACGGTTACGACTCGAAGTAGCTTAGAGGCTTCCCGAAACTCTGTCCAGCAGCAGTTTGCGCTACGCGAACGCCTGCGGGGGCCGCATCGCGCCGCCGTGCTATGCTTTTGCAAGCGTGTCGCCGGCCGCCTCCCAAACCGAGATTATTTTCTACGATGGGCACTGCGCCCTTTGCCACGGCGCGGTAAAGTTTGTTCTGAAGCACGACCGCTCGGGCAACGCGTTTCGATTTGCTCCGCTGCAGGGCGCCACATTTCAGTCGCGGGTGCCTCCCGGCCGGCGCGCGAGCTTGCCCGATAGCGTGATCGTGCTCACCGAGGACGGGACGCTGCTGTTGCGCTCGGACGCATTCCTTCACATTCTGCGGCGGCTGGGCGGCGGCTGGAAAGCATTCGGGAGCGTCCTTAATGTAATTCCCCGGCCGCTCCGCGATGTGGTTTACGATTTCGTCGCGCGGGTCCGCTACCGCGTGTTCGGCACGCGCGAGGACGTCTGCCCGATCGTGCCGCCCGATTGGCGCGCTCGCTTTGATCCATAAATTGCAATAGGAGGAAACATGGAACGGAAGAACATTTCATCCGGTGCGCCGTGGGAGCCGATCATCGGTTACTCGCGCGCGGTGCGCGTCGGTCCGCATATTTTCGTTTCGGGCACGACGGCTACCGGCGACGAAGGTCAGATCGTCGGCGTGGGCGATCCCTACGCGCAGACGATCCAAGCCTTGCGGAACATCGAATCGGCGCTGGACAAAGCCGGCGCGAAGCTGTCGGATGTCGTGCGCACGCGCCTGTTCGTCACGCACATTGCCGACTGGGAAAACATCGGCCGCGCCCACGGCGAGGTCTTCGGCACGATTCGCCCGGCGACGGCGATGGTTGAGGTGAGCCGCTTGATCGCCCCGAACATGCTCGTCGAAATCGAAGCCGACGCGATTGTGACAATCTGATCAAGATTGTCACCCAGAGGGCGGCGCCCTGAATCCTTGCGGTCCGAAGCGTGTCTCTTCAATCTGACCAAGATTGTCACCCAGAGGACGGCGCCCTGAATTCTTGCCGTCCGAAGGGTCTCTCTTCAATCCGACACGCAACAGTCGCCGCATCGTAGCTTCTCCGCGCGACCGTGCAAAAATTACCCGCCTACCGGCGGGCTCCTGGCATAAAGCTTTCACATTCAGTCCGTTACAGCCGCCGAGTTTGGAATCCACCTTGCCTTAATGAAAGCGTGACTTAATTCCTCGATACGTGCGAGACCCGACCACCCCCTAATACACGCACGGGTCTCGCACGCCCACCCCTCATGAGTCGACAATGGGAACATGAGTTCGAGGAATGCGCACAGGCAGGATTGTCTGTGCGGGCCCCTCACACCAATCACGAGTTACAAGTCCCCGGTTCGGTTCACGAACCGGGATCCCGGCGCACGGTGTGAGTGCGTTGCCGGGACACGAATCACCGCACTTTAACCGTCACACCATGCCGAGTCATTTTCGACCTATCTCATTGAAAAAAAACGATCGGCACCCCAACGAAGTGTCACACTTTTTCGGGCCGGCTCTCTTGCCTTGTAGGGCGGGATTTCAATCCCGCCGTAAGCGGAGTAGTCAAAACATTACTTTGCTGCCGCAGGCCTTCGCGGCGCGCCGTCTGCGTCCCGGCCGCAGCTTCGGGAAGGCCGAACGCCGCAGCGAATCCGGATCCGTGCAGTGGGATTTGGCGGGCGGCCCGCCAGGAACCGGCGCGGCAGGCGCTACACGCGCCGAGAAAGAAGACTCTGCCAATCGGTACGCGCCTTGGCGCGATCCCTCTGATGTCGCGGCTTCAGCCGCGACCTACAAAACGAGGAACCCAGCCCAATTCGCGTCGGAGAAACTGAGAATTAAGTGCGACACCGTCACACTTAATTTTCGGCGTAACTCGCAGAAAACAAACGATGGGAACCCTAACAAAGCGAAACACTTTTTCGAGCCGGGGCGCGCGTGGTCCGAGGCGGTGGACACCGATACGAAGGCAACGGCTGCCGGTCTGAAGACCCCGGCGCTACGGGATATTCAAAAATGGAAAAACCGAAATCGGAGAAGCCAAAACGCCCGCCTGAAAGGCGGCCGCTACAAGTGCAACGTCATGAAGACGCGTCTACGCTGGCGCGGATTTCCTGCCAGCGCTTGGGGCGCTTCTTGGCGTCGAGGACTTTCTTGCGCAGGCGGATCGATTTGGGCGTGACCTCGACGTACTCGTCGTCGGCGATGAACTCGATGGCTTTTTCCAGCGTCATATCGCGCGGCGGGATCAGGCGGATGGCTTCGTCGGCGGAAGACGAGCGCATGTTCGTCTGTTTCTTTTCCTTGGTGATGTTGACGTTCATGTCGTCTTCGCGCGCGTTTTCGCCGACGACCATTCCTTCGTACACTTCGATGCCCGGCCCGACGAACATTTCGCCGCGCTCCTGGATTCCCCAGATCGCGTAGGCGACCGATACTCCCGCCCGGTCGCACACCAGCGCGCCGGTGGGACGCATGGCCATGTCGCCGGCGTAATCGGTCCAGCCCTCCAGCAGGGAATGGATCAGCGCGGTGCCGCGCGTGTCCGTGAGCAACTGGCTGCGCAGGCCGATCAATCCGCGCGAGGGAATGCTGAACTCCATGCGCACGCGGCCCGAATGGTGGTTCACCATTTTCTTCATTTCGCCGCGGCGGCTGCCAAGCAATTCCATCACGATGCCGATGAAATTTTCAGGGCAGTCCACGATCAGCAATTCGAGAGGCTCGATCCGGCGGCCGTTTTCCGTGCGCACCACGATCTCCGGCTTGCCCACCATTAGCTCGTAACCTTCGCGCCGCATCGTCTCGATCAGAATCGCGAGTTGAAGTTCGCCGCGGCCGAGAACGCGAAACGCGTCCGTGGCTCCGAAGTCCTCCACGCGCAGGGACACGTTGGTCAGCAGCTCTTTTTCCAGCCGCGCGCGCAGATCCCTCGAGGTCACGTACTGTCCTTCGCGGCCGGCGAACGGAGAGGTATTGATCGTGAATACCATCGTGAGCGTTGGCTCATCGATGGTCAGGGGTTCGAGCGGCGCGGGATTCGCGAGGTCGGTGATGCTCTCGCCGATCTGAATTCCCTCCACGCCGGCGATCGCCACGATGTCTCCGGCGGCGACTTGCTCGGCTTCGTCGCGGTCCAGGCCGCGAAACGTGAAAAGCTTCGTAATCTTGGTGGGCTGAATCGTTTTGTCGAGCTTCGAGATGGCCACTTCCGTCCCGCGCTTCAGGGTTCCGTTAAACACGCGCGCAATCGCCAGACGCCCCAGGAAATCGCTGTAGTCGAGGTTGGTGACCTGAATTTGCAGGACGCCCTCGGGATCGCCCGCCGGGGGCGGAATCGAAGCGACTATTTGTTCGAAGAGCGGCTGGAGGTTGGTCGAGTCGTCGCCGATCTTCAGGTGCGCGACTCCGGTTTTTGCATTCGTGTAAATGACCGGAAAATCGAGCTGATCTTCGGTGGCATCGAGATCGATAAAGAGGTCGTAGATTTCATCGAGCACCGCGGCGGGGCGGGCGTCGGGCCGGTCGATTTTATTCAACACCATGATCGGCTGCAGCTTCGCGGCCAGCGCTTTCTGCAGGACGTAGCGCGTCTGCGGCAGCGGGCCTTCGCTTGCGTCCACCAGGACGAGCACGCCATCCACCATGCGCAGCGCGCGCTCGACTTCACCGCCGAAATCGCTGTGACCGGGCGTGTCCACGATATTGATCTTGGTGTCGTGGTAGGTGATCGCGGTATTTTTCGCGAGAATGGTGATGCCGCGCTCGCGTTCGAGATCGTTCGAGTCCATCACGCGCGTGACGAGTTCCTCGTTCGCGCGAAAAATTCCGCTCTGGCGCAGCATCGCGTCCACGAGCGTCGTCTTCCCATGGTCCACATGGGCGATGATGGCGATATTGCGAATCGGCGTCGTCATGAGTTTTTGCGGCGTCCCTGCGGCCAAACGGAATGGGCGGCAAGCGCGGTCTTGCGGCCCCAGTGAACTCCAAAGAAGAACTTGCGGGAGCAACAAACGCACGTTCATTTTAGCATGCGCGGGCCCAAGCCGCCATCCCGCCATCTCGGGCTTGACGCAATGCGCGATGCGGTGCCGCAAAGGCGGAACTTCGCTCACCTGGTCGCGCATGCGGCACACGCCGGAAAAGAAAAAGCCCCGTCCTCCCTTTCGGGAGAACGGGGCCTGGCTGTCTCTCCCGGCTGCGTTGCGCCTAGAAGAGTAACTTCAAAGCGAACTGGAATACGCGTGCCGTGTTCGCCGTGGATTGGATCAGACCGAACGTTGCAGGAGAGTTGACATTGTTTCCAGGCGGATTGAACTGGGGGTGGTTGAAGATGTTGAACCCTTCCGCTCGGAATTCCAGCGTCTTGCCCTCCCAAATCTTCGTGTCCTTGGCGAGAGCCATGTCGAAGTTAACCTGGCCGGGGCCGAAGACACTGCCTACTGGAGAGTTTCCGAAACCGGTGCCAGCACCAGGCTTTGTTGAACCGGCTGCGCCACATGGCAAAGCGCCGTTGCCTCCGGGATTCGACAAGCCGCCGATGCAGTAGGGCGATGAGGCCGGAAGCGCATTCCCGCAACTTGCCGACAGCGTGCCGAACGAGCCAACCGTGCACATCTGCTCGAAAGCGTTTGTGTTCAACCAACCCGTGAGCACACGCTGGGTGGTGCTGCCGCTGGTGGCAATGGGCACGTCCGACTGGCAATTGCCCAGCGAGTCGCACTTGCCGGTGGTAGCTGGATTTAGCAGGGCCCTGGAGTCCGTGAGACCATAAATCGATCCGCCAGCGCTGTCGGTGATTGTAAAGGGCTGGCCGTCCTGGATGGTGCCCACGCCTGAGAGGCTCCAACCCGATAGCAGCTTGCCCGTGACCCCTTCGGTGTGTTTCCAGGGCAAGTCGTACACCCCGGTGATCACGACGCGCTGAGGCCGTTCGAATGCGGCAAGTCCGTAAGACTGCCTCAGATCGAGAGGATTGTTGGTATTTGAAGAGCCATTGAGCACGCCTCCGTTGGGCTGGAGGAACCCTCCGGATTGTGCAGAATCGATGTTCGTAAACTCCTTGCTCCAGGTGTACGCCAACTGAAAGAGGAAACCTTGGGAGAACTGATGCCGGATTTGCGCCTGCAAGCTGTTGTAGAGCGCATCGCCATTCGTGGTTGTAGTGGCGAGACCTCCGTTGAAGCCGAGAAACTGAGAGCGAACGTCCGCGTTGCTCGTAGAATTCGGCAGGAAGATGCCGCAGGGGTAGCACTGCAGCACGTTCGCGGCGACGGGCGTGGCGTTTCCAGAGTCGTTAAACGGCACTTGTTGGACCATCGCCGTGTTCTGTGGTCCGGCGGCGGCGGTCGGATTGTTCGGAGCGCCGGGCACCAGCAAACCGAAGTTGCTGTTCTGGCCGTAGTTGTAAAGGTGGATGCTGTGGGTGCCGACGTAACCGATGTCAAAGACCCAGCCGTGTACAAGCTCATACTGGAGATCCAAGCTGTACTGCTGGACCAAGGGAAGCCGGTGGCCCATGACCGGCGAATCCGACGTGTACGTCAGGTCGGAGTTCGCGAAGCCGCAGACCAACCCACCCGGGCAGAGGGCCGCCGGTCCCGAAACCGTTCGCGGCACCCACGCGAGAGGCGTCTGTGCGGCGGCATACCATGGGTTGTGCAACGTGTCGCCCAGTGTGAACGGAGCCACACCGCCCGCCGTGCCAGCGTACGGGGGCAGGTTGAGTTGGTTGTCGATGAGCAGGTTGCCGTAAACGCGGTCGTAGAACATGCCGTAACCCGCACGGACGACGAACTTGCTACCAAGCGGCTGCCAGGCCACGCCGATGCGCGGCGCAAAGTTATGCCACGGCGATCCGGGAAGCAGGGTCTTATTGCTGTTCACGAAGACTCCGCTTGCGCCATTGGGTGCCGTCAAGCCGGCGGCCTTGTCGAAATTGGAGGGCACAACGAAGCCGTCTAGCGTACCCGTCGAACCGCTCGCCAAGAACGCCGACCCGGTGTTGAACTTCTGCAACAGCGGAAGCCAGATATTTGCGAACTGGCCGCTGACGTCGTCCGGGAACCCGTCATACTCCCAGCGAACTCCCAAGTTGACAGTGAGCTTCCGATTGACCTTGATATCGTCCTGCACGTACGAGTTGAACGCATTGATGCGGTTGTAGTGGATGAGTGGCCCCTTCAATCCGAATCCGGCGAGGATCGAAAAGCTCGTGGCCGGCGTCCCGTCGTTGTAGCCACCAGGATTCGACGGAGAGGCCGTAGTTCCGGCGCTGCTCGTCAGGAAGTCAGCCGTGCTCGGGAGAAGGAGTTCGCCTCGTCCGGAGGCCGGAATCGTGTTGTTATACTGAACGCGTTCCGCTTCAAACCCGCCGCGAATCGTCTGTTTGCCGTGCGTCCAGGAAATCTGATCGGCCCACTGGAAGGTGTTGATGTAGTTGGTGGAGATCATGGCGAAGTTGCCGCCCTGGCTCCATGCAGCACCGCCAAAAATCGCGACATTGTCCAAAATCGGGATCACGTTCATTTCCGGGAACTTCTTGGCCAGCGCCCCGTTCGCGCCGCTCGAAGCGAGCGGGCAAGGCGCTCCGTTGTTTACCAACGGAATCACATTCGCCGTGCTCGAAAGATCGCAGGACAGCACGGGAGTCGGATCGGTGTTGTTTTCGATGTCCCGGTGGAACGAGAACCGCGCTTCGTTGACGAAGTTGCTCGTCAGTACTGAGGTTAGTTTTAGTTGGCCGACGTGATTGATGTAAAGCCCGTTTATGGGTGCTCCCGGGTTGCACATCGTCCCGTTGATGAAGCAGTTGAAGGTCTGGCTTTGAGGGTCCGTCGAATACATGTACTTTTCCGACAGCGTATGCTTGCTCGAGAGGACGTAGTCAGCGTTGATCAGGTACTGATTCTCAGTCGCATGAATCGGCTCGGAAATGGGCGTCTCGCAACCCAATAAGCCAATTGCCGCCGCTGAAGGCGCGTTGAGGCAAGAAGAAGTAGGAGATTGAAACTGGTTTTGCGTCATACTCGGGAAGTAGAAGCCCTGGTTGTAGGGTCCCTTGTCGAGCCCCTTCGCCTGCAAGTAGGCAATGGCCGTATTGCTGATGTTCGAGCCATTGGCCGCGACTGCCTGCCCGTCAAGGGCCGGAAAACCGTTAAAAACGCTTCCCAAGTAGGCGCGGTATGCCGCGGGGTTGTTCGTGCAGCGGGGGTCGCTGCAAGCACCGCTTGCCTTGTCACCGTAGTCATTCCAAGGCATCAGAAACGTATTGGGCGTATAGCCGAACGCAAAGCCGCTGGTTCCGATTCCGTTGATTTGGCGGATGCCCTGGTAGGAACCAAAGAAGAACAACTTGTCCTTCTTGATGGGACCGCCAAACGTGCCACCGAAAGTATTTTGCTTCAGCGTCTGCGGATGGTTCGTCGGCGTAGCCTGGCTCTCTTGGAAGCGCTTGTAAAAGAAGTCGTTCGCGTTGAAAAAGTTATTGCGGTTAAACTCCCAGACGTCGCCGTGGAAGCTATTCGTCCCGCTCTTGGTAATGACCTCGACGTTGGCGCCCGGGTTTCTTCCCGAGCTCGCATCGTACTGCGAAGTCTGAACCTTGAACTCCTGAATCGTATCTGGATTCGGAATCGCAATGCCGGGGAAGCTGCCGCTTTGAGAGCCCGTGCCGCTCACGTAGTTGACAACCGACGAGCCATCCATCAAGTAGTTGTTCTGGTCACCGCGCGAACCATTGGCGCTCACATCCTCCGTCCCGTTTCCTACGGAGGAGGCGCTAGTCGCATTCGCCACGACGCCCGGGGAAAGATTAATGATCTGCGTGTAGTTGCGGGAGACTAGCGGAAGGCTGGTTACCTCTTGTGAGGTGACAAGGCCGCCATTCGTGGCGTTCTGCGTTTGAATCGTTTCGGCCGCCGCCTCGACGGTCACCTGGATGGACTGCCCGCCGACCTCGAGCTTCTGATTAAGCACCGGGGTTTCCGTAACGTTGACGGCTACGGACGGGACTGTAGCGGTCTTGAAGCCGCTCGCAGAGAATTTTACGGAATAGTTGCCGGGATTCAGCAGAGAGAACTTATACGAACCGTTGCTATCGGTCGTTGTGTCGCGCGATTGGCTGGTACCAATGTTGGTAATCGTGACGGTGGCGCCGCCGACGACTCCGCCGGACTGATCGATGACGGTCCCGGTCAGCGCTCCGGTCGAGCCCGTCTGGGCCCAAACCGCCGAGGTGCCTGCAAGCAAGACCATCAAGCAAAGGAACAGCGCAGACGCAAATCTCGTTGCTGAAAATCGTGAGTTCATTTTTTGTTTCCCCCCGAGTCAATTTCACTTCCCACCCCTGCGCGAAAAGCCGCGCCCCGCACTTGAAGACTGACAAACGATTTACGAAAGGGGATGCCGCGCGAGGGATTGTTTCGAGGCCTGCTCGGACCCGCCCAGAACGAGCACATGCCGCAAAACGGTTCGCAAGGAACTCAAAATACGCAAGCACCACCCGCCTGCTTGTACTATTCACTTTTCGCCTTGTCAAGAGAAAAGGGCATACAGCATCTCTTTATATAGACATATGTCCCCTCAATTGGGAATTCGATTTACGTGACATTTTCATCAACATCAAAAGTTTTTTGTGCCGCGTTTTCGGTGTACCCTGCGCGCAGATCGCGGGCCCCCGTGCCCGGCTGTCGGATGTGGTTCGCTGGTTTCCCGTGACCCAAGCAGGTAAAGACCGTTCGCTTCGGGGATGAATCGCCGCGCCGCATTCATTCTAGTAAGCACACATCCGGCCATGGGCAGGGCCGACGAACTGCAAGGAGAGCAAAGAAATGACGATTGCGCGAAACCCGGGGCTTGGGACGAATGCGAGACCAGGACTGAACACGTACACGTGGAATGCGAGGAAGCGTTCCGCTGGAGCGGAAACGGCCGGAAAGAACGTCAGGCTCAACAGCCCACTGAATGAACGACCCGGTTACCTGCTGTGGCGCGCGCGGCACATTGCGGATTCGATCTTCACCTACGAATGCCGCGAGTTCGGTGTCACGTCTTCCCAGTACGTGGTCCTGGCCGTGGTGAAGGAGACTCCAGGCACCGACCAGGTGAGTGTTTCACGAATCGCGGGCCTGGACCGGTTTACCACCGCGCTGGTTTTGACCAATTTGATCAAGCGCAAGCTGATCATGCGCGAGCGCAGCGCGAGCGACCGCCGGCGCTACAGTCTCCGGCTCAGCGCGCAGGGATTCGAAATGCTGAAACGCATTCTACCCTGCGCGGCTCGTGCGCGGGCGCGTCTGCTGTCGCCATTTGCGCGCCCCGAACAAAGGGCTTTCATCCGCATGCTTCAACAGCTTGTCACCACGCTGAACGACGACGCGCGCGCGCCGGTCGACGAAGACGCGCTGCCCCACAAGCGGCGCCGGTCGGATCGAACCACCAAGAAGAAATAACGGAGCGATCGAGCGCCCGTTGACCGCGACGGGCGCCTCACCAGGCGGCGCTGCTATTTTTCCGATGGGCTGAAGGAGACGCGATGCGCCTCCGGCCCCAGGGCAATCACGATCGCGCCGAGCGCAAATGCGATAGCAGCAAACGCACCCATGGCCTGTCCGTAACCCATGCGGCGGCTCATCACCGCTTCGATGTACGGAGCGCTCGCGGCGATGAGGACGCCGAGCTGGTAAGCAAAGCCGGGGAAAAATCCACGCAGCCGGCCCGGAGAGAGCTCGTTGACGTGCACGGGAACCACGCCCCACGCGCCCTGCACCATGAACTGCATCAGGAAGGCGCCCGTGGCGATCAATGCAACGACACGCGGCCCAAAGACCCACAGCGGGACCAAGAGAATCGCCAGTAAGGAAGACGTGATCATCGCGCGGCGCCTGCCGCGGCGATCGGAGTAAAGCCCGACCACAATTCCGCCCGCAATTGCACCCAGCATCGAGACCACGCTGACGATCGCCGTTGTGCGCGGATCAAAATGGAGCTGACGCTGGAGGAACGTCGGGTAAAGATCCTGCGTGCCGTGCGACATGAAACTGAGCGCAGCCATCAGCAGCACCAGGTAAAGGAAGCGCTTCCCATTGGCGGCGACGGCGCGGAAATAGTCGCCCCAGGTTGTCCGCGCAGCGGCGGTCGCCTTCCACGCGTCGCTCTCTTTTACTTTCGCGCGGATGAAAAGCGTCAGCAGGGCAGGCAACCCGCCGATGAAGAACATGGGCCGCCAGCCCCAGTGCGGGAAGATCGTCCAGAACGCGACGGCGGCAAGCAGATTGCCGAGGGCGTAGCCCTCCTGCAACACGCCGGAAAGAATTCCGCGCCATTTTGCGGGCACCGATTCCATCGCCAGCGACGCGCCCACGCCCCATTCGCCGCCCATGCCGATCCCGTAGAGCAGCCGCAAAATGAGGAACACCCGATAGCTGGGCGCGAATCCGGAAAGCACTTCGACAATGGAATAGAAGATGACGTCGATCATCAGCGGGAGGCGGCGGCCATAGCGGTCCGCCATCAAGCCGAAAAGAAACGCGCCGACGGGGCGCATCATGAGGCTGGCCGTGATAGTCAGCGTCATTTCAGCGACCGATTTGTGGAACTCCGCCGCCACCTGCGTGAGGACATAAGTGAGGATGAAGAAATCGAAGGCGTCGAGCGTCCAGCCGAGGAAGCCGGCGATCAGGGCATTGCGCGAGTTGGCGCGCTCGGCGGGGGACATCGAGGGCACGGCGGTGGCGTTCATTTCGCCCCGGACCGCACGGCGATCGAGGCGGGATGTAACACGGCATCGGTGACGCGCGCGACTTGCACCATTTCGGCGACGTCGTGAACGCGAACGATGTGCGCGCCACCGAGGATGCTTGCGGCCACCGCGGCTGCGGTGCCCCAGGCGCGCTCGCCTTCGGGCACGCCGCCAAGCGCTCTGCCGATAAACCCTTTTCGCGACACGCCGACCAGCAACGGAAAGCCGAGGCGCGCGAGTTCAGGCAGTTTTTGCAGCAGCACGAAATTCTGCGCGACGCTCTTGCCGAATCCGATGCCGGGGTCGAGTACGATCTGCGATTTCGCAACGCCGGCACGCCGGGCGATGGCCACGGCACGGCACAGGCCGACGGAGACGTCGCGCAGCACGCTGCGCGCGAACGGTTTCTTCTGCATGGTGCGCGGATCGCCCCGCATGTGCATCAGGATGAGCGGGAGTTTCCGGCGGCGCGCGATGTCCGCGAGACGCGGGTCCGCGCGGAGCGCCGTCACGTCGTTGAGGATCTCCGCGCCTTGATACGCGGCGGCTTCGGCGACTTCCGATTTGCTCGTGTCCACGGAGATGGGAATCCTGAGACGCCCGCGGAGTTTTTCGAGCACCGGGATGATCCGGCGCATTTCTTCGGCCGCGGAAATGCCTTGCGAACCCGGCCGCGTGGATTCGCCGCCGATGTCGAGAATGTCCGCGCCGGCACGCTCGATATCGAGCGCGCGAGTGACGGCCGCATCAGCGTCAAGATAAACGCCGCCATCGGAAAAGCTGTCCGGCGTGACGTTCAGCACGCCCATTACCAGAGTGCGCTCGCCAAGCAAGAGCGTCCGGGAGGGAAGCCGCAGCCGGAATTTCTTGCGCTCGAACATGGAGCGCTATTGAATCACGGTTTCGGCAAAACGATAAGGAGATCGAGGTGGGGGCTGAGCGGAAGTTCGACTTCAGAAGATCAAGTTTCCAATGACGAGCACTGCGAGGGCCAGAATGGTTCCCGTCACGATAGCGAAGACGCACCAGTTCCCAAGCCCTGGATGCGATTTCGGCAGCCCCAGCATGTGAATGGAAGGGTCGGCCGGGTCGAAATGGTTGCGGCGGTGTCCGTGTCTGGTTCCGTGCGCCATGGGAAAATGCTAGCGATAAGAGCCGCAGATTTTCCGGCAGGGAACGTCCTGCTTACAATACAAAACAGTACTTATAAGACACATATCCGGTCATACCGATCAAGTACGAATGTGGTCCTAGGGCGTGGCAGGGACGTAATACGCGGCGCGGTGGAAGATCCGCGTTCCGGGATCGCTTGGGACTTCGACACGCAGCGAATGCCAGCCGGGCCGCGCGCCCATGCCGCTCGTGCCCGGGGCGGGATAGAAACCCAGAGTGTATTCCGCGCGGATCTTCTCGGCGATTTTGCGAAAGGTATCCGCCATGGTTTCGGCCTCGCGAAGGAAATAGAGCTGGCCGCCGGAGCGGCGCACCAGCTCCGCCAGGTACAGCGTGTACGGAGGAATAGCGAGCGTGCGCGCGGCGGGCGATATCAGCGTCGCGACGCTGTGCTCGTCGAGCCATTCCGGCGTCATGACCCTTGGGCGATTTTCCGTCGAGACCACAAAAACTTGAATGTCCTCGGCCGCCAGCTTTCGAGCGAGGTCGTCGAACGTCAGCCGGTCAGCGGGCTGGCCGGGCCGCGGCGCCATGCTGGCGGGATCGTACGTGAGTCCCATGCCGCTGTCCTGCCCATCGGTAAGGAGCAGGATAGCCTTGCGTCCGGAGCGGCCGCGGAAGAGTTCCCCCGCAGCCAGATAGACCGATTGATAGATGTTCGAGCCGCCGGTGTCGCCCAGGAGGGCGCGCACATCCACGCGATCGACTGCGCGGCGAATCTGTTCGCGCACGTCGGAAAACGGGAGCTGCAGGTAGGTGTGCGCGGAGAAATCCACGACGGCGGCTTGGTCGAGCGGCGCGAGCGCGGCGATCAACGCATCCGCCGCCTGCTTCATCGCTTCCGAATCGCGCAACACGCTGGGGCTGGCGTCAATGACCAGCGCGACGCTCGCGGGCGATGTGGAAGCGTCGAAGTAGGCAATCGGCCGTGCCACGCCGTCTTCGAAAACGTGGAAATCTTCGCGCGCAAGCCCCGGCAGAGCGGAGCCGTCCGCGGCCGAGACAACGCAGGTTACGGGAACCATTTGCGTGACGACTTGCATCGGAGGCGAGCCGGGTGCCGCATCGCTGCCCTTGGCGCCGTTCGGTGAAACGGCTGCCGCAATCGTGGTCAGTTCACCGGTGGCCGGGTCGCGCTGCCACCGGATTCCGCGATCGAGCTGGCGTGGCTGTTTGGTTGATTTGGGCTGCTGCGCGTCGAGGGCGCTCGCAGCGGCTGACGTCCATAACGCCGCGAGCAGAAGCATAAGCGGAAAGCTGTGCGCCCGTGCCGTCCTGCGTTCATTCAGCCGGCAGCGAGGATTCGAGCGCATCGGGAAATTCAATCGAGGTCGAAATCGCGGATAGGCTTCTCGACGGGCGCGTCTTTCGCCTTCTTCAAGCCCTCGGCGAACTTGCGGGCCAGCACGTCTTCCTTGGTTCGCTCGGCTTCGATCGAAGCGCGGAATTTCGCTTCGACGGAATTTTCGTGCTCGCGGAGATGGCGGGCGGTGTCGTCCAGATCGATGGAAGGCGGCCGCACCGGTGCGACGTGCGCTAACACCACTCCGAGATGCCGGTCCACGGTCAGCTTCGCGCTGCAGCAGGGGCAATCGATTTCGAATGTGTCATGGGTCTGCTTCGCCATGGCGGTATTCTACGCCGATTTTTATTCTGTCAAGTGATTTGCGCCGGTAAGAAGCCTGTCCGGGTGATCCGGGCTTTAAGCGGGTGCCGGCTTTTCGCCTTTGGCGAGGCCCGGAATAGGCCGAGGCTCGGGACGCAGCGTCATCTGCGGCTCGCGGGTCGCGACAGGCGGCGCGGTCGGAGGCGGAATCTTGTCCGGCAGCGGCTTGCCGTCCATGAGGAGCTTGAGTTCGGTGGCATCCAGGACTTCGCGGTCGAGCAGGCCGCGCGCAACGCGTTCGAGGGCGTCGCTGTGGCTTTCGAGAATCCGGCGCGCTTGCGAGTACCCCAGGTTGACGATGCCGCGAACCTCCACGTCAATCTTGATCGCGGTGTCTTCGGAATAATCGCGGTGCTGCGCGATTTCGCGGCCCAGGAAAATCGCTTCTTCCTTCCGGCCGAAAGTAAGCGGACCGAGCGAGCTCATTCCCCACTCGCACACCATCTGTCGCGCAATTTCCGTGGCGCGTTCGATGTCGTTGCCGGCGCCGGTGGTGATGTGGTTCAGGAAAATTTCCTCCGCGGCGCGCCCACCCATCAGCACGGCAAGTTGCGATTCGAGGAATTCCTTGGTGTAGGTGTGCTTGTCGTCGATGGGGAGCTGCATGGTGACGCCCAGCGCCATGCCGCGCGGGATGATCGTCACTTTGTGCAACGGATCGGCTCCCGGCGTCATTGCGGCAACCAGAGCGTGGCCCGCCTCGTGATACGCCGTGTTTTTCTTTTCCTCGTCCGACAGAATCATGGACCTGCGCTCGGCGCCCATCAGGACTTTGTCCTTGGACATTTCGAAGTCCACCATGGCGACGAATTTCCGGTTCATCCGGGCCGCCCACAGCGCGGCCTCGTTGACCAAATTCGCCACATCGGCGCCCGAGAATCCCGGCGTGCCGCGCGCGATCACGGAGAGATCCACGTCTTCCGAAAGAGGGACTTTGCGCGTGTGGACGCGCAGGATTTCCTCGCGGCCCCGCACGTCCGGTCGCGGCACCACGACGCGGCGGTCAAAACGGCCCGGGCGCAACAGCGCCGGGTCGAGCACGTCCGGCCGGTTCGTGGCCGCAATCAGGATGACGCCTTCGTTCGATTCAAAGCCGTCCATTTCGACGAGCAGGGCGTTCAGTGTCTGCTCGCGCTCATCGTGGCCGCCGCCCAAGCCGGCGCCTCGATGGCGGCCGACGGCGTCAATTTCATCAATGAAAATGATGCAAGGCGCGTTCTTCTTGCCCTGCTCGAAGAGATCGCGGACGCGGCTCGCGCCGACGCCGACGAACATCTCGACGAAATCCGAACCCGAGATCGAGAAGAACGGAACGTTTGCCTCGCCGGCAATGGCGCGGGCCAGCAAAGTCTTGCCCGTGCCCGGAGGCCCGACGAGCAGCACGCCCTTGGGAATGCGCCCGCCGAGTTTTTGAAACTTTTGGGGATCTTTCAAGAAGTCGATGATTTCGTAGAGTTCTTCCTTGGCTTCATCGATTCCGGCGACATCCTTGAAGGTGGCTTTTTTCTGCTGCGCGGTCAACAAACGCGCGCGGGATTTGCCGAAGCTGAGAGCCTTGTTACCGCCGGCCTGCATCTGGCGCATCATGAAGATCCAGATGCCCACGATCAGCAGAATGGGAGAGAAATTGATGAGCAGGCTGACCCAGTTCGCTTCCTTTACTTCCTTGTAGTTGTACAGGACGCCCTTATCCTGGAGCGCCTTGGTGACGTCGGGAATCGCCGTGTTGGCGACGGTCACGCCGCGGAACTTGCCGCCGTCCCGGTATTCGCCCTGGAGCTCGGCGCTATTCGGCGATAGCAAGATGGAGACGTCCTTGACGTTTCCGCTATCCACTTTGGCGAGGAAGTTGGAGTAATTCGGCTCATCCTCTTTCGTGGTCGGGCCGGTCTTCGAAGCCATCTGCCACAACACGACCGCCAGCGCGATCATCATGACCCAGAATAAAACTGTGCGTACAGTTGAGTTCACCGGATTACCTCACCCTCAGGATGCTTTCTTGCGAGCGCTCGAACGCCGTGCCCTGCCGCTCGCGCGGACGCCCCTCGATGCGACGTAAGGCAGATTCCGAAACAACCCGCCCTCGCCGCTCAGTCCATATCCTACCCATTCTTTAGATGCAGCCGCGAAGCCAGTGTATTCAGCTTTTAGATTGACCTTGCGCGAGGCCGGCTTATCAAATAGCACCGCCATGCGGAGCGTGCGAGGCCGGCCTTCCTCAAGCCGCTTCAGCAGGAAATCCTGCGTGACGCCGGTATTGAGCACGGCATCCACCACCAGCACGTCGCGGCCGCGAAGCGCCGGCGCCGCGCTGAAAAAAATCTCGCGGTACTCCTGCCCGCCGAAGCGGACGTCGCGCATTTCCGAGCGCACAAAGTGGCACGAGACCGGCCTCGAAATCTCGCGTACCAGGTCAGCAGCGAATAGAAACGAATTCTCGAGCACCACGACCACGTCCACGGTCCGCCCGGCGTAATCCTTCGAGATGGCGCGGCCCAATTGGCCGACCCGAGTCGCCAGACGCTGTCGAGTAAACGCGACCTTCATCGTCCCCTTCAAAGCTGAATTTCCTCGATTACCACGCCGGACTGCGTGTCGTCGCGGACGCAGAACTCTTCCGCCGGAGGCATCCCGCGCGCCCAAGCCACGCGTCCTCCGCTCTCAAGCACGGGCCAGCAGGCACGGTCGCGGCTTGGAACACGTCCCGCCAGGAACATCTCCTTCAGTTTCTTCGTCTGACGCCGCCCCCGGGGCCGAAAGGCGTCTCCCGGCCGCCAGCTTCGCAGAATCAACGGTTCGCGAAGCAAATCCGCATCCAAAGCTGCACTATCCCCTTTAGTGTCGCGCTCTGAGATGGACCAGTCAATCACTTTCAGGTAGAAGCGGCTATTCAATTCTGGAACGGAAACGGTCGCGACACCTTGGGTCGGAAGTGTGACTACGTATAGATACGCATTGGCTTCCGACAGAGTTTTCCGAGAGCGCGAACGCCGCCCGATGCGCTGCGTGCGCGAGAAGATCAGGTCGCCGAAATTTCGCTGGACCAGAATGCCGCCGGGCAGCTCGGCGCGCCTGCCGCTCGCGGATTCCGACGCCAGGCGAATCACTTGTTCGACGTGTACCGCAGTGAGGCCGCCCAGGCCGCCGCGCAGCTCCCGATAGATACGGCGAATCAAGCGTTCGGTCACCGTGCGCAGCGCAGCCGCTTCTCCGCCGGCCGACAGGTCCATCGGCGCGAGCAGGTCATGAATGCGAATTCCAAATGTTCCTTGGTCCGCCCGAACCAGGGCGCGGAAGCGATCTTCCACCAGCGCGTTCCAGAAGATTTCTTCCTCGCGTGCGAGCGTGGCCAGCCCGGCCAGATGATTTACGGCGCGCGGAGAAAAATCGCGTTCGAGCACAGGCACGAGTTGCTCGCGAATCCGCGCGCGCTGTTTGCTCAGATCGCGGTTGGTCGCATCTTCGCGCCAGGTTTGCCCCAAATCTCGCAAATACTTTCGTAGATCTTCCCGGCGCTCGCGGAGAAGGGGCCGCACAATCGAACCCACCGCGGGATAGATTCCCGCGAGGCCCGCCGGGCCCGTCCCGCGAAGAATGTGCGCGAGAACCGTCTCGGCCTGATCGTCCGCCGTATGCGCCACGACGATGCGCGTGGCCCGGCCTTCCGCGACCACGCGCTCGAAAAACGCGTAGCGGAGACGCCGGGCGGCGTCCTCGAGATTCCATTTGTTAGACGCCGCCGCGGCGGAAACGTCTTCGCACCCGACGATGCATTCCAGTCCGCGCGCGCGGGCGAGGTCTTCGACAAACCGAGCGTCCGCGTCCGATTCCGCTCCTCGAAGTCTGTGATTGAAGTGAACAATGAGCAGAGCGATCCCCAACCGGTCACGCAAGCCTTCGAGGATTCGCAGAAGCGCGACGGAATCCGCGCCTCCTGAAACGGCAATACCCGCGCGATCGCCGGGCGCCAGCATCCGCGCCTGACGGATGGTTTCGAACACGCGATTTGCGAGTGATCTCACGGACCGCTGCCTTAGGACCGGCACTACCGGCCTCGATCCATGGTAGCAGCCGGTTGGGGTAGGGTCGAGCGACCCGAGTTTACAGGCGGTCGCCGGCCTGCTGGGTAAACAGGCTGCGGCTGGACGAGATGGATCGCTCAAGCACGACGGCGGCAAAATGCGAGCAGTTCTGGCGCTCGTGTTCCGTCCAGACAGCCAGGCCCGAAATGAGTCCGCCGAGCAGGCGGCCGACGATATTCAGCAAGCGGTAGTAGGTGAGAATCGCGCGGACGCCCGCCCGATCGGAATTGTGCTCCGGACAGAGGTGGACGAGTTGCATAAATCGGTCGAAATCATCCGCGGATAGGCTCCTGCCGCCAACGTCGGCCACCTGCAGCAGGCGCTCCGACAGCTCCACGTTCCCGGCGGTGGCCAGGACCGAGCGGCAGTAAGAGACGAAAACCTGCACGAGGGCCGCGAGCGACACGACGCAAATGAGTGCTGCAATCATCCAGATTTCACACGACTCCCGCCGCGCGCGGAAATGGCATCACCAATTTGAGCCGGTGATGGCCCGAACCAGGCCAAGGACGCCGTCCCTGCGCTATAACTGCTCGCGACACACGCACGCGCCGATGCATTTTCCGGCTTCATACCGAGCCGGAGCTTCGCCGAATGGTTAATCGTAAGGTAGCCTTTCGATTCGTGTCGGGTCAATGTTACCTAGGTACCACTGGTTGACAGCGGCGCGGCGGGCTCGATGGCCTCAATCGAGATATTTCACAAAGACGACTTCGTTCTGCGCCTCATTATAGAGCAGCTCGTCAACCTTGGCCTGCACCAGCACGAGTCCGAATCCGCCGGGGCGCAATCCCTTCTTCTCGCGAATCAAGCCGTGCTCGATGGGCGATTCGCCATGCGTGATCGCGGCATGATCCAGCCCGGCGAACTTGAACCCTGGGCCGGGATCGGCGATGCGGTAGAGCAACATTCGCTTGGCGCGCAGGTAGGAGATGCGGACTCTGCGTTTGGGATCGAGCTTGCCGCCCCATTCGATCGCGTTCATCAGGAGCTCGTGGAATGCCTGCGCCAGGTCGTTGCGCACCTCGTCGGGCAGCCCGGTTTCGAGATGCATCATGAAGGCTTCCAGGCGCGCTGCCGTCTGGAGCGAGCAGGGCACCAGCAGCTCCACCCATTCCGGCCGCGCGGAAACAACCTCGATCGGGGGCGTCCGCGAATTCTGGCCCAGTGATTCGTGCACCAGGGCGATCAGCGTCTCCCGTTCGATCGGTTTTGGGATGTAGTGATAGGCGCGTTCGCGTATTGCGGCCAGAAGCGTTCCGGGCGTGTCGTCGGACGTGATTACGATCACTTTCGGCCGCGCTCTTTTTCCGCGCAGGGCCGCTAGCACGTCGAGGCCGTTCATTTTCGGCATCCAGACGTCGAGCACGACCAGATCGAATTTCGTTTTCTGGAGTTTTTTCCAGGCGGCGCGGCCATCGGCCACCATGGTGACCGCGAATTTCTCGGCGCGGAGGATTTGGGAAATCCATTGCCGGGTCGTGCGATCGTCGTCCGCCACCAAAATGCGCTTCATCGTTCCTCCCGAAAATCACACGCCGGCGGCGCTCCGGAATTGACGCGCGCTTCCACCTGACCGACACGCCGGGTCGGAAAGGGAGAACAAATCATCCGGCCGTCGCAATAAGTGTACCTTCCGGCGGGGCCGTTTTTGTGCTCAAGAATCGCCCGTGACACGCAGTTGTAAGGGGCGGTGTTGCCATCATTGCAGCGCCGCGGGACAATGTCCTGCGCCGCCGGGATGGCGATTGCCGGATGAATCGCGGGCGCGTTTGGTGGAGGATCCATGGATCGGCGAATGCGATTGCTTGCGGGAACATTCTTGTGTTCGATTCTTGGCGCGTCTCCGATTGCAGCGCAATCGCACACCTGGAAGTTCGCAGTATCCGGAGATTCCCGAAACTGTGGCGACGTCGTCATGCCGGCCATTGCCGCGGGCGTGAAGCGGAGCGGCGCCGCCTTCTACTGGCACCTCGGTGATCTCCGCGCGATATTCCAGGCGGATGAAGACATTCTCCACCAGCCCGAGCACCTCGGGAAGCCGATGTCCAAGACCGAATATCAGGACATGGCCTGGAACGACTTCATCCAGAATCAGATCGCGCCCTTCGGAAGCGTTCCTTTTTATCTCGGAATCGGAAACCACGAAACCAGCGCCCCAAAAGATCACGCCGCCTTCCTCGCGCAATTCTCCAGCCAGCTTGATTTGCCAAACCTGCGCGCCCAGCGCCTGCGCGACGACCCCGCCGCCCTCCAGCCGAAGACGTATTACCGCTGGATCGAGCGCGGCGTGGACTTCATCAACCTCGACAACGCAACCAACAGTCAGTTTGACGGGGGTCAGATTGCCTGGCTTGAAAGAATACTGCGCTCCGATTCCGCGAATGCGCGCATTCGCACGATTGTAGTGGGAATGCACGAAGCCCTGCCGGAAAGTCTTTCCAAGAGTCACAGCATGGACCAATCGGAGGGTGGAACGGAAACTGGCCTGCGCGTTTATTCCGACCTTTTGAAGGTGCAGAACGAAAAACACAAGCGCGTCTACGTTCTCGCCAGCCATTCGCACTACTTCATGGACGGCATCTTCGAAACGGAATATTGGCGAGCGCACGGCGGCGTCCTGGCGGGATGGATTGTGGGCACGGCCGGAGCGGTGCGCTACGCGCTGCCGCCGGAAGCTGTCTTCGCGAATGCGGCGCTGACCGACGTCTATGGATTCCTGGCCGGAACTGTACATCCGGATGGCCGGATCCAATTTGATTTCCAGCGCCTGAACGAGACCGATGTGCCGGCCGCGATCACCGCACGCTACACGCCCGAATTTGTGCACTGGTGCTTCGCCGAGAATTCGCAAGCGCATTGACGCGAAATCGCAGCATTATTGAAGAGGAGTCGTCGAACGAACTGCGGCCCGTGATGGTCAGCGGCCGCAGCCTGATCTTGTCGCGGGTCTGAGCGAAAATCGCGGCGGGAACACCGGCTACTTTCCGAACGCGAGAGCGAGGAGCGTCTTCTGCTCCATTTCGTGAGCCTTGTGCGAACCCGTAGCGGGGCTCGCGCTCGCCGAGCGATTCACCGAAAGGACCGCGCGGCCGCGGGCCAGCCGCTCGAGTTCCGGAATCACGAATTCGTGCGCGCCCATATTGCCCGGTTCTTCCTGTACCCACACAAATTCCCGCGCATTCGCGTGGCGATCCATCTCGGCCGCGAGCTCCGCTTCCGGGAAGGGATACATCTGCTCGACAAAAATGATCGCCGGAGGATTCTCCTGATGCCGCTTTCGTTCGGCGGCGAGCTCGTGGCCGATCTTGCCGGTGCAGAGCAATACGCGCCCGGCGGAGCCGTCGCCCAAATCGGGAATCACGTTCTGAAAGCGACCGCTCGTGAGATCGGTGAGCCGCGAAGAAGCCGCCGGATTCCGTAGCATGCTCTTCGGCGTGAAGACGACCAGAGGTTTCCGCCACTTGCGTAGCGCCTGGCGCCGCAGAAGATGAAAATACTGCGCGGCGGTCGAGGGCTGGCAAATCTGTATGTTGTCGCGCGCCGCGAGTTGCAGGAATCGCTCGATTCGTGCGCTGGAGTGTTCCGGCCCCTGGCCCTCGTAGCCGTGCGGGAGCAGCAGCACGATGCCCGAGAGCAAGTTCCACTTGTCCTCGCTCGCCGCGATGAATTGGTCGATTATGATCTGCGCGCCGTTCGCGAAATCGCCGAATTGCGCTTCCCACAGGACCAGCGCCTCGGGATAGTCGCGGCTGAAGCCGTATTCGAATCCAAGCACGGCCGCCTCGGAAAGAGGCGAATTGTAGATTTCGCAAAAAGCCGAATCCTGCGCCAGCCCCGCCAGCGGGACGTATTCTTCCTCGGTTTCGATATCGATCAGCGCCGAGTGCCGCTGATTGAAAGTACCGCGCCGGCTGTCCTGCCCCGTGAGCCTCACCGGGACGCCCTGTTTCAACAGCGAGCCGAATGCCAAAGCCTCGGCCATTCCGAAATCTATCGCGCGTTTGCCGCGCGCCATTTCCAGCCGCTGCTCGAGCAGTTTCTTCACTTTGGCGTGGATGTGGAATCCGTCGGGGTAGCGGACCAGAGCTTCGCCCACGTTCGTCAGCGAATCCGCGGCGACAGCCGTTTCCACTTCGAAAGAGGCGTCGTATCGCCCGCCCTGAAACGCGCCCCAATAGCGCGGCAGACGGCGCATCGGCGGGCTCTTCTCGATTTCCTGCGCTTCCTTCTGCGCGGCGTCCAATTCTTCGCGCACGCGCTGCACGATCGGCTCGGGGTCCGCGCCGGTTGTCTCCGCGTAAATCTGCCACATCGGCGAGTGCGCTTCGATCTTGCGGTAGCGCACCGGCTGGGTGATCGTGGGATCGTCCACTTCGCTGTGGCCGTGGCGGCGATAACCGATCAAGTCGACGAACACCGGCGTCCCGAATTCGTAGCGATAATCGAGCGCCATCCGGCCCACCCGCACCACCGCATCCGGGTCTTCCGCGTTCACGTGGAAGATCGGAATGGGCAGGCGCTTGGCCAGGTCGGAAGAGTAGCGCGAAGATCCGCCGTCCTTCGGTGCGGTCGTGAATCCGATCAGGTTGTTGACGATGATGTGAACCGAGCCGCCCACCGCAAAGCCCTCGACACCCGCCATGTTCAGCGTCTCGGCGCAAATGCCCTGCCCGGCGAACGCGGCGTCGCCGTGCATCATGATGGGAACCACCAGCCGCCGGCCGTTCTCGCCCCGGCGCATCTGCTTTGCGCGCGTGCGGCCGATCACCACCGGATCCACGGCTTCCAGATGGCTGGGGTTGGACACCAGATGGATTCCCACTTCCTGGCCGTTCGCGGCGTGAAATGTCCCGGTCGCGCCCAAGTGGTATTTCACGTCGCCGCTGCCCAGAGTGCTTCGCGGGTCCACATCTTCAAATCGCGCGAACACGTCGGCAGCCGCCCGCCCGACAGTGTGCACCATTACGTTGAGCCGTCCGCGATGGCTCATCGCCAGCATGGCTTTTTCGGCGCCTTGCTCGGCGGCGGCGCTCAGGATCGAATCGAGCAGCGGGATCAGCGCCGACTCGCCCTCGAGCGAATAGCGCTTCGTGCCCAGATACCGCGTTTGCAGCACCTGCTCGAAAATATCCGCGCGAATCAGCAGATCGAGAATTCGTGCGCGATCGGGCTCTGCGGCCTCCGATTCCATGCGCTCCTGGACCCATATTCGGCGCTCGCGATCCGGGATGTGCATGAATTCAGCGCCAATGCTGCTGCAATAAACGCGGCGCGCCGCTTCGGCTTCCGGACCAGAGACATCCAGTTCGGGCATCGGCGCCGGCTCGATGTCGCCCAGCGGATCGAGATTTGCCTGCAGGTATCCCCAGCGGCGAAACGATTCCCAGATGCGCTCCAGCGCGTCCTTCGACGATGCCGATTCCGCGATGGCTTGTTCCCGGCTCATTCTGTGCGTGCCCCTTGGATTGCGTTATGTCCCGCCATTATTGTATCAATTTTAGGAGGCCAAACTGGGTGCGCGACGTGCGAAGTGCGTCTCAGTTTTCCGGCCAGCAACCCAGCAGGCGGCGGACCAGGACGAGCTGTCCGAGGTGATAGGAATTGTGGTCGGCGATCAGCAGGACCTCGCGCAGGATGGTCTGGCCTGAGCCGTGGGGGATCGGCGCGAGCAGGTCCGTCTTCGGATTGGTCACAAGTTTCCCCATCGCTTCCAGGTCTTGTTCGAGCGAGTGGACGCTCTTGTCCCATGCGGCGGCATTCGGCGGCGCTGGTTTCTTAGGCCAGTATCCCGAGGGCCAGTCGGGCGACGCGTGCTTCCCATCGCGGCAAAATTCGAAGATGTCCCACGTGGCGATGCGCATGTGCTCGAGCAATTCCCACGCCGAATGTCCCGCGCCCTTCGGCCGCACGCCGCGCTTCTTTTCCGGGATTCCGGAAACAGCCTTGATCCAATCCACGTGAGATTCATGCCAATTCAAAGAGCGCCGCAAATAGTCGCGCAGCAGTTTCTCGTCCATCGAAGCAAGACCTCCAACCCCAATTGATTTTAGGATGCCGTTGGCGAGCGGTCAAATCACCGGTCCGCAACACGGTCACTTCTGTAGCCAATTGTGCCACCTGCGAGCAGAAACTCCTGTCCTCTAAGAGACATTAATGAATTGCCTCTCGGCGCATAGTAAACTTGAATTCGGGTATCCGTCGGAACGCAAAGAGGCCGCAGCGATGACTGGAGTGCGAGGGAGTGGTCCTAAAATGTGGTTGGCGAAAGCTTGCGCGCTGCTGCTGGCGCTTTTCTTGTCGATCGGCTGGCCGGCCCAAAGCGCAGCCTATGCTGTCCTTGCGCACGAAGCCATTATCGACAGCGCGTGGGACACCAACATACGCCCGTTACTCTTGAAGCGATTTCCCGCGGCCACGGCGGAAGAACTCAAGGAAGCGCACGGGTATGCATATGGCGGCGCAATTATCCAGGACATGGGTTATTACCCGCATGGAAGCAAACTCTTCAGCGACTTGACGCACTATGTGCGGACCGGAGACTTTATCCTGGCCCTCCTGCGGGACTCCAAGGACCTTGACGGCTACGCCTTTGCGCTCGGGGCTCTCTCTCACTACGCCGCGGACAACGACGGTCACCTTATCGGCGTGAATCGCGCGGTCCCCGTTCTATATCCCAAGTTGAAAAAGAAGTACGGTGACTTGGTTACGTATGAACAAGACCCGCTGGCACACGTAAAGACGGAATTTGGGTTCGACGTTCTGGAGATAGCCCAGGGACGTTATGCCCCGGATAGTTACCACGACTTTATCGGTTTTGGGGTTTCCGTTCCTCTCCTGGAGCAGGCCTTTCAGGAAACATACGGCTTGGATCTCAAGAGCGTTCTCTCTGACGAAGACAAAGTGCTCGGTTCCTACCGTCATGACGTCAGCCAGCTTCTTCCCAAAGCGACGCGCATTGCCTGGAGCTTGAAGAAAGACGACATATTGAAGGACCAGCCTGGCATGACGAAAAGGAAGTTTCTCTACAATCTGTCGCGCGCGAGTTATCAAAAAAGTTGGGGAAAGATATATAATCCGCCCACCTTTTGGGAAAGATTTCTCGCCTTTCTTGCGAGGATTGTCCCGAAGATCGGTCCGCTAAGTGTGCTGCGGTTCCGGACGCCTACGCCGGATACGGAACGCATGTTCGAAGCCAGCTTCAACGCAACTCTGGATCGCTACCGGAAACTGCTAGGCCAGGCAGGCGCCGGTCAGCCGGACTTGCCAAACGACAATTTTGACACCGGTGAAGCAACCGGTCCTGGAAAATATCGGCTAGACGATGAGACGCAGGCAAACTTGCTCGACGCGCTCGCGAAACAGAACTTCAGTGGTGTTTCGCCTGACCTTCGGGCCGAACTCCTTGAATTCTTCAGTCATCCCGAAATGCCCTACGCGACGAAACGCAAGCCGAAAGCGTGGGCGAAAGTTCAGTCCGAGCTCGTGCAATTGAAGGCGGCAGCGCCGCCGTTGGTTGCCGGCGACTCGGTTGATGCTTCTCGACCCGGCACTGGCGAAAATCAGGGATTGTCGCAGCCCTCTGAGTAATCGACTCGTTGAAGTACCTATAAACAAAAGGCCCCTTCCAGCGCAACCAAGCTTGCGTTGAAAAGGGCCAGCAGTTCGAACTCATGTTGCGCCGGGATGATTCGCAGCTCGCGCGAACGGCTCTCGTCCTCCACCCTTCCATCCGGCGGACGGCCCAGCTTCTTTCAGATCCGCCACGCGCCTATCTTCAGGCTACGCCGTTGCGCTCGGAGCTCCGGCTGTCCGCCGGTGCTGAAAGCATTCGCGGCAATACACCGGACGCCCTTGCGTCGGCTTGAAAGGAACGGTCGTCTCTTTCCCGCACTGCGAGCAGACCGTTTTCGTCTCTACGCGCTGAACGCTTCCCGAACCCGTCTCATTTCCCTGCGCGCGATTCGCTTTGCAGGCTTTGCAACGCTTGGGTTCGTTCTTGAATCCCTTGTCCGCGAAAAAGATCTGTTCGCCGGCGGTGAAAACGAATTCCGCCCCGCAATCGGCGCACTTCAGGACCTTGTCTTCGTATTCCATGCTCTGCTCCGGGGGCCGGGTTCGCATGGGGCGGGCAGCGGCGCAGTCCGTAGCCAGCGGACGAATAAGATTCCGCATGTGATTGCGGCCTTGTTTCGCCCGCTGGCCCGAAGCTGATTGGAAAGACTGAAATGTTGCGGTTGCCTAGTCTTGCTCACGCCGTTGCTTTTTACGGAGACGCTTACGCGAGAGAGCCTGCTTGGCTCGACGCTTTTCCCCCGGCTTCATGTAGTAGCTGTGCTTCTTGATTTCCTTGATGATGTCTTCCGACTGCACCTTCCTCTTGAAGCGCCGGAGAGCGTTTTCCAAAGACTCGCCCTCTTGAATTACAACTTCTGCCACGCGTATTCACCCCCGTCCCTTTGTCTTGTCTTGGATCATTGAATTCCAGCAAGTGTAACCGGCATCAACGCGAACCGGCTATTGCCCACTTCTTCTATCGGAGGCTATCCTCCAAGTCAAGGCTTAAATTGCTTATTAAGGCCGAACCGCTATTTTATTTAACTCTTTGGTAAATATTCATTCCCCTGGTTCCGGTGGCCTCCCGGCCGCTGACCTTTCTTGGCGTCCTTGGCCGCCGGACCTGCGGCGCAAGCGACATGCTGCTAGAATAGTCCGCTACCCGAGGCGGACTCCGGGCGGCAAAGGCATCCATGGTACTGATGCGCAACGCGATTGGGGTTCTCCTGGCCGGCGGCCAGGGCGAGCGGCTTTGGCCGCTCACACGCGACCGCGCCAAACCTGCGGTTCCCTTCGGCGGCGTCTACCGGATCATTGACCTGACCCTCTCGAACTGCCTGAACAGCGACCTGCGGCGCGTCTTCGTCCTCACGCAGTACAAGGCGCTTAGCCTCAATCGCCACGTTCGCCGCGGCTGGTCCTCGCTGATGGGCCACGGCGATTTCATGGAAGTCCTGCCGCCCCAGATGCGCGTCTCGCAGCACTGGTATCAAGGCACCGCCGACGCGGTTTACCAGAACATCTATTCGATCGGCAGCGAGCAATCCAACTACGTCTTCATCCTCTCGGGCGATCACATCTACAAGATGAACTATCTGAAGATGCTCGAGCAGCACGTCGCGGCCGGCGCGGATGTCACCGTCGCCACTCTTGAAATGGACCCCGCCGAAGCAGCTGGAAAATTCGGCGTGCTCGAAACGGACAAGAACTGGCGCATCACCGGATTTGAGGAGAAGCCCGCCAATCCCAGGACTTCGGGCGTTCACGCCGGCAAGTGCAATGCTTCGATGGGCGTCTATCTTTTCAATACACAGCTTCTTGTTCCGATTCTGATTGAGGACGCCGAAAACCCGGCGTCCTCGCACGATTTTGGCAAGGACATTCTCCCGCGCATCATCGACAGGTATCGCGTCTTCGCCTACAACTTCCGCGATGAAAACAAGAAGGAAACATCCTACTGGCGCGACGTCGGAACCATTGACGCCTATCACGAAGCGAACATGGACTTGGTCTCGGTGACGCCCGTTTTCAATCTCTACGACGCGAGCTGGCCGCTGCACAGCTGGCAGCGCCAGTACCCTCCGGTGAAAACCGTTTTTGCCGATCCCGATCGCATGGGCGTCGCGCTCGATTCCATTGTGGCTGGCGGTTCGATTATTTCCGGCGGGCGCGTGAAGAAATCGGTCCTCGGCTACGACGTCCGCGTCAACAGCTATAGCGAAGTGGAAGAATCGATCATCTTCAATCACGTCACCATCGGGCGCCACTGCCGCATCCGGCGCGCGATCATCGACCGCCACGTGGAGCTGCCCGAAGGCACCGTGATCGGTCACGATCTCGAGGCCGACCGCGCCCGCTATTCCGTTTCCGAAAATGGCATTGTCGTCGTGGTCCGCCCCGAGTCCTTAATCGAGGAGCCGGAATGATTCTGCGGTTGCCTTTGTAGCGCCCGTCTTTAGACGGGCATCCTGCATTCGACTATTTTTCAGGGGGAATGATGTCTACCAAGATCGTCGCCGTTCACGGCCGGGAAATTCTGGATTCGAGGGGCAATCCCACAGTCGAAGCGGACGTTCGCCTCGCGGACGGAGCGCTTGGCCGCGCCGCGGTCCCGTCCGGCGCTTCCACCGGCGAACACGAAGCTATCGAGCTCCGCGACGGCGACAAATCTCACTATCTCGGCAAAGGCGTGTTGAAGGCCGTCGCCCACGTGAACACCGCGATCGCCGATGCCGTCACCGGCACGGACGCCACCGACCAGCGCGCCCTCGATCGCCGCATGATCGAAGCCGACGGCACACCCAACAAATCGGAATTCGGCGCCAATGCCATTCTCGCCGTCTCGATGGCCGCCGCCCGCGCAGCAGCCACCGTCTCCGGTCAGCCGCTCTACAAATATCTCGCGCGCTATTCGAGCGACTCCTCCGCCAGCACTCTGCCCGTCCCGATGATGAATATCCTCAATGGCGGCGCGCACGCCGACAATTCCGTGGACGTGCAGGAGTTCATGGTCATGCCCATCGGCGCGCCTAGTTTTCACGAAGCGCTGCGCTGGGGCGTCGAGGTGTTCCATCACCTGAAAGCGGTGCTGAAAAAGAACGGTTACTCGACGGCGGTCGGCGACGAGGGCGGCTTCGCGCCCAACCTGAAATCCAACGAAGAGGCGCTCGAACGCGTTCTCGAAGCCATCACCGCCGCCGGCTATAAACCCGGCGAGCAGATTTCCATCGCGCTCGATCCCGCCGCGAGCGAATTCTACGATCGCGCCAACAAGAAATACGTCTTCAAGAAATCGGACAAGTCCTCGCGCAACTCCGAGCAGATGGTCGCATTCTGGGCCGATTGGGTCCGCCAGTATCCCGTCGTCTCCATCGAAGACGGCCTCGCCGAAAACGATTGGGACGGCTGGAAGCTCATCACCAAGGAGCTCGGCAAAAAGATCCAGCTTGTCGGCGACGATGTCTTCGTCACCAATCCGAAGATTTTCGCCCGCGGCATCTCCGAAGGCGTCGCCAACGCCATTCTGATCAAGCTGAATCAGATCGGCAGCGTCACCGAAACCATCGAAGCCGTCGAAATGGCCCGCAAAGCGAAATACGCTTCCATCATTTCGCATCGCTCCGGCGAAACCGAGGACGCCTTCATCGCTGATTTCGCCGTCGCCATGGGCGCGGGGCAGATCAAGACCGGCTCCGCCTCCCGCACCGACCGCATCGCCAAGTACAATCAACTCCTCCGCATCGAAGAAGAGCTCGGCATCTCCGCGCGTTTCCCCGGACGCGCCGCTCTCGCCGTGCACTGAGAACGAGGGCTTTCTGCAAATGATCCGGCGCGTTCTCGTCGTCATAATTTGGATTGCGATTTCTTCTGGGAGGTTCGCGTCCGCCATGCCTCAAGATTCCGCAGCGAACGCGCAGGATAAGGATCGCGCTGCCATCGCCCAAGCCGTTGCGAATTTCGTGAATGCTTGGAATCTCCACGATGCGCACGCCTTCGCGATGACCTTCACCGAAGACGCCGATTTCACCAACGTCGCAGGCACGCATGCCAATGGCCGCGCCAGCGTCGAAGCATTTCACGCTCCCATGTTCGCGGGAATCTTCAAAGACACGCACCAGACGGCCGTGATTCGCAGCATTCGGTTTCTGCGGCCGGACCTTGCTTCCGTGGATGTTGACTGGCAAATGACCGGCGCGAAGACTCCCGACGGCGCCGCCCGCCCGCCGCGCAAAGGGCTGCTCGATTGGGTGATGGCGCGCCAGAGCGATGAATCATGGCTTATCCAGGTCATGCACAATACCGAGCTCACGAATTTACCCGCTGCCCCGCCTGCTAAATAACGCTTCCCGCGCCGGCCCCAACCCTCCGTTACTTTTTCGCCAAAGTCCCATTGCCGCCCGCGGACGCCCCCGGCATCGTGGTCTGCAGAGGCAGCCCGGTCCCATGGTCACCACGACTCAAGTCCTCAACAATGCGCGCTTCAACGCTGACCCGCAAGGCCATCCGGTGCTCCTCAACCACCGCACCCAGAGCGCGACCACCGTGAACGGCTGGGGCGCCATCGTGTTTGGCCTGCCCTTCATGGGCATCGGAGCCTTCACCGCCTGGATGGTGACGCGCGCGAATCCCGCGAGCAAGCACGCGCCCGACTGGGTGATTCAAGTCTTTGCCGCCATGTTTGTCTTGGCCGGTGTTTTCGTCTTTGTCCACGGTGTCCGCGACGTGGCGCGCAAATCCGCCTACCAGCGGGAAGCCGCGCGCCGACCCAGCGAGCCCTGGCTCTACGATTTTCACTGGCGCCGCGAGGGCGCGTCCTTCTCGGCGTTCAATGACATGGTCCAGCGTCTCATCGCCGCGATGATCTGGACCGCGTTCCTAGTTCCATTCGGTTGGGTCGGCCTCAACGTCCGCGGCGCCTGGCCCTTTCTCGTGGCCGTGGGAATCTTCGGTCTCTGCGGCCTGATCTTCTGGGTTCGCTGGGCCTCGATGCTGCTCGACCTGCTGCGCTACGGCAACAGCTTCTTGACCTACGAGTCCTTCCCGTTTTCGCTCGGCGGCACGCTGCGCGCGCGCCTGCGCTCCCCGCACCACGTTTCCGCGATCGACGAACTCACTCTCACGCTGCGCTGCGTTCAGGAAGAGTACCTCACCACCGGCACCGGCGAAAATCGCTCCTCCAGCGTCGTCTGCTACGAGCTTTACAAGGACGTCGCGACATTCGACCGCGACCGCCTCACCGGCCTCGCCGGAAACGACATCCCCGTGGAGTTTCGCGTCCCATCCGGCCAGCCCTCGACCACGCTCGCCGCCACTCCTCCGATCTATTGGGAGATCCAGGCGAATGGCAAAGCCCGCGGCGCCGATTACGAAGCCTACTTCCTTGTCCCGGTTTACAAGGTTTCCTGACCGTGAAATACCTTCCGCGCAGGGTAAAGTTCACACTCGGCATTCTGCTGGCTCTCTTGCCGATCGTTCTCTGGATCGTCTTGCCCGTGAGCCTCTTTGAAAGGATTGCCGTTACCCTCCGCATGGACGATCGTCTCGTGGAGGCCTATGCCTTCATGCTCGGCGCCTTCTCGGAATTGGTGGCGATCTACTTCCTCAAGCACTCGCGTCAGCGCCCGTGGGACTGGGTTTCTGCCTTCTCGCTGATTGGCGCCATCCTTTCGGGCCTCGCCATCTTCGTGTTTTTCGGCGCAGCCTCCGCAGTCGCCATGCAGGGCTGGTGATCGCTCCTCGTCGCACCTGGAGATTCTAGTTCTGTAGGGGCGTAGCACAGCTACGCCCGCCGCCGATGCTTGAGGTCACACCAGCCATTCGTCCCGCGCGCGCTGCTGATTCTTGTGGGTCGCGGCTTCAGCCGCGACATAAAGACGGCGCGCGAAGCGCGTACCTCTGCGCTGATTTCCTCGCAACATGTAGTCTCTTCCCTTTGTTTCTTCACGCAAGCGATTCAGGTCTATAATCCGTTGAGTTTGAATTTGCCGGGTTGCACTGGGGGGAATTTCAATGAAACGTTACGCCGCTATCGTGGTCGTGCTCGCTGGATTTCTAATCTCGCCGCTGTTTACCCAGGGCCAGGCTCCTGCGCCCGCGCCCGCCGCCGTGACAGCGCAATCAACCGCCGCGCCCAGCACCGCCGACGCGATTCGGGCATATTACAACGGGGTCAAGAACAACCTCTTAAAGGCCGCGGACAAAATGCCGGATGACGGCTACGCGTTCAAACCCACTCCGGAAGAGCGTAGCTTCGGCGGCTGGATCGCCCACGTCGCCGACGCGCAAACCGCCGGTTGTTCACGCATCCTTGGATCACCCAAGACTCCAGGCGCGGCATCGAAAACTACCAAGGCCGATCTCGTCGCGGCGCTGAAAGATTCCTTCGACACTTGCGACGCCGCCTACGCCGGCCTCACCGACGCCAACGCCGGCGACACGGTGCAAAGCTTCCGTGGACCCATGACACGCCTCGCATCGCTTGCGGGAAACGTAGTGCACGATAACGAGTGCTACGGCGCCATGGCCGTCTACATGCGCCTCAAGGGCGTCGTCCCGCCCTCGAGCGAACCCCGCCGCTAGCCCGCCGCACACCGAACTGACCTGTCATCCCGAACCCTCCGCGCCTTCCGCGGATGGCGTGAGGGATCTGCTTTTGCCTCTCGGCGAATTCGCCGCCCGGTCATCGACCGCTCAATTCCCCGGCTGTCTCGCGAACCTCATCCGTAAACACCGTGAATTGCATGAGGTTTGCGGTTCCAAAGGAAGTTGTAATCGCGACGTCCGAAGCGTCGAGTCCTACGGCCATAAGCACGCGCCCGATCCTCGGTTGATTGTGCCGCGCGTCGAACGTCCACCAGCGGTCTTCGAGGTACGCTTCGAACCACGCGCTGAAAACCATGGCCACGGGACTCGCGGGCACTCCGATATCTCCCAAATAACCGGTCGCGTACCGCGCCGGGATGTTCAGCGCCCGGCACAGCGTCACCGCTAGATGCTGAAAATCCCTGCAGACCCCGTGGCGATCGGTATAGACGTCCAGCGCCGTTCTTGTCGGATCCGCAAAGTGGTATCCAAACATCACTTTTTCGTGAACCCAGGCGCACACCGCCTGCACGCGGTTCCATCCGGGCGCAACGTTGCCGAATAATTCCGCGGCGATATTCGACATTCGATCCACCTCGCAATACCGGCTGTTCGATGGGTAGCGAAGGGCGTCGTTCGGCAAATTCTGCACCGGCACCTCGCGCGCCTCCAGGTTAGCCTCATCTGGTTTGCCGCTGTCGTGGATGAGAGTTGAATTGCTCAAGCGAATTTGTCCCGCCTGCGCGAGAAACCGGCTGCAGCGGTTGCCGAAGCTGTCGTAATAGCAATCCACGTTTGTCGCTGGGTCCACTCTTACTTCGTCGCGCTCCAGCAGATCGGGCGCTCGCGAAGGATGCACGTTCAGAAGCGCCACGATGGCTACCTCGCGCGGAATGTCGAAGACAATGTCGTATCCCAGGCGAATCAGCATCGCGCAATCCTTCCACCGGTCGGTTCATCTCTGCCCATCCATCGAGGCCCGTACCCATACAGTGCCACGGCTGGGAAATCCCGCCCCACCGATTTCTGGATGGATTCAATCCAGTCCAAAGGGGCATCCTCGTGTCGCCCTCTCGGCAGCAATTCCTGGTTGGCGAACCAGCGGTCAGCCGGGCGTGCTGGTCCGGCAGCCCAGCCGTGCCATCGTCTGGGCAAATTCTGAAGCGCTCCTGCGCTCGTGGTTTCGGGCGCGCTCCCGCAGAACATTGATGTAGAGTCGCTGCATCATGGCTGAGCCCAGCCGCCACGACTCGCCTCCTCCCACCAGTCCCTGGAGCCCTCTCCGCATCCCGCTTTTTCGCAACCTGCTGATCGCGGACCTGGTATCGGACATCGGCACTTTCATGCAGACGGTCGGAGCGGCATGGCTGATGACCACGCTGACCACTAGCCCGGCCTATATCGCCTTGATCCAGACCGCCTCGGCCTTGCCCTTCTTCCTGTTGGCTTTGCCCGCCGGTTCGATCGGCGACATTTCCGACCGCCGCAAGCTGATCCTGGGCACGGAGATTTGGATGTTCGCAATCGCCACGATTCTCACCGTGGTCACTTTCTCCGGCAGGATGACGCCGTGGCTCCTTCTTCTGCTGACGCTCGCTCTTTCGCTCGGTGATGCGATTGAAGCTCCCACATGGCGCGCGATATTTCCCGAGTTGGTCAAGAAAGAAGACCTCACTCCGGCTCTCGCGCTCAATGGAATCGAGTTCAACTTGGCTCGGGCCACGGGTCCGGGGCTTGCGGGCCTGATCGTCACGGCCGCGGGCGTTGCGACTGCGTTCCTCCTGGACGCGCTGTCGTTCCTGGGCGTGATCTTCGTCATCTTCACGTGGAAGCGCCCGGCCCGAAAAAGCAAATTGCCGGTCGAGACGCTGGCTGAAGCCAGTGCGGCGGCGATTCGCTACGTGCGCTACTCACCGGGAATCCGCACGCTGCTCGTGCGATCGGGCAGCGTGATCTTTTTCGCAAGCTCGTTTTGGGCTCTCCTGCCGGCGGTCGCCAGAGAACTCAGCAAAAGCGCGCTGGGATACGGCTTCCTGCTTGGCTTCTTCGGGGTCGGCGCGGTACTCGGAGCCGTGGTGCTGCAGCGCATCCGATCGAAACTCTCGACCGAGGCCGTGCTCTCCGCCGCTACGCTGATATTCGGCGCCATCCTCGTGTCAACCGCCACGCTGCATCATCTCGCGTTGTTATGCGCCCTGATGCTCTTCGGAGGCGCCGCCTGGACCGTCTTCATGTCCCTTTTCAACACCATGATCCAGGAACTGGCCCCCGAGTGGGTTCGCGCTCGGGTGCTCGCTGCCTATCTTTTCGTCTTTCAGGGCAGCGTGGCCATCGGCAGCACGCTTTGGGGCTTCGCGGCGGAGCACACGAATGCGCATCTGGCGCTGCTCGTCTCCGGCATCGGAATCAGCGCATGCGTTCTTCTGCAATTTCCTCTGCGGCTTCCGAGCCTGGCCGTGGACCTCAGCGCCTGGAACCATTGGGGCAATCCAAACGTGTTCGAGGCGCATGCTCCCAGCCTCGGACCCGTCCTGGTCACCGTGAGATATGTCATCAATCCCGATAAGGCGCCGGACTTCCTCAAAGAGATCTATCGCTACCAGCGCATTCGCCGCCGCGACGGCGCCACGCGTTGGAGCATCTTCTACGACACGCAATCCCCGAATGCCTATCTTGAGACCTTCATTGTGGATTCCTGGGCGGAGCATCAAAGGCAGCATGACCGTTTCACCGTGGCGGATCGCGAGCTCGAAAAGCGCGTCCTCAGCTATACGGTCGAGCCGACCACGGTAAAACACTACATCCACGCCAGCCACCGATGATTTCTCTTCGTAGGGGCACGGCATGCCGTGCCCGGCGCCAATGCTTGGCGTGGTGCGCACTATCGGCCACCTCCAGCCACGAGCACGACGTCCCGGCGGGCGCAACCCATGTGGAGTGCGGCGGCTTGCCGCCGGTGTTTGTGGGCGAGGCTCGCTTACTCGTCGGTCCGCCCGCCTCGAAAAGTCCACACCAACAACACCCTTGCAACCGTCTCCCCTCGTGCTAACGTAATTCGCGATGATGGAATACCCTGAATTCGTAAGGAAAGGATTCGAAAATGGGCGAGGGCCGGCCGCAGTTTGCCGATAGATTTGCGGGAAGGGTTCGCCGAATTTACCCCTCGCGCGCCGGAATCCCATTTTCTAATCGAGAAATATGAGAATTAGAATTGCAAGAAAACCCCGAAAACAAAGGCGAACGATGGTTTCTAATCGAGAAAATTCGCGAGTAGCCGAATTCGGCTTCGTGAGGCCTTTCCGAGTACTATGACCAAGCGACCGCGCCCAATCGTTCTCACCGTCCTCGACGGCTGGGGCTACCGCGCCGAGACCAAGGGCAACGCCATCGCCCTCGCGCGCAAACCCAATTACGACCGCCTGCTCAGGGAATTTCCGAACACGCTGATCCACACTTCGGGTCCCTTCGTCGGATTGCCCGAAGGACAGATGGGCAATAGCGAAGTGGGCCATCTGAATATCGGCGCGGGCCGCATCGTGCAGATGGACATCACGCGCGTGGACCAGCTCATCGCCAGCGGCGATTTTTTCCGCCAGCCGCTGCTTCTGGAAGCCATGGAGCGCGGGCGCGCCCGCCAGTTGCACCTGATCGGCCTTGTCAGCGACGGCGGCGTCCATTCCCAGCTCGAGCATCTTTTCGCCCTGCTGCGCATGGCGCGCGAAAACAAAGTCTCGAAAGTTTTCGTCCACTGCTTCATGGACGGCCGCGACACTCCGCCCGAAAGCGGCATCGATTTCCTCCGCCAGCTCGAACAAAAGATGCGCGAATACGGCCCTGGTCAGCCGATGGCCCAGATCGCCAGCGTCAGCGGCCGCTACTACGCCATGGACCGCGACAACCGCTGGGAGCGCGTCGAAAAAGCTTATCGCGCCATGGTCCACGGCGATTCCGAAGTGAAATTCACTGACCCCACCGCCGCCCTGCGCGCCAGCTACGAAAAGGGCGTCACCGACGAATTCGTCATCCCGGCCGTCATCACCACCGCAGCTGCCGCCGGGAAGCCCGCTGTCGCTCGCGGCCCGATTCGCGACGACGATGCCGTGATCTTCTTCAATTTCCGCGCCGATCGCGCCCGGCAAATGACGCGTGCACTAATCGATCCGGGCTTCAAGGAATTCGCCGATCCCTCGCGCCCGAAAAATCTCGCCTTCGTCGGCATGACCCAATACGAAAAGACCTGGCCGTGGCTGCGCTATCTCCTCGCGCCCGAGAAATTGGAACACATCCTGGCCAACGTCTTCGCCGAGCTGCAGTACAAGAACCTGCGCGTGGCCGAAACCGAGAAATACGCGCACGTCACATACTTCTTCAATGGCGGCGTCGAGAAACCGTTTGCCGGCGAGGAGAGAATTGTCGTCCCCTCGCAGAAAGTTCCCACCTACGATCTGAAGCCGGAAATGTCCGCCGCGGGCGTTGCCGACGCGGTGATTCATGCGATCGAAAAGGGCGATTTCGACGCCATCATCATGAACTTCGCCAACGCGGACATGGTCGGGCATTCGGGGAAGCTTGAAGCAACCGTGAAGGCGGTCGAAACGGTGGACGAGAACCTGGGCAGGATTTTTCAGGCGCTGCGCCCCCGCGGCGGAGCATGGATCATCACCGCCGATCACGGCAACGCGGAAACGATGATTGACCCTGTAACCGGAGGGCCGCACACGTATCACACTACGAATCCGGTGCCGTTCATCCTCGTCGGCGACGATGGCCGCGCACAGTTGCAATCGGGCGGGTCGCTGCGAGATATCGCTCCCACCATGCTCGGTGTTCTTGGCGTTCCCGAGCCGCGCGAGATGACCGGGCACGATTTGCGCAAAACCCAAAAATAAGTTACAGAGTGCTGACGTCGGAGCACGGAGGCTGACATGGCTTCGCAAGTCACGGGCGAAATGAATGTCTTCGAGTCGGCGGATGCGCGTTTCGAAACCGCTGCCAAGAAACTGGGGCTCGAGCAGGGCGTTTACCGGTTTCTGAAATGTCCCGAGCGCGAAATCACAGTTTATATCCCGGTCGCGCTCGATAGCGGCCGCCTGGAAGTCTTCATCGGCTACCGCGTTCTGCACTCCACCGTGCGCGGCCCTGGCAAGGGCGGCATCCGCTTCGCGCCCGATGTGACCCTTGACGAAGTGCGCGCGCTCGCTGCGTGGATGACTTGGAAGTGCGCGGTCGTCAATATTCCGTTCGGCGGCGCGAAGGGCGGCGTGATCTGCGACCCCTCGAAACTCTCGAAGGCCGAACTCGAACGCGTCACTCGCCGCTACACCGCCGCCTTATCCGACTGGCTCGGGCCGGAGCGCGACATTCCCGCCCCCGACATCGGCACCAACGCCCAGACCATGGCGTGGGTGATGGACACTTACTCGATGCACGTCCGCCAGGCCACGACCGCTGTCGTCACCGGCAAGCCGCTCGAATTGGGCGGCTCGCAAGGACGCAGCGAAGCCACCGGGCGCGGCGTGTTGATCTGCTGCGACAAGGCTCTCGCGAAACTGAAGATGAAGCGCGAGGGTTGCCGCGTCATCATCCAGGGCTTCGGCAACGTAGGCTCGCAGGCCGCGCTCCTGATGCACGCCGCCGGATACAAGATCATTGGTGCCGCCGACGTGAACGGCGGCCTCTACAACGAAAAGGGAATCGATATCTCCAAACTCCACGATTGGGTTTACACGCAGAAAAAGTTTTTGCCGGAATTTCCCGGCGGCGGAGAAAGAATGACGGCGCAGGAAGTCCTGTTCCGTCCCTGTGACATTCTGATTCCCGCGGCAACCGAGAACCAGATCACTTCCCACAATGCCGACAGGGTGAATTGCCGCATCCTCTGCGAAGCCGCCAACGGCCCCACCACTTCGCACGCCGATGCGATTATCGACAAAAAAGGAATCTTCATCATCCCGGATATTCTCGGGAACGCCGGCGGCGTCACCGTCAGCTACTTCGAATGGGTGCAGGACCGCCAGGGTTTTTTTTGGCGCGAAAGCGAAGTGAACGAACGTCTGCAGGACGTAATGGAGCAAAGTTTCGATCAAGTGGTCCATTACGCGGAAATGCACGCCGTGAACAACCGCATCGCCGCCTATATCGTTGCGATCGATCGCGTCGCTCGAGCCTTGAAATTAAGAGGGTTTTATGCTTAAACTACGCCCCGCTCTAGGCGGTGCGGAGGTGCGCATGCAACCTGACTCGATTTCCCACGGGGCTGTGAAGACGGAAGCGGAGCATCGCAGCGACATTTGCTCCGTGGGCCGCTGGATCCACGATCGCGGCTATGTCGCATCCACCGATGGAAACATCTCCGTGCGGCTCGGCCCGGACCGCATCCTCATGACGCCCACCGCGATGTGCAAGGGCATGATGACTCCGGAAGATCTGGTCGTCATCGATCTCGAAGGCCAGCGCGTCAGCGGATTGCGAAAGCCATCCTCCGAGCTGGGCATGCATCTTCTGATTTACTGCCTCCGGCCCGACGTCAACGCCGTCTGCCACGCGCACCCGCCGACCGCCACGGGCTACGCTGCAGCGGGACTCCCGCTCGACAAACCCATCCTCTGCGAGTTGGTGATTGGATTGGGATGCATTCCCGTGGCGCGCTATGCGACTCCAGGGACGTCCGAATTGAGCGCGGCGATCGAGCCGTACGTCCAGGGGCATGACGCGATCCTGATGGCGAATCACGGCGTGGTGACCTACGGGCCCGATCTGCTTACTTCTTTCCTGCGCATGGAAACCACGGAACATTTCGCGCAGGTGTCGCTGGTGACCGAGCGTCTCGGGAAGACAGTGTTGCTCTCCGGCACGGACGTGGAAAAACTGGTTGCCGTCCGCGCTCGCTACGGCGCCGCTGCACAACGCGATCTACCGGCGGCGCCGGCGCAAGCCGTAATTTCCGACAACACCGAAACCGGCCGCGTCACCCTGACCCGAAATGAGCTTGAGATTCTAATTGACGAAGCCGTTCGCAGAGACCGCTCGCACCGCTGAAACGCGGTGGGCGCCCGACACGACGGGTCGCCCGCACATCCCCACCCGGAACTTACTACCCGGTGATTGCGACGTAACGCATTTTGCCGCCGAAATGAATTTCCTTCACTTGATCGTCGGTGGTCACAATCTGCGAATACCTGGGTTTGTTGGTCTCATCCTTCCACTGCACCGGCGCCTCGGCGACGACTTTGCCGTCGAGAGTCAGCGTCACTTTTGAATCGTCCGCTGTGACGCGATACGTCCCCGGCTTGAGCATCTTGCCGGCCATCGAAACCGGGCTGAGCACTTCCACCTCGGCGGTAGTTGCTTTGCCGTTTTTTGCGTTGTCGCGCGCCGCGAGCGGCATCGCGATCAACAGTGCGACAAGAATCGGCAACAACAGATTCCATCCACGACGAGCCATTGTTTTTCTCCTCCAGAATCAGAATCACCCCGTGCACGTGCTTAGACGTGCAGCATCTCGCGAGGAAAGCAGTCCGTCGCGCGATTCGCGAATTTATTTGGCAGGCCAATTTGGATTTCATTCATGGAGTAGAAATGCAACTGCATCCGAATTTTGGTATGTACGCGCAAAATTCCGCAGCAGCGTGTTGAGGCGGCGGGCACTCCCCTTGGCTCGTTCGCATCGGCGAACTCGCTCGGGACGGCGATGCTGATCGCATCGCCGCTGCGTTGACACCCTCGTGGCCCTAACCGATAATCGCTCGACATGATTGGCTCGCTCCGCGGCAAGCTCACAGACAAACGTCCGAACCAGGTTCTGCTTGACGTGGGCGGAGTGGGCTATCAGGTGCAGATTCCGCTTTCCACGTTTGCCGCTCTCGGCGCGCTTCACGACGAAACGACGCTGCTGATACATACGCATGTGCGCGAGGATCAGTTCAATCTTTTCGGATTTTTTACGGCGCGCGAAAAGCACTGTTTCGAGCTGCTGATTTCCGCTTCCGGCGTGGGACCGGCTCTGGCGCTGAAAATTCTTTCCGGAATGGGCATCGAGGAACTCGTGCCCGCGATCCGCAAGGGCGATCTGGCGCAACTGGTGCGCATTCCGGGCGTGGGCAGAAAGACCGCCGAACGCATGGTCGTCGAGCTGCGCGACAAGCTCGCGGCAGTGGATGTCCGCGAGACGGGCAAACCTATGACGCGCTCACAACTGGAATCCGACGTCGCCTCGGCGCTCGTGAATCTGGGCTACGATGAGCGCTCCGTCGAGCGCGCCATCGAAAAGGCGCGCACTTCCGGCGATTCCGATTTTGAAACGTTATTGCGCACGTCGCTTCAACTTCTCGGGAGTTCCGCGATGCACAAAAGCGCGCGCGCCGGCCATGGTGAATAAACCAAGGGGAAGGGAGACCGGGGACATGGTTCGTATCGTTTGGGAATTCATAGCGCGCGCGGACAAAATCAAGGAATTCCAAGACTACTACGCGAATTCCGGTCCCTGGGCGACGATGTATCGCAAGAACGAGGGCTATCACGGAACGCTGCTCTTGCGCGACATGCAGAACCCGCGCCGCTTTCTCACCATTGACCGCTGGGAAAACGCGTCGCTGCACCGCGCGATGCGCGAGCGTTTTGCACAGGAGTACCAGGAATTGGACCGCGCGGGTGAAATACTGACCGAAAGCGAACAGCACAACGGCGTTTTCGAAGAGGCATAGGAGTCGCACAGAATGCCAGAGCCCAGAAGAGCCGAGGACCCGCGAAATCGAATCGTATCCGGGAAGGCATCTGACGAGGACGCGCGCATCGAGGCCAGCGTCCGCCCGGCGAGCTTCGGCGACTACATCGGGCAGGAGCGCGTGAAGGAAAACCTGCAGATCGCCGTCGAAGCGGCGCGGGCGCGCGGTGAAGCGCTCGACCATGTGCTGCTCTACGGGCCGCCGGGCCTGGGCAAGACCACACTCGCGCAAATCCTGGCGAACGAAATGGGCTCGTCGATCAAGATCAGCTCGGGGCCGCTGCTCGAGAAAAAGGGCGACCTCACCGCGGTGCTCACATCGCTCGACCCGGGCGATTTTCTTTTTCTCGACGAGATTCATCGTTTGCAGCCGGCGCTCGAGGAGATTCTCTATCCCGCGATGGAGGATTTTCGCGTGGACCTGATCATCGGCCAGGGTCCCGGCGCGCGCGTGCATCCCTATCAGCTGAACAAGTTCACCCTGATCGGCGCGACCACGCGCGCGGGATTGATCATGGCGCCGCTGCGTTCGCGATTTGGAATCGTGCACCGGCTGGAGTTCTACACGCCGGAGGATTTGCAGCGAATCGTGGTGCGTTCGGCGAAAATCCTGGGCATTACGATGGACGAAGCCGGTGGCGCAGAAATCGCCCGGCGCAGCCGCGGTACTCCGCGCGTGGCAAATCGCCTGCTGCGGCGCGTGCGCGACTTCGCCGAGGTCCGGGCGAAGGGCCACATCACGCTGGATGTGGCGCGGGACGCGCTCGCGATGCTCCGCGTGGACGAGCACGGCCTCGATGAAATCGATCGCAACCTGATGCTCACGATCATCGAGAAATATTCCGGCGGCCCGGTGGGCCTGAACACGATAGCCGCATCGCTCAGCGAAGAAGAAGACGCCATCGAGGAAATGTACGAGCCCTACCTGATGCAGCTCGGCCTGCTCGACCGCACGCAGCGCGGGCGAGTGGCCACGGCGCTCGCCTACAAGCATTTCGGGATTGACCAACCTCGACCGCAGTCGGGACTCTTCTGACGGATAGTCAACAGTTGAGAGCTAAGAGTTGAAAGCGCCCCAGCCGAAAAGCGCTGGCAGTCCCAAGCGACAGCTCGATTCATTCCTCGCCCGATTCACGCCGGAGATTGCGATGCTCGCGCGGCGCGCGCTCGCCAAAATGCGCAGGCGTCTGCCGAACGCCATCGAGCTCGTCTACGACAATTACAACGCGCTGGTGATCGGCTTCGGGCCGAACGAACGGCCCTCCGACGCGATTTTTTCGATTGCGATATTTCCGCGCAAGGTGGGTTTGTGCTTTCTGCAGGGCGCGAAGCTGCCCGATCCGGATAAACGCCTCAAGGGCAGCGGCAACGTGGTGCGAAGCGTCACGCTGAACGATCTCAGCATCCTGGATGATCCGCAGATACGTGCTCTGATCGACGTTGCCTTGCTTCGCGCAAAGGTCCGGATGGACCCGAAGCAGAAGCGGAAACTGATCATCCGGTCCATCTCGGCGAAACAGCGCCCGCGCCGCCCCGCCTGACGCACAGCACTCCCAATCTGAGTGGGCGTCATGCCCCTGTGGATCGTTGCGTGTGTGCTGTACGGGACATCTATTCACCGCAGCTAGTTGCATAGTGATGTCCGTCGCGACTCCGAAGGCGGAATCTCCGACTTGGAGGACTACACCATGCATCGTTCCTATCGTATCGTCGCAGCGCTATTCCTGGCTGCTGCTATCGCGGCACCGGTGTCAATGATGGCCGCCCCAATACCTCAGGAGGCCAGCGTTCAGGTTCGAGTCTATGACAGGGACCACAAGGACTATCACAACTGGGACGACCGCGAAGACCGCGCCTACCGAGGTTTTTTGACGGAACGGCACGAGACCTATCGTGAATACAACAAACAGAAACACAAAATGCAGAATCAATACTGGAACTGGCGGCACGAACATCCCGATCACGACTAACTGAAACGTTTCATCGAACAACGAAGAGCGCGTCCTGTCCGTAATGCTACGGATGGGACGCCAGTATGATGCCGCCCGCCCGTTCCCCGCAAAACGAGGACGAATGAAACCCTGCGGTTCTTGGGAGACGAAATGACCGAAAAACTGAGCGCGTGCTTGTTTTACGCCCTAGTGCTTTC
>Ga0209517_10000292_pt1 | contig 88510 bp, 84 predicted proteins | sample PeaSoiMetSII2010_FD_187695 | JGI IMG/M metagenome (GOLD analysis project Ga0209517, IMG submission 187695) | Peat soil microbial communities from Weissenstadt, Germany - SII-2010 (SPAdes) (version 2) | ecosystem: Environmental > Terrestrial > Soil > Wetlands > Peat | place: Germany...
CCGAATAGCTCTGTCCCTGCCGCCAGGCCATCGCTGTCCCCCACATCTTGCGGTCGGACCAGCGAATCACACTTTACCTGGTCTAGAAACCCCTTTCAGCGATTCCAGCCAATGCGGCTATGCTCTAGGATGGTCGCTCACCGCCACGGTGGCGCTCGGTGCCGCCGCCTATGTCGGTCTGTGCCTGTGGTTCGCGGCGCATCAGCGTGAGCTGCTGTACACGCCGGGCGGTCCGCGGATGAGCCCAGCCGAGGCGGGTGCCGCTTGGCTCACCGCGGTCGATATCCGGACGGAGGATGGTGAGCGACTAGACGCCTGGTGGTCTCCGCCGACCCCGGGGAAGGGGGTGGTGATCCTCTTCCACGGCACGCCGGGCACCTTGGCCGACACAGTCTGGCGCCTCACGGATCTGGCGCAGGCGGGGCTGGGCGCGCTGGCGATCGACTACCGCGGCTATGGCGGTTCAACCGGGCAGCCCAGCGAGACGGGTTTGCGCAAAGACGCTCGCGCCGCTTTCGACTTCGTCCGGAAAGCAGCGCCGGAAGCGCGCATCGCCTTGCTCGGCGAAAGCCTTGGCACCGGGGTCGCGGTTGATTTGGCGCGCGACCGGCCGGTAGCGGGGATGGTGCTCAATTCGCCGTTCGCGTCCATGTCACATCATTTTGCGCTGTTCCTGCCCCCGCTGCCGTATCGCCTATTGCTGACCGAGCAATTCGATTCGGAAGGCCAGATCGGCGGCGTCGGTGCTCCGGTGATGATCTTGGCCGGCACGGCCGACGACGTGACGCCGATCAGCGAAGCCCGCCGCCTGTTCGCCGCCGCGCGCGAGCCCAAGACGATGATCGAAGTCGCCGGCGCCGGTCACCTTCGGGGGTGGAGCGGCGAGGCCAAGGCCGCAGCGCTCGCGGCGCTAGCGGCGTGGACCGCGCCGGGGCATGCAGTGTCGATGGAGGACTGCGCTGATGGGCGGGGGCGATTCAGCTGCCGCTGAGCAAGGCCTTGAACTGGCGCTTCAAATCGTCGCCCGCTTCGTCGTTTAGATGGACCGCGTCGAGGAGCTCGTGCAGGCGCCGATCGATTTCCGGACTGTTCGAGGTCCCATCCATTCCCTCGATCCTGATGGCGTTGGGATTGGCGGCGACATAGTCGGCGAGTTCGATCATCGCCGCGAGATTCTTGTCCAACAGCGGAAGCATTCGGGCGAGCAGTGTGCCTGGCCGGGTGACCAGCCGGTCGAACGCCTGATCGTAGACCGTCTTCAAATCGGGCGGCTGTTGGAGAGCGGCATGGGCGGCGTCTGCCGTCGCGAGCCTGCGGTCGACAGTGGCGATCACCCCCGGGACGGCTTGCTGAAGTGCTTCCAGCTCGCGGCGGTATTCGACGAGGCCGGCGAGATCGTGCACCTCGGATTTGAGCTTTGCCGCGGCCTCAAGCGCCTTCAGGTCGAAGTCGGAGTTGAAGTCGAGGATGATTTGGTAGTGGCTCGCGTAGGGGCCGAAGGATTTTCTCAACTCCTCGTTCATGAGGACAATGTGGACGCCGGGCCGCCATATGATGTGTTCCTGCAAGAAGTCGATGAAAGCCCGGCGCTGTGCCGGCTCGTCATTGCATCCGGTCAGCACCGTCATCACGATAATGGCTGCGCGCAGCGCGAATCTCACGGCCTTCCCCAGTCGCTGCCCCGCATCACTATCTGGTGCCCGCGGATGACCGCCAAATCAAATCATCCTTTCGGCCCGCGGCCGCGCTTGCCAAATCGGCCGCCAGCCCTTACCTAAACGTCCGCAAACCTCACGCAGGGTCGCGGCGCCGCCGGTGGTGGCGTTCGCTCCGGTGTCGGCGAAAGCTGATTTCTTCCTGCGGCGGCAGAACCGGAAAAGGACACGACGATGGCTCTACCCGAGTACTCGATGCGCGGCCTGTTGGAGGCCGGCGTCCATTTCGGCCACCACACGCGGCGCTGGAACCCCAAGATGGCACCGTACATCTTCGGTGTCCGCAACGGCATCCATATCATCGATCTGGAACAGAGCGTGCCGCTGTTGCGGCAAGGCTTGGAGGCGATCCGCGAGGTCGTCGCCGCCGGCGGCCGGGTGTTGATGGTCGGCACCAAGCGTCAGGCGCAGGATGCGATCGCCGAGGCGGCGAAGCGCTGCGGCCAGTATTACGTCAACTACCGCTGGCTCGGCGGGATGCTGACCAACTTCAAAACGATTTCGGCGTCGATCAAGCGGCTGCGCGAGGTCGAGGAGCGGGTGGCGGCACAGGAAACCGGCCTCACCAAGCGCGAACTGCTCGAACTGACCCGTGACCACGACAAACTCGAACGCGCGCTTGGCGGCATCAAGGATATGGGCGGCCTGCCCGATATCCTGTTCGTGATCGACACCAACAAGGAAGCGATCGCCGTTGCCGAGGCCAACAAGCTGCGCATTCCGGTGGTGGCGGTCCTCGATTCGAACTCGACGCCCGACGGGATCGCCTATCCGATCCCCGGTAATGACGATGCCATGCGGGCGATCCATCTTTATTGCGATCTCGTCGCCGGGGCGGTGCTCGATGGACTGCAGGCCGAGCTGGTCGCTTCCGGTATCGATGTCGGCGCTCGCGAGCGACCTGCAGCCGAGCCGGCCGTGGCGGCCGACGTAGCCGTGGACGACCGCGGCGACCAGGAGGTCGACGGCGAGCCGGTTCCGACGATGGACGAAGCGCTCGGTACCGAGGGTACCGAAGGCGAAGCGCACGGCGCGAGCGCCTGACGAGCGCCGCGCGACTTAAGAGGATGATCTAATGGCGGAGATCACAGCTGCGCTGGTCAAGGAATTGCGCGAGAAGAGTGGCGCCGGGATGATGGATTGCAAACGCGCGCTCGAAGAGAGCAAGGGCGATCTCGAGGCCGCGTTCGATGGATTGCGCAAGAAGGGCCTCGCTGCCGCGGCGAAGAAGGCCGGGCGGGTCGCCGCCGAAGGGCTGGTCGGCGTGGCGACGGCCGCCAAGGTGGGTGCGGTCGTCGAAGTCAATTCTGAAACCGATTTCGTCGCTCGCAACGAGTTGTTCCAGGCTTTCGTGCGTTCGATCGCGGGGCTGGCCGTCACCCAGGACCGTGATGTCGAGGCGCTGAAGGCGGCCGCGTTCGCTGGCAACGGCAAGACCGTGGAGGGAGAACTCACCGATCTGATCGCGCGCGTCGGCGAAAACATGGTGCTGCGCCGGGTCACGCGGCTCACCGTCGGGCAAGGGCATGTCGCCTCCTATGTCCACAACGCGGTGTCGCCGGGCCTCGGCAAGATCGGCGTGCTGGTCGCGCTCGAGTCGGCGGCGAGCGAGGCGGTGCTCTCGCCCTTGGGCCGGCAGCTGGCGATGCATGTCGCGGCGGCCAACCCGCAATATCTCGACGAGGCCTCGGTACCGGCGTCGGCGCTCGACCGCGAGCGTGCGGTGCTGCGCGAGCAGGCGTTGGAGAGCGGCAAGGCGGCGGCCATCGTCGACCGTATGGTCGAAGGCCGGCTGCGCAAATTCTATGAAGACTCGGTTCTGCTCGATCAGGTTTATGTCATCGACAACGAGAGTCGCGTCGGCAAAGTGGTCGAGGCGGCGGCGAAGGAAGCGGGCACGACGATCAAGATCGCTGCCTTCGTCCGCTTTGGGTTGGGCGAGGGGATCGAACGGCCACCGTCCGATTTCGCCGGTGAGGTTGCGGCGCAGCTGCATTAGCTGATTGGCGGTGCCGGGCCAGCGAAAGCCGGTGCGGCGCGGCCCGATTGGTGTATCTTGTGCGGGCTCGCGGAATGGGCGCGAAGGCTTGATTAGGCGAGGCCATGCCAGCCGATCTTAAATATCGCCGCGTCCTATTGAAGGTGTCCGGCGAGGCGCTGATGGGAGAGCGCGATTACGGCCTCGATCCGGCCGTAGTGGCGCGTATCGCCGACGAGATCAAGTCGGTCCACGCGCTCGGCGTCGAGGTGTGCGTCGTCATCGGCGGCGGCAACATCTTTCGCGGCGTCTCCGGAGCGGCGGTCGGCATGGAACGCGCCTCGGCCGACTACATGGGCATGCTGGCGACCGTGATTAACTCGCTGGCGATGCAGAACGAATTGGAGCGGCGCGGCGTCCCGACGCGAGTGCAGTCGGCGATCTCGATGCAGTCGGTGTGCGAACCCTATATTCGCCGGCGCGCGGTGCGGCACCTCGAAAAGGGCCGGGTCGTAATCTTCGGCGCCGGCACTGGAAACCCGTTTTTTACCACCGATACCGCGGCGGCGCTGCGCGCCTCGGAAATGGGGTGCGACGCTCTGCTCAAGGCGACCAAGGTCGACGGCGTCTACGATGCCGACCCGCACCGCGTCGCCAACGCAAAGCGCTTCGACCGCCTGACCTATCATGATGTGCTGGCGCGCGATCTTCAGGTGATGGATGCGGCGGCGGTGTCGCTGGCGCGCGAGAACCGTATCCCGATCCTCGTGTTTTCGATCTTCGAGAATGGCGGGTTCGCCGAGGTCGTCCAGGGCAAGGGCCGCTTTACCATCGTCGACGACGCAGCATAGGAGATTGCCGGAGAACCGGCGGGCACAGGGAAGCAAGGCCATGGCAGACGAAGCATTATTGAAGGATCTGCAACGCCGCATGGACGGCGCGCTGGAGGCGCTGCGCAAGGAATTCGGCGGCTTGAGGACTGGCCGCGCCTCGGTGAGCCTGCTGGAGCCGGTGACGGTGAATGCCTACGGCAACATGATGCCATTGAACCAGCTCGCCAACATCAACGTGCCCGAACCGCGGATGATTACGGTCAATGTGTGGGATCGCGGCATGGTCAAGGCGGTCGATAAGGCGATCCGTGAGGCCGGGCTTGGACTGAATCCGCAGACGGAAGGACAGACGATCCGCGTGCCGATACCCGACCTCAACGAGGAGCGGCGCCGCGAGCTGACCCGGGTCGCGGCGAAATACGCCGAGGCGGCGCGGGTCTCGGTGCGCAACGTCCGCCGCGACGGGATCGAGGTGTTGCGCAAGCAGGAGAAGGACGGCGAAATCTCGCAGGACGAGCACAGGAAGCTCGAGCGCGAGATCCAGCACCTGACCGACGACCACATCAAGCGGGTCGACGAGACGCTGGCGCAGAAGGACAAGGAAATCCTGCAAGTTTAATGAGCCAGAACCTTCCTTCGCCGCTTCCTCCGCCGCGGCATATCGCGATTATCATGGACGGCAACGGGCGCTGGGCGCAGGCCCGCGGCCTGCCGCGCATCGCCGGCCATCGCCAGGGTGCCGAGGCGGTACGGCGCACGGTCCGTGCCGCCGGCGAGCTCGGCATTCCCTATCTGACGCTGTTCGGGTTTTCGTCGGAGAACTGGAAGCGGCCGCTCACCGAGATCGACGATCTGATGGGGTTGCTGCGGCATTACCTGCGCGGCGAGATCGCCGAATTGCACCGCAACGGCGTGCGGCTTCGCGTCATTGGCGACCGCGAGCGGCTGGCGCCCGATATTGTGACGCTGATCGCTAACGCCGAGGAACTGACCCGGGAGAACAGCGGGGTCAACCTGACGATTGCGCTGTCCTATGGCGGCCGAGCCGAGATCGTGGCGGCGGTGCGGATGCTGGCGGCAAAGGCTGCCGCCGGCGAGCTGCCTGCAGATGAGATCGACGAGGCGGTCATCTCGCGGCATCTGTTCACCGCCGATATTCCCGACCCCGATCTATTGATCCGCACCAGCGGTGAGCAGCGCATCAGCAATTTCCTGCTGTGGCAGTGCGCTTATTCCGAACTGGTCTTCACTAAGACGCTGTGGCCCGACTTCGGCCGGGCAGACTTGGAACAAGCGATCGCCGATTTCGGCTGTCGCGAGCGGCGCTACGGGGCGTCGATTGGCTCTCGCTAAAGTGGGGTCGCTGCGGCTGCGGATCCTGTCGGCGCTGATGCTTGCGCCATTGCCATTGGTGGCGATCTGGCTGGGTGGCGTGTTTCTGTGGGCGCTTACGGTGTTCGCCGCCATGATCATGGCATGGGAATGGGGGCGACTGTGTGGCGGCGGGGAACTGCGAGCCAGCGGGGTCATGCTGATCGTCGGCGTTGCGGTTGCCGTTGCCGCTACGGCGCTCGCCGATATTCGCGCTGGCGCTGCGATCGCCCTCTGCGCCGCCGGGGTCGTATGGGGGATGGAGCTGAAGCAGGAGTCTGAGGCCCCTCGCTGGATGGCCATCGGGTGCCTGTGGGTGGCGCTACCTTGCATCATTCTAATATGGCTGGCGCAAAGCGAGAGCGCGGGAAGGATCACCCTACTTTGGGTGTTCGCGATTGTGTGGGCGACAGATATTGGCGCCTATGCGGTGGGACGGCTTCTCGGCGGCCCGCGGCTGGCGCCGCACTGGAGCCCGCGCAAGACCTGGGCGGGCCTTTTGGGCGGGATTTGCTGCGCCGCGCTCGCCGGTTGGGCAACCGCGCGGACGCTCGGTGCAACCCCTGTCTGGCCGCTGGTTCTGGTGAGCGCGGGGCTTGCGATTGTCGAACAGTTCGGCGATCTTGCGGAGTCCGTGGCCAAGCGAAGGTTCGGCGTGAAGGACGCGAGCGGCCTTATCCCGGGGCACGGTGGCCTGCTTGACCGTCTCGACGGTCTGCTAGCGGTGATCCCTGCGGTGGCTTTGCTGACCTGGGTTGGCGGCGGTAACGTGCTGGCATGGCGGTGATTGCGCTGACCGGCGCGCAGAGCGCGGCGGCACCGCCGCGACGTGTCTCGATCCTCGGCTCGACCGGGTCGATCGGGCGCAGCACCGTCGATCTCTTACTGCGCAACCGTGGGGCGTTCACGGTCGAGGCGCTGACCGCGAACCGCAACGCGGCCTTTCTGGCGGAGCAGGCCCGGCAGTTGAACGCGCGCTTCGCTGCGGTCGCCGATCCGGCGGAATACGGGGCGCTGAAGGCGGCGCTGTCGGGTTCGGGGATTGAGGCGGGGTGCGGGCCCGAAGCTCTGGTCGAGGCAGCCGAGCGTCCGGCCGATTGGGTGATGGCCGGCATTGTCGGCGCCGCCGGTCTGGCACCGACGCTGGCCGCGGTGCGGCGCGGGCGGATCGTCGCCTTCGCCAACAAGGAGGTGTTGGTTTGCGCCGGCAGCCTCTTCATGCAAGAGGTCGCCGCCCATGGCGCTACGTTGCTGCCGGTCGACAGTGAGCACAATGCGATCTGGCAGTGTTTCGATTTCGAGCGGATTGACCATATAGAGAAGATCACGTTGACCTGCAGTGGCGGCCCGTTCCGCGAGCGCAGCATTGACGAAATGCGCCACATGACGGTGACGGAAGCGGTCAAACACCCCACTTGGAACATGGGCGCGAAGATTTCGATCGACTCAGCGACGTTGATGAACAAGGGGCTGGAGATTATCGAGGCGCACCATCTATTCGGGTTGCCGTCGGAGCAGATTGACGTGGTGATCCACCCGCAATCGGTCATCCACGGCCTCGTCACCTATCACGACGGCTCGGTGCTGGCGCATCTGGGGACACCCGATATGCGCACGCCGATCGCCTACGTTCTCGGCTGGCCCGGACGCACCGCGGCGCCGATGCAGCGGCTCGACCTTGCCTCGGTTGGAAGATTGACCTTCGAGACACCCGATCCCGAGCGTTTTCCGGCGCTGCGTTTGGCGCGTGAGGCGCTGATACAAGGCGGCGGCTGCCCCACTGTGCTCAATGCCGCCAATGAGACCGCGGTGAAAGCCTTTATCGACGGGCGGATCGGCTTTCTTGACATCGCTGCGACCGTTGAAGAGACGCTCGAGGCGATGCCTGTCGGCAGGCTCGACAGCCTCGACGACGTTTACCACATCGATCGCGAGGCGCGGGCGATCGCGGCCGAGCATGCCGCGCGCCGCGCTCGCAACCACCGGCCGGCGGACCAGGCATGAGTAGTTTCTTCGCACCATTCCTCAGTGGCGGGGCGACACAGTTCCTGTGGATGGTCTTCGGGTTTCTCGTGGTCCTGACCGTTCTCGTCTTCGTTCACGAGCTGGGCCATTATCTGATCGCTCGGCGCAACGGCGTACGCATCGAAACATTCTCAATCGGCTTCGGACCTGAGTTGTTTGGCTGGAACGACCGCGCCGGGACCCGCTGGAAGGTCAGCGCGCTACCCTTGGGCGGCTATGTTAAGATGTTCGGCGACAGCGATGGCAGCTCAGTCTTGCCGGCGGCGAACGCGACCGAGATGACCGAGGCCGAGCGGGCGGTCTCGTTCTTCTGCAAACCGCTCGGGCAGCGTGCCGCCATCGTCAGCGGCGGGCCGCTGGCAAATTTCATTTTCGCGATCGTGGTGATGGCCGTGTTATTTGCGACGTACGGCCAGCCTTACATGCCGCCAGAGATCGGTCGCATCCTGCCGGGCAGCGCCGCCGAAAGGTCCGGCATGCAAGTTGGCGACGTGGTGACCTCGATCGATGGCAATCCGATCGCGCGGTTCGACGATATCAAGCGGCTGGTCGAACTCGACACCGGCAATCCGATGACGATCGTGGTGTCGCGCAAAGGCGAGCCGGTGTCGCTCAACGTAACGCCGAATGTTGTCGACGACCCGGACGGACGGCAGATCGGGCAGCTTGGCGTTCACGGCGGCAGCACCGTCAAATATGTCCGGCTCAGCCCGGCGAGCGCCGTCCTCCACGCTTTCAGCGAGACCTGGAACCTGTCGACCTCGACGCTCGGCGCGATGTGGCAAATGATCACGCATAAGCGCAGCGCCGATGAATTGGGCGGTCCGCTGCGGATCGCACAGCTTTCAGGCCAGGTCGCGCAGATCGGTGTCGGCGCGCTGCTTTCGTTCATGGCGATGCTGTCGATTAACCTGGGGCTTATCAATCTGTTTCCAGTTCCGGTGCTTGACGGGGGACACCTGCTGTTCTATGCCGCTGAAGCGATCCGCGGGAAACCGTTGGGTCAGAGAGCTCATGAGTACGGTTTTCGTATTGGAATGGCATTGGTTTTGACGTTGATGGTGTTTGCCACTTGGAATGACTTGGTTCACTTGTGGCGATCGTGAGTTGATCAGGGGCTCGTGACCTGATGTCTTTGCGGGTAGCGGGATAAGCCAAGTGGGGTGGGGGTTTTGCAGGTTCAGCGGGCAAGAAAGCACTGGCTGGCTCCAATCGCCGCCGCGGCAGTCGCGGTCGCCCTGAGCCTACCGGCGCTCGCCCAACTGGTCGCACCTCCGGCTCCGGCTCCGGCTCCGACACCAGCGCCGCCACCGCCCGCCGCTACCCAACCTGCACCGCCACCGCCTCAGCCGCCTAAACGACTGATTTCTCGTCCTGCGCCTCCGTCGCCGCCGCGACCGGCGCCGGCTGCCAATCTCGGCACGATTTCGGACATCAAGATCGACGGTCTGCAGCGCATCGAGCCGGAGACGATCTATTCCTACATCCTGCTCAAGGCGGGCGACCCTTGGGACCCCGAGCGGGTTGATGCTTCGCTGAAGGCGCTGTTCGCCACCGGTCTTTTCGCCGACGTCAAGCTAGACCGGCAGGGAAGCGTTCTGGTCGTCCGCGTCGTCGAGAACCCGATCATCAACCGCATTGCCTTCGAGGGTAACTCGAAGCTGTCGGACAAGGATCTCAACGGCGAAATTCAACTGCGCGCACGCGTCGTCTACACCCGCACCCGTGTGCAGAACGATGTGCAGCGCATCCTCGACCTCTATCGCCGCCATGCCCGCTTCGCCGCGACGGTCGAGCCCAAGATTATTCAGCTGTCGGAAAACCGGGTCGATCTCGTCTTCGAGATCAACGAGGGGCCGTCGACCGGCGTGCGAAGCATCAATTTCGTCGGCAATACGGAGTTCCGCGACTCGGCGCTGCGGGGAGTGATCGATACCAAGGAGAGCCGCTGGTACCGGTTCTTCTCCAACGCCGACACCTACGATCCCGACCGCATCACTTACGACCGCGAGTTGCTGCGCAAATACTATTTGAGTGAGGGTTACGCCGATTTCCGGGTGGTTTCAGCGGTGGCCGAGCTAACCCCCGAGCGCGACGGGTTTATCGTCACGTTCGCTGTCGACGAGGGGAGCCGCTACAAATTCGGCAAGGTCGATGTCGACATCAAGCTGAAGGACCTGCCAAAGGACGCGGTGATGCCGCTCCTTACGGTGCAGCCGGGTGATTGGTACGACGCCGCGGCGGTCGAGCATTCGATTTCGGTGCTGACCGACGCGCTCGGCACTCGCGGCTACGCCTTTGTCGACGTGAAGCCGCAGATCAACCGCAACCGCGACGAGCGTACGATCGATATCACCTTCAACGTGCAGGAGGGGCCGCAAGTCTATGTCGAGCGCATCGACATCACCGGCAACGTGCGCACGCTCGACAAGGTGATCCGCCGCGAGACGCGGCTTGTCGAAGGGGACGCGTTCAACGCCAATAAGCTGCAGCGCTCCAAGGACCGCATTAAGAACCTCGGGTTCTTCAAGAAGGTCGAGACCAATACCGCACAGGGCTCCGCGCCGGATAAGACCGTGGTGACGATCGAGGTCGAGGAGCAATCGACCGGCGAATTGTCGCTAGGCGTGGGCTTCTCAACCACCGATGGTCCGCTCGCCGACATCACCGTGCGCGAGCGCAATTTCCTGGGACGCGGTCAGGATTTGCGCGTCGGCACCGTTGTGTCATTCCGCTCGCAACAGGTCGATTTGAGCTTTACCGAGCCGTATTTCCTCGATTCGAACGTTGCGGCCGGCTTTGATCTCTTCGAAATCAAGACCAGCCCGACCGCGTCATTCTTCTCGGGCGTGCAGCCGGCTTATCAGCAATTCTCTTATGGCGGGTCGCTGCGCGCCGGCTATCAGCTCACCGAGAACTTGCGCCAGACCCTCAAATATACGGCTCGATCCGACGACATTACCAACGTCCAAACAAATGCCTCATTGTTCATCTTGCTGCAACAGGGGACGCACTACACCTCGGAGATCGGCCAGGTACTGCTCTATGACCGCCGCGACAATCGCATCGATCCGACGAGCGGCTGGTTCGCTTCGCTCGGCAATGACTTCGCCGGCGTCGGCTTTGGCGTGCAATACGTCCGCAGCAAGATCAACGCCGGCTACTACTACTCCATAGTCCCCGGCTGGGTGTTGAGCGTGACCGGCGAGGCCGGCGATGTTCTCGGCTGGGGCGGCCAGAAGGTGCTGCTACAGGACCGCTTCTTCGTCGGCGGCGATAATCTGCGCGGTTTCGAGCCGGCCGGGATCGGGCCGCGCGACCTCACTTCGCAGGACGCGCTCGGCGGCAACAAGTACTATGTCGGGTCGGTGCAGCTCGGCGTGCCGCTCGGCTTGCCAAAGGAGCTCGGGATCACCGGGCGGGTTTGGTCCGATTTTGGTACTTTGTGGGCGAATGACCAGAAGAACTTGGTATTGACTCCAGCCCAGCTTGCTTTGGTAAACAGCGCCGTCCAACCGCAGATCGTCGACAATCCGGCCTTGCGGGTGGCCGCCGGTGTCGGAATATCTTGGGCATCGCCCGTGGGGCCGGTGCGGATCGACCTAGGGCTGCCGATCAAGCGGGAGTCCTTTGATAAGACGCAGTTCTTCCGAGTGAGTTTTGGTACCAAGTTTTGATCCTGCTTTTGCTTAAGAGGTTGCAATGGTCGTGATGCGTGCCCGGCTCGCCGTGCTGGCTGGCTTTTTTGGTCTCTGCTGCGGCGCCGGCGGCGCGCTGGCGCAACAAGCCCCCGATCAGGGCACCCCGCCCGCGGCGACCACACCGGCGGCGATCCCACAGACCATATCCGTCATGGTGGTCGACGTTCAGGCGCTGCTGCAGAATTCGAAGGCGGCCAAAATGGTCCGTCAGCAGATCGAGGCGAAGCGCGCCGATTACGCCAAGGACATTTCGCATAAGGAAGAAGCGCTGCGCCAGGAGCGTGACGCACTGCAACGTCAGCAGTCGACCCTGACTGCCGACCAGCTGGCCGCCAAGGGGCGGGATTTCCAGGCAAAGGTCAACGAGCTTGACCGCGACGTGCAGTCCAAGCGTCAGGCGCTCGAGCGATCGAATGCCGATGCGTTGCAAAAGATCCAAGAGGTGATGGTCAAGATCATCACGGACATCGCCAAGGATCGAAAAGCCAATCTCGTTTTTCAACGCAGCGAGCTTGTGCTCTTCGATCAGGGGTTCGACGTTACCGACCAGGTCTTGCAAAAGCTCGATGAGCAGATGCCGACGCTTGACGTAACTTTTGTCGCTCCGGTCGCGGCCAATGCGCCGGACCAAACGAACCCGCCAGCAGGGACCACGCCGGCACCTGCGCCTACCAAGCCGACACCGCCGCCGCCTAAGAAGAAATAGCCCTCGCCTTCGGCCGCGGGCGTTTGGCATATGGCTGACCCTCGTTTCTTTCACCGCGCCGGACCGTTCACGCTCGAGGCCTTGGCGGCGATTAGCGGCGCGCAGCTCGCGGATCCGTCGAGCGGCGCGCGTATTGTCGACGACGTTGCGCCGCTCGAGACCGCCGGGCCCAACGAAGTGACGTTCCTTGCCAACCTCAAATATGTCGAGGCTTTTGCGGCATCGCGTGCAGGTGCAGCATTCGCCGCCGCGCGATTTGCCTCGCGGGCGCCGACGGGCATGGCGCTTCTGATCGCGGCCGATCCCTACAAATCGTTTGCCCTTGCCGCGGAAGCCTTCTATCCGACCCCGCCGGTAATTCCCAGACGGGCGCCGTCGGCGATTATCGATCCGTCGGCCAGTGTGCCCGACGACTGCGAGATCGCCGCTAATGTCGTAATCGAAGGTGGCGCGCGACTGGGAAGGCGCTGCCAAATCGGCGCTAACAGCGCGATCGGAGCCAATGTCGAGATCGGCGACGACTGCCGGATTGCCGCCAACGTTACGGTGAGCCACTGCTTGATGGGAGCACGGGTGGTGCTCCATCCAGGAGTGCGGATTGGGCAACCAGGGTTCGGTTTCGCGCCCGATAGGACCGGTCCGGTTACGGTTCCGCAGCTTGGCCGAGTCATCATCGGCGACGATGTCGATATCGGCGCGAATACCGCAATTGACCGCGGCTCGGCGCACGATACGGTGATTGGCGAAGGCACGAAGATCGATAATCTGGTGCAAATTGGGCACAATGTCGTGCTCGGGCGGGGCTGCATCCTGGCTGGGCAGGTCGGTATCGCGGGCAGCACGCGTTTCGGGGATTTCGTGATGGTTGGCGGCCAGGTAGGCTTTACCGGGCATTTGCGGGTCGGCGATGGTGCGCGCATAGCGGCGATCTCTGGCGTGTTTCGCGATGTCGAAGCCGGAGCAACCGTTGGCGGCATCCCGGTGGTGCCACTAACCACGTGGATGCGGCAGATTGCGATCCTGCAACGCTTGGCTCGCAAGAAAGACGGGTCATGATCGAATCGCCTTCCGCCGCGGAGGAATTATTGGAAATCGATCGTGAGCGGATCATGGAGATGATCCCCCATCGCGATCCATTTTTGCTGATCGACAAGGTTGTCGACGTTGCGAAGAACCAACGCGCGACGGGGATCAAGGTGGTCTCGCCGGAGGAATATTATTTCCGCGGCCATTTCCCCGAGCGCGCCGTGATGCCCGGCGTGTTGATCATCGAAGCGATGGCGCAGACGGCGGCCGTGCTGGTCGTTTACACCCTCGGCCCGGAATGGGAACGCAAGCTCGTCTATTTTATGAGCATCGACAACGCCCGGTTCCGGCGCCCGGTGTTTCCCGGGGACCGCCTGCACATCCACGTCACCAAGCTGCGCAACCGCGGCAATGTCTGGAAATTCGAGGGCCGCGCGGAGGTTGACGGCCAACTGCACGCGGAAGCCGTATTTGCGGCGATGATCCTCGATGATTAGACCGGTTATCGATGCCTAAAATCCACCCCACAGCGATCATCGCGCCGGGCGCGCGCTTGGCCGACGATGTCGCGATCGGGCCTTATTGCGTCGTCGGCGAGCATGTCAGCCTTGGCTCCGGCGTCAGCTTGCTCGCGCATGTCGTTATCGAGGGGCGGACGACGATCGGGGCCGGAACGCGCATCTTTCCCTTTGCCTCGATCGGTTTCGAGCCACAGGACCTCAAGTACCGCGGCGAAGAATCCTCGCTCGAGATCGGGAGCAACAACACGATCCGCGAATATGTAACGATGAATCCGGGCACCGCCGGCGGAGGGATGGTAACGCGCGTCGGCAACAACTCGCTGTTCATGGTCGGCGTCCACATCGCTCACGACTGCCAAGTCGGCGACGGTGTGGTGATGGCGAACAATGCAACGCTCGCGGGCCATGTCGTGATCGAAGACCATGCGATTCTGGGCGGCCTGAGCGCGGTCCACCAGTTCTGTCGGATCGGTCGGCATGCGATGGTCGGCGGCCTCTCCGCGGTGGTTCGCGATGTGATCCCGTATGGTCAAGCGACGGGCGATCGGGCACGGCTTTCCGGCGTCAACATTGTCGGAATGCAACGCAGCGGGTTCAGCCGCGAAGACATCAGCGGGCTGCGCACCGCCTACCAATTCTTGTTTTCCGACGAAGGGACCCTTGTCGAGCGGGTCGATGAAATCGCCGAGCGCTTCGCCGGGAACAGCCCCGTCGCCGATATCATCGCGTTTATCCGGGCGGATTCGAGCCGTGCAATCTGCCAGCCGAAAGGGCCGAATGGCGGATAGTGGTGCGGCCTCCGGCCGCCTCGGCATCATCGCCGGCGCTGGCGGGCTACCGCGGCGGATCATCGAGAGCTGTCGCGCCAGCGGCCGCGATATCTTTGTTCTGGCCCTGCAGGGCGCGGCGGAACCCGCGACCGTCGCCGGAGTACCCCACGCCTGGTGCCGCATGGGTGCGGCGGCAAAAGGGCTTGGCCTGCTGCGCGACAATGGCGTTACCGAGCTGGTGCTGGCCGGGAGCATTCGCCGTCCAACCCTGGCGGCGGTTCGCCCTGATTGGCGAGCCACGAAGTTCTTCGCCAAGGTCGGCTATCGCATGCTCGGCGATGACGGGTTGCTCTCGGCAGTCGTGAAGGAATTGGAGATCGAAGGGTTCCGCCTGATCGGCGCGCATGAATTGCTCGACGCGACTGCGGTGCCGGAAGGGCCGCTGGGCCGTCTTCGGCCCGACGCCGATGCCGATGCCGATATTAGGCGCGGCATTCAACTCGCCCGGGCGATCGGTGCGCTGGATGTCGGTCAGGCGGTTGTCGTCCAGCAAGGCCTGGTGCTCGGGATCGAGGCGATCGAGGGCACCGACGCTCTGCTTAAGCGTTGCGGCGCGTTGAAGCGTGAGGGTGCGGGAGGGGTGCTCGTCAAGCTTGCCAAGCCGCAGCAGGAAAGCCGCATCGACCGGCCGACCATCGGCGCGCGGACGGTGGCGATTGCGGCCGAGGCGGGGCTGCGGGGTATTGCCGTCGAAGCCGGCGCGACGCTTATGCTGGACCGCGAAGCGGTGATCCGCGCCGCCGACATGGCGGGGCTGTTTGTCGTCGGCGTGCGCGGCGAATGACGGGAATTACGTCACCGGCGCCCTTCATCTTCATTGTGACTGGCGAGCCTTCGGGCGACGCGCTCGGCGGAGCGTTGATCGCCGCGCTGCGGCAGCGGGTTGGCGACGGTCTACGGGTCGCCGGGATCGGCGGCGAGCGGATGCGCGAACAGGGTGTCGACAGCCTGGCACCGCTTTCCGAATTCGCCGTCAATGGGATCGCCGAAGTTTTGCCGCGGGCGCCTGCGATTTTCCGCCGGGTCAGGCAAACGGTCGCAACGATCCAACAGCAGCAGCCCGACGCAGTGGTGACGATCGACAGCTCGGGCTTCAGCTGGCGGATCGCCCATGCACTGCGGCGGCGCGGCGTTCGATTGCCGCTGATTCATTATGTCGCGCCGATGGTGTGGATCTGGCGCGCCGGACGTGCCCGGCGCATCGCCCGCTGGTACGATCACCTGCTCGCCCTCTTGCCCTTCGAGCCTCCGTATTTCGAAGCGGTCGGGCTGCCTTGTACCGCTGTCGGCCATCCGGTGATCGAGAGCGGCGCCGGATCGGGCGATGGCGCGCGGTTTCGCGCGGAGCATGGCATCGCACCCGATACGCTCTTGCTGAGCGTGCTGCCCGGCAGCCGGGGAAGTGAGGTACGACTGCTGCTGCCTATGTTCGGCGCGACGCTTCGCGAGGTCGAGAGAGCGGTCGGGCCATTCCGCGTCGCCGTGCCGACGGTCGAGACCGTTGCCGACAGAGTAGCGGCAGCGGTGCGCGATTGGCCGGGAGAGCCAATCGTGCTGCGCGGCGATCAGGCGAAGTACGACGCCTTTGCCGCCAGCCGCGCCGCTCTGGCCGCCTCGGGAACCGTGGCGCTCGAGCTGGCGATGGCGCGGTTGCCGATGACCGTCGCCTACCGGCTGAGCCGGGTGAGCGAGCTGCTCCTCGTGCGCGTCTTCGGGATCGACCAGGTCAACCTGATAAACCTTATCCTTGGCCGCGTCCTCGTCACCGAGTATGTGCACGGCGACCGTTCGCCTGCCCGCATCGCGGCGACCCTGGTCGAGCTCATCCGGGACGAACGGGTTCGCGCTGCCCATCTTGAAGGCTATGATGAGGCGATACGGCGTCTCGGCTCCGGCGGTCTATCGCCGAGCCTTAAGGCCGCGGATGAGATTTTGGAGATTATTGCCGCACGCCGGCAGTTACAGGCCGGCTAGACAGGAGAAACCCCCATGGCCAATACCGATAAATTCCGCTTTCTGCACACTATGATCAGGGTCAAGGACCTCGATAAGTCGCTGGCCTTCTATACCGAACAGCTCGGCATGAATTTGATCCGTAAGCGCGACTATCCGACCGGGAAGTTCACCCTCGCCTTCGTTGGCTACGGCGACGAGGAGCACAACACGGTGGTCGAGCTAACCCATAACTGGGAGCAAGCGGAGCCCTACGCGCTCGGCTCCGGCTTTGGTCATCTCGCGGTCGGCGTGCCCGATGTCTACGGGACGTGCGAGAAGCTCGCCAAAGCCGGTGTCAAGATCCCGCGCCCCGCCGGCCCGATGGCGCATGGCGGCTCGGTCATCGCCTTCATCGAGGATCCGGACGGCTACAAGATCGAGCTGGTCGAGCGGAAATAGCTCTTTCCGTCATTCCGGGACGACCTGCAAGGTCGGGCGCGGAACCTATGAACACAGACGAGTGAAAGTAAAACACCGGCCGCGCCATGATCGGCGGGGCCGGTGTTCATGGGTTCCGGGTTCGCGTTTCCGACGCGCCCCGGAATGACAGCCTAAATTAGTGCCGGTTGCCGACGTCGACGTAGTGGCGCAGGTCCGACCCGGTGAAGAGCTGGCGCGGGCGGCCGATCTTGGTGTCGGGGTCCTCGATCATCTCGGTCCACTGCGCGATCCAGCCGACCGTGCGCGCGATCGCGAACAGCACGGTGAACATCGAGGTCGGGAAGCCCATCGCCTTGAGGATGATGCCCGAATAGAAATCGACGTTCGGGTAGAGCTTACGGCTGATGAAGTAGTCGTCGTTAAGAGCGATCTTCTCGAGTTCCATCGCCAGGTCGAGGAGCGGGTCGTCCTTGATGCCGAGATCGTTCAGCACGTCGTGGCAGCTCTCGCGCAGCACATGGGCGCGCGGGTCGTAGTTCTTGTAGACCCGGTGACCGAAGCCGAACAGAATCTCGTGGTTATGCTTGTCCTTGACCTGACTAATGAAGTCGGGAATGCCCTTTGGACCGCCGATCTTGGCCAGCATCTTCAGCACCGCCTCGTTGGCGCCGCCATGCGCCGGACCCCATAGCGAGGCAATACCCGCCGCGATACAGGCGAACGGGTTGGCGCCCGACGACCCGGCGTTGCGCACGGTCGCGGTCGAGGCGTTCTGCTCGTGGTCGGCGTGGAGGATGAAGATCCGGTCCATCGCCTTGGCCAGCACTGGATTGACCTTGTACTCCTCGCACGGCACCGCGAAGGTCATGTGAAGGAAATTTTCGGCGTAGCCCAGCGAGTTCTTCGGATAGATGAACGGCTGGCCCTGCGCGTATTTGTAGGCCATAGCGCCGATCGTCGGCAGCTTGGCGATCAGCCGGTGCGAGGCGACCATCCGCTGGTACGGATCGTTGATGTCGGTCGAGTCGTGATAGAAGGCCGAGAGCGCGCCGACCACGCCGCACAGCACCGCCATCGGGTGCGCGTCGCGGCGGAACCCGCGGAAGAAGGTGGCGATCTGCTCGTGCACCATCGTGTGATGGGTGATGTCGGAGACGAATTGCGTCTTCTGGTCGGCGGTCGGCAATTCGCCATTCAGCAGCAAATAAGCGACTTCGAGGAAGTCGCTTTTCGCCGCCAATTCCTGGATCGGGTAGCCCCGATACATGAGCACGCCTTCGTCGCCGTCGATATAGGTGATGCTGGAGCGACAGGCGGCGGTGGCCATAAACCCGGGATCATAGGTGAAATATCCGGTCTTCGCGTAAAGGCTGCGGACGTCAATGACCTTGGGGCCGACCGAACCTTCGAGCACTGGCAGGTCGATCGACTTGCCATTGCTGTTATCGGTCAGCGTCATTGTCCCGCTTTGCGCGCCCACCTTGGGCTTGTTACCGTCCATGGATGCACCTCGATCGCTACGCCCGCGGGCGATACCCGAATGTGGCAAGAATAAGCCGCCGCTGGCTGATTATCAAATAGCGCCACAATATTGCAATGCAATATCGCAGTTGCGAGATCATCTCGATTGAGCAGCATCCGCGATGCGGCCGAGGGTTTCGTCGCGGCCGAGTACTTCCATGACCTCGAAGATGCCGGGCGAGGCGGTCGAGCCGGTCAGCGCCGCGCGCAGCGGTTGAGCTACCGCGCCAAGCTTGAGCCCCTTTTCGGTGACGAAATCGCGCAGCTGGGCTTCAAGCGAGGTGGCCCGCCAGTCGCTGGCGGTGAGGCCGCCGCCGAGCTCGCCCAGCAGGTGACGCGCCTCCGGCGTCAGCAGCTTCGCGGCATCGGCGGCCGGCGATATCGGCCGCGATGCGACATAGAACGCAGCCTTTTCCGCTAGCTCGACCAGCGTCCTGGCGCGCGGCTTTAGCTCGGGGATCGCGCGCAGCAGCCGCTGGCGGGCGACATCCGATAGGGCGTGGCCGAGCATCGCTTCCAGCCGGGGAACGACCAGCTCGACGACCCGCGCGTCGTCGGCCTCGCGGATGTAATGCGCGTTGACGCTGTCGAGCTTAGCGAAATCAAACTGCGCCGGGGACCGTGCGAAATGCCCAGTCAGATGCTTGTCCCGTTTATCTGGGAAGTCACTTAGCGGTTGGCTTAATAAATCCTGATGATCGACCTCGGCAGGAGCTGGAGGAAGCACTTCGGGAAGATCAAACCAGCGGATGGCGTCCGCGGTCGAGATGACCTCGTCGTCGCCGTGGCTCCAGCCCAGCCGCAGCAGGTAATTACGCAGCGCCTCGGGGAGGTAGCCCATATCGCGATAGGCCTCGACCCCGAGCGCGCCGTGGCGCTTCGACATCTTGGCGCCGTCGGAGCCGTGGATCAGCGGGATATGGGCGAACTCCGGCACCGGCCAATCGAGCGCGCGGTAGATCTGGGTCTGGCGGAAGGCGTTGCGGAAATGCTCGTTGCCGCGAATGATATGAGTGATGCCCATGTCGTGATCGTCGACCACGACCGAGAAATTGTAGGTCGGCGTGCCGTCCGAGCGCAGGATGATGAGGTCGTCGAGCTCCGAATTTGCGACGGTGACTTCACCGAGTACCAGATCGTTGATGGTGGTCGCGCCGTCCTGGGGCGTCCTGAGTCGGATGACGGGCATAATTTCGCTTGGCGCGTCGGCGGGATCGCGGTCGCGCCACGGGCTGTCGATCCGCATCGATCGTTTTTCGGCCCGGGCCTGCTCGCGCATCGCCTCCAGTTCCTCGGGCGTGCAATAGCAGCGATAGGCACGGCCGGCGGCGAGGAGTTGCCGGGCAATATCGGCGTGGTGCGCGGCGCGGACGAATTGGAAGACGATATCGCCGTCCCAGTCGAGGCCGAGCCATTGCAGGCCGTCAATGATCGCCGCGACCGCCTCTTCGCTCGAACGGACGCGGTCGGTGTCCTCAATGCGCAGATGGAACTTGCCGCCGTGATGGCGCGCGAAGAGCCAATTGAAGAGGGCCGTGCGGGCCCCGCCGATATGGAGGAACCCGGTCGGCGATGGGGCGAAACGGACGGTGACGGTCATTGCGCTAGATTAACGCTCCGGCACCACATAATCGCGGAACATCTCGCGCAGGCGCAGCTTTACCACCTTACCGGTGCCGGTATGCGGCAGCTCCGCGAGGACGATAACATCGTCGGGCAGCATCCATTTCGGGAATCGCTGGCTGAGCAGCGCCAGGAGGCTGTCGCGCTCGGGCGTGCAGCCCGGGCGGGCGGTGACGATCAACAGCGGCCGCTCGTCCCATTTCGGGTGCGGGATGGCGATGACCGCGGCTTCGGCCACGTGCTCATGCGCCATCGCCGCGTTTTCGAGGTCGATCGAGCTGATCCACTCGCCGCCCGACTTGATCACGTCCTTGCGCCGGTCGGTAAGCTTCACATAGCCGTCGGGGTCGATCGAGGCGACGTCGCCGGTATGGAACCAGCCGTCGGGCTCGATCGCAGCCGCGCTCGCCTCGTCGTCCTTGTAATAGGCGCTGACGATCCATGGGCCGCGCACCAGCAGCTCGCCGACCGCCTTGCCGTCATGCGGCAGCGCCCCGCCGTCATCGTCGACGATCTTCATCTCGACCCCGATGACCGGCCGACCCTGCGTTAGCCTGATTTCGGTCTGCGCATCTTTATTGAGTGCCAGATGCTTGTGTTTGAGTGCAGCGGTAGTGCCGAGCGGGCTCATTTCAGTCATGCCCCAGGCATGCAACATGGCGACGCCGCGCGCCTCATAGGCTCGCAGCAAGGCGAGCGGGATCGCCGTGCCCCCCGAAACGACCCCGCGCAGCGTGGTGACGTTCTTGTTATGGTCGCGCAGGTAATTGTTGAAATTGAGCCACACCGTCGGCACGCCGAGGCCGAGCGTCACTCCCTCTGCCTCGAACAGTTCGTAAAGGCTGGCGCCGTCGAGCTTCGGGCCGGGATAGACTAGCTTGGTGCCGTTCATCGGCGCGGTATAGGGCGTGGCCCAGGCGCAGACGTGGAACATCGGCACCACCGGGCAGACGACATCGGTCGCGCCCATCGCCAGTGCACCCGGCAGTGAGGCGCCGAGCGCGTGTAGCATCGTTGAGCGATGGCTGTAGAGCACGCCCTTCGGCTTGCCGGTGGTGCCCGAGGTGTAGCAGAGCGCGCAGGCGCTGCGCTCGTCGAAGGTGGGCCAAGCGAAATCGTCATCCTCGCTGGCAAGCAGGTCTTCATAGAGCGCCAGCACCGGCAGCGAGGTTTCAGCCGGGCTCAGCAGTACGATCTGCATGTCATCCGGCAGCTGCGGCCGGAGCCGCTCGATCACCGGGATGAAGGTGGTCTCGAGAAACAGCAGGCGGTCTTCGGCGTGATTGAAGATGTAGACGAGCTGCTCGTCGGAGAGCACCGGGTTGATCGTGTGGCACACCGCGCCGATGCCCGAGATACCGTGGTAAAGCTCGAAATGGCGGTAGGTGTTCCACGCCATCGTCGCCACCCGGTCGCCGGGCTCGATACCGAACCGCAGCAGCGCCTTCGCGACGCGGCGGGCGCGGCGTTCGGCATCGGCATAGGTGTAGCGATGGATCGGGCCTTCGAGCGTGCGGCTGACGATCTCGGTATCGCTGTGGTTTCGAGCGGCATGCTGGATGCACATCGACACCAGCAGCGGCTGGTCACCCATCAACCCGCGCAGCATTTCTCTTCCTCCCGCAGGCTTGGCGTTTCCAAGGAGTAGACGCGCAGAAGCCGGCGATCTCAAGCACGAAGCGCGCGGCAAAGCTTATGGCGGCGCGAGCTTGGCTTTGAAAAAGTCGACCAGCGCCTGATTGAACTGCTGATGAAAGGCGCCGCGGTCGAAACCAGTATCGTCCTGGCAGATATACGGCGCGATCTTGGCAAGCGCCTCGCTGCACGGTGCAAGAAAGGCGAAATGCCCGGCCAGCGGCACCAGATGGTCTTCCGGTGGCTGCGGCAGCGCCGCCTTGACGATGTCGGCATTCCATTGGTTCGGCGTAATGCGGTCGTTCTCGGCGCGCCAGAGCTGTACCGGTTCGATCACCGCCGCGAGTCCGTCCTTGGTGAAGGTATGGCCGAGCGCCGGGGCGGCAATCGCCCCCGCTCTGATGCGCGGGTCGTGATGCCACTCCACCGGCTTCCGATCATCGGCAGTCGCGTTTGTCTTTTCCTTGGCGCGCTGGCAGCCCCAATCTTCCGGGTGATCGTGGCAAAACAGCGTCGCCAGGTTGAAATCGGCTATCCCGCCAAGCAGGATCAGCGTGGTGAAGCCGCCGGCTGAATGGCCGAACATGCCGATCCGGGCCGGGTCGATGCTGGCGTGGCCGGCCCAGTCGTTGAGCATGAAGTCGATGGCCCGGCTTACCTGGCGTGGCCGATCGGTGAAGTTGCGCCGGGTGAAGGCCAGCGACTGATCCTTATAATTGTCGCCGGTCTGCGACAGCGCGACGACGACGAAGCCGGCATCGGCGAGCGCGATCGCGGTGTCGTAATGGCTGCTGGCGCCGCCGCCGGTGCCGTGCGAGATCACGATCAGCGGCAGCGCCTGTCCGGCGATCGGGGCATAGGGGGCAACCTGTTGCGTGAATAGGCCAAGCGGCTGTGACGACACCGGCGCGTCGCTCGGATACCAGATGCCGAGTTCGATCGGCTTGCCGTCCGGGTCGGGCGCGATGCCGTACTGGAAACTGGCAGCTCCCGCCGGCGAGGCGATCAGCGTAGCAAGCAGAATTGCAAAGGCGCGGAGCATTCCTCCGCAAGCTAATCGAACAGAAGCCGCGGCAACAACCTCAATAGCGTCGCAAAAGCCCGACGAGCTTGCCTTGGACATTAACCCGGTCAGGGCCGAAAATCCGGGTCTCGTAGGCAGGATTGGCCGGCTCCAGGGCGATCGATGCGCCACGCCGCCGCAGCCGCTTCAGGGTCACCTCGATATTGTCGACGAGGGCGACGACAATTGAGCCGTTATCGGCGGTATCGCAGCGCTGAATGATGACCGTGTCGCCGTCGAGGATGCCGGCATCGACCATGCTGTCGCCGGCGACTTCGAGCGCGTAATGCTCGCCGCGGCTCAACAGTGTGGCGGGGACGCCGATGCTGGACGAGGTGTCGCGCAGCGCCTCGATCGGGGTGCCGGCGGCGATGCGGCCGTACATCGGCAGCTCGACCGCGTCGGTGTCGGGCGCCACCGGGCTGCCCGCGAGCGCGCCTGAAAAGTCGCCGCGGATAACGGTTGGCGAGAAGCGGCTCCTCTCGGCCGCGGCCGAGATCGCCACCTCGTCGGGGAGCTTGATAACCTCGAGCGCGCGGGCGCGATGGGCGAGGCGGCGAATAAAGCCGCGCTCCTCCAGCCCGCTGATTAGCCGGTGGATGCCCGACTTGGAACGGAGATTCAAGGCGTCCTTCATTTCGTCGAAGGAGGGGGAAATGCCGGTCGCGCTGAGGCGCTGATTGATGAACATCAGTAGCTCGTGTTGCTTTTTCGTTAGCATCATATCCTCCCGCTTGTAGCGGAACAAACCCTAAACACTAGATGATGTTCTACTTTGGTTCTTTCAAGCCGTCAAGCGGCATGGGCCGAGCGCCTATTTCTGCGTCATTGTGACTCAGGTAGGGTGAGGGATGGCGGCGCGGCGGATCATCATCGACACCGATCCCGGCATCGACGATGCCGTGGCGATCCTGTTGGCGCTGGGGTCGCCCGAATTGGCGGTCGATGGGATCGTCGCGGTTGCCGGGAACGTGCCGCTCGCGGTCACCGAGCGGAATGCGCGGGCGATCTGCGAGCTGGCCGGGCGGGGCGATGTCGGCGTCTATGCCGGCTGCTCGGTGCCGATGACGCGCGTGCCGATCACCGCCGAGCATTTTCATGGCGAGGAAGGGCTTGGCACGCTGGCGCTCCCCGCGCCGTCGATACCGCTGCAGCCGCAGCACGGGGTCGATTTCACCGTCGAGCTATTACGCGCCGCGCCAGAAAAGAGCGTCACCTGGTGTGCGCTCGGGCCGCTGACGAATGTCGCGATGGCGCTGATCAAGGCGCCGGACATCGTCTCGGGCGTGCGCGAGTTGGTGTTGATGGGCGGCGCGTCGCGCGCCCTCGGCAATGTCACGCCGGCGGCGGAGTTCAACATCCACGCCGATCCGCACGCCGCCGAGATTGTCTTCGCTAGCGGCGTGCCGATCACGATGGTTCCGCTCGACGCGACGCATCAGGTCCGCAGCGCCAAAGAGCGGGTCGAACGCATCGCCGCGATCGGCACGCCGGTCGCCGCGGCGGTGGCCGAGCTGCTGCGACCGACCGGGGATATGCCCGACGCGCTGCACGATCCGTGCGTGATTGCTTATCTGTTGGCGCCCGAGCTGTTCAAAGGCAGCCGGGTCAATGTCGCGATCGAGTGTGAGAGCCCGTTGACCTTAGGAATGACGGTCGTCGATTGGCGCGGGGTCAGCGGCCGCCCAGCCAACGCCACCGTGCTGCATACTGTTGATGCTGATGGGGTCTATGCCCTGCTGACCGAGCGGATCACGCGGTTCTCCTGATCAGGGCTTGTGCCGGGCGCCGGTTCTCTCCTTAGATACCCGGCATCAATTCTCGGGAGGGATGGCAATGATCATCGAAATGCGCACCTATCGTCTAAAGCCCGGCTCGGTCCCCGAAGCGGTGAAGCGGTTTGGCGAGGCGGTTCATAATTCCGGCCGCAATAAGGTCTCGCCGCTCGGCGCGTTCTTCCACACTGAGGTCGGCCCCTTGAACCGCATCATCCATTGCTGGCCCTATGCGAGCCTTGATGATCGCGCCAAGAAGCGCGCCGAGGCGTCGAAGCTGCAGGGCTGGCCGCCTAACACCCAGGAATTCATCGAGGAGATGGAATCGAAGATCATCAATCTGGCGCCGTTCTCGCCGGCGCTCGGCGACCGCCGCCTGGGCGATCTCTACGAAATCCGCACCTACACGATGCTGCCGGGGGCGCTGCCGACGGTGACCGAGAAGTGGGCGGAGCGGATCGAGGGCCGCACCAAGCTGTCGCCGCTGGCCTTCGCCGGCTCGACCGAGATCGGCGGGCTCAACCAGTGGATCCATGTGTGGGCCTACAAGGACGCGGCCGAGCGGTTCTCGATCCGCGATAAGGCCCGTGCTACCGGTGCCTGGCCGCCGGCGACGCGCGGCCAGTTCACCCGTCAGGAAAACATGTTCGTGATCCCGGCTTCCTTCTCGCCGCTGCACTAGCTCGGGGTTTGGAGCGCCGCTCTCGCGTCTAATTCCGCGGGGGCGGCGGCACGACGGTGCCCGGCGCCAGCGGGATCGTTGTGGTGGTCGCCGCGGCCGTGGTTGGTGGCGACAGAAGCCCGAAGAAATTGCCCGCCGTTGGCGCTGTCGCGGCCGGCGGCGCCGCAGTTTGCGGGCCGCCACCCGGCAGTGGCCGCACCGGCATGCCTTGCGTGGCGGTCAGCATGAATGCCTTCCACACCGGCGCCGGTAGCGACCCGCCGGTCACCTTCTCCATCGCGGTGTTGTCGTCATTGCCGAGCCAGACGCCGGCGACGAGATCGGCGGTGTAGCCGATAAACCAGGCGTCGCGATATTCCTGGGTGGTGCCGGTCTTGCCGGCGGCCGGACGCGGCAATGCCGCCGCCTTGCCGGTGCCATGGCTAATGACCCCGGCCAGCATCTCATTCATCAGCCCGACCTCGTCGGGTGGCACCACCTGCCCGGGCCCGTTGCCGGTGCGGCGATAGATGATCTTGCCTGAGCTGTCGCTGATCTCGGTGATGCCGTAGGCAAGCACGCCGTTACCGCCATTGGCGAACGGCGCATAGGCCGACACCAGCTCCAAGAGATTCACTTCGTTGGTGCCGAGCGCGATGCTGGCGTCACGGGCGAGGTCGGAGGCGATGCCGAGCCGGTTGGCGACGGCGATCACATTGGGGATGCCGGCGCGCTGCGCGACTTGCACCGCGATTGTGTTGATCGACTGCGCCAGGCCCTCGGCGACACTCATCTCGCCGAGGTATTTGTTGGTGTAGTTGCGCGGGCGCCAGCTGCCGATCTGGATCGGCCCATCGACAAAGCGGTCCTCGGGCCGGAGCCCGGCCTCGAGCCCGGCGAGATAGACAAACGGCTTGAACGCCGAGCCCGGCTGGCGCTGCGCCTGGGTGGCGCGGTTGAACTGGCTCTCGTTGTAGTCGCGCCCGCCGACCATCGCCTTGACCGCGCCGTCGGTTGCCATCGCGACCAGCGCGCCCTGGCTGACGACATCCTTGGTCCCGTGATGCGCTAGCACATCGGCGATCACCGCCTCGGCGGCGGTCTGCATCCGCGGGTCGAGCGTGGTGCGAACGGTGAGGTCGCGGTCAGCGGTGCCGGCAAAGTCGCGGATCTGGTCGGCGACCCAGTCGGCGAAATAGCGCTCGCCCGGCCGGGCGACCTGCACCGCGCTCAGGGCCGCGCCGGCTTTCTCGGCGGCCAGCGCTTGTTGCTGGTCGATCGCGCCGGTCTCGACCATCCGATCGAGCACCTGGGCGGCGCGCGTCGCGGCCGCTTGCTTGTCGCGGGTCGGGTTGAACCGGGTCGGCGCCTTCAACAGGCCGGCGATCACCGCGCTCTCATAGAGGTTCAGCTTCGCCGCCGACTTGGCGAAATAGCGGTGTGCCGCCGCGTCCACCCCATAGGTGCCGGCACCGAGATAGACCCGGTTCAAATAGATTTCGAGGATCTGGTCCTTGGTGAAATGGCGTTCGAGCCACAAGGCTAGCAGGGCTTCGCGAACTTTCCGCGAGAGCGAGCGCTCGGGGGTGAGGAAGACCGTCTTGGCGAGCTGCTGGGTGATCGTGCTGCCGCCTTGAACGAGATGCCCGCTCCGCAGATCGGCGAAGAGGGCGCGCGCGAGTCCAATCGGGTCGATGCCGAAATGGCTGTAGAAGCGGCGATCCTCGGTGGCGATCACCGCTTTCGGCAGCCACGGCGACACCTCCTTCAACGTCAGTGGCTGGCCGAATAGATCGCCGAAGGTGGCGATGGTGCTGCCGTCATCGGCGAGGATGGTGACGCTCGGCCGCCGCTCGGCGATTGTGAGCTGCTTGGTGTCGGGGAGGGTGAGGGCGAAATAGGCGACCGCCGCGCCGCCAACGATCAGCCCCCACAGGAATACGAGAAGCCCCAGCTTGAAAATACTGCCGAGAAACCGGCGGCCGCGGCGGTGCTTTGCCGGTCGGCGCGCCGGTGGGGAATTGGGGCGCTTGCGGCGCCGCGAACCGGGGCTCGAGCCTCGTTCGGTCGGATCGACGCGCAGCTTCGGGTCAGCCATCGCCGACCGCCGGCCAACTGGCCGCAGCGCCTAACCCGCCCATTGCCCGAACCCCACCACGCGCAGACCGCACTTCACCCCACCGCATTATGCCCTAAACTGTGGCGGAGATTGGACAAATTCAATCGGAGCGGCAGCGGAACCCGGGGCTTGTCATTGAGGGGATTCCGAAATCCTGCTTATCTGCAGGCCTTCCATAGGGGAGGTCGAATGACCCGCGCCGCCGCGATTGCCGCTTCGGAAGCCTATTTTGACGAGGGCGGGTTCGCCGCCGATCTCGCCCGCCGCGTCGCGATCCCGACCGAAAGCCAGGTCGAGGGCAACTTGCCGGTGTTGCAAGCCTATCTCGGCGATGAGATCGCCCCGACCTTGCAGCGACTCGGCTTCGAGAGCCGCATCTTCGACAACCCGGTGCGCGGTGGGCCGATCCTGATCGCCGAGCGGCGCGAGGACGGCGCGGCGACGACGGTGCTTGGCTATGGCCATGGCGATGTCATTCGCGGTTTGGAGCCGCAATGGCGCGACGGGTTATCGCCCTGGACGCTGACCCGCCAGGGCGACCGGCTCTATGGCCGCGGTACCGCCGACAACAAGGGCCAGCACTCCATCAACCTGGCGGCGATGGAATGCGTGCTGAAGACGCGCGGGAGGCTCGGCTTCAACTCGATCCTGCTCATCGAGACCGGCGAGGAGATCGGCTCGCCCGGGTTGCGTGAAATCTGCCGCGACGAGAAGGCGCGGCTCGCCGCTGACGTGCTGATCGCCTCGGACGGGCCACGCCTCGCGCCGGAGCGGCCGACGATCTTTCTCGGCGCCCGCGGCGCGATGAATTTCGACCTGGCCTGCGACCTGCGCGAAGGCGGGCATCATTCGGGGAATTGGGCTGGGCTCCTCGCCAATCCCGGGGTGATCATGGCGCATGCGCTGGCCTCGATCACCAGCGACAAGGGCGCGATCAAGATCAAGGAATGGAAGCCGAGCCACATGCCCAATTCGGTGCGCATGGCCTTGGCCGATTGTACCGTGGAGGGCGGCGAGGACGCGCCCGAGATCGACCCCGATTGGGGCGAGCCGGGCCTGACGCCGAGCGAGAAGGTGTTCGGCTGGTGCAGCTTCGAGGTGCTGGCCTTCACCACCGGCAATCCGGAGAACCCGGTCAACGCGATCCCACCCAAGGCCACCGCGACCTGTCAGATCAGATTCGTCGTCGGGGTCGATCCCGAGGAATTCATGCCGGCGCTGCGTCGCCACCTCGACGCGCACGGCTTCCCGATGGTGCGGATCGAGCAGTGGAAGAAGGCCTATTTCCCGGCGACAAGGCTCGACCCCGACCATGATTGGGTGCGCTGGGCCGCGGCCTCGATCGCCGCGACCACCGGTAAGCGCCCGGCGATCCTGCCCAATCTCGGCGGCTCGCTGCCCAACGACATCTTTGCCAGCGATCTCGGCCTGCCGACGATCTGGGTCCCGCATTCCTACGCCTCATGCTCGCAGCACGCGCCCAACGAGCACATGCTCGCCCCGGTCGCCCGCGAGGCGCTGGCGGTGATGACCGGAATTTATTGGGACCTCGGCGAAAAAGGCGTACCTGCGCGCAACTGATCAGGCTAGACTGGACGCTCGTCTTTGAGGAGGCGGGCAATGCGCCTGGAGAGATTGCCGGCGGCGATGGCGAAGCGCCTCGCTGAATTGGAGTGTCCCGATTTCAAGACGACACCCTGGGTCGAGGGGCCGTCGTTGGCCGAGCGCCGGGTGGCGATCGTCTCGTCGGCGGGGCTGACGGTGCGTGGCGACCGGGTGTTTCGCGGGCGCGACGCCGATTACCGGGCGATCCCGAGCACGACCGGGCCGAACGATCTGTTGTGCAGCCACATCTCGATCAATTTCGACCGCACCGGGTTTCAGGAGGACTGGAACGTCGTCTTCCCGCTCGACCGGCTCAACGAGCTGGCGGCGGAAGGGGCGATCGGCTCGGTCGCGGCGACGCACTACTCGTTCATGGGCGCGACCGACCCGGTGCAGATGGCCGACGGCGCCAAGGAAGTCGCCGGCAAGCTCAAGGCCGATAACGTCGACGCGGTTCTGCTGACCTCGGTTTGACCGCTCTGTACGCGCGCCGTGAGCGCGCTGGGGCATTATCTCGAGGAAGAGGGGATCGCCAGCGTCGCGATCGCGCTGATCCGGGCGCAGGCCGAGAATACGCGGCCGCCGCGGGCGTTGTGCGTGCCGTTCGAATTGGGCCGGCCGATCGGCCCGCCGAGCGACGCGGCGTTCCAGAAACGGGTGATTTTGGCGGCGCTCGGCCTAGTCGAAGCCGTGAAGCAAGCGAGCCTGATCGTCGATTTCCCTGATGACGATCCGCGCGAAGCGCTTGATCTCGCCTGGAGTCCACCATCGGGCCCTGCACCGGCCGAGGCATTCGAAGCCGAAATGCGAATGCTGGCGCCGCTCTACGCGCAATCCTGCACCGAGCGTGCCCGCAGCACAGTGGGGTTGAGCGGCCTGCCGCCGGCGGAGTTCGGCGCCTATATCGCCGCCTGGCTGCGCGGCGAGAACCCGGCGAGCCCCATTGATGGCATGTCGCCGCTGCTCGCCCTGCGCTTCGCGATCGACGACCTCAAGGCCTATGCGCTCGAGGCGGCGATCGCTGGGGGCGCCCGCCCGTCGAGCAAACAGCTCGGCGACTGGCTGTGGAACCAGTCCGCCTGTGGCGCGGCGATCCGCGCCCTGCGCGAGCGCCTGATGGCGGGCGACGAGCGCCAGCAGGCGGTCGCGGCTTTCTTCGTCCCGGCGGTGCGGCTTCCCGGCTGAGCTTGGCACATATCCTGCGCTTCTCGCCGGTGAGGGCAGGGCGTATCTTCCCTCGCGTTGTGGTTGGGGAGATGGCGATGCGCTTCGGTCGGTTCGGGGTGGCGTTGGCGGCTTTGGTGCTGGCTGCGACCGCGGCGCAGGCGGCGGATTTCAAATGGGCCAATGACGGCGATGCGCGGGCGCTCGACCCGTACACCTTCAACGAGACCGTACAGAACTCGCTGCTCTCCAATATCTACGAACGCCTCGTCCAGCATAACCGCAAGCTGGAGCTCGAACCCGGCCTGGCTTTGAGCTGGGAGAATACCGAGCCGAACATCTGGCGCTTCCATCTGCGCCCCAATGTCAAATTTTCGGATGGAACGCCGTTCACCGCCGACGACGTGATCTTTTCGTTTAACCGCATCCGCGGCAAGAACTCGGCGAAGCGCAGCCAACTCGCGACCGTCAAGGATGCGCGCAAAATCGACGATCTGACCGTCGATTTCGAGACCAACGGCGCCGACCCGATCCTCCCCTCCGAGCTCACCGAGATGGACGTCATGTCCAAGAAATGGTGCGAGGATCATGACGCGGTCGAGAATGTCGTGCTCGGCAAGGGCGAGAACTACGCGGTCTACCACGCGATGGGCACCGGTCCCTACGTGCTGACCTCGCGTGAGCCCGACCGCAAGACCGTGCTCGACCGCAACCCCAATTGGTGGGGCAAGCCCGAGGGCAATGTCGATCACGCCGAATTCAACATCATCGCCAACGCCTCGACCCGGGTCGCGGCGCTGCTCTCGGGCGAGATGGACATGATCTATTCGGTGCCGCCGCAGGATCTCGACCGCATCGCCGCCAGCCAGGGGGTGAAAATCATCGAGGGGCCGGAGCTGCGCACGATCTACCTGGCGATGGACCAGAACCGCGACGAGCTTCTGTTCTCCAATATCAAGGGCAAGAACCCCCTGAAGGATGTGCGGGTGCGCCGCGCCTTCGCGCTGGCAATCGACGAGGACACGATCGCCAAGAAGGTGATGCGCGGCCAGGCGCATCCGACCTGGCTGATGTACGGCCCGGGGGTCAACGGCTACGACCCGGCGCTCGATAAGCGTCCGGCGGTCGATCTCGACAAGGCCAAAGCGCTACTCGCGGAGGCCGGTTATCCCGACGGCTTCCAAATTCAGATGGATTGCCCGAACGACCGCTATGTCCAGGACGAGCAGATCTGCACGGCGATCGCCTCGATGCTGGCCAAGATCGCCATCAAGGTAGACGTCTTCGCCCGCACCAAGGTCAAGTTCTTCGCCGATGTCGGCTATCCCAATTACAAGCTCAGCTTCTCGCTGCAGGGCTGGACGCCGGCGACCTACGACGCGCACAACGTCTATTACACGCTGTTGTCGACGCGCGACCCGAGCGGGCGCGGCCAAGGCAATAACGGCGGCTATTCGAACCCCAAGGTCGACGATCTCACCGAACAGATGGCGCATGAGCTCAACCGCGACAAACGCCAGGCGCTGATCGACGATGCCGCCAAGATCGTTCAGAACGATGTCGCGACGATCCCCTTACACCAGCAGGTCGTCGTCTGGGCAGCGCGCAACAACATCGACCTGACCCAGCCGGCCGACAACGCCTTCTATCTCCGCTGGGTGACGGTGAAATAGCAGTCAGCGCTTTGCTGGCGCTGGCGTTCCGTTTTATCGGGCTTTCGCGCAATGGGCGTGGGGATGGCCCGAGCCGTCTCCGCCATATCTTCAATATGGCAGTCCGGCCAGGCCGGCCCAGCCGCTGCGTTCCCTCTGGGAAGCGGCGGGGGCGCGACGTCGGGCGTCATCCGCGTTTCGACTCGATCTGGGCGGAAGAAGAACCTTCGTGTCGCCAGCATCGACCGCTCGCCATGTTGCGCTCGATCTGATCGGGGCGGTGCTGGGGCGTGAGCGGCCGCTGGATGAGTCGATCGACGACAACTCGGCGATGGGCCAACTCTCGCTGCGCGACCGGGCCTTCGCCCGTCTGCTCGTCGCGACGGTGTTGCGGCGCTTGGGCCAAATCGATTCGTTGGTCGGAGCTTGCCTCGCCACCCCGCTGCCGCCGCGCGCGGCCGGGGTGCACGATATATTGCGGCTGGGGATCGCCCAGCTCCTCTTCCTGCACACGCCGCCGCATGCCGCGGTCGCGACCAGCGTCGATCTCGCGCAAAGCCGGGGCTTCTCGTCGCATAAAGGCCTTGTCAATGCGGTATTGCGGCGCCTCAGTGTCGAGGGGCCGGACCGCGTCGCGGCGCAGGATGCGGCGGCACTCAATACGCCGCGGTGGCTGTGGCAGTCGTGGACAGAGCATTACGGTGAGGCGGCGGCCCGGTCGATCGCCACCGCGCATTTGCGCGAGGCGCCGCTTGACCTCACCTTGCGCTCCAACGCATCCGACTGGTGCGAGAAGCTCGCCGCGACGCAACTTCCGACCGGGACGGTGCGGCGCGCTGGCGGCGGTGCGGTCGCGACCTTGCCGGGCTACGCCGAGGGTGCCTGGTGGGTGCAGGACGCCGCGGCTGCGCTGCCGGTGCGGTTGTTCGGCGACGTCGCTGGGCTCTCGGTCGTCGATCTCTGCGCCGCGCCGGGCGGCAAGACAGCGCAACTCGCCGATGCTGGCGCTTTCGTCACTGCGGTCGATCGGTCCGGCCGGCGGCTCGAGCGACTGGTCGCGAATTTAAAGCGATTGTCGTTGCCGGCGGCCACGGTGGCGGCGGATGCGGTTACCTGGCGGCCCGAGCGCCTGGCGGACGCGGTGCTGCTCGATGCGCCATGCACCGCGACCGGCGCGATCCGCCGGCATCCCGACGTTCCACATCTGAAGCGCCCGGCCGATGTCTCCCGGCTCGCGGTGATCCAGGAGCGCCTGTTGCGCGCTGCGATCGACATGCTGCGACCGGGCGGCACACTGGTCTATTGTACTTGCTCGCTCGAGCCCGAGGAGGGACCCTGCCAGATCGAAAATCTCCTGCGCTCGGGTGCGCCGGTGGAGCGGCAGCCCCTATCGGCCGCGGAGATGGATATACCGGAAGAGTGGCTGACCGCGGACGGCGACCTGCGCACGCTGCCATTTCACCTCGCCGAACATGACGGGCTCGACGGGTTTTACGGAGCCCGGTTGGTCAAGTGCGGTTCGGCCTAGCGACGGCACGCCGCGATCGTTTCTAAAGTATTGCCGGGCCGCTGCTTGCGGCTTCACCTTTTCCTTGTTACGAAGCGACATGCGGTTTTCCGGGGGGCAAGCCGAAGGCGCCCGTTTCACCAAGGTCGGGCTGCTAGACGGCCCGGCGCCGGTGCGCGCGTGAAGACGCCGCAGCGCGGCGACACACAGGCTCTGACGCCGTCGGCGGCTCCGGGGGCCGCTGAGGCGCCCGGCCTCCTGACGCGGCTTCGGCGCGATACGCTGCGCGCCCTGGCCGCCGGCCCGCTCTATCGTCACACGCTGATCGGCCGGGTGCCCGCGGATTTGCGGTTGCGCATCGCCGAACGCTGGCCCGGCGACGCCAAGCGAGGCACCGCGATCCTGTCAGGCGAAATCCTGCTGGCGGGGCAGGTCGTGCATAACCCGATGCCGGTATGGTTCCCGCCCGAGGCCGGGCAGAATTGGCTAGCGGCCTGGCACGGCTTTGCCTGGGTTCCCGATCTGCTGAGCGTTGGCGGCGGCGCCAGGGATGCGGCGCGGGCGCTCGTGCAAAGCTGGCTGACCGACAACACCGGATGGCATCCGATCGCCTGGCGCACCGACGTGCTGGCGACGCGCATCTTCACCTGGATCGTGCATTTCGACGAAATCGCCAGCCGCGAGGCGGATCGGCTGCTGCGCCGGGCGATGCTGGTGAGCCTCGCTGCGCAGCTGCGCCATCTCGGCCGCACCGCCGCCTGGGAGCTGACTGGCCCAGCCCGGTTGCGCGCCTTGAAAGGCCTGGTGAGCGGGCTCGCCGCTTTTGGCTACGGCGAGAAACGGGTGCTCCGAGCGCTGCAAGCCGTCGAGCGCGAATTGCCGGTGCAGGTGCTGCCCGATGGCGGTCATCGCTCGCGTGACCCGTCGCTGCAGCTCGAGGTGCTGCGCGACATTATCGACATGCGCGTGGCGCTGCGCGCGGCCCGTATCGAGGCCACTGGCCCGCTCCAGGAAGCGATCGACCGCATGGCGCCGATGCTACGGTTCTTTCGCCATGGCGACCGCAAGCTGGCGCTATTCAACAACTCGGTCGAGGAGGACGGCATCCTCGTCGATCTCGTCCTCACCCGTTCGGAGACCAAGGGCCGCGCCCCGACCCACGCCCCGCATTTGGGCTTCGAGCGGATGCAGGCCGGGCACAGCCTGGTGCTGGTCGACGCCGGCAAACCGCCACCGCACGGGTTTGATGAGCACGCGCATGCCGGCCCGCTTGCGCTCGAAATGAGCCACGGGCGCGAGCGCATCATCGTTAACTGCGGCGGATACCGCGGGACGCAACGCGCGTGGCGGCAGGTGGCACGCTCGAGCGCGGCGCATTCGGTGCTGGTGGTCGGCGATACGAACGCGGTTGAGATCAATGAAGACGGCACGCTGGGTCGCGCACCGCCCAATGTGCGCTCCGAGCGCGCCGAGGCAGACGGCCACCAATGGATCGCGGTCAGCCATGACGGCTATCGCCAACGCTTCGGCGTCACTTATGCCCGCGAACTCTACCTTGCCGCCGAGGGGGACGATCTGCGCGGCGAGGACAAGTTGACCGGGCGTGCCGGGGTCAATTTCGATGTGCGCTTTCACCTACACCCGTCGGTGGTGGCGAACCTGGTCGGCGACGGAGGGGCGGCCTTGTTGCGACTGCCGAGCGGCATCACGTGGCGGCTGCGCGCGACCGGCGCCGAGATGACCCTCGCCGACAGCATCTATCTCGGCGCCGGCGAATTGCAAAAGACGCAGCAGGTGGTGCTAAGCGGCGTCACCGGGCCGAGCGGCGCGACGGTGCGCTGGGCGATCCGGCGCGAGGGTAGGGCGCCGAACAGCTCTTCCCTCGTTTAGTTGTAAGCGATGGCGCCGGCAGTTTTGCTGGCCCTGCTGGCCGGCGCGGCCTTCCTGGCCTCATGTCTCGGCACGCGCCTGCTGATCACCCTACTGCGCCGGCGCCAGATGCTCGATGTCCCGAACGAGCGCTCGTCGCATACCGTGCCGGTCCCGCGCGGCGGCGGCATAGCGGTCGTCGGGACGATCGTCGCGACGTGGGCTGGGCTGGGTGCGGCGGGTTTGCTGGCGCGAGCGGAGCTGCTGGTGCCTGCTGTCGCGATCGGGTTAGCGATTGTTTCTTGGGTTGACGATCGGCGAGGATTGTCGCCGGCGCCGCGTTTGTTGGCGCAATTCGCCGCAGTGATCGTGACGATGGTGGCGTTGCCTGGGGGGGCGTTGTTCCAGGGATGGTTGCCGTCGGGGCTCGACGCGATCGCGACGGCGCTCCTTTGGGTCTGGTTCATCAATCTGTTCAATTTCATGGATGGGATCGACGGCATCGCCGGCAGCGAGGCCGCGGCGATCGGGCTGGGATTGATGCTTGTCGCGAGCACTGGAGGCGCGTTCGATCTCGGCATCGCCCTTCCGGCCGCGGCGATCGTCTTGGCCGCGCTAGGCTTCCTCGTGTGGAACTGGGCGCCGGCACGCATCATCCTCGGCGATGTCGGCAGCGTGCCGCTCGGCTTTTTGCTCGGCTACCTGCTGCGCGAGCTGGCGCTCCGCGGGTTGTGGAAGGCAGCGTTGATCCTGCCGCTCTATTTCCTCGCCGACGCGACCGTGACGTTGCTGCGGCGGCTGGCGCGCGGCGAGCGCGTGTGGCGGCCGCATCGCCAGCATTTTTATCAGCGCGCGGTGCAGCGCGGCCTCGGCCACGATACGGTGGTGCTGCGGGTTATCGCCGCCGATGCGGTGCTGATCGCCTGCGCTTGGACGGCCGAGAATGTCTCGGGATTCGGCGGCCTTGCGGTCGCGGCACTGACCGTAGCGCTGCTGCTCGTTGCACTGGGCCGCGGGATGCGGAGCGCTTGAAGCGGCCACGGCGCGGCCCTATACCGGCTTTATGCCGTCCTCGCGCCAGCCGATCCGCCGCGCCTTGCTCTCGGTCAGTGATAAGACCGGCCTCCCGTTATTCGCAACGGCGCTGGCCACGCGCGCGGTCGCCCTGGTGTCGACCGGCGGAACCGCCAAGACGCTCGCCGACGCCGGGCTCGCGGTGACCGAGGTCGCGACCGCGACCGGCTTTCCGGAAATGCTCGACGGCAGGGTGAAAACCCTGCACCCGGCGATCCATGGCGGGCTATTGGCGCGGCGCGACCGGCCCGACCATCTCGCCGCGCTCGCCGCGCATGGTATTGGCGAAATCGACCTCCTGGTCTGCAACCTGTACCCGTTCGCCGCGACGGTCGCTTCGGGGGCAGGACGTGAGGACTGCGTCGAGAACATCGATATCGGCGGTGTCGCGTTGATCCGCGCCGCGGCGAAGAACCATGAGTTTGTCGCCGTCGTCACCGATCCGGACGATTACGGCGCACTGCTCGCCGAGCTGGCGCAGGGCGGCACCAGCCTCGAATTTCGCCGCAAGCTCGCGGCCAAGGCATTCGCGCTAACCGCTGCCTACGACGCGGCAATTTCAGGATGGATGGCGCGCGAGGAGGGGATCGATTTCCCCGGGACGCTGGGCCTCTCCGGGCGGTTGGTCGAGATCGCCCGCTACGGCGAAAACCCGCACCAGGCGGGGGCGGTCTACCGCACCGACGACAAGCGGCCCGGGGTGGCGAGCGCCAAATTGTTGCAGGGCAAGGAGATGTCCTACAACAACTACGCCGATACCGATGCCGCGTTCGAGCTCACCGCCGAGTTCCGCGAGCCCGCGGTAGTCATCGTCAAGCACGCCAATCCGTGCGGGGTCGCCAAGGGCAAGGATCTGCGCGCGGCGTGGGAGCGAGCGCTCGCCTGCGACCCGGTCAGCGCTTTTGGCGGCATCGTCGCGGTCAACCGCCCGCTCGATGCGGCCACGGCCGAAGAAATCGCCAAGATTTTCGTCGAGGTGATCATCGTGCCGGAAGTGGATGACGCGGCGGTTGCGCTGCTCGCGCGCAAGAGTGCGCTGCGGCTGCTGGTGACCGGCGGGATGCCTGACCCAGCGGCGAGGGGGATGATTTTCCGCTCCTTGGCCGGCGGGTTCCTGGTGCAGGGGCGCGACGCCGCGGTGGCGACGCCCAACGACCTCAAAACCGTCACCAAGCGGGCGCCGACAAAGGCCGAGGTCGCCGATCTGATCTTCGCCGATACGGTCGCGAAGCACGTGAAATCGAACGCGATCGTCTTCGCCAAGGATGGCGCGACGGTGGGGATCGGCGCCGGTCAGCCGAGCCGGGTCGACAGCGCCAAGATCGCGGTCGCCAAGGCCGCCGATATGCAGAAGGCGGCGGGTCTCGCGGAGTCGCCGGCGCGCGGCGCGGTGATGGCGTCGGATGCGTTCTTCCCGTTCGCCGACGGGCTCGAAGCCGGGATCGCCGCCGGCATCACCGCCGTCATTCAGCCCGGCGGCTCACGCCGCGACGACGAGGTGATCGCCGCCGCCGACAAGGCCGGGATCGCCATGGTGCTCACGGGTACGCGGCACTTCCGGCACTGAGCCAAATTGACATTGACTAGAGGACATTATGTCCGTATGATCTGTCCATTATGGAATGGAGGATCAAGTGACCCCTCACGAATTAGCCGAACGCTTGCATGCCCTTCGCCTCCCTTCCAGCGACGCCGCCCTCTTTCTCTCTGTCGATGTAAAGACCGTGAAGCGATGGCTTGACGGTGTCGTTGCCATACCCGGGCCCGCGGCGCAGGCGGTGCTCGCATGGAGCAAGCTTGAGCGGCTTGGTTTACCGTGGCGACCAGCGGAGGACCTGCTTGGGACTAACGAGGAGGAAGTCGCCAAGCAAATCAGACTGCTCCGAGAGCACAATCTCCAACTTAATGAGATATTACAGCGCGTCAGATCGCGTGGTGGGCCAGCCGCACCCTGGCGAGTTGATCTGGGGTCCTGCACGGCTGAACTCGATGGGATAATTGAGGTCGGATTTTATCCGCTGCCGAATGGCGGCTTTTCGCCGTCAAACTATCGACGGATGGATCGCGGTCCCGACAGCATTCGCGACCAGCCGCTAATCGAGGACGCAATTGCTGCAATCGCGGATGCGGTTTCCACTGCTGGCGAGACTTGGATCGATCGGTAGTTTCGGTCTACCGAGCGGCGCGAGCTACTGCTTGAACGAATTGATGTAGGCGGTCAGCTTGTCGAGCTGCTCCGGGGTCAACCTGATCGGCACCATGCCGGGGGTATGGCGCAGCGCGTGCTCGAGTTTGTGCGAGTCCCAGTCCTTTTCGCTGGCCATCGAGTGGTAGGAACGGCCGACGCCGCCGAACAGGTGACACGACGCGCAAATCCGGTCGCTGATCTCCTTGCCGGGCTCGATCGCCGGATCGGCGGCCGGCGAACAATTCTGTCCGGGATGCGCTTCAGCCCAACGCTTGCATTCACGCGGGTAGACCAGCGCCAGATAGCGTTGCACCTGCCGATCGCGGCTCTCGGGATAGCGTGTCAGATCGTCGATCGCGCTGTGCAGCGCCTGCTGTTCGTTCGTAGTGAGCTCAACAATGGCCGGGCTTTGCGCGGTAAGGCCGAGCGTCGACTCCAGATACTTGTAGTCGTCGTCGGTCAGGCCATCCGCGAGAGCGGCGGTCGAACCGGCCAGCAAAATCACGGCGGCGAAAATAAATTTCATCGGTATCTCACAGTGGGAGCGGGTCGAGCGGCCAGACCGGCCGGCGCACTTTGTCGAACAACTCCGGGGTATAGACCTCGGAGCACAAGGCGCCCGTATCGACCAGGATGACCTCGCGGGCGATCGGCTCAAACGCGGCGCGGAAATGCTGCATCGACTTGACCGCGACCGTCGTGTACCGGGTCGGGTCGATGCCGAGCGAGGTGAACTGCCCGAGGTCCACGGCCTGGCCGTTGTTGGTGATCGCGACAATGTCGATGCCGCCAACGCGAAACACCATCGACGGGCCGTAATCGCGCTCGACCCCGCCGCCCATCGGCCCATACGCGATGAATTTGCCGTTGGTTAGGCAGGTGATCTCGCCGGTCAGGGTCAGCGGCCCGCCACCCATGCGCGGATCGGTCTTGCCGCCGATGGTCAAGGTCGCCGGACCGATGCCGGCGCGCATGCCCTCGGCGACCGCCTGGGGGTCGCAGATCGCGTGAAACGCGACACGCTCGGCGCCGGCTTCGATAAGTCCCTTGAGGAAGGCAGTCGCGTCGCCATAGCCGCCGCCTCCGGGGTTGTCGGTGTAGTCCGCAACGACCAGCGGTCTATCGCCGGGCTTGCTTTCCTTGGTGCGCGCCACCGCGTCGGCGACCGACAGCAGCTTGAAACTTTCGTAATCGCGGGTCGCCCAGGCATGGTCGATGAACTCCTCGGCGATCGTTTGGCCCTGCGGCCGCGCATCGCCGCGCGACATGTCGACCGTCACGGTGATTGACGGACCGACGTCGCGGATATTGGCGCGGCTGAACCCGGCGCAGGCGCTGGCGACCAGGATGTCGCCGGACTGTTCCAGCGCCTCGCCACGCGCGATCAGTTCGGCCATTGGACCCTGCTGGTGCCGGCCGCGGTCGAGCCCATAGATCATCGGCCGCCGCGCGATGACCGTGCGCGGCCGGATGTCGCCGTGCATCGCGCGCTGAAGCAGCTCCGCGCCCTGCCAGGCGCGCTCGTACTGGTCGATGTGCGGATAGGTACGAAATGCGATCAAAGCGCTCGCGTGGTCGGCCATCTTCTGGGTGACGTTGGCGTGGAGGTCGAGCGTGACGACGATCGGCACGTCTGGTCCGAGCACCTGCCGCAGCCGTTCGAGCAGCTCGCCTTCGCCGTCTTCGTGGCTGTCGGTGACCATCGCGCCGTGCAGGTGCAGCAGCACACCGTCGAGCGACCCCTGCCGGGCGGTGTCGAGGATCATGCCGCCAATGGTCTCGAACGCGTCGTCGGTGACAATGCCCGACGGGTTGGCGTTGGCCGACACGGGATGGACCAGGGTCCAGCCGTATTTGTCCGCGGCCTCGAACGTCGCGCCGAGCGCCGAACGGGTGTTACGGAAGGCTGCCGGGATCTCGTTACCGAGATGGAAGTCGCGGCGGCGCCACAGTGCCATATCGGTCTGGACGATCGAGAAGGTGTTGGTCTCGTGCATGAACCTGCCGGTCAACACGCGCTTCATGCAAACGGCTCCTGCGCCCTCATCCGCCGCAACCTACGGTCAGTTCGCGCCGATGGCTAGTGAGTGCGAGGCGGTAAATATGTTCATGTTATGTTCTTTACGGGGTCGGAAATCGCACCATGTAATGTGAGTGAACCGGCCCATTTTCAGACGCGTTGATCCGACCGCTGTTTCCGCGCTGTTCGGGGCGCTGTTATCGCGCTGTTTTCTTCGCTGTTTCGTCGCTGTTTTTGGCACGAAAACGCGAGTCGAAGGCAATCAAATTCAATATGTTATCGACCCTTTTTCTTCAGCTCAAACACCTGGAACAGCGAACGGCCGCGTTTCACCACGCGAGCGCCCAGCCGTCGCGGCGCGGGTCGGAGCCGGCGAGCAGCATGTCGCCGTCACGGCGGATGATCTCGACGCTGCACGGACCATCGAGGTCGCCGACCGTATTGACCGGATGTCCCCGCTGGGCCAGCTCGCGCCGGGTCTCCTCCGCGAAGCGCCGCTCCATGGTCAGAACGTCGGGGCCGTCATGCGGGTAATTGGCGTATTGGCCTGGCACCATCGAGGTCCAGCGCGGCATCTCGGCCGCCTGCTGCGGGTTGAGGCCGAAATCGATCATCGCGGTGGCGATCTGGAAATTGATCTGCACCTGATTGTCGGCGCCCGGCGTGCCGAAAACACCCCAGAGTTCCCCGTCCTTCAGCACCAGCGGCGGGTTCATCGTGTGGCGCACGCGTCGGCCGGGACGCAGATGGTTCGGATGCCCCGGGTCGAGGTGCCAATAGGCCATGCGGTTGTTGAGGAGGATACCGGTGTCGCCAGCCATCACTCACCCCCGAACCAAAGCCGCTATTGATGCTCTGGATGCCGGAAACGGCGTTGCCCTCGCCGTCGGCGGTGCAGAAATAGGTGGTATCGCCAGCGGCGTCGGTCAGCGAGCGGGTCGGCGCAGCGTGGCGCATGTCGATGCGAGCGGCGAGGCGGGCGCAGTAGTCGGCCGACAGGATCTCGTCGAACGGCGGTTGCAGCGTTCGCGGGTCGCTGCCCCAGCGCTCGCGATCGGCGAAGGCGAGCTTTTTGGCCTCGACCATCACATGCACGAGGTCGGCCGAGCCGAGCGCCATGCGAGCGAGGTCGAAATTCTCGGCGATCTTCAGCTCTTGCAGGACGACGAACCCGGTCGAGTTCGGCGGCGCTTGCAGCACGCGGAAGCCTCGGTAATCGATGCCGATCGGCTGTTGCGTCTCGGCCTGGAATTCGGCGAGGTCGGCTTGCGTGACCAGCGTGCCGCATTCGGGCAGCGCCGTGGCGAGGCGGCGGGCGAGGGCGCCGCGATAGAAGGTCTCGGCGCCGTCGGCGGCGATTTCCTCGAGCGTGCGAGCAAGGTCGGGCTGGACGATCAAGGTCCCGACCGGTGGCGGCGCGCCGTCGCGCAGGAAGGTCGCGATGCTGCGACGGTCGACCTGGATCGTCGCGAGATATTCGCCAGCGAAATGCCGGTAGTTCGGCGTCGCACCGAAACCCTCACGCGCCAGCCGGATCGCCTCGGTGCAGAGCTCGGCCCAGGCGAGGGTGCCGTACTCGCGGTGCATCGCCTCGAGCCCGGCGAGCATTCCCGGTACCGACACCGACAGCGGCCCGGTGCGCGGGATGCCGCCGGCATAGCGCTCGGGTGTCGCCGCACGGGGCGCTGGGCCGGTGCCGTTGAACACCACCGATTTGCCGCTCTTGGCGTCGAACACGTGATAGAACGCGTCGCCGCCGAGACCCGACATCATCGGCTCGACCACCCCAAGCGTCAGCGCCGTCGCCACCGCCGCATCGGCCGCGTTGCCGCCGGCGCGCAACGCCATCAGCCCGGCTTGCGCGGCCAGCGGATGGTTCGCCGCGGTGGCGCCGCGTCGCCCGGCGATCAGCGGCCGGTAACAGCGGATCTGATCGGTCATGGGCATCGATTCCATTGCGAGGGTTGCGCTTCGTCCGTAGCTTCTACAAGCGGTCGGGTTATCGAGGCAAACCACATGGGCAAGCGGCTGTCTGACGCCGACATCGCGCGCTATCACCGCGATGGCTTTCTGTTTCCGGTCGATGCGTTCAGCCCGGAGGAGGCGCGCGGTTTTCGTGACCGACTCGAGGATTTCGAGCGACGCGATGGGCGGCGCTTCGGCAAGGGCCACAATTTCAAGCCGCATCTGCTGTTCCCCTGGGTCGACGCGCTGGTGCGCCATCCCGCGGTGCTCGACCCGGTCGAGGATTTGATCGGGCCCGACATTCGCCTCTTCCATTTCACGATCTGGCCGAAATCGCCGGGCGACCCGGCCTATGTCAGCTGGCATCAGGACGCGACTTATTTCGGCCTGGAGCCGGCGGTGCAGGTCACCGCTTGGGTCGCGCTGACCGATGTGCCGGTGGAATCGGGTGCGGTGGAGGTCGTGCCCGGCAGCCACAGGCTCGGGCAATTGCATCACGGCCAGTTTGCCGACGACAGTAACCTTCTGTCGCGCGGGCAGACCTTGACCGTCGATTTCGCCTGCGAGGGAAGCGTCTTCATGGAATTGAAGGCGGGGCGGATGTCGCTCCACCACACCCATCTGATCCACCGTTCCGGGCCGAACCTGTCGAACGACCGCCGCGTCGGGTTCGGCATCAGCTATATCCCGACCTCGGCGATTTGCCGGGCGAGCACAAGGCAATCGGCGATGCTGGTGCGCGGGGTCGACCATTACGGTCATTTCGATGATGAACCGCGGCCACTTGCCGATTACGGCCCGGCCGAGCAGGCCGCCCATGCCGAAGCGGTCGCCCGCTTCCGCGCGCAGAACGCCGAGGAGATCTCGCGCTACGAAGCGGCGAAATGAGGCGCCTCGTCGCCATGACGATGGTCTTAGCGCTCGCCTGTCTGATGCTCGCCGCCTGCGCCGATAGCGACAAGCGCTCCGACGACGGCCGGTATAACGGCTGGTATGGCGGGACTATCGGCGGCGCGAGCCCGTAACCGCGCGGTGGTGGCAAAAACCATCAGCAGCGGGGTCATCGTCACCGACGGCAAGCGCCTGGTGCTCGGCCACGCGACCCGCTCGCCGCGCTGGGACATCCCGAAAGGCGGTGTCGAGCCGGGCGAGAGCCTCGAAGATGCGGCGCGCCGCGAATTGCGCGAGGAAACCGGGCTCGAGGCGCCCGAGAGCGCGCTGACGCCCCTCGGCTCCTTCCCCTATCTGCGCAACAAGGATCTGGCGCTGTTTGCCTGGGCTTTGCCCGAGCTGCCGGACCCGGCCTCGCTCGTCTGCTCGGAATATTTCGTCTTGCCCGATGGCGCGCGGCTGCCCGAGTTCGATCGCTTCGGCCTGTTTACCCGCGACGAGGCGCTGGCTCGGGTCGGCAAGAATCTGGCGCGGCTCCTGGCCGAGATTTCGCTCTCCGCGCTAACATGCTAGATATGAAGCAGCATCGAATTCATGGAGGACGCCATGCCCAAGCTCCGTCACATCGCGATCGCCGCCGAAGACCCCGAGGCGATGGCCGAGTTCTACAAAAAGGCGTTCGACTTCAAGGAAGTCGGCCGGCCGAACGGCCACCTCGCCGACGGCGTATTCCTCTCCGATGGCACGCTCAACATGGCGATCCTCAAGTTCAAGACCGACCAGCTCGGCAAGGGCATGGACTATCGCGGGCTGCACCATTTCGGCGTGCTGGTCGAGGATGTCGAGGACTTCACCAAAAAGCTCGATAGCCTCGGTGCCAAGCACTACATCGACCAGGGCCACGACGGGCACCAGGCCGGCTATTTCGAGAAGAAATTCTTCGGTCCCGAGGGCGTGCTCTTCGACATTGCCGAGCATGGCTGGGCCGGCGCGGAGCCGCTGCCGGCGCCGCTCAAAGACGCCGCCGAGTAGGGGAGACACTGCCATGGCCAAGCTGCGCCACCTCGCCATCGCCTGCAAAGACCCGGACGCGATGGCCGATTTCTATTGCAAGGCGTTCGATTTCAAGCTCGTGAGCAGCAATGACGGGACGCTCGCTTACGGCCATCACATCAGCGACGGCACCATCGACCTCGCCATCCTGCGCTTCAAGAGCGACCAGATCGGTAAGGGGATGGATTACACCGGCCTCCATCATTTCGGCGTTCTCGTCGAGAATATCGACGAGGCGCAGAAAGCGGTCGAGGCGTTGGGCGGCACGCATTACATGGACCAGGAGAACCCCGACCGCACCGGCGGGTTCGAGGTCAAGCTCTACGGTCCGGAAGGCGTGCTGTTCGATGTCGCCGAGCACCCGTGGACCGGCAGCGAGGCGCTCCCCGGTGCCGAGATCAAGGAAGCTGCGGAGTAGGTCTTCTCTCGTATTGTCATCCCCGGGCTTGTTCCGGGGAGCCGCGTAAATGGCCGGGCTTGTCCCGGCCATGACGTTTTAGAAACAGACGCTCACACATCCAAATTGGCGACGCTCAGTGCGTTGGCCTGGATGAAGTCGCGGCGCGGCTCAACGACGTCGCCCATCAGGGTCGAGAAGGTTTCCTCGGCAAGGTCGGCGTGGCTGACCCGCACCTGTAGCAGCGAGCGGATTTCGGGGTCGAGCGTCGTCTCCCAGAGCTGCTCCGGGTTCATCTCGCCGAGTCCCTTGTAGCGGTTGACCTCGATGCCGCGGCGCCCCGCCTCCATGATCGCTTCGACCAGGCTCACCGGCCCCTTGATGTTGTATTCGCGGTCGCGGGCGGCGAGCTTGCCGGGAGCGCCATAAATCTCGCACAGCTCCGCCGCGTCGGCGGCGAGCCGGCGCCCTTCGCTGCTGTGCATCAGCGCCGCCTCGACCAGCCGGCGTTCGCCGACGCCTTGTTTGGTGCGGCTAAAGATCAGGTCCTCGGTGCGATTGGTCTCGCCCTGCCAAAGCCCGTCTTGAATATCGCCGATCAGGTTGAGGCGTTCGGCGGTGCGCCGCGCCGCTTCCGCCGGATCGCCGGAAAACGCACCAGCGATCGCCGCCTGCTCGATGACGGTGAGATTGCCTACCTTGGCGTTGAGCGCCATCAGCTGCCGGCGCTGGGCGCGGGCTTGTTCCAATAGTTCGCGCAGATCGTTGCCGCCGCGCTGCCCGCCATTGTGCTGGGTGAAGACCGCGTCGCGCAGCGCCGTCTCGGAGCAATAGGCTTCGAGCGCCGGGTCGTCCTTGAGGTAGACCGGCTTCGCATTGCCGCGCTGCAGCCGATAGAGCGGCGGCTGGGCGATATAGAGAAAACCCTTGTCGATCAGCTGCGGCATCTGGCGGTAGAAGAAGGTCAGCAGCAGGGTGCGGATATGGCTGCCGTCAACGTCCGCGTCGGTCATGATGATGATGCGGTGATAGCGCGCCTTCTCGGCATCGAAATCCTCGCTGCCGATGCCGGTGCCGAGCGCCTGGATCAGGGTGCCGATTTCGGCGGAGGCGAGCATCCGGTCGAAGCGGGCGCGCTCGACGTTGAGGATCTTGCCCTTCAGAGGCAGGATTGCCTGGAAGCGGCGGTCGCGGCCCTGCTTGGCCGAGCCGCCGGCGCTGTCGCCCTCGACGATGAAGATTTCGCTCTTCGCCGGGTCGCGCTCCTGGCAATCGGCGAGCTTGCCCGGCAAATTGGCGATGTCGAGCGCGCTTTTGCGCCGGGTGAGGTCGCGCGCCTTGCGCGCCGCCTCGCGCGCGGCCGCGGCCTCGACCACCTTGGCGACGATCTTGCGCGCGTCGGCGGGACGCTCCTCGAACCATTGATTGAGCCGGTCGGCGACGACGCCTTCGACCACCGGGCGCACCTCGGACGAGACCAGCTTGTCCTTGGTCTGCGATGAAAATTTGGGGTCGGGCAGCTTGACCGACAGGATGCAGGTCAGCCCCTCGCGCATGTCCTCGCCGGAGAGCGCCACCTTCTCCTTTTTGGCGATGCCGCTGTCGGTGGCGTAGGTGTTGACGGTGCGGGTCAGCGCCGCGCGGAAGCCGGCCAAGTGGCTTCCGCCGTCGCGCTGCGGGATGTTGTTCGTAAAGCACAGCATCGTCTCGTGATAGGAGTCGGTCCACTCCATCGCGATCTCGACGAACATGCCGTCTTTCTCGCCGCGGATCGCGATCGCCGGCGCATGCAGCGCCTGCTTCGAGCGGTCGAGGTATTCGACAAAGGCCTCGAGGCCGCCTTCGTAATGGAAGCTGACGGTCTTTGGTTCGACCCCGCGCAGATCGGTCAGCTCGAGCGTGACGCCGCCATTGAGGAAGGCAAGCTCGCGCAGCCGGTGTTCGAGGGTGGTGAAATCCCATCCGAGCGTGGTGAAAGTTTGCGGGCTCGGCGTGAAGGTGATCTCGGTCCCGGTCTTCTGACCTTCGCGCTTCGATCCTTCCGGCCACAGCGGGGCGGGGCCGACTTCCACGAGCGACGCCTCCGGCACGCCGTCATGGAAGCGCATGAACCATTCAGCACCGTTGGTGAAGATGCGCATCTCCAGGGTCGTCGAGAGCGCGTTGACCACCGAGACGCCGACCCCGTGCAGCCCGCCCGAGACCTTGTACGAGTTCTGGTCGAATTTACCGCCCGCATGCAGCTGGGTCATGATGACCTCAGCGGCCGAGACACCCTCTTCCTTCATGATGCCCACGGGAATGCCGCGGCCGTTATCGGTTACCGTGCACGAGCCGTCGGCGTTGAGCGTCACCGTAACCGTGTCGCAATAGCCTTCCAGCGCCTCGTCGATCGCGTTGTCGACGACCTCGTAGACCATGTGATGCAGGCCCGAGCCGTCATCGGTGTCGCCGATATACATGCCTGGCCGCTTGCGTACGGGGTCGAGCCCGTGCAGCACGGTGATCGAGGTCTCGTCATAGGCGTGCGGCTCATCGTGAGCGCCGTTGACGGCGCCAGCGTGGCCATTGGGCTTCGGTGCTTCTGTATCTGTCATCGCTTTCAGGGCGTGGTTTCGGACAGGGTGCCATCGCTGACCGCTAGAAACCGGGCGGCGGCGCGCAGCGGCGCAAAGAGGGCGATATCGGTGCCGGACAGCCAGACCTGGCTTTCGAGGCCAAGCAGCTCCTCGAACAGCGCCTCGCGGCGCGCGGCGTCGAGATGGGCGGCAACCTCGTCGAGCAGCAGGAGCGGCGGCTCGCCGCGGGTCTCGCGCTGTAGCCGGGCGTGGGCCAGCACAATCGAGATCAGCAGCGCTTTTTGCTCGCCGGTCGACATGCCTTCGGCCGGGATGCCGGTCTCGGCGTGAGTGACGGCGAGGTCGGAGCGGTGTGGTCCGACCGAAGCGCCGCCGGAGACCGCATCCGCGGCGCGGGTTTGTTTGAGCGCCATTTTGAAGCGTTCTTCGGCGGCAAGCGCCGGCAATTCGTCGAGCCAGGCTTCGACCGTGCCGGCGATAGCCAGGCGGGCGCGGGGAAATGGCCCCTCGGCCACGGCGCAGGCCTGGTCGAGCCGCTCGACCGCTTCGCGACGCGCGGCGGCGACCGCGACGCCCTGAGCCGCCAATGTCTCCTCGAGCGCATCGAGCCAGACCGGATCGACCGGCCCGTCTCGCAATAGGCGAGAGCGCTCGCGCATCGCGTGCTCGTAGGCGGCGACGCGGCCGGCATGCGCCGGGTCGAGGCCAAGCACCAGCCGGTCGAGTAGGCGCCGGCGCGCTGACGGGCCTTCGATGAACAACCGGTCCATTTGTGGGGTCAGCCAGGTGAGGCCGATCACCTCACCGAGCGCCGCCTGACCTCGCGCCGGCTCGCCGTCGATTTTGATGACGCGGCGCTCGCCGCCCGTCGGATCGCGTCCGGTGCCGATGCGAACCGCTCCGTGGCCGGCTTCGACCGTCGCCGCGATGGCCCATGCTGTCGTTGCTTCGGCATCGGCGACGCGTCGGTCGAAATCGCCCAGCCGGGCGTTGCGCAGCCCGCGCCCCGGCGAGAGCAACGACACCGCCTCCAGCAGATTGGTCTTACCGGCGCCGTTGGGGCCGATTAGCACCACCGGCCCAGCGCTGAGGTCGAGCCGGGCGGTGCGGTAGTTGCGGAAATCGGTCACGGCGACGCGGGTCACGCCGACAGGTTTTTTCGGGTGCGAAAGCACCCCGATTCCGGCCTGGTTACGCTCGTCATACGCCCCCATTCTCATACTCGTTCATATGGGGTGGGGGACCCCCAAAAACCAGCCTAGAAGCCTGAAAATTCGTGTGATTTTGGCGTTACACGCGCATCGGCATCAGCACGTAGAGAGCGCTCGTATCGGCACTGTCTCGGACCACCGTGGGGGAGGCTGCATCGGCCATCGCGAACAGCACCGCCTCACCCTCGATCTGCTCGGTGATGTCCAAGAGATAGCGCGAGTTGAAGCCGATCTCGATCGGGCTCGCCTGGTAGCGAACTTCCACTTCCTCAATCGCGGTGCCGTTCTCTGGACTGGTCGCCGACACAGTCAGAGTGCCCTTGTCGATTGCCAGCTTCACCGCGCGACTACGTTCGGTCGAGATCGTCGAGACGCGATCCACCGCCTCGGCGAATTCCTTGCACGGGACTTCGAGCATCTTGTCGTTGCCAGTGGGAATCACCCGGTCGTAGTCGGGGAAGGTGCCGTCGATCAGCTTCGAGGTCAGTGCGGCTTCGCCAATCGCACAGCGGATCTTGGCGTCGCTCAATGCGATCTGCACCTCGTCCTCGCCTTCGTCGACCAGCTTACGCAGCTCCAGGACCGTCTTGCGCGGCACGATGACCCCGGGAAGGCTCGCCGCGCCTTCGGGCGCGGTCATCTCGTAGCGCGCCAGGCGGTGCCCGTCAGTCGCCACCGACCGCAGCATCGGCACATTGTTCGACGTCGTCGCGTGCAGGTAGATGCCGTTGAGGTAGTAGCGTGTCTCCTCGGTCGAGATCGCGAAACGGGTGCGGTCGATGAGAGTGCGCAGCTCCTTCGCCGTCAGTGTGAACCGATGGGGCAGATCGCTGCCGGTCATCACCGGGTAGTCCTCGGGTGGCAGGCAGGCGAGGGTGAAGGTCGAGCGGCCAGAACGCAACACCATCTCGTTGCGGTCGCCGATGGTCTCGAGCTCGACCTGGGCGCCCTCGCGGAGCTTGCGGACGATGTCGTAAAGCGTGTGTGCCGGTGCTGTGGTGCGTCCGTCGCCATCGATTCGTGCGGGCACCGCCTCGACAATCTCAAGATCCATGTCGGTGGCGCTCAGGGCCAGCTTTCCCGACTTAGCCTGGAGCAGCACATTTGACAGGATGGGGATGGTCGTCCGTCGTTCGACAACGCTCTGCACGTGGCTTAGCGCCTTGAGAAGTGCGGCTCTTTCGATCGTGAGCTTCATGGTCGTCGCGGTGACTGTTAAAGGGCGGGAGGCAGAACCCGCCTGCCGTCCCGAGCGGATCGCGTCGGGGCGACAGACGGTTGAGCATCATAACACGGAAGCCCCGTCCCCCCAGCTTCATTCGCGGGGCCCGGGGCCTGCTCTACGGCGAAGCCGCGCTAGCTTCCGAGCATGCGCTGCAGCACGTCGACATCCTCGGCGAGGGCGCGGTCACTGCGCGTCAATTCCTCGATCTTGCGCACCGCATGCATGACGGTGGTGTGGTCGCGCCCGCCGAATTTGCGGCCGATCTCGGGCAGCGAGCGCTGGGTCAGCTGCTTCGCCAGATACATCGCTACCTGGCGCGGGCGGGCGACCACCCGGGCGCGCCGGCTCGATGTCATCTCGACCAACTTGATGTTGAAATGCTCGGCCACGCGGCGCTGGATCTCGTCGATCGTCACCCGCCGTTCGCTGGCGCGCAGTAGGTCCCGCAGCAGCTCCTGCGCATTTTCCAGAGTGAGGTCGCGCCGCACCAGTTGCGCGTGGGCGCCGAGCCGGTTCAGCGCACCCTCCAACTCGCGCACGTTGGAGGTGATCTTGTGCGCGAGGAACTCCATGACCTTCTGCGGCAGCCGGAGGCCCATCTGCTCAGCCTTCGACTCGAGAATACCGAGACGCAACTCGTACGTCGTCGGATGGATGTCGGCGACGAGGCCCCAACCGAGCCGCGAGCGCATCCGCTCTTCGAGCCCTTCGAGGTCGGAGGGCGATTTGTCGGCGGAGATCACGATCTGCCGGTTTTGATCAACCAGCGCATTGAAGGTGTGGAAAAACTCCTCCTGGGTCGAGTCCTTGCCGCCGATGAATTGCACGTCGTCAATCATCAACAGGTCGACCGAACGGAACTGCTCCTTGAAATCGATCTGTGATTTGAAGCGGATCGCCCGGACGAACTGGTACATGAACTTTTCTGCCGACAGGTAGATGACCTTGCGGCCGGGCGCGGTCTTACGGACATGCCAGGCGATGGCGTGCATCAAATGCGTTTTGCCGAGGCCGACGCCGCCATAAAGGAAGAGCGGGTTGAACGGCACCGAATGCACCGATGCGGCACAGGCCTCGGCCACCCGGCGCGCCGCCGCGTGGGCGAGCTCGTTAGGCTTGCCGACGACGAAATTCTCGAACGTCAGGCGCGGATCGAGCGGTCCCGAAAGCTGCCCCTTATCGTCAATAACCTCGGAAGCAACCCCGAGAGCACTCTCGGGAACGGCGCGCGGCGTGATGCTCATCGCAGCAGGCGCCGGAGCGGCGCCGTCCTTGCCATCCTGTCGTGCCGGCTCGTACCGCGTGCCGTGCGCCGAGACAACAAATGAGATGCGCTGCACTGCATCGTTTTCCGACCGCCACAGTGCCAGCAGGCGGTCGGAATAATGGGTCGCGACCCAGTCGCGCAAAAACCGTGTCGGCACGACGATAACCCCCTCGCCGGCGGCGACCCGCTCCACCGTCATCGACCGGAACCAGGAGCGATAGGCGGTTTCGCCAACCTCGCGTCTTAACCGCCCCAACACCCGGGTCCAGCAAGCCGGAGAATCCTGCGGCACCGCACCGTTCCCGTCGGACTGCGTCACTTGCCCCACCAAGATTGCCCCCCAGTTTTGTGCAGACTTGTTTCTGAGATGCCGCGAGGTTTACCAGAGACGGTTTGTTGAATTATAATATTACATCGATATACTTCCCTTTTTTCTCTGGTAAATCTTAGGCTTCGCGCGCGCACTTCTCGCATGCGAGTTTTACACTTTCTAAATTTCAGCTAGTAACCGATTTTTACACGGAGCCGGCGTGTCTCTGCTCCGTCGATAGAGACTGTAGCTTAGATGACGGATCGATGGCAACAGGATCGAAATGCGATTCGTGCGATTTTTTTATCGCGTGATACGTTTGCCAAAGACGAAGCAATCGCCAGCTGCGGCGACCGCATCGCGACACCGTAAAGCAAACTTAGAGAGCGTTGATTCGGGCCGCCAATCGCGACAGTTTGCGGGCGACCGTGTTGCGATGCATCACGCCCTTATTGATGGCGCGGTGCAATTCCGGCTGAGCCTCCTGGAAGGCCGATTGGGCGGCCGCCTTATCCCCGGTCTCGATCGCGGTCTCGACCTTCTTGACGTAAGTGCCGACACGGCTCTTCCGGGCGCCGTTGACCGCAGTGCGCTTTTCGGTTTGACGAACGCGTTTTTCCGCCGATTTATGATAAGGCATCGCTACCCGCGTAGGCGTGAGAGAGCGCGCTTATATCGGCGCCTGCTGCGGGCGTCAACCTGAGGCCGCCGCATAGCCGATTAACGGTTCTTGAAAGCGGGTTTTCGCTTCTCCACAAAAGCAGCCATGCCTTCCTTCTGATCTTCGGTGGCGAAGGTTGAGTGAAACAGGCGGCGCTCGAAGCGCACACCCTCGGCCAAGGTCGTCTCAAAAGCGCGGTTCACCGACTCTTTGACCATCATCACTGCCGGCTGCGATAGGCCGGCGATGCGCGTCGCCACCGCCAGCGCCTCTTCCATCAGCTTGTCGGCCGGGACGACGCGGCTGACGAGGCCGGCGCGCTCGGCCTCTTGCGCATCCATCATCCGGCCGGTCAGACACAAATCCATCGCCTTGGCCTTGCCAACAAAGCGCGGCAGGCGCTGCGTCCCCCCGGCGCCCGGCATGGTGCCGAGGTTGATTTCAGGTTGTCCGAACTTGGCGGTCTCGGCGGCGATGACGATGTCGCACATCATTGCCACCTCGCAGCCGCCGCCGAGCGCGAAACCGCCGACCGCGGCAATGACCGGCTTGCGGCACTGGCCGACCCGCTCCCAGCCGCGGGTGATGAAGTCCTCGGTGTAGGCTTCGACGTAAGTTTTTGCCTGCATCTCCTTGATGTCGGCGCCGGCGGCAAAAGCGCGCTCGCTGCCGGTAAGGACGATGGCGCCGATCGCCGGATCGAATTCGAGGTCATCGAGCGCAGCGCCAAGCTCCTCGATGAGCCTGGCATTGAGCGCGTTGAGCGCCGACGGGCGGTTGAGCCGGACGATGCCGACCGCACCCTGCCGCTCGACCAGAACGGTCTTCTCATGCTGTTCGCTCATCGGCACCTCCGTCAGCGCTGTTTTCTGGCGCAAAAGAATGTCGAGCGGCCGGACTGGACGATACGGCGGACCCCCTCGGCGCAGGTGCAGCCGGGGCAGGGCTCGCCCTCGCGACCGTAGACCGCCCAATGATGCTGGAAATAGCCGAGCTCGCCGTCGGTTTGGACATAATCGCGCAACGACGAGCCGCCCGCCTCGATCGCCTCGGTGAGCACGCTTTTGATTGCCGCGGCGAGCCTATCGGCCCGCACGCCGGCGATGGTGCCGGCAAGGCGCCGGGGTGAGATGCCGGCGCGGTAGAGCGCCTCGCAGACATAAATGTTGCCGAGCCCGGCGACGACGCGCTGATCAAGCAGCGCGGCCTTGATCGGCGTCATCTTGCCGGCGAGCGCCTTGGCCAAGAATTCGCCGTCGAAACCGGGTTCGAGCGGCTCCGGCCCCATCGCGGCGAGGAGCGGGTGCGCCCCCTCCTCGCCGCGCTTGATGTAATCGATCAGACCGAAGCGGCGCGCGTCGTTGAAGCGCACCACCGTGCCGTCGTCCAGGGTAAGGATCACATGGTCATGCCGCGCGTGCAGGGTTGTCGCATCGCCCGTCGTGATCCGTCCCGACATGCCGAGATGCAGGAGTAGCGTCCCGGTGTCGTCGAGCTCGATCAGGATGTACTTACCGCGCCGCTTGAGCTTGCCGACTGCCGCTCCGGTGAGGCGTTTCGCCAGCATCGGCGGAAACGGGCGGCGTAAATCCTGTCGGCGCAGCTCAGCGCGCGTGATGTGGTGGCCGGTCATCTTCAGTGCCAGGCCGCGGCGGACGGTTTCGACTTCGGGAAGTTCGGGCATGGGGCTATCTTCCTGCCCGATGCGTAGGCAAGAGACAAGGGAACAGCCTGAGGCTGAGGCGGATTTCGGCTTCAGCCGCGTACCTCTCGGAGCAAAGGCGCCCCTGGTACGGGCGGTGTTCGATAGCGTTGCCGGCCGCTACGATCTGATGAACGACCTGATGAGCGGCGGCATCCATCGCTGGTGGAAGGCTGAAATGATCGCCTGGCTCGCGCCGCGCGCAGGCCAGAAGTTGATCGATGTCGCTGGTGGAACCGGCGATATCGCCTGTCGGGCAATGAAGCGGCTCGATCCGGAGAAAGGCGGCGGGGTCGTTGTTTGCGACGTCAACGAGCAAATGCTCGAGATCGGCCGCGCCCGAGCGATCGACGATGGCATCCTTGCCGGCCTCGAATGGGTGTGCGGCGACGCCGAGGCGCTGCCGGTCGCCGATCGCAGCGCCGACCTCTACACGATTGCCTTCGGCCTGAGGAACGTTACCCACATCGAGCGCGCCCTCGCCGAGGCGCGCCGGGTGCTGAAACCGGGCGGGCGGTTCATCTGCCTCGAATTCGCGCCCATGGTCGTGCCGTGGCTTGCCGGCGCATACGATCTCTACAGCTTTCGCGTGCTGCCGCTGATCGGCCAGGCCGTTACCGGCGACCGCGACGCCTATACCTACCTCGCCGAGAGCATTCGGCGGTTTCCGCCGCAAGCAGAACTCTGCGAGCTGATTGAAGCGGCCGGTTTCGAACAGGTGCGGTTTCGCAATCTGACCGGCGGGATCGCCGCGTTGCATTCGGCCTGGCGGCTCTGAGCTGGCCCGTGCTGGGGCTATTGCGCAGCGTCCGCCACGTCGCGCGCCTCGTCGGCATTGGTCTGACCCTGGCGCGCTACGACGCGCTGTTCCTATTCGAGCCGATCGGGCTGCGTCCGGTGTTGCGGGCGGTGCGACTGTTGCGGCGGCGCGGCGGCAGCGATCGGCCGGGTCAGCGCCTTGCCGCCGCGTTTCAGGCGATCGGCCCGGCCTTCATCAAGCTGGGGCAAATGCTGGCGACGCGCGCGGACCTGCTCGGCGACGAGATCGCCGCCGACTTGGCGCTGTTGCAGGATAAGCTGCCGCCGTTCCCGGCGCGCGAGGCGCGAGCGCTGATTGAAGTCGAGTTCGGCTGCCCGATCGCCGCCTTGTTCCAGGCCTTCGACGATGTGCCCATCGCCGCCGCGTCGATCGCCCAGGTCCATTTCGCGACGACGAGCGAGGGTGCGGAGGTCGCGGTAAAGGTGCTGCGGCCCGGGATCGCCCGCGCATTCGACCGCGATTTGGATCTGTTGCGCTGGCTGGCGCACCTCATCGAACGGACCCGGCCCGCATTGCGCCGGCTGAGGCCGATCGAAATCGTGCGCACCCTCGAGCAATCGGTCGAGCTCGAGATGGATTTGCGTTTTGAGGCGGCGGCGGCCTCTGAGCTCGCCGAGAATTTTGCCGGCGACCCCGGATACCATGTGCCAAAAGTCGACTGGCGGCGCACCGGCCGCGGGGTCCTGACGACCGGCCGTGTCGCCGGCATCCGCTTCGACGACCGCGCGGCGCTGGTCGCCGCCGGGCACGATATCAGCGGGCTCCTGACCAAGGCTGCAGAGGCTTTTTTCAACCAGGTGTTTCGCGACGGGTTCTTTCACGCCGACCTGCATCCCGGAAACATGTTCGTCGAGCCCGGCGAGGCGATCGCCGTGGTCGATTTCGGCATCATGGGACGGCTCGACCGCAAGACGCGGTTCTTCCTGGCCGACATGCTCGTGGGGTTCCTGACCGGCGATTATCGCCGCGTCGCCGAGGTGCATTTCGCGGCCGGCTATGTCCCGCCGGATCGCTCGGTCGATGACTTCGCTCAGGCTGCCCGCTCGATCGGAGAGCCGATCCTCGGCAAGCCGCTCGCCGAAATCTCAATCGCCCGGCTTCTGGCGCAGCTCTTTCGCGTCACCGAGCAGTTCGAGATGGAGGCCCAGCCGCAGCTTCTGCTGCTGCAGAAGACGATGGTTCTGGTCGAAGGCGTCGGGCGACAGCTCGATCCCACGGTCAACGTCTGGGCGATGGCGCGGCCGCTAATCGAACAATGGATGCAGGACAATCGCGGGCCTGAAGCGTTGTTGCGCCAGCGGGTCGAGGATGCCGTAGCGGTGCTGGACGCCATCCCGCCGCTGGTAAAGGAGCTCGGCACGCTGGTAAGGACCTGGTCGGAAGAGGGTGTCGTGCTGCACGCGGAGACCCTTGCCGCGCATGCCGAGCGGCGCTGGTCGGAGGGGTTCTGGGTCATCGTCCCCCTTTGGCTGATGGGGCTAGGCCTTCTTGGAATCGCCGTCGCGCTTTTACTCGGCCGGTAGCATACTTAGATGATGTGGGATGGAGGCGGGTAGTGCTTGAAGGCCGGCGCATACTGCTGATCATTTCGGGCGGCATCGCGGCCTATAAGAGCCTCGAGCTGATCCGCCGACTGCGCGACCGCGGCGCGGCGGTGCGTTGTGTGATGACCAAGGCGGCCGAGCAATTCGTGACGCCGCTCGCGGTCGCCTCGCTCAGCGAGGACAAGGTCTACGGCGACCTGTTCTCGCTGACCGACGAAAGCGAGATGGGCCACATCCGACTGTCGCGCGAGGCCGATTTGCTGGTCGTGGCGCCGGCAACCGCCAACCTGATCGCACGGATGGCGGCGGGGATGGCCGACGATCTCGCCGCCACGACGTTGCTCGCCTCGGACAAGCCGATCCTCATCACGCCGGCAATGAACGCGCTGATGTGGGCGCACCCGGCGACTCAGGCGAACATGGCGACCTTGGCGGCGCGCGGCGTGCGCAGCGTCGGCCCAAATGCGGGCGATCTCGCCTGCGGCGAGGTTGGCTCGGGGCGGATGGCCGAGCCGATGGAGATCATCGCCGCGATCGAGCGGTGCCTGACCGCCGATCAGCGCCTCTCGGGCCGTCGCGCGCTGGTGACGAGCGGCCCGACGCGCGAGGCGATCGACCCGGTGCGCTATCTATCGAATCATTCCTCGGGCAAGCAGGGGCATGCCATCGCGGCGGCGCTGGCCGTGCTCGGCGCCGAGACGATCCTCGTCTCCGGGCCGACGCAGGAGCCAACTCCGCCCGGGGTCAGGCTGGTGCCGGTCGAGAGTGCGGCCGACATGCTGGCCGCGGCCGAAGCCAGCCTGCCGGTCGATGTCGCGGTGATGGCGGCGGCGGTGTCGGACTGGCGGGTCGAGACGGTGGCCGCGCAGAAGCTTAAGAAGAACGGCAAGGGCCCGCCATCGCTGCTGCTTGCCGAAAACCCGGACATCCTGGCGACGATCGCGCGGCGCAGCAACGACCGGCCGGCGCTGGTCATCGGTTTTGCCGCCGAAACCGAGAACGTCGTCGCCAACGCCAGGGCGAAGCGGCTGAAGAAGGGTTGCGACTGGATCCTCGCTAACGACGTGTCGCCGGGCACCGGCACGTTCGGCGGCGACAGCAATACGATTCATCTGGTCAGCACCGATGGGGTCGAGGATTGGCCGGCGATGACGAAGCACGATGTCGCCGCCCGCCTCGCCGAGCGCATAGCTACCGCGCTCGGTGCCCGCTGAGCCGCCATTGAAGGTCGAGCTCAAAATTCTCGATAGGCGCCTCTCGGGCTGGGGTTTTCCGCATTACGGGTCGAGCCTCGCCGCCGGCCTGGATTTACATGCCTGCCTCGATGCGCCGCTCGCGGTTGCGCCGCAGGCGCCGGCGGTGCTGGTGTCCTCGGGCATCGCCTTTCGCATTGGCGACCCGGAATGGTGCGGGCTGGTGCTGCCGCGCTCGGGGCTGGGGCACCGGCAGGGCCTGGTGCTCGGCAATGCGGTGGGCCTTATCGACGCCGACTATGAAGGCCCACTATTGATCTCGGTCTGGAACCGCAACCCGCCGGGCAGCAGTGCCGTCGAAATCCAACCTGGCGATCGCATCGCCCAGCTAGTCTTCACCCGTATCGGGCGCCCGGAATTTGCTGTGGTCGAAGCGTTTTCCGTCGCCGGCGAGCGGCAGGAAGGCGGCTTCGGCTCGACCGGCGTTTCTTCCGCTTGCCGCGGCGACACGTCGCAGCGAAACTAGTTGGCGAGAACAGGGGGGCGCCAACCGAGCGGCATGATCCGGCTCAACAAAAAGCTGCTCTTCGCGATCGAGGCGGTGCTCGACATCGCCTATAACGGCGGCGCCGCGCCGGTGCGCTCGTCCGAGATCACCTCGCGCCAGGGCATCCCCCGCCGCTATCTGGAGCCGGTGCTGCAGGAGCTGGTGCGGCACAAGGTCCTGATCGGCATCCGCGGCCCGAGCGGCGGCTATCGCCTGGCGCGCGAGCGGCGTCGGGTCAGCGTCGGCGACATCGTGCGTACCGTGCGCGAGCTGGAAACTGTCGCTGATCCTATCGAGGCGCCGAGCAGCAGCGCCCTCGGCCATCAGGTATTGCGTCCGCTTTGGCTCGAGCTGCAGGAAGAGACCATGCGCCGCCTGGACGCGCTTACGCTCGAAGATTTGTGCGTGCGAGCGCACCGCGCCGGAGTCGCCGGCCGGGCCGCCGAGGGCGGCGATTTCGCCATCTAGCTTCTAGACGGGAATCGAGCCGCCCATTGTCGTGCGGTGCATGAGCCGGCGCTGCGGCAGGTCGTAATCCTGGATTGCGCGGTGCTGTACCGTGCAATTGTCCCACATCAACAGATCGCCCGGTCGCCACTGGTGGCGGTAGATATGGGCTGGCTTGATGATGTGGTCGGCGAGCGCGGCGATCAGCGCCTCTGCTTCCTCGGCCTCCATGCCCTCGATCCCAGTGCAATCGTCGCGCATCACGTAGAGGCACTTGCGGCCGGTGCGCGGATGCGTACGGACGATCGGGTGCGTCACCGGCGGGTTGCGGTCGATCTCCGCCTGCGTCGGTGTCAGTGCCCGCTTGCGGCCGGAGAAATCGAAGGTCGCGAGGCGCCCGCCCAGAAGCCGCTTTATAGTTTCGGGCAGGGCATCCCACGCCGCTGCCGCGCTGGCGAACTCAGTGTCGCCGAGCGGCAGGCCGAAAAGGTCGGGGATTTCGTGGGCATAAAGCATCGTGCCGCGGGGCGGGCGCGCGGTGTAGCACATGTCGCTATGCCAGTTTTCGCCGGCGCGCCGCACGCCGATCGGCTTGCCGTCATCGGTCACATTCGAGACGACGACGATCTCCGGGCTGCCCGGGACGCTCCAGCGCTCGCCGAAGATGTTGAACTCGATCTCGCCGAAGCGTCGGGTGAAGGCGACTTGCTGCGCCGGAGTGATGTGCTGGTCGCGGAAGAAGATGACGCCGTGCGCGTCATAGGTCCGCTCGATCGCCGCAAAGGCGTTGTCGCCAAGCGGCTGGGAGAGATCGACACCCCGGATCTCGGCCCCGAGCGCGGCGCCGGTCGGAATGATCTCGATCGACATGGACGGCTCCTCCTGAGGCGGGAAACTCTAGGCCCGTCGCGCGGCCAAATCCATCGTGCCTCAGCGCAGAATTGGATTGCTTTCGCGTTGCGATGCGGCGGGCGCGGGCTTACATCAAGGACAACGATAACAAGGGGCTGAGCGATGGATACCGGCACCACGGCTGCGCCGCGCGGGGAATTTCGCGGCCGGATCTATGACAGCATCCTTGAGACAATCGGCGCCACCCCGCTGGTGCGCCTGTCGCGGCTCGCCGCCGATGCCCGCGTCGAGGCCGATATCCTCGGCAAATGCGAATTCTTCAATCCGCTGTGCTCGGTCAAGGATCGGATCGGGCTGGCAATGATCGAAGCGGCTGAAAAGGCCGGCCGGATCACCAAGAATACCGTGCTGGTCGAGCCGACCTCCGGCAATACCGGGATCGCGCTCGCCTTTGTTTGTGCCGCCAAAGGTTACCGCCTGATCCTGACGATGCCGGAGAGCATGTCGGTCGAGCGGCGCAAGATGCTCACCTTCCTCGGCGCGGAGATCGTTCTGACCCCGCCGGCGCAGGGCATGCGCGGCGCCATCGCCCGCGCCGAGGAGATCGTGCGGGCCTTTCCCGACGCGCTGATCCTTCAGCAATTCGACAACCCGGCCAACCCGGAAATCCATCGCAGCACCACTGCCGAGGAAATCTGGACCGACACCGCCGGGGTGGTCGATGTCGTGGTGAGCGGCGTCGGCACCGGCGGCACCCTGTCCGGGGTCGGCGCGGTGCTGAAGGCCCGCAAGCCCGGCCTGCGCATGGTCGCGGTCGAGCCGGAAGATAGCGCCGTTCTCTCCGGGCGCCCCCCTGGACCGAACCGCATCCAGGGGATCGGCGCCGGTTTCATCCCCAGCATTCTCGACACCGCGCTGATCGACGAGATCATCTGCATCGGCTTCGACACCGCGCTGCACGCGGCGCAGAAGACGGCACGGCTCGAGGGCGTCGCCGTCGGCATCTCGGCCGGCGCCGCGTTGGCCGCCGCCCTCGAGATCGGCGCGCGGCCGGAGATGGCGGGGAAGACCATCGTGACGATTCTGCCCGATTTTGCCGAGCGCTATCTGTCGACGCCGCTGTTCGAGGGGTTGTGAGAGCCAGGCCATGGAGCTGAGCGAAGAACAATTCCGCCGCTATGCCCGCCACCTGATCCTCGATGAGGTCGGCGAGGAAGGACAGGAAAAGCTGCTGCGGTCGCGGGTGCTCGTGGTGGGCGCCGGTGGTCTTGGCTCGCCGATGCTCATGTATCTCGCGGCGGCGGGGGTCGGCACCATCGGTATCGTCGACAACGACCGTGTCGACATCACCAACCTGCAGCGGCAGATCGTCCATGCCACCGGAAGCGTCGGCGAGCTCAAGGTCAAGAGCGCCGAGGAGACCCTGGCGCGGCTCAATGATGGGGTGCGGATCGAGACCCACCCGTTTCGTCTCGATGCGGGCAACGCCGCTGAGCTGATCGCGAAATATGATCTCGTCGCCGATGGCAGCGACAATTTCGCCACGCGCTATCTGCTGACCGACCTCTGCGCGCGATTGGAAAAGCCGCTGGTCGCCGCGGCGCTATCGCCGTTCGAGGGACAGCTCTCGACATTCCGGCCGTATCTCGGTGACGGCCATCCCTGTTACCGCTGTCTGTTCCGCGAGCCGCCGCCGCCCGACATGGTGCCACGCTGCGAGGAGGCGGGCATATTGGGAGCGGTCGCCGGCGTGCTCGGGACGTTGCAGGCGGTCGAGGTGCTAAAGGAGCTATTGGGACTTGGGGACAGCCTCGACGGTACGCTGCTGATCTACGATGCGTTGCGCGTGCGTTTTCACCGCATCCGAATCGCCAAGGATCCGGACTGTCCGACCTGCGGCGCCAAGGCGCTCGCGACACAGCCTTAGTCATTGATCCGATTCCCAATTCCGCCCCGGGCTTGACGGCTGGCGTGGCGGACTCCTATGGCTGTGTATGGGGCCTTGGGGGGAAATCGTGGCCCGTGGACGCTGGGTGAAGGCGGTCGCCGGGCTTCTGGCGGTCGCGATCTGGATTCCCTGGGCGGGAATGGCCGTCGCCGCGAGCGCCAGCGACGTGGTGCCGCGCTTTGCCAGTCTCCATGCCGACAAAGTCTTCCTGCGCAAGGGGCCGGGCGACCGATACCCGGTGGATTGGGTTTTTGTGCGTCGGGGCTGGCCGGTCGAGATCCTGGGTGGGTTCGATCATTGGCGGCATGTGCGCGACTGGCAGGGCACCGACGGCTGGGTGCACGAGAAGATGATCGCCACTCGCCGCGAGGTCGTCGTCACCGGCGATATTCGCGGCATCCGCCAAGGCCCCGACACGGGGGCGGCGCTGCTCGCGCGCGCTGAGCCCGGGGTCGTGGCGCAGCTGATCGAATGCCGCGCCGGCTGGTGCCGGATCGAGGCCGGCGACATCGCCGGCTGGATCGAACGGTCGAATATCTGGGGCGTCTCGCCGACCGAGGCGGTGCCCTGATCCAGGTCGATGATCTATCCGTAGATCGAGAGCACCAAGCCGGCAATTAGCCCGAGGCTCATCGAGATCGCAGCCCCGGATTGCGCGAGGAAATGGGTCAGCCCCAGCGTTAGGGCGATACCGAGGCTCTTGAGCCTCTCAGGGCTCTTTGCGACGGTAGGCAGGGTTATGCGGAACACCAGAAACCAAGCGCCCAGGAGCGGGCCGACGAATAGCCAAAGCATCGGATGAACCGGCTGGTTGAAGCCGTATCGCACCAGGGCAAATACGCCGATGCACAGTAGGAAATGGAAAATGAAACCCCACGCGTTGGTCTTGGTGCCAAAGGCCGCTCGGACGACGGCGTAGAGCAGCCAATAGAAAATCCAACCCGCGACGATGGAGACCAGAGCCATCCCTAAAAGTCCCCGAAAACCCATCGTTTAACGTTCTGCCAAAACGACGCTATCCGTGAACGAATAATGCGCCGGGCTACCGCAGCTAGTTGAGCAGCCGTGCATAAAGCAAAGCACTCAACGTGGTCGGTAAAATCCTTGGTGTACGACTGATCGCAGCTGAATTTGTCCTGAAGGCAGGTGCGGACGCAGTCGTCCCACTCACTGTCCCCGGCGGCCTGGCAGACTGCATAAGCAATCTTGGAATAAAGATCAAAAATCGAACATTCGAGGTATTTGTCGCAATTGGCCACGGCACTTGCCGATATCCGAGAGATCGATAAATTCTATGGCACTACAAGTTGATCGGCAATCGCAATTTTCAGCCCGGCTGGCGAATGCATTTGAGACGTCTATGCGACCGAGAATATCCCCTGACGCGGCAATCAGAGGACGCCGAGCGCGCCAACCAAGCCCGCACCGCCCAGCATCCATAGCGGGTTAAGCCGTGTAAACAGCAGCAAGGCTGCTGCGCCTCCGGTTACGCCAACCGCGGGCCAGCTGATGTCGGCGGTGCGCGCCATCACGGTGCCGCCGGCGACGACGAAGCCGGCGGTCAGCGGGGCGAGCCCGGCCCGAGCGAGCCTCTGCCACGGTGCATCGCGGAATCGGTTCCACAGCCGGTACGCTGCGAAATACATCGCACAGGGCGGGGCGAAGGTGGCACAGGCGCTGGCGATTGCGCCTGGAAGTCCGGCGACCTTCCAGCCGATGAAGCTCATCATCAGGATCATGTTTGGCCCCGGTATCGCCTGCGATACCGCGAGGAAATCGGCGAAGTCCCGGTCGGTCAGCCAGTGGTTGGCGACGACGAACGCATGGATGTCCGGTAGGACGGTGGGCACGCCGCCGAAGCTGATAGACGACAGCAGCGCGAGATGGGCGGCGAGGCGGCCGAGCGCCGCGGGGTCGCTCATCGCGCTCGTCCACCAGCGATGGCGGCGGCGCCGATGCTGAGCGGCGCCAAAGCTAGCAGGACGAGGAGCAGCGGAAACTGGCCGATCGCGATCCCGGCGAAGGCAAGTGCGGCGAACAGCAATGCCGGCAGCCGCCGGCGATAGGCCCTCAGCAAGCGCAGGCCGGTAGCAATTATCATCCCGGCCGCGGCGGCGGAAATCCCGACAAGGACATTCTGCAACAGCGGCACACCGGTGTGGCGAAACCACAGCACGCCGAGCGAAAATCCAATAATGCCGGGGATCAGGATAAACCCTGCGGTCGCGGCGATCGCGCCGACCAGTCCGCGCAATCTCGTGCCGACGCACACCGCGATGCCGACGACATTCGGTCCCGGCATGAACTGGCAGACGCTGACGATGTCGGCGAATTCGGCGTCGCTCAGCCATCGGCGCCGATCGACTGTGATGCGATGCGCCCAGACAATGCCGCCGCCGGAGGCAAGTAGCGAAACCTTGAGGAACTCGTAAAACAGCGCGCCCAAAGCGACGCGAGGGGGCGATGCCGTCGGCAGCGCCATCGCCGAGCCGGTCGTGCTAGTCGAAGTCTTCCGCCAAGGCGGCTCGTACCGGCTCGGGCATCACCGCCATATGCGAATAATTGGGATGATCGAACCCGGCGATGACGCGCGCGCCCGGCGCCTTGAAGCGAGCCACCTGCTCCGATGTGAAGCGGAACCAGACGAATTGCACCGAAGAGGCCTTGCCGTCGGGGCTGGTATTTTCGCGGGTGGGATCGGGTTCGCCCGCAATGCGCTCGCCGGCGACTTCGAGGAAGACGTGGTTCTCGATCCCGCCCAGCCGCGTCAACACATTGGTGCGCCTCGCCGGATCGTCGATTTCGAGCATGATCGTCGCGATCAGTTCAGATCCCTGTGGGATTATCGGGTTGTAGGCTTGCAACTCATCGGCGATCTGCGCCTCGCCGCCCTTCTCGACATGCAGCATCTCGTGGACCTGCTGCCACATCGTCTCGTAATTCTCGAAAAAGAAGGTGGCGAACGGTCCAACTTCCAACCGCCGCCGCTTTTTCAACTCGGTAATGGCTTGACGGCGCTCGCGCCTTGTCGCGGCGTACTCCGCGGCGGGGAGGATGTCGGCGCGGGTCAGTGCGCGCTTGGCTTTGGACTGAAGAGTCATGGCTAGGCTCCTGACGCCGCGATGCCGTAAGCGCGGGCGAACAGCTCGATCGGGTGATGCGATTGGGTGGGTACTTGCCCATCCTTGGCTTGCAGCTCCATCCCCTGAAGGATGTGCAGGCCGGCAAGCGGACACTCCGAGGAGACGTAGCGCTTGTTCTCCTTCACCGCGTCGCGCGCGACCGGCCGGCCGATCTTGATCGCGGTCTCGAAATTGCCCTTCATCACCCCCCAAGAGCCGCCGTGCCCGGAGCAGCGCTCGATGACCTTGATCTCGGTATCGGGCAGAAGGCGCAGCATCTCGGCCGACTTCTGGCCGATATTCTGCGCCCGGGCATGACAAGCGATGTGCAGTGTCACGCCGCCTTCGAGCGCGCCGAGCCCGGGCGCCAGGCCTTCGCCCTTGGCGATGCCGACGATGTATTCGCTGATGTCGTAGGTAGCGGTCGCGAGCTTCTCGATCGCCACGTCGTTGGGGACGATCAGTGGCCATTCGAATTTGAGCATCAGCGCGCAGGACGGCACCAATGCGATGACGTCGTAGCCCCTGTCGATCCACAGGCCGAGCGTACCCGCGACGCTTTTCGCCGCCGCCGCGACCGCGGCGAGGTCGCCGCTTTCTAACTGCGGCATGCCGCAGCATTGCGGATAGACGATTTCGGTCTCGACCCCGTTCTTGGCCAGAACCGCTTGCGCCGCCTCGCCGATGCTGGGGTTGTTGTAGTTGACGAAGCAGGTCGCGTAGAGCACGGCTTTGCGCCCTGTTGCCGGGGCGCTGCGGTCGACCGCCGGCGGCGCATTCTTCGCACGCATCGCGAAGGTGCGGCCGTGATACTTGGGCAACGCGGCGTCGCGGTCGACACCGGTAACTTTTTCCATCAGCGGCCGGGTCAGCCGGTTGTGGCGGTCGCTGGCCCAATTGGCGAGCGGCGCGATCTTGCCGGCGAGCTTGCCGTTGCGGTCGGTTTTGGTCAGCTCGCGTTGCGACAGCGGGATCCCGCCTTCTTTATGCTCGACGGCGCGGTAGCGCAGCATCAGATGCGGGAAATCGACATTGAATTCGTGCGGCGGGACATAGGGGCACTTCGTCATGAAGCACATGTCGCAGAGCGTGCAGGCGTCGGCGACTTGCTTGTAGGCCGCCTTCGGCACGCCATCGAGCTCGCCAGTCGGCGCGGTGTCGATCAGATCGAAGAGGCGCGGGAAGGAGTCGCACAGATTGAAGCAGCGCCGGCAGGTGTGGCAGATGTCGAACACCCGCTCCATCTCCGCCTCGGTCTTTTCCCGATCGGCGAAGTCGGGGTCTTCCCAGCGAAGAACGTGGCGGGTCGGCGCCTCTAGGCTGCCTTCACGCATGGGTAGCCTCTTTTTTCTGGAACGTGACGTGCGAACGATAAGGGCGCGAAAGCTTGCGCCCCGCGCCCCACCGCTCGGTTAGCGGGAGATCGGCTTAAAGTTGGTCGAGCGCCCGCTGGAAGCGTCCGGCATGCGAACGCTCGGCCTTCGCCAGCGTCTCGAACCAGTCCGCGATCTCGTCGAAGCCTTCCTCGCGGGCGGTGCGCGCCATACCGGGATACATGTCGGTGTACTCGTGCGTCTCGCCGGCGACGGCGGCCTTCAAATTGTTCGAGGTCTCGCCGATCGGCAGACCGGTCGCCGGGTCGCCGGTTTCCTCGAGATATTCGAGATGACCGTGCGCATGGCCGGTCTCGCCCTCGGCGGTCGAGCGGAACACGGCGGAGACGTCGTTGTAGCCCTCGACGTCAGCCTTTTGCGCGAAATACAAATAGCGCCGGTTCGCCTGGCTTTCGCCGGCGAAAGCGGCCTTCAAATTGTCTTCGGTTCTCGAACCCTTCAGGGAAGCCATACGACCCTCCGTCATTCACTTGTCTGGGGAAAATGATCCATGTGCCGACCCACCTTTTATGGGTCGAGGCGCATCCCGAGTCAAGGACCGTTTTAGAATTATTCTAATAAATCACAGGGTGCGCGCAGGGCCCTGACGGCGGACGCGAATGATGACATCAACGCGGCTGATCTCGGTGCCCGGCGGGGCGCCGGGCAGCTGGCTCACCATCACCGCCGCGCCGGGGATGTCTTGCAACATTCCGGTGGTCTCGCAGAAGAAATGATGGTGGTCGTCGACATTGGTGTCGAAGTAGGAGCGGCCGGGTTCGACCACGACTTCGCGCAACAGGCCGGCGGTGGTGAACTGATGCAGGGTGTTATAGACCGTCGCCAGCGACACGCGGACAGCCGCCGAGGTCGCCTCGCCGTGAAGCTGCTCGGCGGTCACGTGACGGTCGCCACCGTGGAACAGCAATCGCGCCAGAGCCACACGTTGCCGTGTCGGCCGCAGTCCGCAGGCGCGCAAACGCGGGAAGATAGTCGCAGCGGAAGCGTGGTCCATCAACGACATATAGGGGTGGTGTTCAGGGCGGTCAATCGCCGGTCACCAGACGCTCGATCAGCTCACGCACCGTCGGGATGTAGCCGTTGGCGTAGAACGGGTCAGACGCGAACTTATAGGCGTTGTGTCCAGCGAACATCAGCTCGGTCTCGATATCGTCCGAATGACAGATCTGCTGCAGCGTCTTCTGGATGCAGTAGCTGCGCGGATCGGCCTTCTTGCCGGTGGTGCCTTGCTCGTTCTGCGCCCAGTTGGAGAATTGGCACGCGCTGAGACAGCCCATACAGTTGATCTGATCGGTGCGGATATCAAAGGCCTGTGGGGGGGTGACAAGGATCAGCGTCGAATCCGGGGTGCGCAGCGCTTCGGTGAACCCCTCCGCGACCCAGCGCTGCGCCGACTCACGATCGTGCGGGGTCAGGTAGACCGAGCGCCCGCGCGCGCCGACATGGAATTCCGCCACGTGCTCGCCGACCGGCTCGACGGTGTAAGCGACCTGGTGTTCGGCGCGTTGCTGCAATTCGTCGAGAAAGCGATTGCGCACCGCCGACGAGTAGAACCCGGTCGGGCTGTAGCGATTGAGGAAGACATCGCCCTCCTTCAGCCTCAGGAGCTTTCGTTTCCAGGCGTCGGAGATGGGGCTTTCCTGGGTCAAGAGTGGCCTGGTGCCGAACTGGAACGCGACCGGCGCGACCTCGGGGTCGTCGATCCAATGCGCCCAGTCGCGCAGATACCACACGCCTCCGGCCATGAAGATCGGTGTCGATCCGACGCCGAATTCGGTCATCATGGTGCGCAAGTCACGCACGCGTGGATAGGCCGGCTCGGGCTTGTCCGGGTCTTCCACGTTGGAAAGCCCGTTATGGCCGCCGGCGAGCCACGGGTCCTCGTAGACGACGCCGCCAAGCCATTCGCTGAATTTGTGATAGGCACGTTTCCAGAGAGCGCGGAAGGCGCGTGCCGACGACACGATCGGGTAGTAGTAGACGCCATAGCGCGCACAGATTTCCGCGATCTTGTAGGGCATGCCGGCGCCGCAGGTGACACCGTGGATAAGGCCACGCGCGCCTTCGAGAACGCCGTGCAGCACCTGCTCGGCGGCGGCCATCTCCCACAGCACATTCATGTGGATGCGGCCCTGACCATTCGACCGCTCATGCGCAACTCGCGCCTGGTGGATGCCGCCGGCGATCGCGTAGGCGATCAGCTCCTCATGCCGCTCGCGCCTTGTGCGGCCATGATAGATCTGCGGGATCGGCTGGCCTTCGCCATCAAAGCTGTCGGCGTTGACGCCGGAAAACGTGCCGACTGCCCCTGAGGCTGCCCAAGCGCCGGAACTCTCGCCGTTCGAGACCGAGATGCCCTTGCCGCCCTCGACCAGAGGTAATACCTCGCGCCCCGATATCACCAGGGGAATGAGCGATCTCAAACCATTGCTCCCCGCCACGCGTCATCCCCGATTTGAGGCGCCGCTTCAGCCAGCATTATATCGGGTGCGTCGGAGAAAACGGAAGTGACGCCCCAGCCGAACAATTGCCGTGCCCTGGCCGCGTCATTGACAGTGTAGGCGAGGGCTGGATAGCCGGCCGCGCTGACGTTCGTGATAACCCTTTCGGAAAGATAGCGCTGATCGGCGTTGATCGCCGCGCAGCCGAGTTCCCCGGCGATCTCAGTCCAGTTGCCCGGCAGCTTGCGGAACAACATGGCGCGCGGGACGGTCGGCATGCGCTTTGCGGCTTCGGCGACCGCGTCTTCGAGGAAGCTGGATATCAGTACCGGCGGCGGCTTACCGGCGATCCGGTCGAGGCTCGCGGCGACGGCGCCGGCCGCCGCTCGGCCCTGGCCACGCTCTGCCTTGATCTCGACATTGACGCCAAGATCAAGCTCACGGCAGAGGGTAAGCGTCTCGTCGAGGGTCGGCACGCGCTCGCCGGCAAAGCGTGCGTCGAACCAGCCCCCGGCATCGAGTTCTCGGATCGTTGCGATCGGCAGTTTGGAGATCGCGCCGCGCCCGCTGGTCGTGCGCTCCAACCTGTCGTCGTGGCAAACCACAAGCACGCTGTCGCCGGTCAAGCGCACGTCGAACTCGACCCATATGCAGCCGAGCGACTTGGCGACACGGAACCCCGCCAGAGTGTTCTCCGGCGCGCGCGCCGCGGCGCCGCGATGGCCGATGACGGAGGGAAAGTGCAAGTCGGTGAGGCTCACTACCGAACCACCCCGACGAAAGTCGGGGCCCATTCTTCAGCTGCACGAGCAGCGTAAGAATGGATCCCGGCTTTCGCCGGGGTGACGGCTAGGGCGCATTAATGTGCCCTATGCCGTCACTTCGCCGCGGCGCCGGCCGTTGCCGGCTGCTGCTCACGGCGCTGGCTGCCGAGATCCTCGCCCGTCGCCTGGTCGACCTGGCGCATCGACAGCTTGACCTTGCCACGGTCGTCGAAGCCCAGGACCTTGACCTTGACCTGGTCGCCGAGTTTGACGACGTCGCTGGTCTTGCCGACGCGTTGCTGCGCCAGCTCGCTGATATGGACGAGGCCGTCCTTGGCGCCGAGGAAGTTAACGAAAGCGCCGAAATCGACGACCTTGACCACTTTGCCGTTGTAGATCGCGCCTTGTTCCGGCTCGGCGACGATGCCGCGGATCCACTCGATTGCCGCCTTTGATGCGTCGGCATCGACCGCAGAGACCTTGATCGTGCCGTCGTCGTCGATATCGATCTTGGCCCCGGTGGTCTCGGTGATCTCGCGGATGACCTTGCCGCCCGAGCCGATGACTTCGCGGATCTTGTCCTTGGGGATCGAGATCGTGGTGATCCGCGGCGCGTTCTCGCTGACTTCGTCGCGGGCGCCGGTCAGCGCCTTCGCCATCTCGGTAAGGATATGAGCGCGCCCATCCTTCGCCTGGTCGAGAGCGATGCGCATGATCTCCTCGGTGATCGAGGTGATCTTGATGTCCATCTGCAAGGCGGTGACACCGCGATCGGTGCCGGCAACCTTGAAGTCCATGTCGCCGAGATGGTCCTCGTCGCCGAGGATGTCGGAGAGGACCGCGAAGCCGTCCTTCTCCTTGATGAGCCCCATCGCGATGCCGGCGACCGGTCGCGACAGTGGCACGCCCGCATCCATCAGCGACAGCGAGGCGCCGCACACCGAGGCCATCGACGACGAGCCGTTCGATTCGGTGATCTCCGACACGACGCGGATCGTGTAGGGGAAGCTCTCTTTGGTCGGCAGCATCGGGCGCACCGCGCGCCAGGCGAGCTTGCCGTGGCCGATCTCGCGGCGGCCGGGCGAACCCATGCGGCCCGCTTCGCCGGTCGAGTAGGGCGGAAAGTTGTAGTGCAGCATGAAATGCTGGCGGTATTCGCCCTCCAGCGCGTCGATGATCTGCTCATCTTGGCCGGTGCCGAGCGTGGCGACGACCAGCGCCTGGGTCTCGCCGCGAGTGAACAGAGCCGAGCCGTGGGTGCGCGGCAGCACCCCGACCTCGGCGCTGATCGGGCGTACCGTCTTGGTATCGCGGCCGTCGATGCGCGGGTCGCCGCGTAGGATCGCGCCGCGCACGATCTCCTTTTCCAGCTCCTTAAAGAACTTGCCGGCGAAGGTCTGCTTACCCGGGTCGTCAGCGTATTTCGCCAGCGCCAAATTCTTCGCGGCGTCGAGCTGGTTCGAGCGCTCCTGCTTGCCACGCTCGCGATAGGCCGCGTCAAGCGGCTTGGCGAGCAGCTTGCGCAACTCGTCTTCCATCGCCGCCTTCTCGGGCAGCGCTTGCGCCATCGCCCACGGTTCCTTGGCGCAGGTCTCGGCCAATTCGATGATCGCCTCGATGACCGGCTGGAAGTTCTTGTGACCAAAGGTCACCGCGCCCAGCATCGTCTCCTCGGAAAGCTCCTGGGCCTCCGATTCGACCATCAGCACGCCTTGCTGGGTGCCGGCGACAATGAGGTCGAGCTCCGACCGCTCCAAATCGGCCGCGGTCGGGTTCAAGACGTACTTCCCATCAACATAGCCAACCCGGGCGCCGGCGATCGGGCCCATGAAGGGGATGCCGGAGATGGTCAGCGCCGCCGAGGCGCCGACCAAGGCAATGATGTCGGGGTCGTTTTCGAGGTCGTGGCTCAACACCGTGCACACGACCTGTGTCTCGTTGAGGAACCCCGGCACGAAAAGCGGCCGGATCGGCCGGTCGATCAACCGCGAGGTCAGCGTCTCCTTTTCCGATGGGCGGCCTTCGCGCTTGAAGAAGCCGCCGGGGATCTTGCCGGCGGCAAAGGTTTTTTCCTGATAGTTGACGGTCAGCGGGAAGAAATCCTGCCCGGGCCGCCCGGTCTTCGCCGCGACCGCGGTGCACAGCACCGTCGTGTCGCCATAGGTGGCGAGCACCGCGCCATCGGCCTGGCGGGCCATCCTGCCGGTCTCGAGCACGAGGCGGCGTCCGCCCCAATCTAATTCCTTACGGTAAACCTGAAACATTATCGTTCATCCTTTGCGAACATAGGCGGCAGCGCTCGCGGGAGCGGATTCCCCCGCGTGCTGCCAGCGTTTCTTGTGCGGCCCAAGGGTCATTAACCTTGGCCGCGTCATTGCGATGTTAGAACTCATGAACCGGCCGCTTGCGCCGCCCATCGTGGGCGGCATCGTTGCCGGGGAGCGGGTGCGGCGTCTTCCCAACAGGTCAGCGCCGCAGCCCGAGGCGCCCGATCAGCGTCTCGTATCGCGATCCGTCCGATCGCTTGAGGTAATCGAGCAGACGACGGCGCTGGCCAACCATGACCAATAGCCCGCGCCGCGAATGAAAGTCCTTCTTATGCGTTCCGAGATGGTCGGTCAGGTTGCGAATCCGTTCGGACAGGACCGCGACCTGGACTTCGGGCGACCCGGTGTCGCCTGACTTGACGGCGTATTCGCCAATGAGCGCTTGCTTGCGCTCCGCAGTTATCGACATCGTGGCCCTTTCTTCAGCAGTTGATTATCCGCACCGGCCGCAGACGCCCGTTTTCGATGCGCGCCAGCCCGATCAAAAGCTGGTCGTGCCGCGCGCCGACGATCGTGCCGTCGTCAAACCGGTCGAGGCGGGCGCCTTCGCATTCGGTCAGCACGATTGGCTGGCCATGGCGAAGTCGGGCAGCCTCGTCTGCCGTCAATGCCAGCGCCGGGATGTCGTCCAGCGCCGCTTCGATCGGCAATAGATGCCCGGAAGCGGGAAGACTATGCCCAAGGGTAGTCGCCAAATCCAGCGAAATTGCTTGGGCTTCGGTGAAGCGGCCAACCGCGAGTCGGCGCAGCGCGACGATATGGGCATGCGTCCCCAGCGCCTCGGCAAGGTCGCGGGCGAGCGAGCGGATATAGGTGCCCTGGCCGACAACGGCTTCGAAATCGGCGTGGTCACGGTCGGGGAAGGCGGCGAGGCAAAGCTCGCTGATCTCGACCGGGCGCTCGGCGAGTCGCGGCGCCTTGCCGGCGCGCGCGAGGGCATAGGCGCGGCGGCCGGCGACTTTGATCGCGGAGTAGGCGGGCGGGCGCTGCAGGATCGTGCCGGTAAAACGTGGCAGAACCGCCGCGATCGCCGGGCTTTCCGGGCGCACCGGGCTCTCTGCGACGGCCTCTCCTTCGCTATCATCGGTATCGGTGGCAATGCCCCAGCGAATGCGAAAGCTGTAGCGCTTGGTTGCCTTCGAGACAAAGCCGACGGTCTTGGTCGCCTCGCCGAGCGCGACCGGCAGAATCCCGGTTGCGAGCGGGTCGAGCGTGCCGGCGTGCCCGGCCTTCAATCCGGTGGCATGACGCAGCCGCAAAACCACCTTGCTGGACGTGATCCCGGCCGGCTTGTCGATGACCAGCCAACCATGGAGGCCGCGCTCAACTGTCATTCTTGTCCCGCAAATCGCGGGCGACCGCCTCGCTGTGGAGAACCGCGGCGATCCGCTCGGCGGTGTCGAAGGCGCTGTCGAGCGCGAAGCTCAGATTCGGAACCAGGCGCAGCCGCACCGTGCGGGCCATGCGACCTTTGAGGAACGGCGCGCTGCGCCGCAGCGCCGCGAGGATATCGGCGGCATTGGCGCCGCCCAACGGCATGACAAAAGCAATGGCGTTGCGCAGATCGGGACTGACCTGCACCTCGGTCACGGTGACGTTAGCGTCGTAGAGTACAGGATCGCGCAATTCGCCGGGCCGCAGCAGCAGGGCGAGAGCGTGGCGCAGCTCCTCGCCGACGCGCAGCTGCCGCTGGCTCGGCTCGGCGTGGCTCTCACGGTGTTCGCGGCGTGCCATTCTCTAACGACTACAGCGCGCGGGCGACTTCCTCGACGTCGAAGCACTCGATCGTGTCGCCGACCTGGATGTTCTCGTAATTCTCGAAGGCCATGCCGCATTCGTAGCCCTCGCGGACCTCGCGGACCTCGTCCTTGAAGCGCTTCAAGGTCTTGAGGCTCCCTTCGTGGATCACGATGTTGTCGCGCAACAGGCGCACTTTGGCACCGCGGCGGACGGTGCCGTCGGTCACCATGCAGCCGGCGACCTTGCCGACGCGGGTGATGTTGAAGACCTCGCGGATCGCGGCATTGCCGAGGAAGCGCTCGCGCAGGGTCGGCGACAGCATTCCCGACAGCGCGGCCTTCATGTCGTCGAGCACGTCGTAGATGATCGCGTAGTAGCGGATCTCGACCCCGTCGCGCCGCGCCAGGTCGCGCGCCGCTGGATTGGCGCGAACGTTGAAACCGACGATGACGGCCCCGGTCGCCTTGGCGAGGATCACGTCGCTCTCGTTGATCCCGCCAACCCCGGAGTGCAGCACACGCATCGCGACCTCGTCGGTCGAGAGTTTGTTGAGCGAGCCGGCGATCGCCTCGACCGAGCCCTGGACATCGCCCTTGATGACAATCGGCAATTCCTTGGCGGTGCCGGCGGTGATTTGCGAGAACATTTCCTCGAGCGTGCCGCGACCGGCCGTGGCGGCCGCCTTCTCGCGGTGCAACCGATCGCGGTATTCGGCGATCTCGCGTGCGCGGCTCTCGCTCTCGACGACGACAAAATCGTCTCCCGCGAGTGGGGCGGAGTTGAGCCCCAGCACCTCGACCGGGGTCGACGGGCCAGCCTCGCGCAGGTTCTTCCCATGATCGTCGACCAGCGCGCGCACCCGGCCCCAGACGCTGCCGGAGACAAAGATGTCGCCGACCTTGGCCGTACCGCGCTGGATCAGCACGGTGGCAATCGCACCGCGGCCGCGCTCGATCTGCGCTTCGAGCACGACGCCCTCGGCGGGCCGGTTCGGGTTGGCCTTGAGATCGAGCAGCTCGGCCTGGAGCAGGATCGCTTCCTCGAGCTTGTCGAGATTGGTCTTCTTGGTCGCCGAGACCTCGACGTCGAGCACCTCGCCGCCCAACTCCTCGACGACGAGTTCATGCTGCAACAGCTCCTGGCGCACCCGCTCGGGCTTGGCGTCGGGCCGGTCGATCTTGTTGATCGCGACGATGATCGGCACCTCGGCCGCCTTGGCGTGGCGGATCGCCTCGACGGTCTGCTCCATGATGCCGTCGTCGGCGGCGACGACGAGCACGACGATGTCGGTCGCGTTGGCGCCGCGGGCGCGCATCGCGGTGAAGGCCTGGTGCCCCGGTGTGTCGATAAAGGCGATCTGCTTGCCGCTCTTTAGCGTGACGCGGTAGGCGCCGATATGCTGGGTGATGCCGCCGGCTTCGCCGCCCGCGACATCGGTCTCGCGCAGCGCGTCGAGCAGCGAGGTCTTGCCGTGATCGACATGGCCCATCACGGTGACGACCGGGGCCCGCGGCTCAAGGTTCTCCGCCGCGTCGGCCTCGCCGCGCATGCCGATCTCGACATCGGATTCGGCCACACGACGCAACCGATGGCCGAACTCGGTCACGACCAGCTCGGCGGTGTCGGCATCGATGATCTGGTTGACCGTCGCCATCACGCCCATGCGCATCAGCGACTTGACGACGTCGACGCCGCGTTCGGCCATGCGGTTGGCCAGTTCCTGCACGGTAATGGTTTCGGGGATGACGACCTCGCGGACGATCTTGGTCTGCTCGGCCTCGCCATGCAGCCGCATCCGCTCGCGTTCGCGGGCGCGGCGAACGGAGGCGAAGCTGCGCGTGCGCTCGTCCTCGTCGGAAAGCGCGCGGGTGACGGTGATCTTGCCGGTGCCGCGGCGGCGCGGCTCGTCGCGCCGGACCGGGGTTGCCGGGCGTCGTGCATCGGGCCGGCCGTGGCGGAAGGTTGCTGGTTCCTCTTCTTCCTCGGCCGGCATTGCCGTCTTGCCGGCAGCGGCGAGCGCAGCGAACTTGGCCGCGGCGGCCTGGCCGGCGCGTTCGGCTACCTCGCGCCGCGACTCTTCTTCCTTGCGCTGCGCCTCAGCATCCAGGGACCGCTTCTTTGCGTCATCGTCGGCGCGTTTGCGCGCCTCCTCTTCTTCCGTCTTGCGGCGCGAGTCTTCCTCGGCCTGGCGCTGCTCTTCCTCGGCAGCGCGCGCCGCTTCCTCGCGACGGCGATCGGCTTCGGCGAGGGCAGCGCGCTGTCGCGCTTCGACATCCGCCTTTTGTGCATGCTGGACGGCGCGCAGGCGTCCGGCCCGCTCGTCTGCGGTCAGCGACCGCGGCAGCGGGACGACCCGGCGCGGGGTCTCTGCTTCGGCCGGCGCAGGAGTCGCCGATGCCAGCATGGTCAGCGGCGCACGCGCGACCGCGGGCGCGGCGCCGGGTTCCGCCTTCGCGGGCTCGGGTGCAGCCGCGCCGGGCATGATGATCCGCTTCTTGCGGACCTCGACGGCGACTACCTTCGAGCGTCCATGCGAGAAGCTCTGCTTGACCTGGCCGGGCTCGGACGGCCGGTTCAGGCCGAGCGTTCCGCCGGGCCGCAGAGTCAAAGGTCGCTTCGGTTCTTGGTCTACGTCACTCATGCTGTCTCGTACCACCATCTCGTCGCTCCGGTCCAACCGAAGCCAATTCCAACTCGTCCGTCACTGCCGCCGCCGACCGAAACCCGGCGAGGCGCCGAAGATCGACCAGCAGTCGGAAGCTAAGCTGCCCCGACCCGACGGCGACGAACACTGCACGCTCGCGCGCGAATGCCGCGCTCAGCTCGTCCGCGGACAGCACCGACGCCGACGCGATACCTCGCGCCAGAGAAGCCATCTTTCGGCGACCGGCCTCGGCGCCATCCAGCGCCAATAACAACAACGCCGCGTCGCCGCGGCGCACCGCATCGCTCACCCGCTCGAACCCGGCGACCGCTAACCCGGCCCGCCGCGCCAGCCCGAGCGTATCGCAACAGCGCCGGACTAGAAGGGCCTCGATGCGATCGGCGAGACCCTGCGGGATCTCCACCGGACGCCGCGCCGCGCGCGCAAACGCCCGCTTCACCACCGCCCGCTCCACTATATCGCGGCGGGACAGCAACCACAAACCCCGTCCCGGCAGCCGCGCCTCGATATCGGGGACGATTGCGCCGTCCGGGCCGATGACAAAGCGCAGCAAAGCGGCGCGGTCGCCGGTCTCGCCGGTGACGATGCAACGCCGTTGCGGCGTCTCTGTGGCGAGCTCCTGAGCCTGGTGGGCGGTGGCTGGCGTCGCCGCTACTCCTTCTCCGCCGGCGCCGCGTCCGCCTCGGCGAACCAGCCGAGCTGCTCGCGCACCTTCATGATCAGCGCGTTCGCATCGTCCAGCTCGAGGGTGACGCCGCCCTTGTCCGAGGCGGTGAGGATTTCCAACAGCTCGTCGCCGGCGAGATCAGCGAAATCGTCGAGTGTCTTCACCCCCTTTTCGCCAAGCGTCACCAGCATGCCGGGGGTTAGGCCCTCGAGTGCCGCTAGTTCGGCGGTGATACCGAGTTCGTGGTAGCGGGCTTGGTATTCCTCATCGCGGCGCTCGAGCGCCGCGCGAGCGCGTGACTGCAGCTCAGCCGCGATGTCGGCGTCGAAGCCCTCGATATTCGCAAGGTCCTCTTGCGCGACATAGGCGACCTCCTCCAGCGAGGTGAAGCCTTCCGTCACCAGCAGGTGGGCGATGACGTCATCGATGTCGAGGGTGTCGATGAAGAGCTGACTGCGGCTGCGGAACTCCTCGGTACGGCGCTCCGACTCCTCAGCCTCGGTCAGGATATCGATGTCCCAGCCGGTGAGCTGAGAGGCGAGGCGGACATTCTGGCCGCGGCGGCCGATCGCCAGGCTCAGCTGGTCGTCCGGAACGACGACCTCGATGCGGCGCTGTTCCTCATCCATCACCACCTTGCTAACCTCGGCCGGGGCCAAGGCATTGACGACAAAGGTCGCCGGGTCCTGCGACCACGGGATGATGTCGATCTTCTCGCCCTGCAACTCGCCGACAACCGCCTGAACGCGGCTGCCGCGCATGCCGACGCAGGCGCCGACCGGGTCGATGCCGCTGTCGCGCGAGATGACAGCGATCTTGGCGCGGCTGCCAGGATCGCGCGCGACCGCGCGAATCTCGATGATGCCGTCGTAGATTTCCGGCACTTCCTGCGCGAAAAGCTTGGCCATGTATTGTGGGTGGGTGCGCGACAGGAAGATCTGCGGGCCGCGCGGCTCCTGGCGCACGTCGTAAATATAGGCGCGCACCCGCTCGCCTTGACGGAAGCTCTCGCGCGGCAGCAGCTCGTCGCGGCGCAGCATTGCCTCGGCGCGGCCGAGATCGACCACGACATTGCCGAACTCGACGCGTTTCACCAAGCCATTGACGATCTCGCCGACGCGGTCCTTGAACTCGTTGTATTGGCGCTGCCGCTCGGCGTCGCGGACCTTCTGGACGATGACCTGCTTGGCGGTCTGCGCGGCGATGCGGCCGAAATCTATCGGTGGCAGCGGGTCGGTGATGAAATCGCCGATCTCCGCTTCTGCGTTGAGCCGCTTCGCTGCCGCGAGCGGGATATGGGTCGCTTCGTTCTCGACCGTCTCGACCACTTCACGAAAGCGGAGCAGGCGAATCTCGCCGGTGCGGCGATCGATCTCGGCGCGGATGTCGTATTCCTGGCCATACTTGGAGCGCCCGGCCTTTTGAATGGCCTGCTCCATGGCCTCCAGTACTTCATCCTTCTCGATGCCCTTGTCGCGCGCGACTGTGTCGGCGACCTGCAGCAATTCGGGGCGGGCGTAAGTAAGGGTGCTTTCCATCGTTTCCGGAACCTCAGTGAAGCGGTGTGGAGCGGGCGGCAAGAAGGTCGGGGGTGATTACCAGCTTCGCCTTGGCAATCGCGCCGAGCGGCAGGCTGACCTCGCCGGTTTCCGCGACGAGCCGCACCTGGTCGGCGGAACGGCCGAGAATGCGGCCGCGGAAACGCTTGCGGCCGTCGATCGGTTGCTCCAGTTCGATCTTGGCCTCGAAGCCGGCGAAACGGTCGAAATCCTCTGGTCGGGTCAGCGGCCGATCAATGCCGGGCGAGCTGACCTCGAGCATGTAGGTGTCAGCGATCGGATCGGCGACATCGAGGATCGCCGAGACCGAGCGGCTGATCTCGGTGCAATCGTCAACCGTCATCGGTGCCTCGTCGCGGCGCTCGGCCATGATCTGCAAAGTCGCGCGCCGGACACCGAGAAAGGCGACTCGCACCAGGCGATAGCCCATCGCATCGAGCGACGGCTCGATCAGCGGGATAATCTCGTCGGCGGTGCTCGGCACTTTCTCTGTCTGCTCCTGGCGAAACCGCAAATAAAAAGTGGGCCGCCGGCCCACTCCGCGATCTGGTCCTCATATCGGACCCTATGGACTTCTTTGTTATGCCATATATAGGCGAATCTCGGCTCTTAGCAAGGGCGCGCGCGCCGCTCGAAGCGCAGAAAGGCCGGGATGCGACCGGCTTTCCGGGCCTTTTGCTCATAGCGGGTCGGCGGCCAATCGGCGGGGCGCTCGCGCCAGTCGGCCGCGCGGCGCGCGGTCCATGCAAACGCCGGATGCGCCGTCGTGTGCTCGATCATCCAGGCGAGATAGGAGGGGTCATCGGTGGCGAGGCGCAATTCTGCACCGTCGGCCATAATTGCGGCCAACCGATCAAGCGTCGCCGGCGCGATCAGCCGGCGCTTGTGGTGGCGCGCCTTGGGCCAGGGATCGGGAAAGAGGACGAAGACGCGGCCGATCGAGCGCGGCGGCAGCACCGCCAACAGCGAACGGGCGTCGTCGGGATAGAGGCGGATATTGGCGAGACCGCGGCGGTCGATCTCGCCGAGCAGCTTGACGATGCCGTTCTCGAACACCTCGCAACCGATAAAGCCGATATCGGGATTCTGCTCGGCTTGCTGGGCAAGATGCTCGCCGCCGCCAAAGCCGATCTCGAGCCAGACCTCGCGCACGGGCGTGGAAAAAAGGCCAGCTAGATCGAGCCCGCCGATCTTCGGCAACTCAAAAGATAATCGCGGAAGCAGGGTGGTCTGGCGCTCGCGCTGGCCGGCGCGCAAGGGCCGGCCGCGGCGGCGTCCGTAGAATAGCTCTCGGCGATGCGGCGCTTCGTCCACGTCCTCAGAAAGCGCGGCGCAGCTCGTCGGCGAGGTCGGTCTTTTCCCAGGAGAACGCGCCATTCGGCTCTGGGTCGCGGCCAAAATGGCCGTAGGACGAGGTCGGTGTGTAGATCGGCTTGTTGAGCCCGAGATGGGTGCGGATGCCGCGCGGCGACAAATCCATCAGCTCGTTGAGCACGCGCCCCAGCTTCTCTTCGTCAACCGCGTCGCCGGTGCTGACGTAGAACGACAGCGGCTTGGCAACTCCGATCGCGTAGGCGACCTGGATCGTGCAGTGATCGGCGATGCCGGAGGCGACCACGTTCTTGGCCAGATAGCGCGCCGCATAGGCGCCGGAGCGATCAACCTTGGTGGGGTCCTTGCCAGAAAAGGCGCCGCCACCATGCGGTGCGTAGCCGCCATAAGTGTCGACGATGATCTTGCGGCCGGTGAGACCGGCGTCGCCGTCGGGGCCGCCGATGACGAAGCGGCCGGTCGGGTTGACCAAAAAATCCTCTTCGCCGCACATCCAACCGTCGGGCAGCGTGTCGACGACGTAAGGGCGGACGATCTCGCGAACGTCCGACTGATCGACCTTCTCGGAGTGCTGGATCGACACCACGAACTTCGTCGCACCGACCGGTTTGTGATTGGCGTATCGCAGCGTCACTTGGCTCTTTGAGTCGGGGCCGAGGTCGGGCGTCTTGCCGGCATGGCGCGCCTCCGACAACGATCGCAGGATCTTGTGCGCGTAGTAGATCGGCGCCGGCATCAGCGCCGGCGTGTCATTGCAGGCAAAACCGAACATCATGCCCTGGTCGCCGGCACCCTCGTCCTTGTTGCCGGACGCGTCGACACCTTGGGCGATATCGCTCGACTGATTGTGGACGTAGCAATCCACCGACGCCTTTTCCCAATGGAAATTGTCCTGCTCGTAGCCGATCTCGCGGATCGCGTTACGGGCGACCGCGATCAGCTTCTCCGGCGTGATCGACGAGGGCCCGCGGGTCTCGCCGGCGATCACGACCTTGTTGGTCGTCACCAGGGTTTCGACACCGCAGCGCGCCTGCGGCTCGGCTGTCAGATAGGTATCGACGATGGCATCGGAGATGCGGTCGCAAATCTTGTCCGGGTGCCCTTCGGACACCGACTCGCTGGTGAATACGAAATCGCGCTTGAGCAAGAGACAGCCCTCTTCAAACGGCCGGGTCGAGAACCCAGCGCCGGGTGGCCGTTGTCGAATGTCGAGTCGCAGCCGTCAAGCCCGATCTTATATCGGGCCGACGTTACATCGTGTGGGTGGCGCCGCGATTAGTCCGGCAGGCTGTCGGAGTCGGCGGCGAGCGCCTTTGCCAAATCAGACAGGCGGCGGCGCACGGTGGCGTTATCGATCTGAAAGTAGGCGCCGATAAGCTCGCGCGTATCGCGTCTGCCCAGCAGGTCGGAATCAAAAGCCTCCTGAGCGGATTCCGCAAACCCGCCGAGCGGCGCCGCGCGCACCGGATCGGTGGTGTCGAAGAAGAACTGCACCGGGACGTCGAGGATCCGGCTCAACTCGTGCAGGCGGCTGGCACTGATCCGGTTGGCCCCCCGCTCGTATTTTTGTACCTGCTGGAAGGTGAGGTTGAGCGCTTCGCCAAGCTTCTCCTGGCTGAGCGCCATCATATTGCGCCGCAACCGTACGCGAGAGCCGACATGAACGTCGGTCGGGTCGGGCCGGTCTGATTTGCGCCGACCGGGTCGTCGCGGCGTCCGGGTAGCCATAAGGTGCGCTCGCCTCCAAGTAGAGGCGCGCTTGATAGATCATACGATTGTATGCGGTCAACACCGGATACTTACGGGGGTATGCCGGGTTAGCGGGGCCGACGCAGGAAGGTCGATCCGTGCGCGATCGCGCTGCCGGCAAGCAGCAGGATGAGGAACAACCAGTCGCCGAATCGGCCGTACGGCGTGACCGAGCCTGCGGCCGGCAATGCGACATCCGCATGGCCGATCGCGTCGAGGTTCGTGTGCGCCAAGACCCGGCCTTGCGCGTCGACGACGCCGGTGATGCCGTTATTGGCGACCCGGATCAGCGGCAGCCCTTCCTCGACGGCGCGGGTGCGCGCCATCGCGAAATGCTGGTAGGGGCCGGCGCTGCGCCCATACCAGGCATCGTTGGAGACGTTGAGGATCCAGGCCGGACGGTCGTGTGAGTCGAGCACGGCGCCGGGAAAGATCGCCTCGTAGCAAATCAGCGGCGAAAACGGCGGCAGGTTGCCGAGCGCGAGGGTCCGCGGCCCGGGGCCGGCGCTCAGATCGATCACGCCCGGGGTGAACTTCTTGATCGGCAGCCAATTGCTGAGCGGCATGTATTCGCCGAACGGCACCAGATGCGCCTTGTCGTACTGGGCGGACATCCGGCCCGATCCGTCGATCGCGTCGATACTGTTCCATACCGCCGTCACCGCGAGCGGTAGCGGCGGCCCGCGCAGCGCCCCGGTCAGGACGTAGCCGTCGGGCGGCACGACCGCGGCAATGGCGTCGCGATGCCCGGCGTCGCGCTCGAGCAGATAGGTCGCCGCCGCTTCCGGCCAGATCACAGCGGCGAGCCTGTGATCGGCGGGAGCGGTGCTGAGCTCGGTCAGGCGATGGAAATTGGCTTCGGCCTCGGCGGCGTTCCACTTGTTGGTCTGGGAAATCGAGGGCTGCACCAGGCGTAGCCAAGTATCGGTCGTGACCGACGGCAACAGGCTCAGCCGTAACGCTCCGGCGCCTGCTGGAACGAGGATTAGCGCCGCCGCGGCAATGCCCGGTAGATAACGCCGAGCGGGGCTCAGCGGGGTGAGCGACGGTGCGCCGAACAGCGCTGGCAGGCAGGCGGCGAGCACGGTCAGAAAGCTCAGGCCGTAAATCCCAACCCAAGCGGTCGTCTGCAGCATCGCCAAGGCGCCGGGAAATCCGCCCGCCCAGACATAGCCGACCAGGTTCCAAGGAAAACCGGTCAAAACATGGCCGCGCAGCCACTCGGCGATGGCCCACGTCACCGCGAAGGCACAAATCCGCGCGAGGCCCGTCGCGCCCAAGCGGAGGCGCGCCAAACCGGCCGCGTAGGTCCCGAGTGCGACGAAGACCGAAAGCAGCACCGGCAGCCCGAGTAGTCCGAACGGCAAGGCCCACCAATAGCGGGCGATGTCGACGAACAGCGCCACCGCGACCCAATACAGTCCGGCGGTGAAGTAGCCGAGACCGAAAACATAGCCGAGTCTGGCCGCGGCCCACGGTGTCGTGCCACCCTCGTCGAGCCACAGGTAAAGCGGGAAGACCACGAAAATCACCGGGGTCATATCGACCGGCGGCAAGCCGGCGGCGAGCAGCGCGCCAAGCGCCAAGGCGGTCAGATAGCGCCGCCAGCCCGCGAGCGACGCCATTTCCTGCGCGATGCGGCACAAGGGCGTCACCAGCCGCGCACCGGGCCGAACGCGCAAGGCCGAGACCTCTTGCAGATCGTTCATTTACCGGCGATGGCGGCGGGCAGACCGCGTACCCTGAGCCGTTTGATCCGGCGCGGGTCGGCGTCCAGGACCTCGAACTCGATCCCGCCCGGATGCGGGATCACCTCGCCGCGCCGCGGCACCCGGCCGGCGAGCGTGAATACCAGCCCGCCTAGCGTATCGACCTCTTCATGGTCGCCGTTATGGCGCAAGAGGGCGCCGCGCCGCTCTTCGAGCGTCTCGATCGGGATGCGGGCATCGGCGATGACGCTGCCGTCGGGCCGCTCGATCAGGATCGGGGTCTCGTCGACGTCGTGCTCGTCCTCGATATCGCCGACGATCTCCTCGATCAAATCCTCGATCGTCACCAACCCATCGATGCCGCCGAACTCGTCGACGACCATGGCGATATGGGTGCGCGTTTGGCGCATCTGCACCAGAAGGTCGAACACCGCCAGCGACGGTGCGACAACCAGCACCTTGCGCAGCATCGGCGCGAGTTTGACCGTGCGGCGGTCGGCGACTGGGGCAAGCACGTCCTTGACGTGGACGAAGCCGAGCACGTCATCGAGCGTCTCGCGATAGACGGGCACGCGCGAATGGCCGTGCTCGATCATCAGTTTGACCAGCTCGTCGAACGGCCGCTCGATTTCGAAAGCGATGACGTCGACGCGCGGCACCATCACGTCGGCGGCGTTGCGGTCGTGGACCTTGAGGACATTGCCGATCAACACGCGTTCTTGCGGTGTGATCTGGCTTTCGTCGTCGGCGTCGCTTGGCGCGGCGATCATCGCATCGATCGCCTCGCGCGGGTCGCGTGACCGCCACAGCTGCCTTATGAAGCCGCGCAGGCGCGCTATCGAGCCATGGTATTCTTGCTGGCCGTCGCTACTGGGCGGCTCTGTGTCGCTCATCAACCAAAAGTCCGGGTTCGACTGTCACATAAATCACGTTTTAGGGTACCCCTTATAGATCAATGCCTTACGGCGTGTTCTCCATGTGGGCTAACGGATGGGCTAACGAAATGTCGGCCCTTCTCGCCTGCGTCTGATGCTGCATAGAGGTACATATATAGTGATTTTTGTTACACCTAGCTATCTACCGCCAGACGGAGGCTGCCGTGGCGGGCCTCGTTGGGCAAACCGACCCGCGCTGTGCGCGAATCGATGATCCGACATCCGACTCTTCAAACCTCGGCGCCGGATCAATCATTCCCCAGTGCGGCGCTATGCCTGCGACAGGATCGTATCAAGTTCGGCGATGCGACGGGTCAGCTCGACAGCCGTCGCCGGAAGGCGGTTTGAACCGTGTTCGAGCGCGCAAAGCTGGCGTATCAAATCGGCGCGTACTTCCAAAAATTCGCGCAACACAGGTTGCCTAGTATCTAAATTCCATACCGAAATACGGCGAACGCCACTGTCCTGAAGCTCTATCGCGTAACGAATGGCACCTTTGCGTGACGAGAATTTGATGGCTAAACCCTGCCAGCAGGTGACTTCGTACATCACGCGGGATCATCCCCCGAAACCATAAAATGCCGTCGAATACGATGGCTCAGTCGCCGGGGTGAGGCAAGTCGGATTAGGACCCCAGCGGGGCCGACGGCGCCGGGTTTCTTTTTGCGTGATTGCCGTATCTGCTTGTGTTACCCGACCCAGATGTCGCGGTTCAGTCAGCTTTATTTGCAGCGGGGTGTGCGCGAACACGACAGCGAGCGCGCTCGTCGGCGTTTGGCGGCGGTTTTCCTAGAGCATGGAATGCATGCAAAAGACAGGATCGCAGACCAAATCATTCCAACTCAGGGCTGCCAAATACCAACGGGTTTCAATGGATACAATTTCGAGAGATTTTTTCTAACCGCCGAAGTTCGAGATGTCTTGGATTCGATCACAGCCGTTTTTTACGTTCTGACTCAAGTCGGCTTTCGCAACGCTGCAGATCGATGGCTCACCGAGGTCGCGACGATCCTCGACGAGGAGCATCTCCACTATCGCGTGGACGAGAGGGGCATTGTTCATCGGTTCGTCGATACAGAGTTTGAGGTAACCCGGGCCTGCGCGTTAGAGGCCCTCGGGGACCCACGTTTCAACGAGGCCAGGGGAGATTTCGAAGCGGCATTCTAGAACCTGCGCAATGAACGCGGCAAGGAGGCTCTTCGAATGATGTTTCCGGCGGTCGAAACGGCCGCCAAGGTCCTATTCCCCGGCGCGTTCGCCCGTCTGATGCCGAATGAGGTAGATCGCTATCTGGCACCTCGGTTGCGGGAGAAGTACGGGGGCAATCAGCCGGCTATCGATGCCGGTCTCCGGTTACTGGCCAGTATGAAAGAATGGATCAACGCGGCTCAACCGTATCGCCACGGCCAAGAGCAGCAAGAAGTTGCGGAGCCGCCATTCGATTTCGTCATCGCTCACCTAAGCAGTGGTGCCGCTTACCTAAGGTGGATGATCGAGCTCTGCGGATAATTTCGTGGCTAGAGATGGACAACGTGAACAATAAGGCTGACCACGAGCCGCACAACCCAGATGAACCGCCCGCTGATGGGTGGCATCTAAATCACTTGAAGAAACAGGTATCCCGCGCTGCTCTAATAATCGGCATACTGTCTGGAGTCGTCAGCGGGTTTGTTACCTCATACCTGCTGGCGATATTTTAAATATCGAGGGACGCGCGGGCCATAGCGGCGACTCTAGTTGGCATCTTTGCCTGCTATTTGTGCGAAGGCTACGTCGAACCCGACTAGTTATCCCGCCGATTGGCGCTATCCCCACCTCACCGACACCTGAGTCCGCCCTTTCCACCGGCACTCTCGGCATTTAAGCCTGCGCTTCAGGTCGAGCACTTTTGTGCCGGGCGCGGCGCCCGCGGTCGCGAGCATCGCCGCGCTCAGGTCATAAAATAGAATATTCGTAGTTAATTTGATCGGCTTTTGTTGCACCGACGGCTTGGTTCGATAATCTTCGGATCGCGTCCTCTGACGCATAACCGAGGGCGAAGTATATTAGTCCAGCGGATATATCTCGAGACCTTGGCCGTCTCCCCAGGCGGCCAAGATTTTAACCAGGCGGGCGTGTAGCTCATCGGTAGAGCGCCGCTGTAACACGGCGGAGGCAGGAGGTTCGATCCCTACCCGCGCCCACCAACTTTCGTTGGGCGAGTCGAGTCTTGATCTTCCAATTGGAGTTGCTCTGCTCGGCATAACAGCCATCGACCGAGTTCACGGCAGTCTTCTGGGGTTAGGCTCCTCAAATAACGCCCGACGCCGAGCGGCATTGCCGCCAGCCGACCCTTACCATCCCGCGCTGCAAGCTCGCTATTCTCGGGAGACGGCGTGAGGCTGTCGCTGCGCTCGATCATGCCGACCGCGCCGATGACGCGTATCTAACTTGAAGACCGGCGATGCCATCATCGTCGAAAGCAACCTCCCAGGATAAGAGCTCCTCCTCCGACAGCATGTATCGATCGTACGCGTCCGCTCGAGAGATAGCGCCGCTGCGAATTGCGAGTACAACCGCAACCTTCTTATGCGCCGTCCAAATTTTGCAGCTGGCTGGTGGCAGCGAAAAATCGATAGCAGCCGAGTTAGTCGATGAGATCCTAGGCATCAAATCTAGTCCGGACACAGCTAACGACGCCGTTATCTCGCGCAACTGCCAGCATTTCCAGAAAATGAAGAGTTAATTCTAGCTATTTGCGATTTTTGTGCAGACGGGAGGCACGCCCGCCGTCGCGTGCATCGCCGCGCTTAGCAGTTCGCTGTGCCCGCAGTCGCACTCGACCACGACCCTGTCGTCGGGGCCGAGGTCAGAGACGTGGGCGGCGTAGAGAGGAACCACGACCCGACTCTACGTTCTTGGTGCGTTCCCGTCATACAAGCGTATGTCGGGAGGGTCAATGCGACCTTGCCGGGCGCCGTCGATTAACCCTATTCTTGATCCGTTGAGGTTATCCCATCCAACTCACTTGGGCCGACGCCGTGACCGGCGTTGGCCCATTCTTTCACTGGCCTAAGGAAATGAGACGAACCCGCCCTGGGCCGCGGTCACCGGTCACTCCTGAAGGGCGTGAGAGAAAAAGCGCCATAGCGAAGGCGCGATGGGCCGATCCCATCGCAGCTGAGAAATGGCGGGCGGTGCTCGGTGACCCGGCACGCCGAGTAAAGCTGCGTGAGATCACCAAGGCTCGGTGGGCCGACCCGTCGATGCGAGAAAAGATAATCGCGGCCATGAGGATGGCCGCAAAGCGCCGCCGGAACAGGGGTACCGCTGACGGCTAGAGGGTCAGCCGGGGCCGAAGTCGGGCTCTTGTCTCCCAACCGATTCGCTAGTCTTCGTCCCACCGCATTTTAACGCAACGAGCTCACTGTCCTTGAGAAGAGGCGGCTTGCAGCCAAATACAGCGACCATCAATATTGAATTCTGAAAATCATAGCCAATTGTGTACCGTACGAATCGGTCAGTTTCACTTGGGTGGGATCATGATCGACAATATCCAGCAACGCGTCGGTGCCCGAATTAAAGCCGCGCGCGAACAACAATGCCTAACCGTGGCAGAAGTTGATGAGCGCATCGGCCTTAGTTATGGGCAAGTCCGAAAATATGAGATCGGGGAAAGCATCGTCTCGGTGAGCACGCTTACGGAAATCGCTCGCGTCCTTAGCGTGCCGGTGACATTCTTTTTCGACGAGATGGCAATACCCCTCGTCACAGGCAGCGACCGACGGATTGCGCTCCTTTTAGCTGCTTACTACAAACTCGACCCTTACAGCCGGACGCTGCTTGTTTTAATCGCTAGGTCGCTCGCTGAGGCGGGAGATAAGCGGCTGCTTGCCGCCGAATAGAGAGGGTGCCGCTATCTCACAAGCTATCCGATGCCCCCGCTCGACCTCACCGACGAGGAACAAACCGCCGTCGCCGCTGCGCTGCGCAAGCTGATCGACGACGACAAGTTCCCGTTCTCGCCGCGCCTCAAGCCGCTCAGGAGCGCGCTGGCGAAGCTCGACCCGCCGAAGCCCAAGGCACCGCCACCTCCGCCGATAGCGGGCGCGTCCGAGGCGGCGCCGCAAGACGTCGAGGCGTTAAGGCGAGGTCGCCGGAGCCGAGGTCGTAGAGGCGGGCGGCGCTCGCCCGCCTAAGGGCCTCAGTTGTCGCAGTCGCCGACTCTGGCAATGCACTCCCCGGCGTTGTAGGCCACGCATTGCTGTAATGCAGCGGCCTGAGCTTCGGCGAGCGTCGGCCTCGTAGCCCAGCCCCAGCCCTTGCAATTCGCGGTCGACGCGAGCGAGCCGCATTGGTGCGGGGCGATCTCAGTCATCACCTTGCAGCCGCTGTTGGCGCATTCAGCGAGGGCTGTCGCCGCGGCGAGCTGCGGGGTCTGAAAATTCCATGCGCGGCCCCAGGCGCAGTTGTTTGAGTCATAGGCGATGGCGCCGTACTGGGCAAATGCCGGGCTGCCGCCTACAAACCCGCTGATCAATGTGACCAATCCGATTGCGTATAGGGTCCTGCGCCGCATCGGAACATCCTCCCATGGTCGTTTGCATGATGAGGAGTAACGGTAGTACCGGTCCGGAGCTTATGCAACCCGTCGCTGAGGAACCGGCGGAGGCGGTGACCACGTGGCTGGTGGACCCGCGCATCGGCAACGTCAAGAACAATGATCCGGGGCTGGTCGAGGCGGTGGCAGGAATTTGAATTTCCGCTTTGGGGTGGAATTCGGCCGTTCCCGATTTCTGTCGCTATGTCTCCTCTGCGCCGAAAGATCCCATGGAGGCGACGATGCCTGAAGACGCACCTCGGCCTGCGCAAGCCGCTATCCGCACTGATCTTGGCGCGATTTTTGTCTCGCTGGAACTGTCACGCCGGGCCTGGCTGATCACGTCGCTGTCGCCTG
>Ga0209517_10000293_pt1 | contig 88501 bp, 68 predicted proteins | sample PeaSoiMetSII2010_FD_187695 | JGI IMG/M metagenome (GOLD analysis project Ga0209517, IMG submission 187695) | Peat soil microbial communities from Weissenstadt, Germany - SII-2010 (SPAdes) (version 2) | ecosystem: Environmental > Terrestrial > Soil > Wetlands > Peat | place: Germany...
AGAGACCGGCCGGGACGCTGCGCTTCGCTGGGGCTCCGCGCCCCGGCCTCTTGCCACCCACGACACAGAAGGTTCAGATCAACCCCGGACTCTCGTTATCGCTGGATGAGAAATGGGGGTCACGTCACCCGCATATATTCGCCGGTCGGTTCCGGAGGGTAGTCACGCGCAAGAAGCACGAAATGGTATGCCCCACGAATTCCCTAAGCCACTGGGATCGAGGCCGTCTCTCCCGTAGTCCACATCATTGGCTTCAAGCTAACCGGCGGCGGAACGGTCACTATGTCACGTCAGATTGTGGAGAGAAATGACAATGCAGGCGGGTGGGACTCCGATACGCCCTAACTATCTTAATGGATGTCAACCCCTGAGGAGCGAACCTGTGCCCGAAATGAGCTATTGCTATCCCCGCCCATTGGTGGACGTACCTCGCTACCACGAGGTTTTGGAGTCCCCTGAACACCCTCCACATTGTAAGTCGTTAGTACTGCTTGATGATCAGGGAGCGCTGGTTCAGCTTCTACTAACAAACACTACCGCTGATATCTTGCTACGAAAGTTGGCGGCGGGAGCAACATCGCCGAAGGGGTAATCGTGGCATCGCGCGTCGCCCTAGTGCCTCACCCCGCCATTATACCCTACGCCCGCCACAGCCGTTGGAGCGAGCCCGGCCCGTTCGCTGCACACCTCGACAATCTACCGGCCGCCCGCGCCGCGCTCCCGGAAATCGTCGGTGGTCTTGTCCTGCATCCGCTCTTCGCGCCCGCCGGATCGGACGCGTCGGAAGCCTCACTGCGCTCGATCCCGGAAATGCTCTCGGCCCTGTTTGAGCGCGATCCTCAGCCACTGAAACAGGCGCGCGAGCCGGACAGGCGCCTGATCGGGACCTGTCGAAACTACGCGCTCCTCGCTTGCGCGATCCTGCGCAAGCACGGCACGCCGGCGCGGCTGCGGGTCGGCTTCGCCGATTATTTCACCCGAGATTTCTGGGAAGACCATTGGGTCTGCGAATACCATGATGGCGACGCCTGGCGGCTGCTCGACGCCGAGCTGACCGGCGAGGTACGCCGCCGCTTCGGCATCGGCTTCGACCCCGCCGATGTGCCGCGCGACCGCTTCGTGTCGGTTGGCCTCGCCTGGCAAACTCTCCGCCGCGGCGAGCGCGACCCGGCGCGCTTTGGCGTGTCGATCCTCGGCATCTGCGGGCTGTGGTTTGTTGCGGGAAGCCTGCTGCGCGACCTCGCCGCGCTGGCGAAGGAAGAGATGATGCCGTGGGATTCTTGGGGCCCGGCGCGCGACTTCCGGCCCGACAAACCCGTCCCGCCCGAATGGCTCAGTCCGCTCGATAGCCTCGCCGCCGCCCTCGCGCGCGAACCCGCGACTTATGACGACGTATGTGCCGTCCTCGCCGCGCATCCCTGGGCGGCGCTGACTGGAACCGTCCTCAGCTTCCCGGAGGGCAAGCCGGTCGAGGTCGCGCTCGACCGCTGGTGATTGTCGTCGCCTATAAAATCGCCGCATTTGTGGGGTAGATCACGCCAAGCAAGGGGTTAGGTCTCCCGCCAATCGCCGGCGCGCGACCCTGCTGTTAGCTCGGAACGGCCCTCCTAATAATTCATGCGGATAACAGGAGGACATCACTAGGTCGACCTCCTGATAAAAGGCGCCGATAACAGATGGATATCAGATGGTGGACCATCTGATAAAAAAAGCGCCGCCGCCCGCCTGATAAAGCGAGGAAGACCGCCTGTTACCGGATCGATAACAGGCGGATAACAGGCGGGCAGCCGCCTGTTAAATTGCGCATCGAATAGCAGGAGACACCGATGCCCCGCCACATCAAGACCGCCGCGCTCGCCGGGACCCAGGACGAGGCCGACGCGAAGACCCGCGCCACGGTCGAGGGCATCATCGCCGACGTTCGCGCCCGCGGCGATCGGGCGGTGCGCGAATTGTCCGAGCGCTTCGATAAATGGTCGCCGAAGAGCTTCAAGCTCTCCGACGCCGAGATCCGCGACCTCGTCGCCCAGGTTCCCCCACGCACCATCGACGACATCAAATTCGCCCAGCAACAGATCCGCAACTTCGCGGAGATCCAGCGCGCCGCGATGAAGGATGTCGAGGTCGAAACCCTTCCCGGCGTGGTGCTCGGCCACCGCCACATCCCGGTCGGCTCGGTCGGTTGCTACGTGCCCGGCGGGCGCTACCCCATGGTCGCCTCGGCGCATATGTCGATCGTCACCGCCAAGGTCGCCGGAGTCGGCCACATCACCGCCTGCACCCCGCCCAACCAGGGTGGCCCGCACCCCGAGACGATCGCGGCGATGCATCTCGGCGGCGCCGACGAGATTTACGTGCTCGGCGGCGTCCAGGCGGTCGCGGCGATGGGGGTCGGCACCGAGACCTTCAAGCCGGTCGATATGCTGGTCGGCCCCGGCAACGCCTATGTCGCCGAGGCCAAGCGCCAGCTTTACGGCAAGGTCGGCATCGACCTCTTCGCCGGGCCGACCGAAATCCTCGTCATCGCCGACGATTCGGCCGACGCCGAAATGTGCGCCACCGACCTCCTCGGCCAGGCCGAGCACGGACCGACCTCGCCGGCGATTTTGCTGACGACATCGGAAAAGCTCGCCCGCGACACCATCGCGGAGGTTAAGCGACAGCTGACCGTGCTGCGGACGGCGGACGTCGCTGGGGTGGCCTGGCGTGACTACGGCGAGGTGATCCTTTGCGCCAACGAGGACGAGATGGTCGCCGAGGCCGACCGCATCGCCGCCGAGCATGTCGAGGTGCTGACCCGCGACCCGCGCCGCTATCTCGACCGGCTGAAGAATTACGGCGCCCTCTTCCTCGGCCCGCGGACCAACGTCTCCTATGGCGACAAGGTGATCGGCACCAACCACACGCTGCCGACCAAGGGTGCGGCGCGCTACACCGGCGGCCTGTGGGTCGGCAAGTTCCTCAAGACCTGCACCTATCAGGAGGTCAAGACGCCGGAGGCAAGCGCGATGATCGGGGAATACTGCAGCCGGCTCTGCACCATCGAGCGCTTCTGGGGCCACAAGGAGCAGGCCGATCTGCGCGTCCGCCGTTACGGCGGCAAAAACGCGGCGGAGTGAGGCTTATTCGTCCGGCATGCCCGCCAGACGCAGCCCGACATCGATGGTTTTCTCGGCGAGCGCCCGGTAAGCCGGATTGTTGCTGTAGGCCCAGCGGGCGCGCTGGCGGACCATCGAGTTGATTTCCGGCTTCAATTTCAGCGCTTCGGCCAACGCCGCACGCGCCCGGTCGATATGGCCCTGCAGGGCCAGCGCCGCCGCCAGGTCGAGATAGAAGTAATAGACGCGCGGATTGGCCGCCGATGCCTTGGTCAGCCACTCGACCGCCTGATCGTTGTGCCCGAGCAGCAGATGCGCCAGCCCCAAGGACCAATAGGCAAGCGCGCTATTGGGATCGTCTGGGTTGAGCCGGATGCGCTTCTCCTCGAGCGGAATCGCCCGAGCCGGGTCTCCGAGATAGATCAGCGTGACGCCGAGCTGGCCGTAGGCGATCGCGTTGTTGGGGTCTAGCTCGATCGCCCGCTCCCATTCGATGCGCGACTCGGGCAAGCGGTTTTGCACCCGGCGCAGCAAGGCAATCGTCTGATGCAGTTGAGAGCGGTTCGAGTCGCGCGCCAGCAGCTCGCCGAGCAGTTTCTCGGCTCTTGCCTCGTCGGCCTCCGGCTGCTCGCTGAACCCGCCTGAGAGATCGACCACGAGCGAGGCGGCAATACCGAGTGTGGCGTCATAGGAATTGGGGTCGAGCTCGAGCGCCTTTTCGAAATCCCGCTTCGCCTCGGTGCGGCTCGCCGCGACCTGGGTGCGCTGATAAAGCGCCCAGCCGCGCATGATCAAGTCGGCTGCGTCGGGATTGACCGATCGTTCCTGCTCTATCTGCCGCCCAACCGCCTGAACCAGCTCGAGGTTGAGCGTTCGCGCAAGGCGTCCGGTGATCTCGCTCTGCGCCTCGGCAAGGTCGCGCCGGTCGGTGTCGAAACGGTCTGCCCAGACATGCGCGCCGCTCTCGGCGTCGATCAGCTGGACGTTGACCTGCACCTGGTCGCCCGCCCGCCGTACGCTGCCCTCGAGTATGTAGTGGACGCCGAGGTCGCGGCCAAGCTGCTTCACGTCGACCGATTTGCCTTTGTAGGTAAAAGCCGTGTTGCGCGCGATCACGAAACTGCCCGCGATGCGCGACAGATCGGTGGTCAGATCCTCGGTAATCCCATCGGCGAAATAATCCTGGTCGGGGTCGCGCGACAGGTTCTCGAACGGCAGCACAACGATCGACAGCCGGGGCACTGCGGCCGCCTGCCCGCTGGCGCTGCTGCCGGACGTGGTGTCGGCCGGCGCGGTCGGCAAGGCGCGTTCAGGCACGTGCGGGCGCAGCCACAGCCACCAGCTGCCGGTACCTGCCACAAGGATGACCAGCACTGCGGCAAGCCCGACGCCGATACGGGTTCTGGTCGTTCGCCCCTGCGGCGCGGCGACCAAATCGGTGGCGACGATCGCCGCCGGGCTCAGCGCATAGACCCGCACCGGCCGGGCGATGTTCTTGACCTGCTGCTCGCCACGATCCTCGAAGACGTAAGGCAGCTTGTCGCGGATATGCTCGCGCACCGTGCGCGAAATGCAGATCCCCGCCGGATCGGCGAGCGCCTCGAGCCGAGCCGCGACATTGACCCCGTCGCCGAAGATGTCGTGGTCCTCGGCGACGATATCGCCGAGATTGATGCCGACGCGGAACTCGATGCGCCGCTCGGCCGGAATTCCGGCGTTGCGTCCGGCCATCTCGCGCTGCATTTCGACGGCGCAGCGCACCGCGTCGACGACGCTCTGGAATTCGACGAGAAACCCGTCGCCGGTCGATTTGATGATGCGGCCGCGATGCGCGCGAATCCGCGGATCGGCGATCTGGTGACGCCACGCCCGCAAGCCCGCCAGCGTCGCCTCCTCGTCCTCGCTCATGAGGCGAGCGAAGCCGGCGACGTCGGCGGCCAAGATCGCCGCGAGATGGCGCCCGGTGCGCTCGCGCCGCAAAAAGTTCATGGAGAGACTTTAACGCACGTGTTTGTGGAGCACGCCGTCTTTCATGATCACGGAAAGGTGCTCGCCCTGTCCATCGAGCAGCGAAATATCCGCGAGCGGATCGCCGTCAACGACGATCAAATCGGCGTGCGCGCCGGCGGCGATTACGCCAAGCTCGCCCGCCTGGTTCAGCAACTCGGCGTTGATCGCGGTCGCCGAACGGATCACCTCCCACGGCGCCACCGCCTCGGCGCGGATCACGAACTCGCGCGACTGGTATTGGTGCATCGGCCCAAGCAGATCGGTGCCATAGCCGATTTTGACGTCGGCCCGCTGCAACAGCTCGAGCGAACGCAGCCCGGCCTCGCGCACCTCGGCGAGCTTCGCCAGGCTGGCTTCGGCAAGACCGAGATCGCGGCCGAAACGGTGCAGCGCGTCGTAAGTCACCAGCGTCGGCACGACGAACCCGCCGGCCTCGGCAACCCGCGCGGCGGTCGGCGCATCGATCAGGTTCGCATGCTCGATCGAGCGCACACCGTTATCGATCGCCCTGCGGATCGCCGCGGGCGTGTATGCGTGCGCGAGGACGTAAGTGTGCCAAGAGCGCGCCTCCTCGACGACCGCGCGCATCTCCTCATCGCTGTATTGCAGGTTCCAGATCGGGTCGTACGGCGAGGCGACGCCGCCCGATGCCATGATCTTGATCTGGGTCGCGCCTTTACGCAGCTCATCGCGCGCCGCGCGGCGGCACTCGTCGACCCCGTCGGCGATCCGCGCGAGCCCTGCCCCATATTCGCAGCACGCACAGCTGACGACCGAGCGGGTGCGCGGGCGCAGATCGCCGTGACCGCCGGTTTGACTCAACGCCTGCCCGGACGGGAACAGCCGCGGGCCGCGAATCAGCCCTTGCGCGATCGCCTCCGCAAGCCCGCCGTCGGCGCCACCGGCATCGCGCACCGTCGTAAAGCCGCGCGCCAGCATCCCTTCGAGCACACGCCCGGCCTGCAGGCTGGTCAGGGTCAACGGCTGCTCGGCCAAGCGCGCCAGCGCGGCATCGACTGCGATGGCATGGACATGCGCATCGATCAGGCCGGGCATCAGGGTGCGGCCGGCCAGCTCGATCGTGTCCGCGCTGGCGCTCTTTATCGGGCGATCCGAGACTTCCTTGATGCGGTCGCCCTCAACGAGGACGTGATAGCCCTCGCGACGTGCCTTATCTGTGCCATCGAGCACGGCGGCGTGTGCAAAGACGATCGCGACCATAGTTGCCTCGCGCTGCGATGGGACGAGTCTAAGTTGCTACGAGTCGCGTTCCCAGCCCGTCGGTCGCCGGTGCATGCCGATGGTAGAGGCCCCGACGGGCCCTTTTGGACCGCTATGGCGAAAAAAGTTCACCTGTGATAGTTTTGCCACAGGCTATTTGGGCTAGCCGGCGAACAGTTCAGCGCCCGAGAATCGGCTCAAATAGCCTGGTTCGAAATCCGCCAGCTGAGACAAGGCGTCGATATCGTGGATCGTCACGCGCTGATCCTCGACTACGACGAGACCGTCCTCACGCAAGCGCCGCAACACCCGATTTATATGCGGAATGCTTAGGCCAAGAGCGTCTCCGAGCAGCTCCTGGGTGAGCGGTATCTTGTAGGAATGATCCTGGGCAAGACCGACGGTTTTCAGGCGCGTGAGCAGCTCAAGCAGGAAATGAGCGACCCGCTCAAGCGCCGATCTTCGTCCTAAATCAATGAGATGCTCGGCATAAATGGTTGATTCGCAAGATATCGACCAGAATATCTTCGTAATCAGCCGTGGGTGGCTCCCGATCATCGTATTAAGACGAGCAATCGGTACCACGGCAACCAGCATATCAGTCATTGCTTTAGTAGAATATAGAGAGCTATCGGTAAAACTGCCGAGGATTCCGACGATATCACCGGGCAAAACCATATTTATTATCTGTCGGCGGCCATCATGAAGGATGCGATACCGAATCGCATTACCTTCCATGATTATGAAGAGACTATCGTAGCTGCGGCCTTCGGTAATGATGTCACGATGCCGCTGCACCGCGCGCGTGCTCGATTGGAGGTCGCTCAACATCCCGATATCATCGGGCGACAGCGGAACGAGCTGCGCCAGCCTGCGGGTAAATGGAAATGTGCTTGGAACCGCCGCCGCCGGCGGTGCGCCTCCCATCTGGAGCCTCCTGTTCGCTCGCAATGCTTATTACGTTGCCGGAACGTTACGGGTGCTCTTTTTCCAAGTCAAACGCCTTGGCGGAGAGGAACTGTCAATTCATCAAAAAATGACGCCATTCCATGATATTGATTTAAAGCAATACCTTAGAGCAACGACAGTTCGCGCGGTTAGCGGATACTCCCTCCAGTGCCCAACCAGCCGTTGGGCGTGACGGGTTTGCCCCGAAATCAGGGTGACCCTTCGCGGCACAGTTTGATCTACGGAGGGGGATAATGATGAAGGGGCGTAAGATCGCGACCATCGCGGCGCTGGGGACGAGCACGGCGGCTTTGGCGATGTTGACCGGATTGGCCGGCGCCCGGGCCGACGAGTTGTCGGACCTGCGGCTCAACCAGCAGCTCCTCTCTCAGCGGATCGATCAGTTGGCCGCGGTGGGGCAGTTCGCTGGCCCGACGGTCCCATTCTCGGTCGACACCAACCCGGCGGCGAGCGCCCCGGCGACGGCGGGCAGCTTCCCGCGCTCGATCCTCATCCCCGGCACCGACACCTCGCTGAAGGTCTACGGCCAGATCAGCGAAGTGCTCGACTACTGGATGTCGGGCGGCAACCCGAACGGCAGCCCGCAATCGACCACGGTCGGCGACAACGGCCAGGTCCAGTCGGCGCCGCTCAACAATGCCGGCATCACCAAGGCGCGCAGCAACGGCATCTTCCAGCAGAGCCCGCGTGAATCGAAACTCGGTTTCGAGACCCGCACCCCGACCCCGCTGGGCGAGATGCGCACGGTGATGGAGTTCGACTGGGCCGGTTCGACCACCTTTGCGCCGGGCGGCACCAACCCGACCTCGGTGTCGGACAATCTGATCCCGCGCATCAAATACGCCTACGGCACGTTGGGCGGGTTCCTCGCCGGTCAGGCGACCTCGAACTTCTCCGACCCGGACGCCAACGCCGAGACGCTCGACTTTGGCGGCAATGTCGGCGAGCCGGGCCATGTCCGCGTCGCACAACTCCGCTACACCATGCCGGTGCCGTTCGGCGGCTCGTTCTCGGTGTCGGCGGAAACGCCCGAGACCGATATCGGCACCGGCGCGGGGGTCGAGGGATCGGATGCCGGCGTCGTCCCGACCGTGACCACGACCTGCACGATCGCGGCGCTCGCCACGGCGACGGTCTGCACCACCGCGCTGGTGACCAGCGGCCAGTTGCCGGTCAACATCGCCAAGTCGACCGCGCCCGACTTCACCGCGGCCTGGTACCTGCCGCAGCCCTGGGGCCACCTCGACGTTTCGACGGTGATCCGCCCTGGCCTCGACGTCACCGACGGCAAGTTCTTCGCCCGTGATTTCATCGGCTATGGCGGCCATTTCGGCATGGACTTCAAGCCGGGCTGGTTTGGCTGGGTGAAGGATGACTTCACCGCCCACTTCACCGTCGGCGAGGCGATTGGCGGCTACCTCAACAGCAGCACCAACTTCGCCCTGGCGACCAATTACGGCGCGGCCGGCGCCTACGGCTCATTCGGCGGACCGGCGACGGCGCTGGCGGCGTCGGCGATCCTGGTCAAGCCGACATTCGAGTGGGGCAGCGAGGTTGGCTACCAGCATTGGTGGGCGGACAATCTGCGCAGCAACATCAACGCCGGCTTCAACTCCCACACGATCCCGGGTGGCGCGGTCGTCAACCCGAGCAACGTCGTCGGCGTGGCTCAGTCTGGCGCGATGAACAAGACGCTGAAAACCGTCCACGCCAACCTGATCTGGAACCCGGTGTCCTCGGTCGATGTCGGCATCGAGTATATGTTTGGCGAGCGCACCACGGTCAACAACGGCCACGGCAACGAGAACGCGCTGATCAGCAAGTTCAACTTCCGCTTCTAGTCGCGATCGTTCCGATCCCGACTGCGAGAACCCGCCGGCTCAGCCGGCGGGTTTTTCGTTGTGTCGACCGCCTGCTATGCTGCGCTCATGAAACCGATCGCATCATTCGCCCAAAAGATACCGGTCGGCGAATCGTGAGATTACCAACCGCGCCACGCTGATTTGAAGGATCCGATGCTGGCTCAAAAGCCATCTTGCGTCGTCCTCGGCGGCGGCGGTTTCATGGGCACCAATCTTTGCCGCCGGCTTCTTGCATCGGGGCATCGCGTGCGCGCCTTCGGAAGACAATGCCGGTTTGCCGACGCACTCCGCGGAGTGGAATGGTATCAGGGGGATTTTTCCGATCCAGATTCGGTCGCGGCGGCCATCGAGACGTTCGACATCGTCTTCCATCTCGTGCACGGGGCGATGCCGCAAGCGGCAAACCTCGCCATGGTCACCGACGTGCAGCGCAACGTCATGCCGTCGATCACGCTACTTGACCTGTGCAGCAAGCTCGGCGTGAAGCGCGTGATCTTTTCCTCGTCGGGCGGCACCGTCTATGGCTGCCCGCAGCAGATACCGACCCCCGAATCCGCTGCGACCGACCCAATTTGCGCATACGGCATTAGCAAGCTCGCGATCGAGAAATATCTGGCGCTCTATCAACATCTGTTTTCTCTCGATTTTCGCGTGTTGCGCATCGCCAATCCGTTCGGGCCATTTCAGATTGCCTGGAAGGGACAGGGCTTCATCGCCGCCGCGGTTTCCCGGGCGCTCAGTGGCCAACAGATCGAGATTTGGGGCGACGGCTCGATAGTCAGGGATTTTGTCTTTGTCGACGATGTCGTCGACGCATTCGAAGCGGTGATGAACTATTCCGGCAACAAACAAATTTTCAATATCGGCACCGGCGAAGGCAGGAGCTTGCTCGAGGTAGTCGCGGCAATCGAGAGGCTCCTCGACACCAAGCTCAGTATCAAAATGACTCCGGGCCGTTCCCTTGATATTCCCGTTTCCGTCGTCGCAATCGATCGCGCGCGGACAGACCTGGCATGGGCGCCAAAGACGCCCTTCGAGGCCGGGCTAGCGATGACAATCGAGTGGGCAAAGCAGAACCGGCCTGAGATCGACAAGCTCTTCCGATAATTGTGCCCGCCGCTTTACGGTGTACCGATACGCGGCCTTTTACACGGTCCCACTCGGCGCGACGTCAAAAGACGCCGGCGCCTCGCCGCGCTGAGAGCGCTCCCACATGGTTTGGTAGGCGCTCTCGAGATGGCGGCGAAAGCGGGCTGCATCGAAAAGCGGAAAACTCTCCCGGTTGCGCGCCAGCTTCGATCTGACCTGCGCCAGGGCGGCCTTGTCGCGCGCCATCGTCAGCGCCAGCTCTTCGTAGCGTTCCAGATTATCGGTTATGAGTTCCGGCAAACCAGCCGCCGTCAGCAGGCTTCCCGCAACCCGCGCCGGAAAGCTCTCTCCAGTGCATGTCACGACCGGAACCCCGGCCCGAAGCGCATCGCTTGCCGTGGTGTGAGCATTGTAGGGCAGCGTATCGAGAAAAAGATCGGCGAGGCCGAACCGCGCCAGGTAGTCCTCGAGCTTGACGCGAGGGGCAAACACCAGCCGGTCGGCGGCAACACCGCGGGACTCCGCCTCTCGCCGCAGATTGCGCGCGCTATCGGGGTTGTCCTCAACCAGCCACAGGACACTGCCCTCGACCGTGCGCAGAAGGCGCATCCAGATATCGAAGATCGGTGGTGCGATCCGGCTGCTCTGGTTGAAGCAACAGAAGACGAATCCGGTTTCTGGCAGGCCGGCATCGGCGCGCGTCGGAATAGGTGCGCTTACCAGCCGTGCCGAGTCGGTTGGGTAGTAAGTATCTGGTAGATAAGCGATTTGCTCGGAAAAGAAGGCTTGCGCATTGTCCGGAATAACAAAGCGGTCGGCTAGGATGTAGTCGATATAGTCGGCCCCCAGCGTTCCGGCATATCCGAGGAAGTTGACCTGGATCGGCGCCGGTCGCAGCGCCAATATTCCCGGCCGGCTGTTGTTGGTGTAGCCCATCAAATCGACGGCGATATCGATTTCGAGCTCTCTCAGCAGCAGCGCAATATCGTGATCGCTCTTGGTTTGGACATCGAAAAAGCGATCGAACGAGCTTTCAAGACGCCCTCCGAACTCATCCTTGGAACCGGGACCGATCGAAACCGCCGTCGTCTCGAACCGCGATCGATCGTGCGCCTCGAACACCCCGACCATCAAATAGGCCATCGGATGGGGCCGGAAATCGGCCGACAGATAGGCAACCCGGATCCTCGGATGGTCGTAACGCTCGCCCCGCCAAATGGCATAAGCTGCCGTAGTTTGCCGATCTCTGTTGAAGATTTGCGCGCACTTCATCTGCGCGCTCGCTGAATCCAGTATATTCAACAGCATGTAGGGAAGGGCCACGCGCTTTCCGGCGGCAATGCCGCTGGCGATCGATTGCAACGCGTGCTGATAGCCGGTCCAATCGCAGTGCAGAAGTTTAAAATAGAGCGCCTTCCCCGGCGCATAGACGTAGTCGGGATCGAGGGCAAGCAGTCGCTCGAAAGCCGCGGCCGCCTCCGGATAGCGCCGTAGCTCGAAGAGAGCATTGCCGCGATTGGCCAAAGCGGTGACATTCGCCGGATCGATCGCCAGCGCCTGCTCGCAGCTGGCTAGCGCCTCCTCGTGCCGCTTGAGTTCGCTGAGCACACCACCGCGGTTGCTGAGAGCCGCGACAAATCGCGGCCTGATCGCCAGCGCGCGGTCGTAATCGGCGAGAGCCTCTTCGAAACGCCTGAGTTGAAACAGGGCATTACCGCGGTTGTGAATGGCCTCGGCAAAGCCCGGCGCGATCGCCAGCGCCCGCTCGTAGTTGGCGAGCGCCTCCCCGTACCGCTTAAGCTTGAGCAGGACATTACCGGAGTTGTAAAGCGCCTCGACGTAACCGGGGTCGAGGGCGATCGCGCGCCGGTAATGGGCGACTGCCTCCTCGAAGCGCCCGAGTCGGTCTAAGGCTTCGGCGATACCGCCGTGCAGGTCGGGAATCTTTTCGTTTAGCTCAATCGCCTTGCTGAGAAGGTCGAATGCGACCTGGTTCAGCCCGCCGCTAAGGGCGATCAAACCCGCAACATTTAACGCCGCCACGTCATTGGAATCGAGCGCAAGTAGCTGCCGGCAAGCTTGGCTTGCCGCCTTGAGCTGGCCCGCCTGGTAATACCGCAGAGCGTTAGCCAAAAGCGTGTCGCGCCGGGATTGTTGTTGACCCCTCGGGCGCGCCGTCGGGTAACTGCCAGGGCGCGCGCCAGTCTTTGCTGCGGCTCGGCGTTCCTTGCGGTTCATTCCTCAGCGCGCCAGCCCTCGAAGGAGGAGGCTGGCTTAATAACCGCTCGACCCTGACGTGTCGAGGATCGGGCAACGCGGCGCTTTAACCGGAAGCGTGGTACCCCGGAACGCTTTGTCCCTCGAATTGCGGAGTTTACTGCGCCGGCTCCAGGGCCGGGGCAGCGGCGTCGGCCTTCGACGCCTCAATCTCGGCAGCCTTCCGTTCGACCAGCTCGACCAGGTGGTCGACGATGCTCTCGTCCTTCAGCCGATGGTCGGTGACACCGCTCAGATACACCTGATGCGTATTATTGCCGCCGCCGGTGAGGCCGATATCGGTCTCGCGCGCTTCGCCCGGCCCGTTGACGACGCAGCCGATGACCGAGAGGGTGAGCGGCGTCGTGATGTGGGCGAGCCGCTCTTCGAGCAGTTCGACGGTCTTGATCACCTGGAATTGCTGGCGCGCGCAGGACGGGCACGAGATCACCGTGACCCCGCGCCGGCGCAGGTTCAGCGATTTCAGCATATCGAAGCCGACCTTAATCTCCTCGACGGGGTCGGCCGACAGCGAGACGCGGATGGTGTCGCCGATCCCAGCCCAGAGCAGCATGCCCATGCCGATCGAGGATTTGATCGTGCCGCTGCGCAGACCGCCCGCCTCGGTGATGCCGAGATGCAGCGGGTAGTCGCAGGCTTCGCCAAGTTGCTGGTAGGCGGCCACGGCGAGGAACACGTCGGACGCCTTGCAGGAAATCTTGAACTCGAAGAAATCGTTGTCTTCGAGGATCTTAGCGTGATTGAGCGCGCTTTCGACCATCGCCTCGGGGCACGGCTCGCCATACTTCTCCAACAGATCGCGTTCCAGCGAGCCAGCATTGACACCGATGCGCATCGAGCAGTTGTAGTCCTTCGCGGCCTTGACGACCTCGCGCACCCGCTCCATCGAACCGATATTGCCGGGATTGATGCGCAGGCAGGCAGCGCCGCTCTCGGCCGCCTCGATCGCGCGTTTGTAGTGGAAATGAATGTCGGCGACGATCGGCACCTGGACCTGCTTGACGATCTGCTTCAGCGCCAGCGCCGACTCTTGATCGGGGCAGGAGATGCGGACGATATCAGCGCCGGCACGCTCCAACCCCTGGACCTGCTCGACCGTCGCCTTGACATCGTGCGTGATCGTATTGGTCATCGACTGCACCGTGATCGGTGCGTCGCCCCCGACCGGCACGTTGCCGACGTAGATTTTGCGACAGGCACGGCGGTGAATATCGCGGTATGGGCGAATGCTCATGTCAGCCTCGCGGGATTTTTCTTGGCTGGGTTATAGAACGCCTGGGTGACGGAAAAAAGACCACGTCCTCAGCCATGAACGGCCTTGCCCGCGGCTAGCTCCGCCGGGTCGAGCGCCACATCGCGCCTCAGCGTGCCGATCCCGCCGATCGACGGCGCCGGTTTTCCGTCTACGGCGATCTCCAACACGCCGGCATTGCCGGTGCGCAGCCAGAGCCCGGCGCGCGACGGCACGTTATAGACCTCACCCGACTTCAAGATACGGGAGAATACGATCGACTGATCTGGTCCACGGACCTGGATCCAGCAGTCGGCGAGCGCGCGAATCGAAATCTTACTGGCGGCGGTCGGAGCAGGGCTGGGCGGAGCCGGTTGGACTACGGCCGCTGGCCCCGTGATCTGTGCCGGCGGAGCCGTTGCAGCCGGCGATGCTGGCTTCGGTTGGGTTGCAGCCACCACTTGCTGCGGCGGTGTGGCCGGCGCTGGCGGAGCAGTCGCGGCCTGCGGCAGCGGCTTAGCGGGCGCACTGGGATTGGGGCTCGCGGCGACGGCCGCCGGATTAGGTGGTGGAGCGGTCTGAGCCGGGTTTGGCGACGGATTCGGCGCCACCACCACTTGGGCCGGCGGCTGAGGTGGCGGCGGGGAGACCAGGAACGGCGCGCCCGATGTCCGTAATTCCGCCGGCACGGCGGCGACGCGCTCGGGCCGGCTACGATCCTCGGTCGACAGGTAGTACCAAATGCCGTAGCCGCACAGCGTTACGATCAGGGCGACAAGCACCAGGGCCCTGCCCGGTAGGCTGCGTTCGCCGAGCGGTACCGGCAGCGCCAGATCGGGCCGCGCGGTAACTCCCGCCACCTCGCCCTTGAGGCGCGCTAGCACTTGCTCGGTGTCGAGCCCTAGGAAATCGGCATAGGCGCGGACAAAGCCGATCGCATAGGCGGGTCCCGGCAGATCGTCGGAGCGCCCCTGCTCCAGTGCGGCAAGATAGGCGGGCTTGATCCGCAACATCGCCCCGATCTCGTCGAGGTCAAGGCCAAGGTCCTCCCGGCGCTCCTGCAAGACGTGGCCGACCTGCCGCTGACGCGGTTGTGAGCCTGCCTGCTCTCCTGCCGGGGACTCGGCGAACGGCGTCTTGATGCGTTGAAGGAGCGTCACGCCGCGTACTCGCTTTCGCCATCGTCTATACAAGCGCCGGCGGGCACTGTCCAATCGAACCGACCCGTCACAGCGCCACCCCGTGGTCCCGCGCATAGGTGGCAAGTCGGCGCCGCAGAGAATGGTCCGGGCGCCCGCCGATCTCGTCGAGATAACAACCGAGCTCGCCGGCATCGAGGCTGCGGATCATCGTCTTGACCGGCCCCAGCGCTGTCGCGGTCAATGACAGCGTGCGGAAGCCGAGTCCGATGAGCATCATTGCCTCAATCGGGTTGCCCGCCATTTCGCCGCACATGCTGAGCGGCACCTCGGCCGCAGCGCAGCGTGCGACAACCTCGCGAAACAGCGCCACCATCGGCGACGACAACAGATCATAGCGGTCGGCGAGCCGCGGGTTGCCGCGGTCGCAGGCAAAGAGGAACTGGGCAAGATCGTTCGTGCCGATCGACAGGAAGTCGATTCGCTCGAGCAGCGCCGGCAATTGCCACAGCAACGACGGGACTTCCAGCATGACCCCGACCTTGACTGAGCGCGGCGGCTCGTGGCCCTCGGCGGCGGCACGGTGGCGCTCCCGCTCGAGCAGCGCCCGCGCCCGCTCGAGCTCGGCAACTTCAGCGATCATTGGGAATTTGACCCAGAGATCGCGCCCCGCGGCGGCGCGCAGCAAGGCGCGCAGCTGCTGGCGCAGCATCGCCGGACGATCGAGCCCGATGCGAATCGCCCGCCACCCCATCGCCGGATTGTCCTCCACCGTGTGGCTGAGATACGGCAGCACCTTGTCGCCGCCGATATCGAGCGTGCGGAAGACGATCGGGCGCCCGCCCATCTGCTCGTAGGCGCGCCGGTAAAAGCCGGTCTGGTCGGCGACATCGGGGAAGGCGTCGCGCGTCAACAGCGGGATCTCGGTGCGGAATAACCCGACGCCGTCGGCGCCGGTCGCCGCGACCTGCACTAGATCGATCAACAGGCCGGCATTGAGCAGGAGCCGCACCGGAACGCCATCACGCGTCACCGCCGGCTGATCGCGCAGCGTCTCGTAATAGGCGCGCCGGCGCGTTCGCTCGGCCATCGTATCGACGATCGACTGCTGCAAATCCTCGCTCGGCCGGATCAGGATCTGGCCATGGTCGCCATCGACGATGACGATATCGCCGGGCTCGGTGCGGTTGGTCGCGTCTTCAACCCGGCCGACCACGGGGATGTCGAAGGCACGTGCGACGATTGCGACATGCGCGGTCGGCGAGCCTTCCTCGAGCACCAGCCCGCGCACCCGGCGATGGGCGTAGTCGAGCAGCTCGGCCGGGCCCATCGAATGCGCGACGAGAATGAATTCGGGCGGAAGATCGCCGAGATCGGCGCCGACCGATCCACCCGACAGGTAGGTCTGCAGCCGGTTGGCCAGGTCTTCGAGGTCTAGGAGCCGCTCGCGCAGATAGGGGTCGGCGATCTGCAGCATCCGGCTGCGGTTTTCCTCACGGATCTTCTGGACCGCGGCCTCGGCGGTGAGGCCGCTCTGCACCGCCTCGGTGATGCGGTTGAGCCAGCCGCGATCGGCGGCAAACATGCGGTAGGTCTCTATGATGTCGCGATGCTCACCGGCGCCAAGGCGGCGGCTGGCCGCGACCAGTTCGTCGATCTGGCTTTGCATCGCATCGATGGCGCGCCGCAGCCGCTCAAGCTCGGCGCCAACATCCTCGGCGACGACCTGGCGGATCACCAGCTTGGGCGCATGCAGCACCGCCGGTCCGATCGCCAAGCCTTCGTTAAGGCGGATGCCGTCGAGGCGCAGGGGCAAGAGCGCGCCGCTATTGCTCTGCGCCATCTCCAGCGGGTTGACCAGCTCGCCGCTCGCCACCAGCTCGGCAACGATCATCGCGATCGTCTGCGCGATCTCAATCTCGTCTTCAGTGTAGTGGCGCAAGGTGCGGTTCTGCACGACGAGCACGCCGAGCACGCGGCCACCGCGCAGCACCGGTACACCCATTAGCGAGTGGTAGATTTCCTCCCCAGTCTCCGGGCGAAAGGCAAAATCGGGATGCGCCTGGGCGTCAGCGAGCGCCAGCGGCCGCGCGGTCGCCGCGATCGCCCCAACCAGGCCTTCGCCGACCCGCAGCCTCGTGCGATGCACGGCTTCGCGCCGCAGCCCCTCAGTGGCGAAGAGTTCGAGCACCTCGCCGGCCCGCATTACATAGGCCGAGCAAACCTCCGCGACCATCTCGGCGGCAACGATGCGAACGATCCGGTCGAGCCGTTCCTGGGCGCTGCCCGACCCTGCCATGACATCGCGCAGCCGACGCAGGAGGCGGCGGGTCCCGGCGCCACCCGCCCCCGGTTGCAAAGCGACCGGGGGCGGGCCAGCGGCCGGTGTCGTCGACTTCGTCGCGGGAGCGGCGGGCGCAGTGTCGTTCATTCGTCGCGGTCCCGCCGCTTTGCGATCACCGCCAACGCCTGCGCGACCAGTTCGTCGAGGATCTCGACCGTGCTTTGCTCGCGCGTAACCAGACCAACGCTTTGCCCGGCCATCAGCGAACCGGCTTCGATATCGCCGTCAATCACCGCCCGACGCAGCGCTCCGGCCCAGAAATGCTCGATCTCGAGCTGTGCATCCTTTTGCGACAGTTCTCCGCGCGAGAACCGCTCGATTACCCCGCGCTGTATCGCCGCGAACTGCTCGGTCGCCGGGTTGGCAAGCGCACGCACCGGGATCACCGGAAAGCGGGTGTCGAGCTGCACCGACGGCACAGCATCGCGGGCCGAAGCGCGGACAAACGCACGCTTGAAATTGGGGTGTGCAATCGACTCATAGGCGCAGACAAAACGAGTGCCGAGCTGCACCCCGGCCGCGCCCATTTCGAGATAAGAGAGGATCGCTTCGCCGCGGCCGATGCCACCGGCGACAAAAACCGGCACTTCGCTCACATGCGGCAGAACTTCCTGCGCGAGCACCGCGGTCGAAACCGGGCCGATATGGCCACCGGCTTCGCTACCCTCGATAACAATCGCTTCGGCGCCGCTGCGCACCAGCTTTTTGGCGATGACCAGCGCCGGCGCGAAGCACACCGCGCGGGCGCCGCCATCCCTGATGCGGGCGATCGCCGCGCCGGGTGGGATACCGCCGGCGAGCACGACATGGCCAACCGAGCTTGCGAGGCAAACATCGATCAGCTCGAAGAGCTGCGGATGCATCGTAATCAGGTTGACGCCGAATGGCCGGTCGGTCAGCGCCGCGGTGGCGGCGATCTCCTTGTCGAGCAGGGCGGGCGACATCGATCCCGAGGCGATGACCCCGAACCCGCCGGCATTCGAGATTGCGGCGACGAGGTTACGCTCCGACACCCAGGTCATGGCACCGCCCATGACGGCGAGCTCGGTACCGAGGAAGCCGCGGCCACGCTTCCATAACCGATCAAGCTCGGCGCGCGCAGGGCTGTGCGGAACGATTGCGTGCGCGCGGGCTTCGCGCCTATCAGTGGCGATGAATTCTGCGGTCATCCGGCGTCGTCAAGCCCATAGGCGGTATGCAACGCCCTGAGCGCCAGCTCGGTGTAATCGGCGGCGATCAGCACGCTCACCTTGATCTCGGAAGTTGAGATCACCTGAATGTTGATGCCGCGCTCGGCCAGGGTCTTGAACATCTGTTGGGCGACCCCGGCATGGCTGCGCATGCCCACGCCGATTACCGAGATCTTGACGACATTGGAGTCGGGTTTCAGTCCTTTGAAACCCAATGCCTTGCGCTTCTCTTCAAGCACGCTCAAGGCACGGTCGAGATCGCTGCGCCCGACGGTAAAAGTCAGATCGGTCGTGCTGCCGTCCGCCGAAACATTCTGCACGATCATGTCGACATTGATCGCGTTATCGGCAAGCGGACCGAAGATCGCCGCGGCGACGCCGGGCCTATCGGCGACGCGCTCGACCGTGATCTTTGCCTCGTCGCGGCTATAGGCGATGCCGCTCACCACCCGGTTTTCCACAATCTCATCCTCGTCGACAACAAGCGTGCCCGGCATATCGGTGAAGCTCGATAGCACCTGCAAGCGCACCCGATTGTTCATCGCCATCGCGACCGAGCGTGTTTCCAGCACCCGCGCGCCTTGCGACGCCATCTCAAGCATTTCCTCAAAGGCGATTCTATCGAGCTTCCTCGCTTTCGCAACGATACGCGGATCGGTCGTATAGATACCGTCGACATCAGTGAAGATGTCGCAACGATCGGCTCTCAACTCCGCCGCCATCGCCACCGCCGAGGTATCGGACCCGCCGCGGCCCAAGGTGGTGATGCGTCCGCCCGGTCCCAACCCCTGGAACCCGGCAACGACCGCGACCTGTCCCTCGCCGAGCGAGCGTTCGAGTGCCCGCGTCTCGATCGCCTCGATCCGCGCCTTGCCGTGCACCCCATCGGTACGGATTGGGATTTGCCAACCGAGCCAGGAGCGCGCGTCAACCCCCAGATTTTGCAAGGTCAGTGCCATCAGCCCCGCCGTCACTTGCTCGCCGCTGGCGACGACGGTGTCGTATTCGCTGGTGTCATGGAGCTTGCTGACTTCCCGCGTCCACTCGACGAGTTGGTTGGTGGCGCCAGCCATGGCCGAGACCACAACGACGACCTGGTTCCCGGCATCGACCTCGCGCTTCACCTTCTGCGCGGCGTTCCTGATGCGGTCGAGATCGGCCACCGAGGTGCCGCCGAATTTCTGAACGATACGCGCCATCGCTCTTTGCAAGTCCCCCGCATGCGGTTCTACGCCGATATTGTCGGCCCCATATCCCCTCCGCATACTCTTTTGCGGCGCCCTGGGCCACTTTAACGAGGTAAAACGGCGGGATGAGGGCAAGCGGCAACATCGTCGATCCCGCCGAAGTCGCACGTTTTGCGGCGCAGGCAGCAAGTTGGTGGGATCCGGCCGGCAGCTTCCGCCCGTTGCACCGGTTGAATCCTGCGCGCCTTCAGTTCATCCACGACGAGTTGATTGCCCACTTCACCCGCGATTCGCGCTCGCTGACCCCGTTTGAAGGGCTCGCCCTCGCCGATATCGGTTGCGGTGGTGGACTTATCGCCGAGCCAATGGCGCGGCTCGGCTTCGAAGTTACCGCGATCGACGCCGATCGGGAGGCAATCGGCATCGCCAAAGCGCATAGCAATACCGCGGGTCTCAAGATCGGCTATCGAGTTGCGACCGCCGAGTCGCTGGCGCGCCGCCGCCGTCGCTTCGATGTGGTGCTTGCGCTCGAAATCGTCGAGCACCTGCCTGATCCGCAAGGTTTTTTGGCCACCTGTGGCAGGCTCCTTAAACCCGGCGGCGCCTTTATCGGCGCGACGATCAATCGGACCCCGCAATCCTATGCGCTGGCGGTTGTCGGCGCTGAATATGTGATGCGCTGGCTGCCGCACGGCACGCATGATTGGAACCGCTTCCTGCGCCCCTCGGAATTCGTGTTAGGGATGCGCCGCGCCGGGCTCAGCGCCACGCGGCTAAAAGGGCTGCGCTATCGCCTCACTCGCGGCGACTGGGCGCCAACCGACGATCCGTCGGTCAATTACATGGTGATGGCGGTGAAGAAGTGACCCGACTAGGCGTCAGAGGTCTGCACCCAGGGGATACGCCCGAACTTGATGCCTTCCTCGGCCAACTCGCGCGACTCCTCAGCGCTCGCCTCGCCGTAAATGCCGCGCGGGTCGCTTTCGCCGTAATGGATGCGCCGCGCTTCCTCGGCAAATTGCGGGCCGACATAGTCGCAATGGTTTTCGACCTGGTGCCGCAGCTCGACCAGGGCGGAGCGCAGCTGCGCCGGCGAAATCGGCGCGCTTCCGCGCGAGCGGCCGATGCTCGGCGCCATCAGCGCCTTTTCGACATGGGCATCGCCGCATTCCGGGCAGGCGATCTCGCCCGCCTTTTGCTGCGCCTCGTACCCTTCGCCGTTGCGAAACCACGCCTCGAACTCGTGCCCCAAAGCGCAGCGGAGCGAAAACCGGATCATCAACCCGACCTCCTCGACCCTCCTTTTACAACGGTGCAAGGGCCCTTAGCAATCGTGGCTCAGTAGTGCTAACGAAAGGTGAAGTTGCCTGCTCCGCTTGGGTTTTGCGGCATCTGATTCTGGTCCGGTGGGGCGGATTGGTGCTCGACCTCGCCGCCGGCGGCGGGCGGCATACGAAACTGCTTCTCGATCGTGGCTACCGCGTTCTCGCGGTCGATCGCGATATCGCCGCGCTGGCGCCGCTCGCCGGCCCGCGCTGCACGGTCGAACAGGTCGATCTCGAAGCCGGCGCGCCCTGGCCGCTGGGCGGCGGCTATGACGGGATCATCGTCGCCAACTACCTGCACCGCCCGCTTTTCACGGCGATTGCCGGCGCCTTGGCCCCGTGCGGCGTGGTGATCTACGAGACGTTCGCGCTCGGCAACGAGCGCTTCGGCCGGCCCAGCAACCTCGAATTCCTACTGCGGCCCGGCGAATTGCTCGACGCCTTCGCCCCGTTGAGCGTCGTCGCGTTCGAGCAAGGCGAGGTCGCCCTGCCCCGGCCGGCCGTCGTCCAGCGCATCGCGGCGGTCAACGGGCCTTTGGGCAAGCTTCCGTAGCGCTACTCCGCGGCCAGCGGCCGAGACACGAACTCCGGCGGGGTGAAGTCGCGGTCGTGCTGCAATGACGGCAGGCCGGAGCGCACCTTGGCGACGCGCGTGGGATCGATGCGGGCGGTGATGATGCCGACCTCCTCGCCGCCTTCCGCCATCACCTCGCCCCACGGATCGACGATCAACGAATGGCCGTAGCTCTTGCGGCCGGCAGTGTGCTCGCCGGTCTGCGCCGGCGCGAAGACAAAAGCGCCGTTCTCGATCGCCCGCGAGCGCAGCAGTACTTCCCAATGCGCCCTGCCGGTCGGCACCGTAAAGACAGACGGCACCGAGAGGAAATCGGCGCCGGCCTGGGCCAGCAGCCGGTAGAGATGCGGGAAGCGCACATCGTAGCACACCGTCATGCCGAGCTTGCCCCACGGCGTCTCGGCGATAACCGTCCGGTGACCGGGCCGATAGGCGTTGCTTTCGCGGATGCTTTCGCCGTTCGGTAGGTCGATGTCAAACAGATGAATCTTGTCGTATTTGGCGACGATGCCGCCCTGGGCATCGAGCAGGAACGAGCGGTTGGCAAGCCTGTTCTCGCCCTCGGTGGCGCCGGGCTCGCCCGAAGGGTCGATCACCAGCGAGCCAACCAGGATCCAGGCGCCAGTCTCGCGCGCCAGTTCACGCATCGCCGCGAGAAACGGGTCATCGACTTCGCGCCGCGCCTTGTCGCGTCGCTTCTGTCCGCTTTCGATGAAATTGCTGGCCTCGGGCGTGGTGATGAAGTCCGCGCCCGCGTCACGTGCGCGGCGGACCAGCTCCGACACAACGGCGATGTTCGGCTCCGGGTCGGGCCCGGCAGTGAACTGGATGCAGGCGACGGTAAATTCTCCGCCGGCCATCACGCAATCCCAAGCTTCGGGTCGAGCTTGCCGGCCCGGTCAAGCGCGTAGATATCGTCGCAACCGCCGACATGCTCGCCGTTGATGAAAATCTGCGGCACGGTGCAGCCGCCATGCGCGCGCTCGACCATCTCGCCGCGCCGCCCTGGATCCTCGTCGAGGTCAATCTCGTGATAGGCGACGCCCTTCCTTTCCAGCAGCGACTTGGCGCGCGCGCAATAAGGACACCAGCTCGTCGTGTAGATATCGACTTCGGCCATCTTTTCCGTCCTGGGCCTTTCTTCGCCACATATGGCGCGAATCCGGCCGTTCTGCAAACCCGAAGAAAGGCTTAGCTGCTTCCGGCGCGCAGCGCCCGCGCCAGTACCAGCACCCCGACCGAAGCTGCCCCTGCGCGCTGAAGAATGCGCGCACATTCTTCAGCGGTGGCGCCGGTCGTCAACACATCGTCGATCAGCACGACATGCTTGCCTTCGACGCTTCGGCCACGGCGCAAGGCGAAAGCGCCACGCACATTGCGCGCCCGCGCCGCCGGCCCCATCAGCCCTTGCGATGGCGTGCGGCGTCGGCGCACCAGCCAATCCGCGCCGACAGGCGGCCCGCCCACAGCCCGGATCGCCTGCGCCAAGATCGCCGCCTGATTGAAGCGACGACCGAAGAGCCGCGTCCAATGCAGTGGCACCGGCACCAAGAGGTCCGCCTCAGCGAGCACCTCATTGCCGGCGCGGTGCATCCAGCGTCCGAACGCGCCGGCAAGGTGAGTCTGGTCGCCGTGTTTCAACATCAGCACCAGCCGCCGGCTGTGCCGGTCGTAGCGGAACACCGACCGTGCGCGGTCCCAGCTTGGCGGCCGGCTGGCGCAGGCCCCGCAAATAGCGCCCTCCCCCATCGGGTGCGGAAACGGCAGCCCGCAGCCGTGTGTGATTTTACCCTTGATGGAAACGCCCTCTCGATTCACATGGTCGATATGAGTAATGCATATTCGTTCATCAGGTTCAGCAGTCCAGAGCAGGCCAAAGGAGACAGCCTGCGACGGCAGCTAGAGGCATCTGAGAGGTTCGCAGCCGAACATTCGTTGAACCTCGATACCAGCTTTCGCGACCTCGGCAAGTCTGCCTCAAAAGGCGAGCATGTCGGCGCGACCGGCGCATTGGGCCGCTTCATCCGGCTCGTCGAGAGCGGTCAGATCAAGCCGGGTTCCTGGCTGATCGTCGAGGACATGGATCGGCTGGATCGCCGCAAGGTCAACATCGCGCTCAAACAGTTCATGTCGCTCTTGGAGGCCGGGCTGATCGTCCACACGATGATCGACAATCAGACCTACACGCTTGAGCGGATCAACGAAGACCCTACGGCTCTGATCCTGAGCATCCTGAAGATGATCGCGGCACACGACTACACGGCGAAGCTCGGTATGCGTATCCAGGAAACATGGGATCGTCGCCGTGCAGACATGCGAGCGGGGCGCGGGAAGCCGACGAACGCCTGTCCTGGCTGGCTGAAGGCTGTGGATGGCAAATGGGCCGAGATCGGCGATCATGTCAAAGTCGTGAAGCGGATCATCGCCGAGCGCCACCTGGGCCTCGGGCGACATGAGATTTCGACCCGGCTGAACCGCGAGCGTGTGCCGACCTTCCGTGGCGGCGACGGCTGGCACCCGAGCACTATCGCCGCTCTGGTCAGAAACAAGGCCCTAATCGGCATCTACCAGCCCCGAAAGGCCGATGGCACCCTGAACGGCGACCCCATCGAGGGCTTCTATCCTCGGCTGATCAGCGACGACGATTTCTGGCGTGCCCAATGGGGACCCGATAACAAGCTCGGAGCCGGGCGGAAGACGAAGGGCCTCGCTAACCTGCTCCGAGGCATCTGTAAGTGTGGGCGCTGTGGGGCCAGCCTCATCTACCTCAACACCGGGAAGGACAACTTCCTGGTCTGTGGGCGGGCGCGGCGCGGCCTGTGCGACAACCGCTATCACCGCACCTACGCGAAACTCGAAACTGAATTGCTATCAGCGTTCGTGCTGTTCGATTTCTCGCGGCTGCTCGACCGGGCCAACCCACAGGCCGATCGGATTGCGGCACTGGAGGCCGAAATTTCCGCCAAGACCGCGACGGTCGGTCGGCTGCTCCAGGATTTTAAGGCCGACACGCCACCCGAAGTATCGAAGCGGATCGGTGTCCTGTCGGCCGAGGTTAAGGCGTTGACCACCGAGCTTGCTGAGGCCAAGCGGGTCGCTCGGATCGCTGAGGCCAATGAGACCAGGGACGCATATACGGAGTTCCGGGCGATGGTGGCTTGGCTCCCGAGGATGGCGGACGATGAGCGCTATCTGTTGCGGACAAGGATCGCAGGTGAGCTTAGCCGCCTGATCGAGTCGGCGACCGCCGATGGCACCACGTTGACCATCGCCCTCGCTCCCACGCCATTCTGTCGGGTTGATATCATAATCGATCGGGCGACCATCTCGGTGTTTCGGATAACGCTAACCGGGTGTGATGAGCCAATCGAACCGGTCGTCTTCCCGCGGGCCAAGGTGATTGCGGATGCACCCCATCTGGCGGGGCTGTTCACCCGGTATGTCGGGACCGATGCAGGTAGGATCGCCGCCTGATGGACAAGGTGGCCGACGATGCGACAGCCCTGTTGATCCGGGCACGCTCTTTCATCAAACGCGGCTGGTGTCGCCACTCGGCAGCAGTGGATGAGAACGGAGTCGAGGTTCACCCGACCAGCGAGCGGGCGGTCGCGTGGTGCGCCATTGGAGCCTTGGATGCCGCCGGGATTCCCTACCTCCACCAGCGAGAGCATGGGTGGCATCCTGCTTATCGTCGTCTCAAGGACGCGATCGGCAACGAACGGCTCATGGATTTCAACACGAGGCAGGAAGCGGCCGAGCCGGTCCTAGCCGCGTTCGACCGGGCAATCGCGTATCGCCCTAATTGATTAGGATTGGCAGCCCGAGGAAAACCAGTGGGACGGATTTTGTGCACAATCGTCCCGCTCTCAGCAGATTCCCTTTTTGGTTGATGTTAGGATGTGCGTTTCCACACCGCTTCGGTGTTAGGCGGTCGAATGCCCTATCAGCCAGCCCTCGCCCTCGCTTGGCGGCGGACAAAGGCCGATCTCCAGTCTGATCGCGTGTTTGTGCGGACACCATACGAGATAGAACTGATCGATGAGAACCAGGATGAATGGCTAAAACAGCTACGGCAGAAGGTGGAGAGTGGCTATCGCCCAAGCTCCACCACGATCGCAGATGTTCCTAAGGGTAATGGAGCTATTAGACCCGGAGCAATATTGTCTCTGGAAGATAGGACCGTATATGCGGACATAGTTGGCGCGTTGTTACCAACGATCTATGCCGGACTAAAATGGGCACAAGGAACAGTCGATTTTGCATATCAGTTAGCCCAGAGACAAGATAGGGTGAATTGGTTCACCAATAGATATACAGGCTGGAGACAATTTCGTCAGGCGCAGTTAAAACGTCTCGAAGATGATGAATCGATCACGCACGTTGTCGTCACAGATTTAACGGGGTTTTACGAGAATATCGACCTGACAGTTCTCATGTCAGATTTGAGATCATTGGGTTGTGACGCAGATGTCGTGCAATTACTTCAGACTTGCTTATACCGTTGGGCGCTGCTTCCAGGTAGAGGAATTCCACAGGGCTATTCGGCGTCCGATATTCTAGCGAAGGTCTATCTGAATCCAGTTGATCGTGCACTCAAGGACGAAGGGTTTGATTACATACGATACGTGGACGATATTCGAGTGTTCTGCAATGGATTTACGGACTGCAAACAATCGTTACTGTTTCTGACGCAGGCATTACGGCGACGGGGCCTCAATCTCCAAACATCGAAAACCGAGATGATGGTCCGGGATGATGCCAAGAAATGGATAGAGGGCATTGGCCCGGTCATCGAGGCAGTGCAGGAGCGGTATAGAAAAGAAATTGCAGAGATTGTAGGAAATCTTGATCCTTACGCGTCAATTTCGGAAATCGAAGACAGTCTTGACCCAGATGAAGCTCCGCTTGAAGTCTTGAAGCAGGTATTTCATGACCATTTTGTGGGAGAAGATGCGAAATTCAACACGACCCTGTTTCACTACCTGTTGAATCGGTTTGGCGCTCAAAAAGACGCATCGGCGGTCGATTATTGCCTGCGACAGCTTTATATTCGTCCCCAAGAAACGCAGCAGATACTTGATTACATCAAGATGGTCGATGAACAGGAAGAAGCTTATAAGCCAATTTGGAATTTCTTAGTATCGAACGATAATATCTACGACTATCAAAGATACCAGATATTTCAGTGGCTCGGCGAACCTCCAACTGTGCCGATATCCGAATTGTTAGCGCTGGCCCGTCAACTTACATTTGATCTTTCGCGTCCTGCATATCTTCGGGCTGTCTGCCGTAAGCTTTTACAGGAGCACGGCACCGTTGCGGATCTCGACCGCTTAGAAGCCAGCTACGTGGATATGCGAGATGATCTGGAGGCGGCTCAGACCTTGATCAGCCTCAAGAAGATGGATGCGGGTCGCAGAAACGCCTTCTACGGGCGAGTAGAGGGGGACGGCTTGCTTCGTTCACGAGCAGTGCGTCTGGTAAGGCAGGGCCGCATTTAGCCGCTAAGCAGCCTTCAGCATCAGGCCGGTTTTGCTATCGATCGCATATCCGGCCTTTCGTAATGCCACCAGCACATCGCCCAGATGGAGATCGTCGAGAAGTAGGTGCCGTTGGATCGCCTTCGTCAGAACGTGTGCATAGACGTAGCTCGGGTTCCTGGCCTTCTCGGCTGAGAGTTCTGAAACGGCCTCCCGGATGAGTGATGAGGTATCACCGTTCGATGGTGCACGAGCATCATCGGCAACTTCTGACCTGTCTGGCTTTTTGACCGTCAGGATGAGATCAACCGTTACGACCCCCTCGGAACCCGAATTGAGGCCCTTCACCGACCGTTGGCCCTTGTCGAGAATGGCAACATGCACGGGGGCAGCCTTGAACCCGGCGTCACGCAAAGCCCGCTGAACCAGACCCCAGATTCGTCCGCTGCTGTTGCCGAAGACGACGGACATATACCTGCCGTCCTTTAGAATTCTGTGCGCCTCCGAAAACGCGTCCCGCAAAAGGCTTTCATACCGTTCAGCCGCGCCCACCTTCCGACTACCCGTGGTGTGCACAACGGCTTCGTTCTGATGATCTGTGGAATGACCAAGCCATGCCTCGTGAAACAGGCTCATATCACTGTAGAAGATATTGCTCCCGAAAGGTGGGTCAGTAAAAATATAATCTACTGAGCCGTCTCGCAGATGGTTCAGGTGGCTTGCAGAATTCAATTCGTAAATAACATCCCGTGATGATCTGGGTCGAAAGAGAGGTTGTTCCCCACCGCCAAATAGTTCTTCGTCCGACCGGAGCGAGGCATCCACTTTCCGCTCGTATAGCTCAAAAATGTTCCATTCATAATAAACCGGTGCAATATAATAGGTTTGGTTCTGAGCGTTGAGCGGACGCAGGGGACTCCACTGATATCGCTTGGAAGCTCGCGGCAGGATCGCCGTGAAGGCAAAGCGCAGCTTGCGTCTGAGATTCTCGTCATCAACCGCATCGATCGCCCGCCAGAGTTCGAGAAGGGCAATTGCATTTCGCGGCGAAAAGAACCGGGCAGTCTCGGTCATGCCCACTTTGGCAAGCCCCGACCGGCTATACATCTCTCGATCTTCTGTGATCGTGAGCGATGGCACTTCCCGTTGGCGCGGATCTGCCCCGGCAGTTGCGATCATGTCGCGGTCGAACTCTGAAACCGGCTGAGCGGCGAGCCGCCCGTCCTTGCCGATCGCAACGACTTCGACCGGAACATCATCCCCGCGATGCCACTTGCGGCGCACGAAGGGTTGCGGACACGCCGGACACGTCTCAGCCGACCCGCCATCCGCCATGATTCGCTCGTAATAGACGATTTGATGACCGCAAGACGGGCAGCGATACGTGAAAGACCAAACGATTCTAGTTAGCTCGACGATCACGTTGTCGGCGGATCGGCGGGTCTTGTAGAGATCGCCAACCCGGCCCCGTGCTTCCTGCATCACAGAATGTGCAGCGGCGCGGAGAGCCGAAGGGGATACTTCGGCAAGGTAACCCGTCGCGATGTGCTGGCCGAGAACAGAAATGTCGCTCAGGACGGCCTTACGGCCCGAAATAACGGATGCGATGCCGGTCATACCGGACCCGGCGAAAAAATCGGCGACTACTTCGCCGGGCGCGGAGAACGTTTCGATAAACGGCCGGATGGCTGCGACAGGAACTTTCGTCAAATACCCATGACAGTTGTAGATGGCATCAGTGCGAGGCGCTGTGATCGATTCAGGTAGGGATTTGAGGTCTGGGGACATGGTTCCGAGTTGCCAGATGCGAAACGTATAGTCTGTAGACGTATTGTAGGCATCTCCATAGCTTCAGCGCAACCGCGATTGAGGCTTCCATGTGAGCGATGACAATCCAAAAGAAATTCTAGCCCACAACGTTCGACGGCTAAGAAAATCGACAGGGTTGTCTCAAGAAGAACTGGCTGATCGGGCCGGTCTTCACCGAACCTATATAAGCTCCATAGAACGTTCCGAACGAAACGTTTCCATAGAGAACATATTTCTGCTTGCGAAGGCATTGGGCGTAGACCCAGGTGACCTTCTGAAGTCGATTCAGGACGAGGGAATCGGCTGATGGGCTTCAAGGTCGATAGCAGTTTCCTCCGCTTCCTTACGATGGGAGCACTCGGCACGCACCGTGTTGCTGACGAATTGAAGGAGCGTGGGTTCGCCCCGATCGAACTCGAACGATACTCGGGATCGAACAAGATATGGGCGACTAAGGTAAAACGGCTTCGGCTACCCGATCTTCTTTGCGTGAAAACAGGTCTTCGGGTCGAAGTTCGCGCTAAGAGCGATCTCCAAATCAAAATGAGCGACGCGCCCGCTAATCCTGATCGTGTTTGGGATGCTGGTCTCCGACATGAAGATATAGTGGCGTTGATTGCGTGTAAGACTGGCGAAAGCGGGCCTGAGCCAGCCGAACATGCCGTTTATTTTACCGTTCAGTCTCTCCGCGATTCGGTCGGTCTATCCCGACTCGGGCAACCGAAATCAGCGTCAGAAGGAGCGGAGCGGGATCGGACTTGGCCCGCCTCGATACCGAAACGACCAGGACGAGTGCTGTCAGTTACAGCCGACAAGCTGGTCGTTGTCATGGAGGGAGACGGTAGTCCTTCCCGCAAGCAGACGTTCTCGCTCGACGACAGATATGCCTATGCCAGTCCCGGCGATACGTTTTCAGCTAAGGTGAGCATTCTTGCGGGAACACCGAGGTCACTTGCAAATCTGGAGCGATATCACAACCAGGTGTATCGGCCACTCCGTGAGCTTTCTGCTGCCAATTCGACGGATCGTTATGCCGCGGTCAAGGCGTTGCGGTTCAGACCAGACCTCCACAAAGAGGCCCTTCCCGCCCTCGAACGGCTGCTTGACGTGGAGCCGGAAATACGGGTCAAACTCGAAGCCGCCGCAAGTGCGGCTGCGCTTGGTTCTCGCAAGGGCGAAAAACAAATATCCGAAGTGCTATTTGACTATGACGCCACAGAAATGAGCATGGAGGCTATCCTTATCCTCACGGAACTAAAGACTGATTTTGTGTGGGAACAGTTGATGCTCGTCGCGACAGACGAGGAACTGGCGGGAGACGAACGTCGGCAAGCAGCAGTTTGGGGACTTGGGAAAGCTGGCCTGAAATCATATGGCGATCTCGTCCAGTTCATCGCCGACAAAGAAGAAAACGTTGCCTACCATGCCATCGCGGCTTTCGGGTCAGATACGCCCGAGCCGGTTATCCAACAACTCGTTGGATTGCTGATCGAGGACGACGCTCGGCAGTCACCGGCTGCGTCTGAAGCGTTGCGGGTAATTGATGGACCTGTCGTGCTTCGCCGCTTGGCAGAAGCCGTTCGCGCGAATCCCGCAAGATCTGATTGGGCACTGGCGACTATCGGCACCCTTTCACCAGATATGGTTCGCTCTGAGCTAAAGGGAACTCCGCTACTCGACCGAGTTCGACCTATGCTTCTGCGAGCGCCCGGCGCGAACTGGTTGAATAATGAAGACGCTGCGACCGATATGACTTTCCTACACAAGCAGAAAGTATAACGGCTCTTTAATCGGCGGCTCCAAGCAGCTTGCTCCCCCTGATCCGGCTTTCGGCTAATCGGACGTTCCTGCCCAAGATATCGATCCCGATAAATCGCCTGCCGAGGCGCTTACAGACGACACCCGTGGTGCCAGAACCCATGAAGGGGTCGCAGACTAGATCCCCCTCGCACGTGAATAGCTTGACGAAGAATTCGGGCAATTCCTCCGGGAACGCGGCCGAATGCCCAACGAGGCCGCACTCGGTCGCGAAATGCAGGACGTTCGTGGGGTAGGCGAGATCACGGCCAACCCAATTCGCAACAGTCCGGGCGAATGGGCTGCCCGAGGCAGACGGCTCCCGGTTCAGATCCGGCTCAGACAGATTGGCGAGCCGGGGCTTCGCCCAATCGCCGGTCGGCACCATCACGGCGTCCTGATACATGGCGAACTCACGGTTCAGCGTGAAATGCAGGCATCGCTCCCAGGCGTCCCGGAACCGGTTCGGCCACTTACCGGGGGCGCAGTTGCGTTTGTGCCAGACGTATTCCTCCGTCCAGAGCCAGCCCGCCCGACGCATCGCGAGGATCAATTCGAGCACATAGGTCGAGCGCTCACCCTGCTCGGTCCCTTCCTTGATATTGACGATGAGTGATCCGTCCGGGGTCAGCACACGTTTGAATTCCTCGGCCCGTGGCATCCACCAGTCTGCGTAGTCGTCGGCCGGGATGCCGCCATAGGTGGATTTCCGGGCATCCGCATAGGGCGGGGACGTGACGATTAGATTGACCGAACCGGCCTCCTGGTCGGCGAGGACATCGAGGCAGTCACCCTCGAATAGTCCCTCGTGGCTGCTGCGCCGCCTTCGCCCACGGGGAGTCGGCCGCTGGCTCGACGACGCCTCTCGTCGCTCGGCCAGGGAAAGCAACTGTCGGGTCGTGATTTCCCATTCAGCGCGGTGGGCATCTCGCAGATACGCCTCGAACTCCCTGGTCGGGACGGCGGCGATACGCTGTGCGCGGTGCGAGATTTTCCGATCAGGCACACCCAGATCGGAGAGACCCGGCAAAGTGTTCTCCACTGGAACACTTTTCGGCCGACCGTGAAGCCTAGGGGTCGTCGCCAGGAGTTGACCGAGCTTGCGTTCCGCCCGTAGCCGGATTTCCGCACACCGGTTCTGAGCGACCATCCCGAGCTTGGCCCGTCTCGCGTAGACCTGTAATGCAGCCGCCTGATTGGCAAGGGTCAGAAGCTCGTCTGGCGTATTCGCGGATGCCAGGGCGTTCAGGGCCGCATCGAGCGTGATCACGGCTTGGTTCATCTCGTCCCCCCCCCCCCCCCCCCCCCCGCCCCTTCCCTATGAGGCTAAACCGCTGTTACGTATTGGCCTCTGACTGAACGATTAGTGAATGCGGAGAGGGGAACTCCACGCTCGCAGCCTCGAAAGTTCGCTGTAACTGACCCCGTATAGAAGACAGCGTGCGGCGGTTGCCCCTCTCGAAATCTTTGAGTGCCGATAACCCGACCTGGGACCGCTGAGCCAGTTCGGCCTGGGTCCAGTTCAGCCATGCCCGTGCAGCTCGGCATTGCGCCGGGCTGATCAAACCCGGCTGTTCTTCGGCTGTCTGAGCCATCGTCGCCTCCCGACAAAGACATTTAATATGCGGCGATTTTAGCCGATGTCAAATTTATTGGTTGACATATAGAATTGGTAGGCTATTTTAGCCGATGTCAGCTTCTATGGCTGACAACTCGAATCAACTGATAGGAGAACCGCAATGATAGGCCCCTCGATTAACCACCGTCGCGATCGGCAGCAGACCCGGCGATTTCTCGCCGAGATCATTGTTCGAGGGCGCGACCTCACCGGATCGTTCTTTCACACGGAATTCAATCTCCTCGATGGGCAACACCGATTGCCCGCCAACGACGATCGCAAGGTCGGCTTTGTGGTCACAGCAGCGAGGGCGCAGCCATGAGGGCCGTCAACCTCTCGGGCCGCTCGGTACACTCCCACCGCAATGGCCTCGATCATGACGAGTGCCGATGTCCTTGGTGCCGACAGACCGTTTCGCGCGACGAACTGATCGAGATTCAGGTCCGGCAGGACGAGCTTGTCTCGGAGATCGAGGAACAGGTCAAAAGCCGCCTCATCACCGAACGCGACGCCGAGATCGAGCGGGTCCGCCAGGAAGCCGCCGCGGCGATCGAGGCAGCCGAGCAGGCGATCGTGAAGCGCGAGGCATCGATCCGCAAGGAAGCCGTGACAGCCGCGAATGCTGCACTGGCTCCCAAGCTGGCCGAAGCCGCCCAGGCCAAGAAGTTGGCCGAGCAACGGGCGAAAGCCTCCAAGACGGCTTTCGAGGCGACCCTGAAGGAGCGGTTGGCCGCGCAGGCCGAAGCGGCTGCGAAGGCCAAGAACGAGGCGATCAGCGCGGTCACCGTCAGGTTCTTCACCGAGAACCAGCGGCTCCTTGAGAAGAACAAGGAGATGGAACGGCTTCTGGAGAAAAAGACGGCCAACGAACTCGGCGACGAGGGCGAGATCGATCTGTTCGATGCCCTCATGGCGGAATTTCCCGCAGACCAGATCGCCCGCGTGCCGAAAGGTGTGCCCGGCCCGGATATCTTGCAGCGGGTGTTCCTCAACGGGGTCTGCGTCGGCTCGAACATCTTCGACGCCAAGAACCACAAGGCTTGGCAGAACAAATGGACCGCCAAGTTGCGCCAGGACCAGATCGCCGCCGGGGCTGCCCATGCGGTGCTCGTGACGACGGTGTTCCCGGCCGACCGGCGACACCTGATGGTCAAGGACGGGGTGATCGTGTGCGGGCCTGCTCAAGCTGTCGCCGTCGCCCACATCCTGCGAGCGGCGGTGATCCGGCTCCAGTCGCTCAAGCTGAGCAACGCGGATCGTGACGAGAAGACGGCGCGGCTCTATTCCCTGATGACCTCCGACCGCGCGACGGGCTGGTGGGATCGGATCTTCGAGGCGACGGACGAACTGCTCGACGTGGAACAGAAGGATCAGGCTTGGCAGGAGAAGACGCGGACGAAGCGCACGGGTCTCATCCGTGCCGTCCAAGTTGCCCACGCGGACTTCACCGGACAGATCGACCGCATCATCGGCGGAGATGCTCTGGAGGGACTGATATGAGTGGAGCGATCAGGAGGTCGCGTTCGCGCGACCTTCCGACCCTCTTTCAGAACCCGCGTCTGCGTGCTCGGCACGAGCAATGCCGGAAGGCACTCGCCGAATTCCAAGAGAGGCGAGAAGTCGATGCCTTCTGGAGCCGGGTGGACCAGTCGGGCGGTGAAACCACCTGTTGGCTCTGGTTAGGCACCATCTGCGGCGAGGGCTACGGGGTCTACCGTCTACACGGAGAATACCTCGCTCATCGGGTCGCCTATGCGCTCAGTCGGGGATCGGCGGCGAAGCGGTGGCGGGTGCGTCACAAGGCTGGCTGTCCTCGCCATTGCGTCAATCCCGCTCATCTCAAACGCGGAACGCAGCGCCGGAACATGCAGGACAAGGTGAACGACGGCCGGGCCAGAGGCGGGCCGAAGTTCGGGCAAGGTGAACTGAACAACCGGGCCAAGTTCTGCCGGGCACAAGTCCTGATCGCCTGGGAAATGCGGGCTGAGGGGTATTTCATCGCGGAAATCGCCCTCATAACCGGCATCACCTACCGGAGTCTGGAAAATATTTTCCGCGGTGCGACGTGGGCTTGTCTAGCTCCTAAGACCGTCTGATCCACCATGCCGCGTTACGATGCCCTTCCGGCAAACCTGCCGCCTCGTGGCTTAGCTCGCGAGGCAGCAGCCCAATACATCGGAATCAGTCCTGGCAAATTCGACGAGATGATCGTGGATGGCCGAATGCCCAAGCCGGTTCAGATCGATGGACGTAAAGTATGGGACCGTCGTGCACTCGATATGGCCTTTGAGGCGCTTGGTGGCGGCGCTGATACCCACAATGAATGGGACGAAATATTATCGAAGAATGTTTCAGGAATAAGTAAAGATGGTTTAAATTATCTTTCGTCGCCATTGAAAAATACAAAATATCGGATAAATCCTAGTAGTAAGACTAGGCCCATCTAGTTTTCTATTTGGGAGTAAAAATTATGCAAGAAACTAAGTTAGAATATGTCCACACCTTTACCGATCGGCACGGCAAGGTCCGACGGTATTTCCGCAAGCCAGGATGCAAGCGCATCCCACTTCCCGGTTCCCCCGGTTCGCCGGAGTTTATGCAAGCGTATCAGGCAGCGCTCGCAGGGGAGACGGCACCATCGCGAAACATCGGGTCGAGCCGCATCGTTCCTGGCACCCTCGATGCCGCGATCAACGGCTACCTGCATTCGCGCGGGTTCGAAAAAAAGCTGGCGAAACAAACGCAATATGGAAGACGACGCGAACTAGAGAGACTTAGGGTTGCTCATGGCAGCAAAAAAATCAGCCATCTCGAACCGCGTCACATAGAGCAGCTAATCGGTGAAAAAGATACGCCTTCTACAGCGAATTCCTTGTTGAAGGCGCTTCGCGGTCTCATGGACTATTGCGTTAAGGAAAAACTCTGTTCCAGTAATCCGAGTAAAAGCGTGAAGTTCATTCGAGACAAGACTAACGGATTTCACACTTGGACTGAGGAAGAACTGGCGGCTTTCGAGACAATCTATCCCGAAGATACGGAGGAATGGTTGGCTTACGTCATGGCGCTCTATACGGCCCTACGCGCTCAGGATTTGATACGCATTGGTCCCAGGGATGTTCGTAACGGCGTTCTCTATGTGACTCCCTTGAAGACCGAGAACTCGACAGGTGTATCTCTGGCAATCCCTATCCATCCAATCCTTGCTCGTGCGATAGCGCGTATACCGGTTGATCAGCCGACGTTCCTTCTGACTCGTCGAGGAAAGCCATTTTCACGGGAGTGCTTCACGATCTGGTTCAGCGCCGCGGCCAAGCGGGCGGGTTTGTCGAATTGCACCGCTCACGGATTGCGCAAGGCTGCCTGCCGTCGTCTTGCCGAGGCGGGGTGCACGGCCCTCGAAATCATGGCTATCAGCGGTCATACCACGCTCAAGGAAGTCGAGCGTTATACGAAGGCTGCCGACAAGAAGCAGATGGCGGTAAAAGCGATGCGGGCGATGGAGGTAGCATTCCCCACCGGCTTGGCAAACGACGTTGGCAAACCTACTGAAATAGTTTGCCAAATAGCGGTCTAAATAATTGAAAATAAGAAAGAAATAGAGCTATGGATTTACCGATAATGGGTTGTTGTTTATTTGATAAATCAATGACTTAAATTGGCAAACTCAAATCACGGCTTTACTACTTTCCACTGCTTTACATGCGCTGACCTAGCAAACCGCCCCTTTCTCCGGGGCGTTTTTTTCATTATCAGCCATTTGGTGGGGTGAACACCCTAAATAGAATTGCCGTTAGGAGATTCTGACCGTTGTCTCTCCTGATAGCCCCGCTGGTGGTCATCCCAAATACCAGCGGGGCTATTTCTTTATGGGCACGCCGGGGTGGCTTCTGGACGGAGGAACGACGTGTCTGATGACTCGATGATGAGATCGACGATGCCACTGAGCTACTGATCCGGGCATGATATGTGGGGGCCGGTCGCCCTATGGTGGGCAAGGGATGATAGATGAATTTGAAAGAGGCCCTCGCGGTCGCCATGCAAACGGTCAACGATCCATTCGCGCCGGACGCCCCCGCCGCTGCCTAACCGCCGATCCACTCTCCCTTGTTGTTATATTTATCGGACCTCGCATACCCGAATCCGTTCCAAAATGTGTTGAAGGTCGATCGCATCGCCCCCGGTATGTCGGGAGGGTCAGTGTCGATAGTCGCCTCGGGCAGTGCCACAATGTCGGTTCCTAATGGCCCCATATCGTCTGCAACGAAACTGTATGGTTGTGTTGATGGCCTGAAATAGCACTGAGACATCCCGCAGAAGGACAAGAAGATGTAGAGCGGCAGCCCTGCATCGATCGCCTTGTAGAACATCAAATAATTCTCCAATACCTGAACGATCTGAGGTTCAAATGTCGGAGCCGCTATAAAATGTCTTCTTGTGTTGGCATCTTCCCCTACCGTCCTCACACCTTCCAAAGCACCCGATCGAAACACCTGAGCATAGGCGTGCACTTTGCCGTCAACTGACGGAGCCAAGGTCGCATACCCATCGAGATTGACGAACGGCTGGTTCCCATCGCCAAACCGACCCGGCGGGATTGGGACGACATGCCCATTCATCACTGAGGCGACGGGATCGATCGTCTGGGTGCCCGCAAACGTCGAAAGCGGAACGACATGAATGATCATCAGTGGCCGATCATGCAGCGGGATCGAAGTCTCCCCCGCGGCGATCTTCATCAGGCGGTCGTTGCGGAAATTTCGGATCTTCTCCGCCGCCGACTCCGACAGCACGAACCCCGATCGTAGCTCGGTCACGTCGAGCGGATATTTTCCCGCCGAATTCCGTCCGTAGAACTTGTCGTTCAGCTTCACCCGATGCGGAGCCAACCAACTGCGGTGCACGCGGATGACTAGCGTGTGTGCGCCGCTCGCACAGGCGACCGGCTCGATCTCGATGCGGGGTATCCGAGGCTCGATGCAGTCGGCGAGAAGGTTTTCCAGCCGCAGCTTTTCATCATCGAGATTAGCGAACACGACACCGGGAACCGCCACGGGCATCCCGTTCTTGGCTTGGACGCCGATTAGAAGATCGCCACCCGCTGTGTTCGCCAATGATGAAACCGCGGCGAGGAATTTGACCTTTTCGTCGCGGGTTCCCGCTGGCATATCGCGCTTGTATTCAATCGTCTTACCTTCGGCGACGTTGCCCATCAGCGCGTTCAAGTCAGCGAACCGGATTTCATGAATCGGCTTCGATATCATTGCGTGCTTCCAAAAGGGCTTTTTCGATCTACCCTCAATATTTGGGGCGAGTTAGATCGCGCCGCAATGCCGAGATGGGGTGCCCTTTTTCTTGCCTTGGGGGTGCAACTTGCCCTTACGGGGATGCTGAGAATCCCGCAGAACTGCTGGCTTTTGGAATCACCTTGGCCGAGCTTGACCCGGCCGCGACATTCGGCGCTCGATCAGTAATAACGGGTTGACTTACCCGCATATCGCGCACCACGGCGGCGCGAAAAAATTCATCGATGACCAGCACTTAGGGCACAGCGCGTCAACCTCATCAACCGTCGCGCCGCAACCCAAACAGCGCGGCGGCAGCACGCCGTCGACCACGGCGCGGTCCCATCGCCGCAACCGGGCCGGGAGAGCGGCGGCGAGCTGCATGCGGCCATCATCGGACGGATGCGCTCGCCGTCAACCGGGAATCGCCGACTAGGCGGCGGTCGGCAGCCTTGAGTTGCTGGCCTCCGCTTCGGCGAGCGGCAGCAAAATTCGCGCTCGCGTTCCTTTTCCAATCCGGCTGGTCAGCTCGATCGTGCCGCCATGCTGCTCGACGATCTGGCGCGTTGTCGCGAGGCCCAGCCCGGTGCCGTAGCGGCGCGTGCTGAAGAGCGGCTCGAAAGCGCGCGCGAGGATTTCCGGCGCGATGCCGGGGCCGTTATCGGCGATGTCGATCTCGACGTTACCGCCCCTCATTCGCGAGCGCAGCACGATTCGTGGCGCGCGGCCGAGGTCACCGGAATCGGCGAAAGCCTGAGTCGCGTTATCAACGATGTTGCTAAGCGCGCGGCGCAACCGACCGGGATCGAGCTCGACCAGAGCCCATGCGCGTAGATCAAGCTTCAGCGGCAGTCGGGTTTCGGAGCACACTGTCTCGGCCATCTCGCGCAGCCAATCGTCGAGCACATGCGCCCGGCGGCGCAGCAGGCTGCTGTACGAATACTCGATCAGATCACTGATGATCCGGTTGCAGCGGTCGGCGCTGCGCTCGATCCGCTCGAGCGCGCGGGCCCCGGCAGGGGTCTCATTTAGCGCCTCGCTGCGCACTAGAAACACCGAATTCTTGATCGTGCTCAACGGGTCGCGCAAATCGCGCGCCACCTTGGCGGTCACCGACCCCATCGCCGAGAGACGCTCGCGCGCCAGCAACTCCTCCTGCAATGCCGCCTGCCGTTCTTGATATTCGTGAATCTCGGTAACATCGCGAAAGGTACCGACGCGCAGCCAAGGCTTTCCGTCATCATCGCGCACCACATCGAATTCATGATGTACCCAGCGAATGCGGCCATCCGGACGCACGACGCGCAACTCCGTCGGCGGAGCTAATACGCCCTCCTCCGCGGCGGCCATGACCGCGCGATACCGAGCCCGATCCTCCGGATGAAACAGTTTCGGCGCTTCGTCGCGGGTCGGCGGCGATTGTGCCGGATCGCGGTCAAAAATCTGGTACATCTCCGGCGTCCAGGCGACCGCCCCGGTGCGGAGATCGCGCTCAATGCTACCGACATGCGCGACCCGCTGCGCGGCATAGAGATGGTCATGGCTGCGGTGCAGACTGCGAGTCAGCTCCCACAACTGGCGTTCCGCTTCCTTGACCGCGGTGATGTCGCTCCAGATGCAGGCGAGCCGCCCGTCCGGTAGCGGTGTATTGTCGACGAATATCCAGCGCCTGTCGGCGAGCTGATAGATCACATCGCCCAGGCGGAGCTTGTAATCGTGGGGCGTCGATAAACCCTCGTCGCGCTGGGCATCGGCGAAAAAGCCAGTCTCTTGTCGCCACTCCATGATTTCCTGGAAGGCGATGCCGGGATAGAGCAGATAGGTCCCATCGGGAAGGAGGTGCAGATTGGCGAACGCCTGATTGTAGGCGACGAGCCGCTCGTCGGCGTCGTAGACGCAGAAAGGTTGGCGGATCATCGCCGCGCCATCGCGGAAATGGTCACCCATCGCGGCGCGCGCTGCCATTCCCGGTGCAGCTATTCGCTCGGTCTTCGGCAACGAACTGTCCTGTCGCTCGCGTCTTTGCCCCGCTTAACCATAGGCGTACGACCCGCTAAAATTTCCTTTATCGGTAAGTCTTTCAGAGTAGAAAAAATACATGTTCTTGCTTTAACCTTTGCCTATTTCTTAAGCAATTGTGGATATTCAGTAATCAACCACTGTGAACGGGCATAGACATCACTGTGCGACGATAGCGTGGGTTTTTGCTAACTTCGGCGGCAAATGCCTGGGATCGCTCCGAACTCCGATTCTGCGCTGTTCGATCGCCGCGCCTGGCGTCTGCATCGCGAACGCGCCGCTGGGCTCGAGGTCAATTTTTTGCACCTCGAAGTCGTCGAACGGCTGCTCGACCGGCTCGATCTCATCAATCGCGAATTCCCCGCCGTGCTCGACCTGGGCGCCCGCGACGGGCTCCTGACGCGCCGGCTGGCCGGGCAAAGTGGCCGCGCCTGGAGTGTAGCCGCGGAGCCGTCACGGCGCCTGGCCGCGCCGGTTCCAGCGCCGCGGGTCTGCGCCGATCCCGAGCTGATCCCGTTCCGCGACGCGAGCTTCGATCTTGTCGCGAGTTGTCTCGTCTTGCATTGGTGCTCGGATTTGCCCGGTGCGTTGATCCAGCTTCGCCGCGCGTTGAAGCCAGACGGCCTGCTGCTAGCGGCGATCCTCGGCGGCAACACGCTCGTTGAGTTGCGCACCGCGCTCTTCGAGGCCGAGCTCGCCGAAGAGGGCGGTGTCAGCCCGCGCGTCTCGCCGACGACGGAACTCAGTGACGCTGCCGCGCTCCTGCAGCGCGCCGGGTTCGCCATGCCTGTCGCCGACAGCGAGACGATCACCGTCACCTATCCCGACATGCTGGCGCTGATGCGCGATCTGCGCGGCATGGGCGAGACCAATTCGCTCGCTGCCCGCCATCGCTTTCTCAGCCGCGCGACACTCGCGCGTGCCGGCGCGATCTATGCCGAGCGCTTTGGCGACGCAGAAGGCCGAATCCCGGCGACGTTTGAGATACTGTTCCTCACCGGCTGGGCACCGCATCCCGACCACGCCAAGCCGCGCCGCGGCCAGCGCCGACGGATCGGCTAGGCTGCCGCGGCCGCAAGCAGGCGCACCAGCTCGACATCCTGCGCGTGACCCGCGCGCTCGGACGCGATGCGCCCGGTGAGGATGCCCCCTGGCGGGCACAGCACCGCGACCGCTCCCGCTATATCGAGCAGGCGATGCCGCGCGAACAAACCCAGCGTCTCAGCAGGCGGTTGCTCCTGCGGCCACACTGCATTGCCGAGATGCGGCCAGCCGATGCAGGCCATGGCGCGGGCGATGTTGCGGCGACTTGGCGGCCAACCCGGTGCCTTGGTGGCGATAATCGCCTCCATGCTCGCGCCGCACGCCGGGAAATGCTGCTGCAGCTCGGTCGCGCCGAGCCCGGGATAGTCGATGGCCACGCTGACCTCGAGCCCTTCGCCTTCCGTCTCGCTATACGCGACGCGGCGGTCCCCGCCCGCGGAAAAGCTGCCTCTTATCCTGGCCGAGGCCAATTCATCGCCCTTTTCGAGCGCGGGCTGCAACGCGCGCCAGAACATCTCGGCTGAACCGTCATAGGGTAGCCAGGACGCCGGAGAAACGATCCGCACGCTGTCGATGCCGACGACGACCCGCAGCGCCAGTAGATGCTCGACGATATGTAGCTCGGCCGCGCCATAGGCCAGGGTCAGCCGCTGCCGGCGATGCACCAGGATATCCGGGGTCAGCGGGATGTCGGACGAACCGACCCGCCAGAACCAGCCGGGCGCCCCAGCGGGCTCTAACGTCAGCCGGACGCGACGGCCCCAGATATCGCGGCCGGCGATCTCGACCGGCCGCGTCAGCACGAGCCGCTTCACTGCTCGCCAGTGCCGCTAGAGCAGGTCGCGCAGCATCGCGACGAGCGGTTTGTCGGCCGGCGGCATCGGATAGTCGCCGAGCTGCGCTGGCCGTACCCACTTCAATCGCTGCCCTTCACGCGCCGTGACGATCCCAGACCATTTGCGGCAGACGTAAAGCGGCATGAGCAGATGAAACGCCTCGTAACTATGCGAGGCGAAGGTAAACGGCGCGAGGCAGCTCGCATGGACGCTGATACCGAGCTCCTCGTCCAATTCGCGGATCAGCGCCGCCTCGGGTGTCTCGCCTTCATGAACCTTGCCGCCGGGGAACTCCCACATCCCGGCGAGGTGCTTTCCCGGCGGACGCTCGGCCAGCAGCACGCGCCCGTCGACGTCAATCAGCGCCACCGCCGCGACGAGAACGATGGGCTTGGCCGGAGCCTCAGCTTCGGTAGCTGCCATTGATGTCGATATAGCCGTGGGTGAGGTCGCAGGTCCATACCGTCGCCTGGCCGCGGCCGATCGCGAGATCGACATCGATGCGGATATCCCGGCCTTTCATATGCGCGGTTACCGGCGCTTCGTCATAGCCGGGCACCGGCCCGCCCTTGGCGACGATCTGCACCCCGCCGATCGAGATCAGCAGCTTGTCGCGGTCGGCCTTCTCGCCGGCCTTGCCGATCGCCATGACAATGCGGCCCCAATTGGCGTCGCCCGCCGCGATCGCGGTCTTGACCAGCGGCGAATTGCCGATCGCTAGGCCAATCCGCCGGGCGGCGCGCGCGCTCGCCGCGCCCTTGACCGCGATGGTGACAAATTTCTCGGCGCCTTCGCCATCGCGGGCAATCTGTTGCGCGAGGTCGATCATCACCCGGTCGAGCGCGCGCCGGAACTCGCCGAGCCGGCGATCGTTGGCGTCACCGATCCCGCCATGCTTTGCCTGTTGCGTCGCACAGAGGAGCACCGTGTCGCTGGTCGACGTGTCGCCATCGACGGTGATCGAATTGAACGACTTCACCGTCGCCGCCGACAGCAGCTTTTGCAGCACCGGCGCCGGCAGGCTTGCGTCGGTGAAGACGTAGCCGAGCATCGTCGCCATGTCGGGGCCGATCATCCCCGAGCCCTTGCAGAACCCATTGATCTGCACGGTCGCGCCGTCGATCGTCGCGGTCGCGGTCGCGCCCTTCGGAAAGGTGTCGGTGGTCATGATCGCGCGCGCCGCCGGCTCCCATGCCTCGGCGGCGAGGCGTTTGGCGATCTGCGGCAGGGCGGCGGAAATGCGCTCTCCCGGCGGCGGCTCGCCAATGACCCCAGTCGACGAAATGAACACTTCCCCCGGCTTGCAGTTGAAGAGTTTCGCGGTAGCGTCGGCCGCGGCTTCGACCACCGCGCGGCCGGCCTGACCGGTGAACACGTTGGCATTGCCCGAATTGACCACGATCGCGCGCACCTTGCCGCCCGGCAGGCACTCGCGGCACCAACCGACCGGCGGACCAAAGGTCAGCGATTTGGTGAAGACGCCGGCAATCGTGCTCCCCGGCGCCAATTCAGCCAGCATCATGTCGTCGCGCCCCGAATAGCGGATGCCCGCGGCGTACGAGGCGAGTCGCACCCCGGCGATCGGCGCCATGGTGGGAAAGGATGCGGGAGCGAGCGGCGAAACGTTGGGCATCGTATGATCTCCCCTGAGAGGCCAAGATAAGTTGTCGGTTGGCGTAACGGCACAAAAAAACCGCCGGAGTGGCGGCGGTGGAAGCGGCGGCGGTTCGGGAAAACCGGCCGATGGGACTTTGTCCTATCGTCGTCGCCGGTCTCGTGACCGCGCGCGCGCCCCCGCGCCGCCCGAGAAGCAGCGTCGGCGTCGGAGGTGGGTAATCTGCTCGGTTGTGCTCACAGGCGAAGCCTATAGCCGATTGCGTCATCCGCGAAAAGACATGAGCGAAAAAGCGATCGCGGCGTTTGGCAACGGAGGGGTCTGCGACACGGGGTTTAATTGACACCCCGAGCCTGCGGACCTATCTCTCACTGGTGTGCCGAATCCGAAATTCGCCATATCTCGGGGTGAGGCCCAAAAGCGAATTTCGGATTCGAAACCACACTAGAAACCTTACGAATCTAGTGTGGTTTTCGGATTTGAAGTTCGCAAAGGCGGCTGCCACCAAGTTCATGCGAACTTCAAATCCCACCACACTAGCCGCCGTGCACTGCAAATCCGCCCTTCTCACTCCCGTTTCGAGGTCCCCATGCTTGGCGCCCTAGCCCGGCGACTGTTCGGCTCCGCCAATGATCGCTACGTGAAGAGCCTGTCGACCCTCGTGGCGCAGGTCAACGAGCTGGAGCCGGCCCTCGAAAAACTGTCGCCCGAGGAACTGCGCGCCCGCACCGCCGAGTTTCGTCAGCGCCTCGAAGACGGCGAGGAGCTCAACGATCTCCTCGTCGAAGCCTTCGCCACCGTGCGCGAGGCTGCAAAACGTACCTTGGGCCAGCGCCATTTCGATGTGCAGCTTATGGGCGGCATCGTGCTGCATCGCGGCATGATCGCCGAGATGAAGACTGGCGAGGGCAAGACCCTGGTCTCGACCCTGCCTGTCTATCTCAATGCCTTGACTGGCAATGGCGTCCACGTCGTCACCGTCAACGACTACCTGGCCCACCGCGACGCCGAGTGGATGGGCCAGATCTACAATTATCTCGGCATGACCGTCGGCTGCATCGTCCATGACCTCGAGGACCCGGCACGGCGCGAGCAATACAAGTGCGACATCACCTACGGCACCAACAACGAGCTCGGCTTTGACTATCTGCGCGACAACATGAAGTTCCGCCTCGAGGATATGGTCCAGCGCCCGTTCCAGTATGCGATCGTCGACGAGGTGGACTCGATCCTCATCGACGAGGCGCGCACGCCGCTCATCATCTCCGGCCCGACCGAGGACAATTCGGAACTCTACAACCGCATCGACAAGATCATCCCACCCTTGGGCGAGGAGGATTTTGAGAAGGATGAAAAGCAACGCACCGTGACCCTGACCGAGGCGGGGGTCGAGCGGATCGAGGAGATGTTACGCGACACCGGGATGATGCAGTCCGGCACGCTCTACGACATCCACAACGTCTCGCTCGTCCATCACGTCAACCAAGCGCTGCGCGCGCATAAGCTCTTCGCCCGCGACACCGACTACATCGTCAAGGACGACAAGATCGTCATCATCGACGAGTTCACCGGCCGCATGATGGAAGGGCGGCGCTATTCCGAGGGGCTCCATCAGGCCTTGGAAGCGAAGGAAGGGGTTACTGTCCAGAACGAGAACCAGACCCTCGCTTCGATCACCTTCCAGAACTATTTCCGGCTTTATCCCAAGCTCGCCGGGATGACCGGCACGGCGATGACCGAAGCCGAGGAATTCGGCGACATCTACAAGCTCGAGGTCATCGAGATCCCGACCAATGAGGCGGTGCGCCGCGCCGACAGTGACGACGAGGTCTACCGTACGACGCGCGAGAAATACGACGCGATCGTCGAGCAGGTGCTCGATTGTAGAAAGCGCCAGCAGCCGGTGCTGATCGGCACGGTCAGCATCGAGAAATCCGAGGCGCTCAGCGAGGTCTTCAAGCAGCACAAGATCCCGCACAACGTGCTCAACGCCCGCTACCATGAGCAGGAGGCCTACATCATCGCCCAAGCCGGCGTACCGGGAGGTGTGACGCTCGCCACCAACATGGCCGGGCGGGGCACCGACATCCAGCTGGGCGGCAACCTCGACATGCGGCTCAAGGCCGAGCTCCAATCGGTGGAGGACCAAACCGAGCGCGAAATGCGTGCCGCCGACATCCGCCGCGAGATCGCCGCGGCGAGGGAGATCGTGGTCGGCGCCGGCGGGCTCTTCGTCGTCGGCAGCGAGCGGCATGAGAGCCGCCGCATCGACAACCAGCTGCGCGGCCGCTCGGGCCGCCAGGGTGACCCTGGCGCATCGAAATTCTTCGTGTCCCTCGAAGACGATTTGATGCGCATTTTCGGCTCCGAGCGCATGGATTCGGTGCTGTCGCGCCTCGGGCTCAAGGAGGGCGAAGCTGTCATCCACCCCTGGGTCAACAAGGCGCTCGCCAAGGCGCAGCAGAAGGTCGAGGCGCGCAACTACGACATCCGCAAGCAGCTGCTCAAATACGACGACGTGATGAATGACCAGCGCAAGGTCGTCTACGAGCAGCGCAAGGACATCATGAGCGCGGGCGAGGTCGCCGCGGAGATCGCCGACATGCGCGCCGAAACTATTGCCGCCACGGTGGCTCTGGCGATCCCGGAGAATGCGCTACCCGAGCAATGGAATATCGAGGCGCTACATGCCGAGTGCCTGCGCCTTTTCGGTCTCGATCTGCCGGTGGCGGAATGGGTCAAGGAGGAAGGCGTCACTAGCGAGAAGATCGAGGAGCGCATCGCCGCGGCCGCCGATCGGAAAATGGCGGAAAAAGCGGCCAATTACGGCGCCGACACAATGCGCAATGTCGAGAAGAGCCTGCTGCTCCAGCTCCTCGACCAAACCTGGAAGGATCATCTGCTCTCGCTCGATCACCTGCGCCAGGGCATCAATTTGCGCGCCTATGCCCAGCGCGACCCGCTCAACGAATACAAGCGCGAGGCATTCGAGCTGTTCGAGGGCATGCTGGTGCACCTGCGCGACCAGATCACCTCGGTGCTAAGCCACATCGAACTGCGCTTCGAGCCGCCACCGCCCGCAGCCGAGTTCCTCGGCGGCGCGGGGCCTCAGCCCGGCCCCGGAGGGCCACCCGACGACGTCCTGGCCGGCGGACCACGCCCCCGATCCGGTGGCGGCGGACAATACGCCGAGTTGCATGAGCGCGAGCCAGCGATGGCCGAGGCCGGCAACGGGCCGCTGGGCGGCTTTCCTGGAGCGCCGCAGCCCTCTCGCGGCCAGCGCCGCGGCGAAGGCGGATCGCCGCGCGGCGGCAATCAGCCGTCCGGCCCACGCGCGCCTTGGGCGGGCACCCCGCGCAACGCCCCCTGCCCGTGCGGCTCGGGCAAAAAGTTCAAGCACTGCCACGGGCGCATCTGAGGCGACCGCAGGAGCGCTGTCCGACTAGACGTTCCGGCCCCAGCCGCCTGGTTGCGCATACCTATCTTGCGATCATAGCATATATATTTAGATTGACAAATTCACAAAATAGGGTATTTACTTTACGTAAAGTTGCGCTGCGATAGCGCATGGGGAAATGACGATAGCCTGTTAATTTCCAGCAAATACAGGCTAAACGCAACGCCGACGGGCAGTTTCTGAGAATGGTTTCTGTTGTTGATTTGCTGTCTCGTGGTGCGCTCACGGCAATCGCGCTAATGGCCCTCGCCTTCCCGGCGACAGCGCAGACGATCATCACCGACATCCCGCTCGCCAGCGGCAGCGAGAAGGTGATGTTCGCCGGCTCGGCGAACCCGCGCGCGGCCCTAATCTTGTTTGTCGGCAGCTATGGAATGGTCGAGTTCGACGCCAACGGCGTCACCGGGTACGAAGCCGCCAACTTCCTCGTCCGGAGCCAGAAGCTGTGGCAGGCGAAAGGCTTTGCCGTCTCGATCCCCGGCTCGCCCAATGGGCGTACTCTGAATGGCCACCGGCAAGACCCTGCCTATATCGATGCGATCGCCCGCATGATCGATTTCGTGCGCTCGCGTGCCAACGCCCCGGTTTGGCTTGTCGGCACCAGCATGGGGTCGATCGGTGCGGCCAGCGGCGCCGCCCATTTGTCGAACCGGATCGCCGGCGTGGTGCTGACCTCGTCCGTCGCCACCTCGAGCAGGAGCGCCAGCGAAACGGTGTTTGATAACGATCTCGGAGCGATCGCCGTGCCGACGCTGGTCGTCGCCAATCGCAACGACACTTGCCAGACGAGCTCACCGAACCTTGCCCCGAAGATTCTCGCCGCGCTCACCAGCGCGCCACGCAAGGAACTGATCGTCGTCGAGAGCAGCACGATCCAGGGTGATCCTTGCGGAGGCCTGTCGCCGCACGGCTACCTCGGCATCGAGTGCGATGTCGTGCAGCGCGTCTCGGACTGGATCGGGCGCTGATCCAGGCGTTTGACTCAGAAGCTCTTACCCCTATATTCCGCGCCGTTCGCGCCTGGTGGGGTGCATAGCTCAGTTGGTAGAGCAGCTGACTCTTAATCAGCGGGTCGTAGGTTCGAGTCCTACTGCACCCACCAAATTTCAATAGCTTATGACGATAAAGTTGCGTGACCCCAAATTGTGTCCGACAAAAGTCCGAAAAATTACGATGTTACACCGGGTAGGTTGGTGCACATGCGGGTACGCAACTTAAGGTGCTTAAAGCAATTTTGAACTCGGACCGCAAATCGCCCTCTCACGGCGGCAACACCGGTTCGAATCCGGTAGGGGACGCCAATAAAATCAGTTACGTAGTGAGACGACCGAAAAATCGTCTCCCGCTTGTCTCCTGCGGAGCGAAGAGGCTATACTTGCACGGCAAGAACTCGGGGATGATCGGTGTCGCGCCGATACGACGCATGCCGCCAAAAGCATCGGTCTTTTCGTAGTAGGTGCGGCAGCTGGCTTCTGCCTCAGACGGCGGCTTGGCACACGGATTTTCAGGTTTTGGCCGTCGGATTACCCCGACATCCCGGAGGCTAATTTAGGTCGGTTTTCCAATGATATAAGTACGCTCACCCGCCAGTCCTTGTGCGCCGACTTACCGCTGTTTCCCGGCGGATTTACACCAGAATTACACCGGGCCCAAGGCCAAGCTCGAGAAACGCCCGTAGCCGATCTGCCCGCAGCTACGATCTCGGCCCAATCAAGTTCTAAAATCGAGGACCAGCAGCCAACACTGTTTGGACGAAATAAGATGGTTGCGGGGGCCCGCAACCACCGACAATTTACTATCTCGGTGCCCATTTAACTCCGTCGCCGGTTGGGTAAATCCGAGCGGCCGCTTTCGGCCCCTAAACAGCCATTCTTGTTGTTGGCGTGGTCGGCCGATCATGCCCCATTTCGGTCCTTGCTCACAGCCCAAAGGTCTTGGGTGGGTGGAAACCTGTCATTCGATTTGCCGCGCGCAGATCGCTTCAAGCGACGAGAGAGGCCGTGAAGCGCGCGATAAGGGCGATGCCCAGAAAGGCCGCCATCTCGTCCCAGGCCGAGAGGGAAGTAGCGCTTAACTTGTGGCGCTGCGCCAATGCCGCAAGTGCGGAGAACAGGGCACACCAGAAGCAAAAATAAGCGAAGGCTCCGAGCAGCGGATCATGACGCTGGGCGGCGAAGGCGACGGAGAACAGGATTACCAGCAGCAGCTTTAAGGCGAAGGATTGAAGACGCAGGCGTGAGGCGTGGCTGATCTTGCCTGCCCAACCAGTTGCTCCGCGGCCATCGGCCTCTTGCATCGCATCCTCCGAGTGCGGCCTGCGACCAGATCGAAACGTGCGTTTCGCTCCCGCCCCACAAACTCCCCGAAGCGCCGCGCGCCGCGTATCAGCAATCTCTATGAGCGTAGTCACATAAAAAATCCATATCGACAGGAGAGCAGCTGCCCGTCCCTCTGTGATTCGGCCTCAGCACTTATTGGTATTTCAACTTGCTCTCAGAGTTTTGCTAAGCGTATCGAAGTCGTCGGCGTACCACTGAACCCCTACCCGCAAATCGAGGAGCCACAAGCAATGGCGATCGACACCAAAACGACGCCAGCCCCTCTCACCAAGAGCAGCCTCGTCCGCCAGCCCTCCTACCGATTTCACGTTCCCTACTTGCACTTACAGTCAGTTTTTGGCGACGACTGGTTTGCATTGAAGGCTGAAGCGTTCGCTCGTTTTTTTGGCACGCCAACGTTTCTGATAACTCAGACGGTCATCGTTGCAATTTGGATCCTCATCAATGTCCTTGGGTTTACCACGTTCGACATCTACCCCTTCATTCTCCTAAACCTCGCCTTTAGCCTGCAAGCGGCATACGCGGCTCCACTTATATTGCTGGCGCAGACGCGCCAAGCAGACCGCGACACGGCACATGCGATGGCCGATGCGGAACATCGTGAGGCTCTGCATCTCGCGAGCGAGGAACGGGAGGCGCTCGTGGCAAAACAGACGGATCTCCTCGTGGAGATGCTCCAGCAAAACACCCAGCTCACCGAAACAGTGAAGGCTCTCACCGAGCGCGTCGAAGCGCTGACGCTTGAGGTGGACAAGGCCGTAGTCAATTCGCGGACCAAGTGAGCGGCACTGCAGTCAGTTCGCATACGCCATCCAGAACTCCACGGGGCCCGACGCATGGCGGCGCAAAGCAAACGGCGGCGGAGGGTCGAACCCGGCGGCCCTTCCGTCGTCGCACCAACGGAGGCTATGCGGCACGAGCGCGGCGTTCTGGGCAGCGGGGCGCAGGAACCGCTGGGGCCCGGGGAACCGCCGCTGGGTCGGATGGCGATCTGCACGGGCGGGGTCGCCAACATTGTCGAAATACAGCATGTCGACCGGCAACACGCCTGACCGCCTGCGCCCGACGAAGGTCGGCTCTCGACGCTGATCGGTCGTCTGTCAGCCTTCGAGGGATCGGCCGTTCGTGCCCCCAATGCGTCATTCGAGACCACGCGCTTGAACCGCTGAAGCGGATGGCAAGTAGCCATTCGTTACGTTTAGCCCGACATCGGGGTGCACGTTCCTTCCTGGTCGACGTGGGGCCAGGGGGCTGCGATCCTGTTGGCCACCAGGCGCCGAACGCCAGCAGACCAGAGGGATTGCCGATGACATCGGATAGCGGGCCAGAGCGAAAATTCTGGCAGATCGCGCTGGCCGATCTCGAACACCAGCTCGGAGCCGCTGCAAGCGGTCTCAGCTCCGCCGAGGTCGCGGCCCGCCGGCTCCGCTATGGTCCCAACACCTTGGAAGCACGGCGGCATCTGTCTCTGCCGCTCAAATTCCTGAGCCGGTTCCGCAATCCTCTCGTGATTATTCTGCTGGTGGCGGCGGGAATTTCTGCGGGAACCGGCGATCTGGCCAGTTTCATCATCATTTCGACGATCGTGCTGATGAGTGCGGTGCTCGATACGGTGCAGGAATACCGCGCGGAGCAAGCCGCCGAGTCGCTCAAGGTCTCAGTTGCGCTCAAGGAGCAGGTCTTGCGCGACGGGCAGGAGACGACGGTGCTGGGGCAGGACCTCGTTCCCGGCGATGTAGTGTTCCTCGCCGCCGGGGATCTGGTTCCGGCGGATGGGCGTCTCCTCGAAGCCAGGGATTTTTTCGTAAACGAGGCATTGCTGACGGGCGAGTCGTACCCGGCAGAGAAACACGCGCACGACGAAGGCGTCGATAGCTCGGAAGTCGCCGAGGCAACCAACGCCGCCTTCATGGGCAGCTCGGTGATGAATGGTTCGGCCAAGCTATTCGTCTGTGCCACCGGCCTGACGACCCAGCTTGGTCAGATCAGCAGCACGTTACGACGAGCGCCGCCGCCCTCCGCATTGGATCAGGGCGCCCATAGGTTCGGCATGTTGATCGTGCGCTTTACCGAGGTCCTCGTTCTCTTCGTTCTGCTGGTCAATTTGTTGTTCCACCGGCCCTGGCTGGAGAGTTTTCTGTTCGCCGTGGCGCTCGCTGTCGGACTCACGCCCGAGCTGCTGCCAATGATCATTTCAGTGACGCTCGCGCGCGGCGCCATCCGGATGGCGAAGGCGCAGGTGATCGTGAAGCGACTCGGCGCGATCCATGACCTGGGCAGCATGGACGTGCTGTGCACGGACAAGACCGGGACGCTCACCGAAGCCAAGATCGAGCTCGCACGGCAAATTGCGCTTTCCGGCGCCGACTGTCCGCACGCACTCGACCTGGCCTGGCTCAATAGCCATTTCCAAGCCGGGCTGCGGAACCCGCTGGATACCGCGATCGTCGAATCCGGCCCACCGCGCGATGTGGGCTGGACCAAGATCGACGAGGTGCCGTTCGATTTTCAACGACGCCGCGTTTCGGTCCTCGTCGAACACGAGGGTAGCCGCCTTCTGATCACCAAGGGCGCGCCAGAAGACGTCATCAAGCTCGCCATCCGGTACGAAGAGCCTGGCAAGCCCGAGCCTCTGCCGCTCGACGACGCGGCGCGGGCCCGCGCGACAAAAGTTTTCGAGCAGCTCAGCGCGGACGGATTTCGCGCACTGGGCGTCGCCTGGCGCGAACTCGAGCCCGACCGCAAGGGGGCAACGGTGGCCGATGAACAGGAATTGGTGTTCGCTGGCTTCGTCGTCTTCTCCGATCCGCCGAAAAGGAGCGCCGGGGCGGCCATCTCCGCGCTTGGAATCCAGGGAATCGGCCTCAAGATCCTCAGCGGCGACAACGAGCGCGTGACCCAGCATATCTGCACCGAACTCGATATTCCGATCACCGGGTTACTGACGGGTACCGAGATCGAAGCGCTCGACGACGAGGCGCTCTCCGCGCGGCTGGAAGAGACGAACCTGTTCTGCCGGGTCACGCCCGTCCAAAAGAACCGCATCATTCTTGGATTGAGGCATCGCGGCCACGTCGTCGGTTATCTCGGAGATGGGATCAACGACGCGCCATCGCTGCACACCGCGGACGTAGGCCTCTCGGTCGATGGCGCGGTCGACGTCGCCAAGGACGCCGCCGATATCATCCTGCTGCAGCAGGATCTCAGCGTGCTCGAGCGCGGCGTCGCTGAAGGGCGCCGCGCCTTCGGCAACATCATGAAATTCATCATGATGGCGATGAGCTCGAATTTCGGGAACATGTTCTCGATGGCAGGGGCAACCCTGATCCTGCCGTTCCTGCCGATGCTGCCGGTGCAGATTTTGCTCAACAACCTGCTCTACGCCGTCTCGGAGATGCCGATCCCGCTGGACGCAGTCGACAACAAGATCACGGCGAAACCCGAGCATTGGGACATGCGCTTCATCCGCAACTTCATGCTGGTGATGGGGCCGGTGAGCTCGATCTTCGACTTTCTAACCTTCGGCCTGCTGCTGCTGGTTTTTCATGCGAACGAAGCGCTGTTCCAGACCGGCTGGTTCGTCGAGTCGCTCGCCACGCAAGTGCTGGTCATTTTCGTGTTGCGCACGCGGGGCAATCCGCTGAAGAGCCGCCCGTATCCCCTCCTCACCGCCACCTCCTTGGCCGTGGTCGTGCTTGCGGTTGTGCTGCCGTTTACCCCGCTAGGAACCTGGTTCGGTTTCGTGCCGCCATCGGCCGCCTTCCTCTTGGCGATAGCGGGGCTGACCGTGAGCTACTTGGCGCTCGCCCAGGCCGCGAAATGGGCGTTTTATCGCTGGTCGCGTCCGGTCGGTGCGCCCACGCCCTTGATACGAGCGCATCTGCCGCTGATTGGACGATCGTGAGCCCGCGACAGCGCACTATTTGCCGGAACCTCCGCCTCCGAAGGTCAACGTGGCGGCAGGGACGGGGGTGGCATTAGAGCGCTTCGGAGTCCGGGTGACCGGCTTCGCCTTCTGAAACAAATGGCTGCTTTAGGTCGAACCCTGCGGTTCGATCGCGGTCCGGCGAACGGCCGGAATCGGCGCTTTTGCGACCTCCCGATTGGGCGCAACGAACGACCGCTGCGAGGCCCATAACAGCCACTCGCTCAGCCGACAACTACGGCAGGAAGCGGTCGGGGCCGGGCAAGCATAATCCTAAATCATCAGCAGCGGTCCGGCCCATCGCAACTCCTGCCGTTTACCCCGTTGCAGGTTCAAATCGGGGGCTCGCAACCAGCGTTGCTTGCAGGCACTTCGGGCTCGGATGCCGACGGTAGAGCGCCCTTTCATCAGGACGCGCCGTCCTAGTGCTGGCACGATCATGAAAGCCAGCTAAGGGTGGGAAAGCGGCTGTTCCCGATTGCTATGGCCGATGACGTCTATGCGCCGAAACCGGCCGTTCGGCTGGCCACCTCATAAATTCCCACCTATCATCCACCACCATGACCGACCTCCCGATCGAGCTGATGCGGCATTACCGGGAGGAGGCGGACCGCGTCAGGGATCTCGCCGACCAGGCGGTGCTCCCCGGCATCCGAGATGCGCTCCTTGGCGTGGTACGACAATACGAGAATCTGGCGGAGAGTTTGGGCGACCGTCGGGCGGTAGCGCGGCCCCACTGGTAGTGGAAGCTAGCCCTCTCACTCCTCGTTTGCAGACGTCGTGGCCTTCCTCGGTCAGCCTAATCCGGTCGGAGACGCGCCTCACCCAACCCTGCTCAATTAGCTTCTGCATCGCCGGCTCGTAGTCAGCCTCCTTCCGGCCTCGTCCCTTTAGGAAGCATTCTTTGAGACGAGCTTCCGGTGCCGCGCTGTTCGGGCCGAGGCCCATACCGTGCGGATGAGGCGCCGTTAAGAGGAATAGGATCTCACCCACGCTGTCCTCGGCAAACGGCGTCGTATCGTCGGCCATTGCTCTTCCCTGCCGTCGGCGGCTGCAGGCTCAGCGGTTAGCGCGAGCGCGTCTTCCGCGTTCTTTCGCTGCCCGCTTGGCCTTGCGTTTATTGGATCGGATTTTCAAGCTCGATTTGCTCGGTCGGGGCATTTGCCGCTCCGGTTGCGTGGCTAGTAGTGCGGCGCTAACGAAGGATTGCGTTTTGATCTAGGTCACAGCGCTATTTTCTACCGGCGGGTAGCTTGAACCGTGAACGATGGAGGATGGTCATGGCGAGCGCGACCGAAGCCGATGTCAAGGCACTTCAAGATCAGCTTCAACAGCTTCGGACTGATTTTACTGCGCTCAGCGAGACGCTGAAGGGACTCGTTCGGCACGGCATCAGCGAAACCGCCCAACGGGCGAGCGCGCCCGCCGAAAAGGCTTGGGCCGAAGTCAAGCGCCACGCTGAGACCGTAAGTCGGGAAATCGAGGAAAAGCCGATGACCGCGGCGTTTACCGCGCTTGGCGTCGGTTTTGTTTTTGGCGTTCTGTTTAGCGGTCGCCGCAATTAAACCTCCTGGCTTACCTGAGAGGTCGCGAACGTGGAGCGCCTTCTGTCCCGCATGGTGATCGCGATCGCCGCTTGCGTCGCCGCTCTCATTTTCGTCGCCATGGCCGTCGGGTTTTTGGGTGGTGCGCTCTATCTCTGGCTCGTTTCCATGCCGCTCGCGCCGCCGCTGGCCGCCTTCCTCGTGGGGGCTGCCGGGCTTGCCGTTGCAGTGCTGATCCTGATTACCGCGAAAATGATTTCCGCACGTCGGCGAGGGGATCGGGTTGCATCGGCTCGCACGTCAGCAACCGACGTCGCCGGAGACCTTGGTCAGTTGATCGCACAAGAGGCGGTATCGCTCGCAAATGCGCACCCCTACCGCGCGTTTGTCGTTTCCCTCATCGCCGGGTTTGCTGCCGGTGCAAGTCCCGAACTGCGCCAGATCTTCAAGGGTTTGCTTAAGGAGTAGAGCGGATCGCCCGCTGTCCGGCGCGCGAAACCGGTGGCTCACCGAGCCCTGCGGCTAGGTCTCGGCAATGACCGAAATGGGGGCCAGAAGAGCCGTTCCCACTGCAAAGGCTAAGTGACCGGGAAGCGTCGATATTGTTGAAAAGTCGCCGCTAGGTAAATTTGCGACCGGTTTGAGCAATAATGATTCAAGGCCACCGACACCGTTGAATAAATGTTTCCGGCCTTATTGCTAGTCGGGACATAATATTTCTACAGAAAAATGCTGGCCGACTTTTTCAACACAATCCGTCCAGAGCGGTCATTGCGATGGATGGAGTAAGGCTTGTGGGTACACGGTATCGTCGGCTACCGGCGCGCATTATCCCCGACCTCCTCGATCTTCGCGATCGCAATGGTGCAGTGATAGGGCAACTCAGCCGCGGCATGATCGCCGGCCTGGTCGTAGGCATCGCCGTCGTCGCGGGCCTCGACAACCACTTCGTATCGTGCCTCCGGATGAGCCGCGGGCTCGATGGCCATTGTGTAACGCTTCGTCGCGCCTCGCCGTTTGGACTCGCTCTCGGCGAGTTGAGCATCGTCGCGCATGATGAACTCCTGCACTAATCGCCGTCGAACACGGCGTATCACCGCGCTGCCGTGGGGTCCCTGAAACGGTAGCAGTAGCCGCCCAGAAGGGAGTAGAAGTAGCCCTCTGGACAGGATGGGAGCGGCGGCGCCGCTACCACAGTTTGTTGTGGCTTTTGCTGCTCCTCCGGATGAGGCGGTGTTCCGCGCAGCACGGTTATTCCGGCCGACATTTGATCACCGAATGCCGTGCCACCCGTGCTCAGTACAAGAACGATGGCGGCCAGCGCCCTGCGCCGGGTTGAGAATTTCGCGTTCATGATGGTTCCGTCCTCTCTTTCGTACACTCGACCGACTCAACTCATTTTTGTCCCGATGATGATTTCACTGGTCGCGGTGACGCAGGGGAGCAGCCGGGCATATCGTCGGCGCTTCACTGCATCCGCGGGCTCATATCCGTTGCGCACCCGCGCCGCTCACGCGACCATTCGGTGGACGTTGTCCAGGTCCGCCCGACAGATTGAGCTGAAGGCGAGCAGCGGATCGGGATCGAGGCGCTTGGACAGTGCCTCCTTCGCGAGCTGCCGGAGCTCGATACCCGGCTTTAGCAAGACCTCGACGATAGCCCGGAGAACCGCCTCGGCTCCCTCGACGACATCGGTCGAAGCAAAGAGGCGCATTCGGTTGATCAGCCCGATCATGTGCTGCTCATTGCTGCCCAGCGCGATGTCGTCGCGGGTATAAGCGTTCAAAAGCAAATTCGATGCGCTCATCACGAATTCGGCGTAAACGGTCTCCCGTTTCCCGACCTCGGAGGCGACGCGCTGAACACGGTCTTGCCGGCGTTGCGTATAGATGGCGCCGAGCAGTGACGCCGTACCTCCTACAAGGGCTCCGAGCAGCGCCGAGATCGGGCTCAGTAGTGTTGGATCGATGGTCAAAGTCACCTCCCGGTCGAGTCAGGAAGTGGATACGGCAGCATTTTCGACAGCCATGTCCTCGGAGTTCTGGGAATGCTTGCGTAGGGGCTCTTAATCCGAAACCAAGCGACATAGAGCGCCGGCAGGAAGATGAGCGTCAGAAGTGTCGCCACCGCCAGACCGCCCATGATCGCGTAGGCCATCGGACCCCAGAATATCGTCGGCGCGATCGGGATCATGCCAAGGATTGCAGCAGATGCCGTGAGCAGGATCGGGCGGAACCGCTGCGAGGCAGCTTCGATGACCGCATCCCAAGGGTGCCGCCCCTGTGCCTTCTCTTTCTCGACTTGGTCTATCAAGATGACCGAATTACGCGCGATCATCCCGGTCAGAGCGAGCACCCCGAGAAGCGCCACAAAGCCCAAGGGCTTGTCTGAAAGGCCAAGGGCGGCAACGACGCCGATAAGGCCCAACGGCGCGACGCTGAGCACCAGGAACAAGCGACTGAAGCCCTGGAGCTGGATCATCAGCACGGTGAGGATAAGGACCAGCATCAACGGAAGTACGGCGGCAACCGACGCCTGCGCCTTGCTGCTTTCCTCGACAGTTCCGCCGGCGCCGATTTGGTACCCGTTCGGCAAGCTGGCGTTCAGGTCCGCGATCTTCGGTGCTAGAGCTTGCACGACCGTCGCCGCCTGTGTGCCGGGTGCAAGGTCGGCCTGCACCGTGACCGTTGGCAGCCGATCCCGACGCCAGACGATCGGGTACTCCTGGCCATATTCAACGGAAGCCAACTGGCTTAGCGGCACGGTTCGGCCGTTTGGCAGCGGTACCTGAAGCGTTCGGATTGTCGATAGCGACATGCGTTCGTCGGCCGAAGCGCGAACCAGCACATCGACGAGATAGATCCCGCTGCGCATTTGGGTGGCGGCGACACCGGACATGACGGTGTTCAAAGCCTGGGCCAGGTCCTGTGAGCTCAGGCCCAATAACCGCGCCTGGTCCTGGTCGACCTGGATCCTGATCGTGCGCCCTGGCTCCATCCAGTTGTAATTGACGTTCTGAGCACCGGGATCGGCCCCCAGGACCTGCGCGATCTTAAAGGCGATCCCGCGCACCTTCTCTGGGTCAGGCCCGGTCACCCGATACTGGAGCGGCCACCCAACGGGCGGGCCCAGTTCCAGGGGATACACGCGTCCGACAATACCCGGAAATCCTGTGGCTAGCGCCTGCTCCAGCTTCGTCTTCACCCGCTCCCGCTCCTGCAGGCCCTTCGTCACGACAACGAGCTGAGCGAAAAAGTCGTTGGGAAGCTGAACGTTGAGGGGCAGATAAAAGCGCACGGCACCCTGCCCGACATTGGTGCTCCAGTGGTCCACGTCCTGATCGTTCTTCAGGAGCTGATCCACCCGGGCCGCGACCTCCTGGGTTAGGTAAATCGATGCATTCTCGGGGAGCTGCAGATCGACGAGCAGTTCGGGCCGGTCAGATGCGGGAAAAAACTGCTGCGGGATGATGCGCAGTCCAAACAACCCCACCCCGAACAGTCCCACGGTAACAACGATTGTCACCCAGCGAGCCCGCATCGCCAGCGCGAGGAAGCTGCGGAACGTGCGCATGATCGGGCCGGGCTTTTCCTCGTGCACCGCGTTCGGCTTCTTCAGAAGCCAGACGCCGAGCAAAGGTGCAAACAGGGCGGCGACGCACCAGGACGCGATCAGGGCGATGGCGACGACCGCAAAAATCGAGAAGGTGTACTCGCCCGCGGCGCTACGCGCGAAGCCGATGGGGACGAAGCCCGCAACTGTGACCAAGGTACCGGTCAGCCTAGGAAGGGCGGTCGAGGCGTAGGCGAAGATGCCGGCCTGTTCCTTCTCGTCACCTTTTTCTAGCCGCGTAACCATTGCCTCGATTGTGATAATGGCGTCATCGACGAGCAGGCCGAGGGCGATGATGAGCGCGCCTAGCGAGATGCGCTGGAGATCAATCCCGAAAAATTTCATGGCCACAAAGACCGCGGCGAGAACGAGCGGGATCGAGAGCGCCACCACGGCGCCCGCGCGCAGGCCGAGGGCCACGAGGCTGACCGCGAGGACGATTCCGATCGCTTCCCAGAGGGCCTCCATAAAGTCGTCGACCGCGTGCTTGACCGTTGCGGGCTGATCGGCGACAAGCGTCGGCTCGATCCCGGCCGGCAGATTTGCCGTGATCTTCGTCATGGCTTGCTCGATGTTGTGCCCGAGGGTCAGGACGTCGCCCCCTGTGCGCATGGCGATGGCGAGCCCGATGCCCTCTCGCCCGCTGACCCGGAACATCGGCTGTGCGGGGTCGGAAGGGCCGCGCGTGACGTGCGCGATATCGCCCAGGCGGATTATCTTTCCGTTCGCGACGAAGTTGACTGCCAGAATGTCCTGCTCAGACCGGAACGCGCCGGTGACACGGACGAGGATTTTCTCGTCCTTAGTCTGCGCCACGCCCGCTGGAATGACGGCGTTCTGGGCCTGCAGCGCGACGATTAGTGCGGCCCGGTCGATCCCGAGGCCCGCCAACTGCTCGGTCGAGAATTCGACGTAGACGCGCTCGTCCTGGGCGCCGAGAACGTCGATCTTCGAGATGTCAGGCAGTTGGAGCAGCTGATTGCGGATGTTGTCCACGTAATCCCGCAGCTCCCGGTGCGAGAACCCGTCCGCGGTGAAGCCGTAGACAATGCCGTAGGTGTCGCCGAACTCGTCATTGAAGCCAGGACCAACGACTCCTTGCGGCAGAGTGTTGCGGATGTCGCCCACCTTCTTGCGCACCTGGTACCAGATGTCAGGCACCTTGGCCGGAGGCGTCGAATCCTTCAGCTGGACGAAGATCGTCGCCTTGCCCGCGGTCGTGAAACTCTTCAGATAGTCCAGATCCGGCGTCTCTTGGAGCTTGCGCTCGAGGCGGTCCGTAATCTGCTGAAGCGTGTCACCAACAGTGGCGCCCGGCCATGCGGCTTGCACCACCATGGTCTTAACCGTGAAGTCCGGGTCTTCGCTACGCCCGAGCTGAAAGTAGGACCCGATGCCCGCGGCCGCGATGACGATCATGAAATAGGTCACCAGGGAGCGATGCCGAATGGCCCATTCCGAAAGGTTGCTGCGGTTCATTGGACGCCTCCTAGGAGACGGACCTTCTGGCCCGGATGCAGTGTCTGAACCCCTGCGGTGACCACAACCTCGCCTTCATCGAGCCCCTTCGAGATCAAGACCGTGGCCGGATCGTGTTGCGCAATTTTGATATCGCGCAGAGACACAGCGAGGTCCTTCGGATCGACCACCCAGACAGCGGGGGCACCGTTTGCCTCCGTTAGCGCACTCGCCGGCAGCTCCACACCCGGAGGGGCGACTACAGCTATGCGACCGGTAACAGTCGCTCCCAGCCGCATGGCGTCCGGAGGGTTGGTGATGCCGACTTTTACTTGGAACGTGCGGGTAGCGGGGTCCGCCTGGGGCGCAACCTCCCGTACGTGGCCGGAAGCGACGACCTGCGGATCGTTTGCAAGAGAGAGCTCGATCGGCGGATCATGCGGGCCCGTCCGAATGAGTTGCTCGGGTACATCGAACACGGCGTCGCGGCCGTCCCCTCGCGCGAGCTGTACAACCATGCGCCCGGGGCTGACGACTTCACCAGGTTCGGCGCCGACCGCGGTGACCACGCCCGGGGCGTCCGCGAACAAAGTTGTGTAGCCCAGCTGGTCCTGCGCGATGCGCACCTGAGCCTGAGCGGATACGACTTGAGCCTCGGCAGTCGTCAATGCCTGCTGGGCGTCGTCAAATTTTGCTTGAGGAGTCCAGCCACCCTTCAACAGTTCCCGCTGCCGCGCAAAGGTCAGGCGCACTTGAGTCAGCACCGCCTCCGCCGATAGCAGATTGGCTTGCGCCGAGCGCAACGCGTTCTCCTGGTTTCGGGGATCGAGCCGGGCGAGGGCCTGGCCCGCCGTGACAACATCGCCAACATTGACGAGCCGTTCGATCACGCGTCCGTCCAGGCGGAACCCCAGGTTGGCCTGGTCCTTGGCACGTACCTGGCCGGTCAAGGAGACGATCTGGTTGCCCGCATTATGCTCGACGACGACCGTTCGGACGGGCCGCGCCTGGGGCGCGGGTGGCGGTGGCTTGTCGCAGCCGGCGACGGTCGAGGCGATCAAAGCAACCCACAAAATCTGAGGCTTGAACATGGGCGCTGCCTTTCGCGATGTGGCGCGGAGGATCATGCGCTCCGAGCCTCTTGAACTGCACTGTACGGTGCAATATAATATATGCACTTATGAGTGCAAGAGGCTTTGTGATGAAAGTTCCCGAAAGTTCGATTGTCGCGATCCCGAAGGCGCGGCGCAGCTGGTCGCAAGCGGCGATCGTCGAGGCTGCCGAGCGCCTGTTCCTGGAACGCGGCTTTGCTTCAGTCAGCATGGATGAGCTGGCCGAGGCGGCTGGCGTGGCCCGACGAACGCTCTACAACCAGTTCACGAGTAAGGAAGAGATCTTCCGGGAAATGTTGCGCCGCGTGTCGAGCCAGCTTGAGGAAGCATTTCCGGCCGACGTCGAAAACCAGGACGATGTCGAGAACGTGCTCAGGCTAGTCGCGCAGCACATTCTAGAACTGCACAAGCATCCCGAATATTTAGGATTCCTGCGTATGGTGGCAGCCGACTCGCGTCAATTCCCCTGGATCGCCGACGAGTTCGCGGCCGTCATGGGGCCGCAGAATGAAAGACTTATCCGCTATCTCGCCCATCTGACGGCGATAGGTATCCTGGACTGCCGCAATCCGTTGCTCGCAGCTCACCAATTCATGGGGCTTATCAATGAGTTCTCGCTATGGCCCTGGATGATGGGGTCCGAAAGCGTACCCGTTTCGGACAAGGATATCGTCGAAGAGGCGGTCCGAATGTTCCTGCAGCATTACCGACGCCCGCTATCGAAATAGGAGAGCTCACGACAGCACAGTGCCGGATGCGCGGTGCAGTCCCAACGTGGTTCGCCGGTCGGTCGCTTGTTGAGCCAGCTGTCTGGTTTGGGGCAAACCCGGCCGACCGCCTCAGCCGCGACAGCGGCCGTTATGGGTCCGTCAGCGGCCGTTCAGCTCCCATCGGTACGCTGCGCCCTTGGCTGATGAGATGGCGGACTGGAAGCGGCCTACAGCGCGGGGCGCGCGCCGCTGCCGATGTGGTTCAGGGCAACCACGAAATTCCTCGCGCGCTCGCCCTCCTGATTGATGCCATTGCGCCGGTGCGCTGTGGGCTCAGCTCGCTACGATCGGATACTTTGCGAAGATTTCCTCGATGCGCTTGAAGGCCTTTTCCGCTGCCGCCTGCGGCGCCACACCGTCCTTCATGATCTCGGCCCAGGCGGTCTGCCAGACATGCTCATTCTGGACATGGGCATAGGCCGGGTTATAGGCCCAGAACACTGGTACTGTGGGGCGCAGCAGCGCCTGCGTCGTGTAGGCCTTGCGATGCGGGTCGGCCATCCACCATGGGTCGGTCTTGACGATCAACGGCATCGCCGGCACGCGGCGGCCGAGCCCAGTCTTCAAGTATTCGTTCAAGACCTCCGGCTGGATCAAATATTTGAGGAAATCCTTGGCGACCGCGACATTCTTGGCGCCTTTCGGGATCAGCCCGCAAACGCTAAACGACCAGCTCGGCACCGGCTTGCCGTCATTGCCGTCGGCCAGCCCCCAGGTCACGATATCGTCGTAATCCTGCTTGTTGTTGATGATCGCGACCTCGGTCGAGATCGACCCGTCGAGATCCATCACGATCGTCTTGGCGTGAAAGGCGTTGTTGTCGTCGGCGTCGTTCCAGTTGATGGCGCCGGGCGGCACAAACCCTTCCTTGTAGGCGGTTGTTGGATAGATAAGAGCTTTCAGTGCCGCGTCCCGAACCTGTGGGTCGTCGAGGTGCAGTCGGCCGTCCTTGCCGACGACATTCTGGCCGCCGTAGGCGATCAGCCACTGGTCGAAGAACGCGTTCGGGTCGCCGCCGTTGGTGGTCAGCTGGAACCCCATCCCGTAAACATTGCGCATGCCCTGCGCCCGCAGTTTCTTCTGCACGTCCTTGAAGAAGTCGTAGAACGCATCCCACGTCTTGGGGATGTCTCCGATCTTGACGCCGGACTTTTCGACCAGCGACTGCCAGATGTGGTTGGTGAAGACATCGATCGTATACGGCACGCCGTAGAAGCTGCGCGCCTTTGCTATGCTGTTGTAGCAGTTGACCAACGCTAGCGCTGTCTCGGAGTAGTGCTGTCTCTGAGTCTCGACAACATCGCTGACATCGACGAGCTTGTCCTCCCAGGCGTACAGCGCGCTGGTCTCGGGTGGGTTGTTCTGGAACAAATCCGGGACATCGCCGCTCGTCATCGCCGCCACGATCTTTTGCCGCCCCGGCGCATAAGGGATGACCGTCGCATCGATGGTGTTTCCGCTCGCCTTCTCGTACCCGGAAATGAGGTTCTGGAAGGCGATGTCCTCTTCATGGGCGAAGCCCTGGACCCACCACACGGTGGCGGTCTTCGCTTGCGCGCGAGCGATGTGAGGGGCGCTAAGAGTTCCGGTGGCGACGAGCCCCAAGGTACCCCGAAGAAGCGAACGCCTCGACGTCTTGATCATGGCTACTTCCTTCCCGGTTCGCGCCGCCATTTTTTCGGCGCTCCAATTTTCTGAATGGCGAGAATAGGACACCGAATCCGTAGGCTCAATCTTGCCAAATGTGGGGTAGGGCCACGGAAGAATCGGTCAAGTGGGCACACGATGAGCTGGTAAAGATTTTCGGTGCGTAGCGTGCCATGGGGGCCGCTGTCTGCCGGCTTCCAAACACGCCGAACAACGTGGCACTCCTAGCGAAGCCCATTTGCAGCCGGATGTCAGCTAAGGGGGTAAATCCGGCCGATTTGCTGGTCGTAAGCTTATCGGCAGCTTAGCGCCGATTGCGGACCCTGCCACCTGCGTGTCGCTCCCTTCCCAGAATGGAGGATTGTGCGCCGCGATCGGTTGCTTGGCCGAAGCCGCCAAGCACAGATCCAGGAGCTGTCATCGACGACTCTGCTACTTCCCGCTTCGGCGTCTAAGATTGTCGCGCGGTTCGCTCAATACGCCGGTCGGGAATCAGCCAGATCAAGGCGACTACAACATAGACTGCATCCGCGAACCGCGCATCGACGAACGCCAGCGCGATCCCGATGAGGTACAGCAAGGGTGAGATCTTCCCTTTGAGGTCGGTGCCAAGGGCGCGGGCGAGGGCGGAATCTTTGCCCTGCTCGCTTGTAATCGCCGCTTGCAGCAAGAACCAAGCGATCGCCGATAGCAGGAGTACTGCACCGTATGTCGCCGCTGGGATAGACGAAAGGTAATGGGCGCCGAGCCAACTCGTAGCCAGGGGGATAAGCGACAACCAGAAAAGGAGATGCATGTTCGCCCACAACATTAAACCATCGACGCGGTTTACAAGGTGAAAGAAGTGATGATGGTTGTTCCAGAATATCGCTATGTAAACAAAACTAAGAATATAGCTCAAAAACGCAGGCAACTCCTCCTGTAATGCGGTGAAGCTGGCATCATGTGGTGCTTTTGATTCAAGCACCATTATGGTGATAATAACAGCTATTACTCCGTCGCTAAATGCTGTTAGCCTGTCTTTTTCCATGGTCTCACTATAATCTGTCCAGACCTCTGGATCGAGACGCCAAAGCTCCAAGGAAGCGCGCCGAACGCCGAAGCCATGGGTTCGCCAGACCTCGAAAAGCTGTCGTCCTCGAACTGATGCCGGCAACATAGCAAATGGGCGCCGCGGTTGCGCTCCGTCCCTCGCGCTTCGCTTTAATAGGAATCCACGCGGGGGACCTTCAACGCTGAATGACCGGATCGGGGCACGAAGAGCCGTCCCTAACGTGAAGGCGAATGACCGTCGCCACGCGGCGCTGCTCAGTCTGCTTTGCAACATCGGCCCGCGTCCGCGCCGCGCCCTGGTTGACTCTGTTGCCTGGCGTGCAACATTTCTCGCGAAATGACCCGTGAAGCCCCCGCTCGCCGCAAATACCCGGACAAAGGGAGGCAGAGGCGATGACCGAGAAGAAGCCCTACGGGCGGGGCAGCGGCGTCCCGCACCCGATCGACGTCTATGTCGGCAAACGAATTCGCATGCGGCGCGTGCTGATCGCGATGAACCAGCAAACCCTCGCCAAGCACCTCGGTCTCACATTCCAGCAAGTTCAAAAATACGAGGGCGGCGCCAACCGGGTGAGCGCGTCGCGGCTGGCCCGGACTGCGGAGATCCTCGGCGTCGCGGTCGACTATTTTTTCGACGGCTACACCAGCGCGAAATTATCGAAGGCGCAGGAGCTCGAGCGTCAGTTGTGGGAGGAGCCCGAAACCCTTGACCTGGTGCGCCATTATTGCGCGATCCCCGACCCGATTTTGCGGGCGAGGTTTCTCGACCTCGCCAAGGCCGCCGAGGGAAAAGGACAATGAGGGGCCGTCGACCGCAGCGGCAGCGCGAAAAGGGCCCGCACCCGATCGATGTCGCCGTCGGCGCCCGCGTCAAGTTGCGCCGGAACATGCTGGGGCTGAGCCAGGAACAACTCGGCGAGCACCTCGGAGTGGCGTTTCAACAGGTGCAGAAATATGAGCGCGGAGCAAACCGGATCGGGGCCAGTCGGCTCTACGAGCTCGCGGTCCTATTCGAGGTGCCGATCGCGTTCTTTTTCGACAAGACCGATCCGGTCCGCGCTCCCGCGGTCGACCCGACGCCCGCGCCGCACGACGATCCGTTCGCCAAGCCGGACGTCCTCGAGCTCGTCGGTGTCTATTGGCGGCTCGAACCCGACGTGCGGGCCCGGCTTTTGGATCTGGTGCGGGTCTTGGGGCCCACCACCGCCCGACGATATCGCCGCCGGCGAGCCGCCTGATGGACAAATTCCTCCTGCGCCTTGCGCACAGTGATGTTCTCGGCATCATCGTCATCGTGGCCGCCACTCACCAACGTGCAGCCCCACAACGGTCGCTCGCTTCAGTCGGTAACTACGGCGAGTCATGCCCTTAACATTTCGCAGCAAGACCAATCGGAATTATGCTTCTGAGGTCGCAAGGTTTAAAGCAGGATGGATCCTGGAAGCTTTCGCCCTAGGCGGCCGTCCATCGGTGCCCATCGATGTTAGACCTGACTGAGACTCCGGACTGGACCGGAACAAAGAGTGGAATGGGTCGGTTCCATCGCGATCTTATAAAGGGCTGCTATCGTCGCCGTGCCGCTAGCCGGTCGGCAACGAGATGACCCGACTCGCCCCCGGCCGTCGCCGTCCTGCTCGCGCAGGCGCGTCGCCAGGCGTCCACGCCGGTCCTGGCGGAGTGGTAACGACGATGCACGGACCCCTCCTGGTCGTCAACGCGGGATCATCGAGCATAAAGTTCTCGGGCTACGCTGCGACAGACCAGCAGGAACCGGCGCTCCTCTTCAAAGGACAGATCGAAGCCATCGGCACGGTGCCGCACATGACCGCCAAAAACGCGACCGGAGCGATCATCGCCGAGAAACGTTGGTCGTGCGGCGCAAAATCGAATCACGAGGCTCTCTTCGATTATGTGTTCGGCTGGATGAGGGCGCATCTCGGCGGCCGTCAGCCAATCGCTGTCGGGCACCGTGTCGTCCATGGCGGCACTGCGTTTGCCGCGGCGACACGCATTGATGCCCCGGTATTGGCCAACCTGGAATCTCTGTGTCCGCTCGCTCCGTTGCACCAGCCACATAATCTCGCGGCAATCCGCGCCATCTCTGCTGTTAGCCCGGCACTGCCGCAGGTTGCGTGTTTCGATACCGCCTTTCACCATGACCAGCCGCCGATGGCGCAGCGCTTCGCCCTGCCGCGCGCGCTGCACGACGCCGGGGTCAGGCGGTACGGGTTTCACGGGCTTTCCTACGACTACATCGCATCGGCGTTGCGAGAACGCGCACCCTCCGTCGCGCGCGGGCGGGTCGTGGTTGCCCATCTCGGGGCCGGCGCCAGCATCTGCGCCATGCTCGACGGCAAAAGCGTCGCTACCACGATGAGCTTTACCGCGCTCGATGGCCTGCCAATGGGCACTCGCTGCGGTGCGCTCGACCCGGGGGTGATCCTGTATTTGTTGCGCGAACGCGGCATGGACGCCGACCGGATCGAGGAACTGCTCTATCACGAGAGCGGTCTCCTTGGAGTGTCGGGAATCAGCGCCGACATGCGCGAGCTGCTCGGCTCGAAGGACTCGCGGGCGGCGGAAGCGGTGGACCTCTTCGTTTATCGCGTCGCCCGTGAGCTCGGAGCCTTGGTCGCTACCCTGGGCGGCCTTGACGCCTTGGTGTTCACTGCCGGCATCGGCGAGCACGCGCCGGAAATCCGCCGCCGGGTCTGTGACATGAGCCGTTGGCTAGAGATCGACATCGATCCGACGGCAAACGAGCGCGAAGACGAATGCATTTCCGCCGCGGACAGCCGCGTCTCCGTGTGGGTGCTCCCCACGGACGAAGAGCGGACGATCGCGCGGCAGACAATCGAGGTGCTGCGAATGGATGCCACAAAGCACGCGCACGCCATGGGCACATCGGCGCGATCGACCTGACGCAGAAGACCGCTTGTTGCTCGGGAATACGCTTCGCTCCGCAACTCCGGCGGCACTCGGGCGTGAGACTTCCGGTCGCTCAACAATTTGCGTCGCGGGCTATGCAATCGCGCGCCACGGGCCGATCGCTCCTATCACGTCCGAGGTGCAGTCACGTCTCAATGCGTCCCGACCACCGGCCGCGCACTAAACCCAACCGGGGCGTCAGCGGCTTGACATAGATCAATGCCGCGACGCTTGCCGGATGGGACGGTTTGCGTGCGGCAATCAGTGCAGGACTGGCGCAAAAGAAAAGCATCCTAGGAGCGCCTTGCTGGACGATCACGACTGCCCTGGGGAAACGGTCCATGTCGACGGCAGATAACACTAACCTCAACCGGCAGCCGCCAATTCCGGAAGACGGCACGGCTCCCAAGGCTCCCGCCGTGCCGCAACCGGCAAGGAAGCGCCGGCGGCCGGTGTGGTTGCTGGTCCCAGTGTGCATCATTGCGGCCGCCGGCGCGGGCGGGTGGTACTGGTGGCAGCAGCATCTGAATGCGCTTCCCCCCGGCATCGCGCAGGCCAACGGACGCCTCGAAGCGGAGCAAGTCGAAATCGACACCAAGCTCGCAGGCCGAATTGCCGTCGTTCTCACGAAGGAAGGGGACATGGTCCAGGCGGGCCAGGTCCTCGCGCGCATGGACACGAGTACGCTTGAAGCTGAGCTGCAGGCCGCCAAAGCTCAGGTCGACGTGGCCAAACATAAAAAAGCGGAGGCCGAGGCCCAAATTGTCCAGCAACAGAGTAATCTGGTCTTCGCTAGGCAAGAGCTCACACGGGCGACCACCCTCTACCAAAAGGGGGTCGGGACGGGCGAGAAGCTCGACCAGCAGACCAACCAGATGAAGGTCACGCAGGCGGCCTATGACACGGCCGTTGCCGATCTGGAAGCCGCTGAGGCGACCATCGCGGCCGCTCAAGCCGTGGTCGCGACGATCCAGTCGAACATCGACGATTCAACGCTTGTTGCCCCGACCGGCGGCCGGATCCAATACAAGCTCGCAGAGCCGGGGGAGGTTCTTCCGGCAGGCGGACGCGTCCTGACGCTGCTCGACCTGAGCGATGTCTACATGACGATCTTCGTGCCGGCGAGCGTCGCCGGGCCCCTCGCGATCGGGGATGACGCGCGCGTCACTCTCGATCCTGTCCCCGGATACGTATTCCCGGCAACGGTCACCTTCGTTGCCACCGAGGCGCAGTTCACGCCGAAAACGGTCGAAACCGCCGAGGAGCGCGAGAAGCTTATGTTCCGGGCCAAGCTTACGATCGATCCTGGGCTGCGCAAGCGCTACGAAAACGAAGTCAAAACAGGGATACGCGGCATCGGGTATGTGCACACCGAGCGTGACGCTGCCTGGCCCGATAAGCTGACCGTAAAGCTGCCGTAATGACGGCAGTTGCCGCACGAGCGCAACGGCTGTCACACCGGTATGGCCGGACGGTCGCGCTCGATGCCGTGACACTCGACATACCGGCCCGTTGCATGGTCGGGCTCATCGGCCCGGACGGCGTCGGCAAGTCCACGTTGCTCGCGCTGATCGCCGGTGTGCGCCGGATCCAGGAAGGCGAGGTCTTCGCGTTGGATGGCGACATGCGCGACGCGGAGCATCGCCGCTCGAGCCTGCCTCGCATCGCCTACATGCCGCAAGGGCTCGGGCGCAACCTGTACCCGACCTTAAGCGTGTTCGAGAACCTTGACTTCTTCGGCCGCCTGTTCGGGCAACCCAAAGCTGAGCGCGCACAGCGTATCGCTGAGCTGCTCACCGCGACTGGTCTCGATCCTTTTCCGGACCGGCCTGCCGGCAAGCTGTCGGGCGGCATGAAGCAGAAGCTGTCGCTGTGCTGCGCGCTGATCCACGATCCGGACCTGCTGATCCTGGACGAGCCGACCACCGGGGTCGACCCGCTGTCGCGCCGCCAGTTCTGGGAGCTGATCGACCGCATCCGCGCGCGGCGGCTGGGCATGAGCGTCATCGTTGCGACCGCCTACATGGAGGAGGCGGAGCGATTCCATTGGCTCGCCGCCATGGATGCGGGGCAGGTGATCGCCAGCGGCACGCCGGCGGAACTGATGGCGCGCGGCCGAGGAGCCACGCTCGACGACGCTTTCATCAACCTTCTGCCTGAGGCCAAGCGCGCCGGCCATCAAGCCGTCATTGTCGGTCCGCGCCACAAAGTGGAGGGCCCGCCCGCCATCGAGGCGGAGGGGCTGACCCAGCGGTTCGGTAAGTTCACCGCGGTCGATCACGTCAGCTTCCGCATCGAACGCGGCGAGATTTTCGGGTTTCTGGGGTCGAACGGCTGCGGCAAAAGCACGACGATGAAAATGCTCACCGGCTTGCTGGCCCCGACCGAAGGAAAGGCGCTACTTTTCGGCCGCCCGCTCGATGCTGGCGACATGGCGACGCGCGAGCGTGTCGGCTACATGTCGCAGGCCTTTTCGCTCTACAGCGAACTGACCGTCCGGCAGAACCTCGAGCTCCATGCCCATCTGTTCCGCCTGCCTGAGGACCGCAGAGCGGCGCGCATTCAGGAAATGCTTGAGCGGTTCGATCTGATGGGCGCGGTGGACAGCCGGCCCGAAAGCCTGCCCCTGGGGCAGAAACAGCGCCTTCAGCTGGCCGTCGCAATCCTGCACGGCCCGGAGGTGCTGATCCTCGACGAGCCGACCTCCGGCGTCGACCCGGTCGCCCGGGACGGCTTCTGGCGATACCTGATCGATCTGTCGCGCGACGACGGTGTGACGATCTTTCTCTCGACCCATTTCATGAACGAAGCGGAGCGGTGCGACCGCATCTCGTTGATGCACGCCGGCAAGGTTCTCGCCGTCGGAACGGCGAAGGAGCTGACGGACCACCGCGGCATGGACAAGCTCGAGGACGCGTTCATCGCGTATCTCGAAGATGCCGCCGCGGCTGAACCGAGAGTAGAGCCGAGCAAGACCGAGGCACCTCCCGGACCGACCCGGCCCGCAGTCTCGCCGCCATCTGCGTCCTCACGGTTCGATCTGCGCCGGCTATGGGCCTATGCGCGGCGAGAAACATTAGAAATCCTGCGTGATCCGATCCGGCTCACCTTCGCGCTCGTAGGTCCACTGATTTTGTTGGTGACCGTCGGCTACGGTATCTCGTTCGACGTCGAACACCTCGCCTTCGCTGCTTTCGACCAGGATCAGACACGCGAGAGCCGGGAACTACTCGAAAGCTTTTCGGGATCGAGATACTTCAGCGAGCATCCGGAGATGGCCGGCGAGTCCGATCTCGAACGGCGGCTCAAAGATGGCGAGCTGGCCGTCGCGATCGAGATCCCGCCGAACTTTGGCAAGGATCTGCTGACCGATAAGCGGCCCGAAGTCTCGGTATGGCTGGACGGCGCCATGCCGTTTCGCGCCGAGACGGCAAGCGGCTATGTCACCGGGCTGGCGCTGAGCTATTTGGCCGATCAGGCTGCCAGAGGCCGCATCTCGGGCCTCCAGGCGCTGCCGGTGAACGTCGAGGAGCGCTTTCGCTACAACCAGGCGTTCAAGAGCGTCTATTCGAGCATTCCCGGCACGATAATGCTCCTGCTGATCCTGATTCCGGCGATGATGACAGCTGTCGGCGTCGCCCGCGAAAAGGAGACCGGATCGATCGCCAATTTCCGGTCCACGCCGATCACAAGAATAGAATTCCTGCTAGGCAAGCAGCTGCCCTACGTTGTCATCGGGTTTGTCAGTTTCCTGACGCTTCTAATGGTGGCGATCTACTTGTTCGGCGTGCCGGTGAAGGGATCGGTTGCGACGCTGGTTTCGGGGGCATTCATCTACGTCGGCGCGGCCACCGCACTTGGCCTGCTCGTCTCCTGCTTCATGGCGACCCAGGTGGCTGCCATTTTCACAACGACGGTCGTGACAATGACTGCCGGGGTGAATTTCTCGGGGCTTCTGATGCCCTTCTCGTCGCTTTCGGGAGCCGCCCGTTGGATCGGCATCGGCTTCCCCTCGGGATGGTTCACGCAAATCAGCCTGGGGACATTTACAAAGGGCCTTGGCTTCTCGGATCTCTGGCCCGACATCGTCGTGCTGCTCGCCTTCGCGCTGGGTTTCGTTGCTGCGGCAACCCTGGTGCTGCGCAAGCAAGAGGCGTGACATGGCTTTACGGCTGGCCAATGTGTTCAGGCTCGGCGTCAAGGAGCTGTACAGCCTGCGCGTCGACCCGATCCTGCTGGTCATGATCGTCTATGCGCTCAGCTTTGCGGTTTATGCTCAGGCGACCGGGGCGAAGTTCGAAGTCGAACACGTAGGGGTCGGCATCGTCGACGAAGACCGCTCCGAACTCTCCCGCCGAATAGAGAGCGCATTGCAACAGCCGTTGTTCAAGGCGCCGGTCGAGATGTCGGCCGACCAGATCGATCCCGCGATGAATTCCGGACGCTTCGTCTTCGTCGTTGAAGTGCCCCCCAGGTTCGAATTCGACGTTCTGGCAGGGCGGCAACCGACGGCGCAAGTCAATGTCGACGCGACCGCGCTTGCCCAGGCCGGCATCGGCGTCGGCTATATCCAGAACATCATCGAGCAGGAGGCCCTGGGCTACCTGCAGCATCGCGAAGGGACGGCACCCCTCCCGATCAATCTCGTCATTCGAACCGCGTTCAACCCGAACCACAACTCCGAATGGTTCAACGCCATCATGGCGGTCATCAACAACATCACTGCCCTGGCCGTTATCCTCACCGGGTCGGCGCTCATTCGCGAACGCGAGCACGGCACGGTCGAGCATCTGCTGGTGATGCCAGTCAAACCGGCCGAAATCATGATCGCGAAGATCTGGGCGAACGGTCTCGTGATCGTGACCGTCGCGACGCTCTCGCTTTGGCTCGTGGTCCACGGTCTGATCCGCGTGCCGCTCGCCGGATCCGTCCCCTTGTTCGTTGCCGGCGCGGTCGTCTATCAGATTTCCGTCGGCGCTCTCGGCATTCTCCTTGCCACCTTCACCGGCACGATGGGTCAGTTCGGCTTGCTCATAATCCCGGTGCTGGTTGTCCTCAATCTGCTGTCGGGTAGCACGACTCCGATGGAAAGCATCCCAGAATGGTTGCAACACGCGATGCAGGTCATGCCCACCCCGCACTTCGTCAGCTTCGCTCAAGCCGTACTGTACCGCGGTGCCGGTCTCGATATTGTGTGGCCGCAGCTGGCCGCTCTCGCCGGCATCACGACCGTGTTTTTCGCCGTCGCGCTGATGCGCTTCAGAACCGCGATCATCAGTTTCCAGTAGGTCCGTTCCGGCTCTCGAGGGTCAGCAGGCGCTTAAATGGATCCCGCAATTCTCTCGGCCGCTTCCGCGTTAACTGGCTCGCTGATCGGTGGGGTTTCGATGCTCGCCGCTTCCTGGCTTACCCAGCGCCAGCAGTTCCGGGCGCAGGCGCTCGTCCACGAGGCCGTGAAGCGCGAGACGCTCTATGCCGAGTTTATCATCGAAGCATCGAAGCGCCTCACCGAGGCCTGGAGCCGCCAGGCCGAAACCCCCGAAGTCGTTGCGGGTCTTTACTCCGCCGTGGAACGCATGCGCCTGACGTCGTCGCCTGAAGTCATCCGTGTTGCCGAGCAAGCGATCCGCTTCGTGATCGACGCCTATGCCGATGCCAGCAAGACATTCGACGAGGTGCGGGAGCGCTTACGAAGCGATGACTGGGGAGATCCGCTGAGGGACTTTGCCGAAGCATGCCGGACGGAACTGCGCGCCCTGCGCGGGTGACCGCCGGAAAGCGGCGCGCGCCTAGCCGAGTGGCGGCAATGCGGCAAGCGGGCGAACCGCATGTTTGATCGAGGCTAAAGCCGGGCCCGGGCAGGGCGAGGCGCGGGCCGCGCCGGGCGCAGGCATTGAAAAAATGGAGTCCGAATTCGTGGAATTCCAAATCTCGCAAGAGCCGTCGAATACGGGGCGGAGCTTCCCGCTCGGCGCCAGCGTCCTTGCCGGGGGTGTCAATTTCAGCGTGTTCTCGCGGCAGGCGACCCGGGTCGAACTGCTTCTGTTCGATGATGCCGCCGCCACGCACCCGGCGCGCGTGATCGAGCTCGATCCGCGCACGCACCGCACCTACCATTACTGGCACGTCTTCGTGCCCGGGATCGGCGCCGGACAGCTCTATGCCTATCGCGCCTTTGGTCCTTTCGACCCCGCGCAAGGTCTACGTTTTGATCCAAGCAAAGCCCTGCTCGATCCCTACGGGCGCGCCGTGGTCGTGCCCGAGGGGTATTCCCGCCAGAGCGCGAGCCTCTACGGGCAGACCGATGTGGTCGCGATGAGAAGCGTCGTGGTCGACCCCGCCACGTACGATTGGGAGGGCGACGCGCTGCTGCGCCGGCCCTTTGCAACGACTGTCATCTACGAGATGCACGTCGGCGGCTTCACGCGCCATCCCAGCTCGGGAGTCGCTGAGGAGCTGAGGGGGACGTATGCCGGCATGATCGAGAAGATTCCGTACCTCCGGGATCTCGGGATCACTGCCGTCGAGCTGCTGCCGATCTTTCAGTTCGACCAGCAGGACTGCCCGCCGGGCCTGGTCAATTACTGGGGCTACTCGCCGGTATCATTTTTTGCCCCGCATACCGGCTACAGTTCGCGCAAAGACCCGCTCGGCCCGGTCGATGAGTTCCGCGATCTCGTCAAGGCGCTTCACCGCGCCGGCATCGAGGTGATCCTCGACGTCGTCTACAACCACACCGCAGAGGGGAACGAGGCTGGACCCACCCTCTGCTTTCGCGGTCTCGCGAACGAGGTGTACTACATCCTCGACCAGGACCGGGCGCACTACGCCAATTACAGCGGCACCGGCAACACGCTGAACGCCAATCAGGCGATCGTGCGCCGCATGATCCTCGACAGCCTGCGGTACTGGGTCTCAGAGATGCATGTCGACGGGTTCCGGTTCGACCTCGCCGCGATCCTGGCCCGCGACGAAACCGGCGGCCCGCTCGAAGATCCGCCGGCGCTGTGGGACATCGAGACCGACCCCGTGCTCGCCGCCACCAAGCTGATCGCCGAGGCCTGGGACGCCGCCGGTCTCTATCAGGTCGGCGCCTTCATCGGCGATAGCTGGAAGGAATGGAACGGCCACTTCCGCGACGACGTGCGCGGTTTTGTCAAGGGCGACAGAGGCACGGTGCGGATGATGGCGCAACGCGTGCTCGGCAGCCCGGACATCTTCGGATACCGGGAACGGGAACCCGAGCAAAGCCTCAACTTCGTAACTTGCCACGACGGCTTCACGCTCAACGATCTGGTTTCCTACAACAGCAAGCACAATGAAGCGAACGGCGGAGGGAACCGGGACGGAATGGACAACAATCTGTCCTGGAATTGCGGGTTCGAGGGGCCGAGCGATGATGAAGCGGTCGAGGCGCTGCGATGCCGCCAAGTCAAGAACTTTATCGTTTCGCTGCTGATTTCGCTCGGCACCCCAATGCTGTTGATGGGTGACGAAATGCGCCGCACCCAGCGCGGAAACAACAACGCCTATTGCCAGGACAACGAGGTCGGCTGGCTCGACTGGAGCCTGCTCGACCGGCACTCGGACCTTCACCGGTTCGTGCGGACGCTGATCTCCCATCGCCTCCAAGGGATCGAGATGGGGGCCGAGGAGGGTTTCGGACTGAGCCTCAACGAGCTGCTGCGCCGCGCAGAGATCGACTGGCACGGTGTCCGGCTCGGTTGCCCGGACTGGTCCGACGACTCGCATAGCATTGCCTGCACCGTGCGACCGGCTACAGATCGCATTCCGCTCTGGCTGCACCTGATGTCCAACGCCTACTGGGAGGCTCTCGATTTCGAACTGCCGTCGGTGCCGGAGACAGCCGTGTCCGGCTGGCAACGCTGGATCGACACGGCTCTGGAGTCCCCCAAGGACATCATGGATCCCCCCGCGGCGTTGCTGGTACCGGGGACACGATATTGCGTGATGCCGCGCTCGGTGGTGGCGCTGTTCGTGCGCATCACACCCTCCTCGAGCCGGAAATCGGGGGTCGAGCCGAGTGCCTCGCGTGCCGATCGGGAGGTTGATCTAGATCATAGCAATGAGCTGACAGGTGATTGACCCTCCGGCACCTGGAAGACCATGCCGATGACCTACACCGTGGAACTGCGCTACATCGGCGGCGATCTCGCCGACCTGCTGCGCGATACGCGGATATGGCTGGACCGAAACCGGATCAAGCCTGAGTCATTTCGCCATTCATCCAGTCCTCCCGGTCTGGCGTTTCGTATCGAATTGAGCGATCGGGATCAGGCGACGGCGTTCGCAGAGGCTTTTGGCGGATGGGTCGAAGGCACCGATCCGCAAGGGACGGGCGCACATTGGGTGATGCCTCCGTCACCCCGGAAGACGCATGGCCGAGAGGACCCGGTTTCTCGCTCATCTGGCTGCAGGAGCACAACAACATGAGCCCCCCACTCACGACCCTCGAAACACCTCTCTCTGACACATCCCTCTCCGCATACGGCCCGGCGCGCGCGACGATCGAGGGCAAACCGCTCGATCGCGACGAGCTGCGCAAAATCGACGCTTATTGGCGGGCCAGTCTCTATCTGTGCATGGGGATGCTGTACCTGAAGGCCAATCCGTTGCTGCGGGAGCCCTTGCGCCTGGAGCACACCAAGCCCCGATTGCTCGGTCATTGGGGGTCGGATGCCGGCCAGTGCTTCACCTATATCCACTTCAACCGGCTGATCAAAAAGTACGACCTGAACGCGATCTATATCAGCGGGCCCGGCCACGGGGCGCCGGCAGTGCTGTCCCAGGCGTATCTCGAAGGCACCTATTCCGAAGTCTATCCGGACAAGAGCGAAGATCTCGCGGGGCTGCAGCGCTTTTTCAAGCAGTTCTCCTTTCCGGGCGGCATCGGCAGCCATGCCACCCCGGAAACGCCCGGCAGCATCCACGAGGGCGGCGAGCTCGGCTACAGCCTGTCGCACGCCTATGGGACGGTCTATGACAACCCGGACCTGATCGCTCTGGTGATGGTGGGCGACGGCGAGGCCGAGACCGGGCCGCTCGCGACGAGCTGGCACAGCAACAAATTCGTCAACCCGATCACCGACGGGGCGGTGCTGCCGGTGCTGCACCTCAACGGGTACAAGATCAACAATCCGACGATCTTGGCCCGCATCAGCCGTGAGGAACTGGAGGCGCTGTTCGTCGGCTACGGCTACACCCCGTATTTCGTAGAGGGGAGCGACCCGCCCAGCATGCACCAGGCCATGGCAGCGACCCTGGAGCATTGCGTCCTCGAGATCCGCAACGTCCAGGAAGAGGCGCGCCGCACCGGGCGGGCGTTCAGGCCGCGCTGGCCCGTGGTCATCCTGCGCAGTCCCAAAGGCTGGACAGCCCCGCGAGAAGTGGACGGGCACTACCTCGAAGGATTCTGGCGCGCCCATCAGGTCCCACTTCCGGACATCGCCACCAATCCCGGTCAATTGAAGCTGCTTGAGAAGTGGATGTGCAGCTACAAGCCGGAAGATCTTTTCGATGACGACGGCCGCCTCCTTCCCGATCTGAAGGCCTTGGCGCCCAAGGGCAACCGGCGAATGAGCGCCAATCCGGTTGCGAATGGCGGTGTGCTGCGCCGTCCCCTGCACATGCCAGAGTTCCGCGATTGCGCCGTCAACGTCGACAAACCTGGCGCCACTCCTGCCGGCAACGTTCCGATCCTCGGCAATTTCCTGCGCGAGGTCATGCGGCTGAACATGCAGAACTTCCGCGTGTTCGGACCCGACGAGACACAGTCCAATAGGCTGCAGGCGCTCTACGACGTTACCAAGAAGGCATGGCTGGGAGACTACTTTCCGGAGGATGCCGACGGCGGCAATCTCGCCGCAGACGGCCGGGTCATGGAGATGCTCAGCGAGCACACAGTGGAAGGGTGGCTAGAGGGCTACATTCTGAGCGGCCGGCATGGTCTGCTCAACAGCTACGAGTCGTTCATCCACGTCATCGACTCGATGGTCAACCAGCACGCCAAGTGGCTGGAAAAGTGCAGTGAGCTGCCGTGGCGGGCCGACATGTCGTCGCTCAACCTGCTGATCACCGCGCTGGTCTGGCGCCAGGACCATAACGGCTTCACGCACCAAGACCCCGGGTTCCTCGACCTGGTCGTCAACAAGAGTCCGAGCGTGGTGCGCGTCTACCTGCCGCCCGACGCCAACTGCCTGCTGTCGGTCGCGGACCATTGCTTGCGCAGCACCAACTACATCAACGTGATCGTCGCGGACAAGCAGGTGCATCTGCAATACCTCGACATCGATGCTGCGATCTCCCATTGCACGAAAGGTGCGGGCATCTGGGCCTGGGCGAGCAACGACCAGGACGCCGAGCCCGACATCGTCATGGCGAGTTGCGGCGACGTGCCGACGATGGAATCTCTGGCGGCCACTGCCTTGCTGCGCCAATACCTGCCCGACGTAAAGGTCCGGTTCGTGAATGTGGTGGATTTGTTCAAGCTGGTGCCGAACGCCGAGCATCCGCACGGCCTGACGGACCGCGAGTTCGAGACCCTGTTCACCGCGGACAGGCCGGTGGTCTTCAATTTCCACGCTTATCCGTGGCTGATCCATCGCCTGACCTACAGACGGCCCGGTCAGCACAACATTCACGTGCGCGGCTACAAGGAGCAGGGCAACATTAATACGCCGCTGGAGCTGGCTATCCGCAATCAGACCGATCGTTTCAGCCTGGCCATCGACGCGATCGACCGCATGCCCGGCCTGGGCGCAAAAGCGGCCGGCGTCCGCGAGGCTCTAGTCGAGCAGCAGAAAGCCTGCCTGAACCACGCCCACCAATTCGGCGTGGACGCCCCGGAAATCACCAATTGGCAGTGGCCGTTCTAGAGGATTTCGTGATGAGCGATGAGCTTGAGAGCGTCGTACAGACGCTGATCGCCGATGGGAAGGGGATTCTCGCAGCCGACGAGACCGTTTCCACCTTGACGAAGCGGTTCGATACGCTCGGCATCCAGTCGACGGAAAAGAGCCGTTGCACTTACCGCGAAATGCTTTTCACTGCCGGTGCTGCCGAGTTTATCAGCGGCGTCATCATGCAGGACGAGACTATTCGTCAGAGGAGTTCCAACGGGATGCCGCTCGCCCAGGTTCTCTCGAACCAAGGCATTCTTCCGGGTATCAAGGTCGATGCGGGCGCGAGGCCGCTCGCTGGTGCTCCGGACGAAACGGTGACCGAGGGCCTTGACGGGTTGCGAGATCGCCTCTCGGCCTACCGTGACATGGGCGCGCGCTTTGCGAAGTGGCGTGCCGTTATCCATGTCAGCAACACTCTGCCGAGCCATGCCTGCATCGGCGCCAACGCGCACGCGCTGGCACGGTATGCCGCGCTCTGCCAAGAACAAGATTTGGTTCCGATCGTCGAGCCGGAAGTGTTGATGGACGGATCGCATTCGATTGAACGCTGCCAGGAGGTCACCGGAACTGTCCTTCATGCTGTGTTTGGGGCGCTGCATGACCAGAGAATCCGGCTGGAGGGCATGCTGCTGAAGCCCAATATGGTCATCGCCGGCAAGGACTGCCCCCACCAGGCGCCAGTGCAGGAAGTCGCCACGGCTACCTTACGCTGCTTGCGTCGCCATGTGCCCGCGGCAGTGCCCGGCATCGTGTTCTTGTCGGGCGGCCAGGAGGATTGGGTGGCGACGGTCCACCTCGATGCCATCAAGCGACTGCCCGGGCCCAAACCATGGCGGATCACTTTCTCCTATGGGCGCGCACTCCAGGATCACGCGTTGGAGACGTGGCATGGGGAGGACGAGAACCTGGAGGCCGGCCGGCAAGCGTTGTACCAGCGAGCCCGCTGCAACAGCGCGGCCAGTCTCGGCAGGTACACAGAGCAGATGGAGGCGACACCGGTCGGTGTTGGCAGTCCCCCGCATCGCCGCGAGTGGCGCGACGACTGATCCATACGCTGTCGTCCTCGAGGGTCCGTTCGAGGAAGGCCGACCGCATGCGAGGAGAGAGTAGGGGCAGTGAGCGTCTTTGCGATGAGACATGGCGAGACCGCGTGGAGCCTCAACGGCCGGCATACCGGCGCAACGGATATACCCTTGACCGATAACGGGCGTCGGCTCGCCGAGGGGCTGCGTCCGGTGCTCGCTAAAGAGGCATTTGCGCTCGTCCTCGTCAGCCCGATGCGGCGGGCGCGGGAGACCTGTGAATTGGCGGGTCTCGGCAACTCGGCTGTGATCGACCCCGACCTGGCCGAGTGGAATTACGGTGCGTACGAGGGGCTGACGCTCGAACAGATCCTCGAGGAGGCGCCGGGCTGGCTGATTTTCCGGGATGGATGTCCGGGCGGCGAGTCACCGGAGCAAATAAGTGCCCGGGTGGATCAAGTCATCGCCCGGGCGCGCGCCGTCGAGGGCGACGTCGCACTTTTCGCACACGGACACGTGCTTCGCGTCCTCGTGGCGCGCTGGGTTGGGCTCTTCGCCGGTGCAGGACAGCACTTCCTCCTCGATACGGGAACTTTGTGCGTGCTCGGCTATTACCGCGAGATTCCCGCCGTGAAGGTTTGGAACGGGCCCCTCCTCGGCTAGCGCTGGCCCGCCGGCTGCGGACAAAACGCGTCACGTACACGTGGAGCCAGCGTAGTGATCCGGTTTGCAGGAGCGTGATGGAATGAACCAACCGAGCAAAGTGCGTTCCGGGCGGTCGGATGCGGCGGCGGATCTGCTCACCCAATATGGCTGCGGTCCGATCCGGTTCTCTGGCAACAACGACGCCCTGTTCGAGAGGCACCTGCTCTTCGACGACGTCGTCGCTCCCGAAGCAGCCGGGCCGCGCGAGCGCTTCGAGGCCGCCGCGCGTTCGGTGCGGGATGTGCTGTCGCAGCGTTGGATTCTGACCGACAGCACCTATGACCGGGAGAACCCGAAAAGGATCTACTATCTGTCGATGGAATTCCTGATCGGGCGGTCGCTCTCCAACAATATAACCAACCTTCTGCTCGATCCTTTCGCGAAGGAAATCGTCGCCCGAGATCACCTCGACCGGCTCGCCCTCATCGAACAGGAACCCGATGCCGGGTTGGGAAACGGGGGGCTCGGACGCCTGGCGGCTTGCTTTCTCGATTCGATGGCGACGATGCAGCTTCCAGCCATGGGCTATGGGCTGCGCTACGAATACGGAATGTTCAGACAGTCGTTCCAGGACGGTTGGCAGCATGAGGAGCCGGACAACTGGCTGCGCCGCCAGGACCCATGGGAGGTCCCGCGCCTGGACGAGGCAGTCCAGGTTGAGTTCAATTGCTCGCCCGGGCTGCAGGACGGGCATCTGCACCCTGTCGCCGGCCGCTCTTCACTGATCGGCATACCCTTCGATCGGCCGGTCGTCGGCTGCGGCGGCAAGACCATAAATACGCTGCGCCTATGGGCTGCCGCCGCGCCAAACTATTTCGATTTTCAGGAATTCAGCAGCGGCGACTTTATCGGTGCCCTGGCCGGGACACTCTCGGCCGAAGCCCTGACGCGGGTGCTGTATCCCGACGATTCCACGAGCATGGGGCAGGCCCTGCGTTTCATGCAGGAGTATTTTCTGGTCGCCTGCTCGCTCGCTGATCTGGTCCGGCGCTTCTGCCGCAGCAATGCCGATTGGAATACCTTTCCCGACAAGGTCGCGATCCAGCTCAACGATACGCACCCGACAATGGCGGTGCCGGAGTTGATGCGCATTTTACTCGACGAGGCGCATCTCGGCTGGGATCAGGCCTGGGATCTGACGCAGAGAACGCTCGCCTATACCAATCACACCCTGCTGCCCGAAGCGCTCGAGAAATGGCCGCTCGCCCGGTTTGAGCTCCTGCCGCAGCGCCTTTTGGAAATCGTCTTCGAGATCAATCGGCGCTTTGTCGACACTGTCCGCACCCGCTTTCCCGGAGACGAGGAGCGGGTTCGGCGCATGAGCGTGGTCGAGGAAGGCGCGGAGCGCAAGATCCGCATGGCGCACCTCGCCATCGTCGGCTCGCACAGCACCAACGGGGTGGCTGCGATCCACACCAGCCTCCTGCGGAGCACGACGGTCAAAGACCTGGCCGAGATGTTTCCGGAGCGTTTCAACAACAAGACTAATGGCGTCACGCCACGAAGATGGCTTTTGCTGGCGAACCCGGCGCTCGCCGGCACCATCACCGAGGCCATCGGCGACGGCTGGGTGACCGATCTCGCCCAATTGCGCGAGCTTGCGCCCCTGGCCGACGACTCATCCTTTCGCGACGCGTTTCGCAAGGCCGCGCACGATGCCAAGTCCTATTTTTCCAATTGGCTCATAGCAGCGACCGGCCAGATTGTTGATCCGTCAAGCATTTTCGACTGCCAGATCAAGCGCATCCACGAATATAAGCGGCAGCTGCTCAATGCCTTGCGCATCATCGTGCTGTACAACCGGCTGCGCGCGAACCCCGGCATCGAGATGATCCCGCGCACGTTCTTCTTCGCCGGCAAGGCGGCTCCCGCCTACCAGCTGGCCAAGCTGATCATCAAGTTCATCAACAATCTCGCCGGCACGATCGACGGCGATCCGGTTGCGCAGGGTCGCCTCAGGGTTGTTTTCCTCCCCGATTATTGCGTATCGCTTGCCGAGCGGCTGATCCCGGCCGCCGAGGTTTCCAATCAGATCTCGACCGCCGGTTATGAGGCGAGCGGCACCAGCAATATGAAGTTCATGATGAACGGAGCGCTGACCATCGGCACGCGCGACGGCGCGACAATCGAAATGGCCGAAGAAGCCGGCGAAGAAAACTTCTTTCTCTTCGGCCTAACCGCCGATCAGGTGGCCGGCAGCCGCGGCTCATACAACCCGCACTGGCATTACGACAACGAGCCGGAGACCCGCGCCGCGTTGGACCTGATCTTCTCCGATTATTTCAGCCGCTACGAGCCCGGCGTCTTTGCCCCGCTGCGGGACGCGCTGCTAACGCAGGGCGACCACTACATGCACTTGGCCGACCTCAAATCCTATGTCGAGGCGGACCAGGGGCTGACCGCGTTGTACGCCGACCGCGACGCGTGGGCGCGCAAAGCCATCCTGAACGTGGCCGGCTCAGGCAAGTTCTCGAGCGACCACACGATCGCCCAATACGCCTCCGAGATCTGGCAGGCGAAACCGTGCCCGGTACGGGAGCTCGACCGATGACGATTTCCCCCCTAGCCGGCAAGCCAGCACCCAAGGAGATGCTGGTCGATCTGGCCCGTCTTGAGCGCGAATATTACGCACGCCGGCCCGATCTCGACGACCCCGAACAACGGGTCAGCTTTGGCACCAGCGGGCACCGCGGCTCGCCCTTTCACGGGTCGTTCACTGAAGCCCACATTCTGGCCATCACCCAAGCCATCTGCGGCTATCGCAAAGCCCAGGGCGCCGATGGCCCGCTCTTTATGGGCAAGGACACGCATGCGCTTTCCGCGCCGGCCCAGCGCACGGCGCTCGAAGTCCTCGCGGCCAACGGGGTGCAGACGGTCATCCAGCCTGCCGACGGCGTAACCCCCACGCCGGTCATCTCTCATGCCATCCTCGTCTACAATCGCTCACGCGCCACCCATCTCGCCGATGGCATTGTCGTCACTCCTTCGCACAATCCGCCGGAGGATGGCGGCTTCAAGTACAACCCAACGAACGGAGGGCCGGCTGATGTTGACGTGACGCAGTGGATCGAGAACCGGGCCAACCAACTTCTGCGGGATGGCAATACCGGCGTAAAACGAATGGGGTTCGAGGCGGCTCTGAGCGCGGAGACGACGCATCAGCAAGACTTCGTCCTGCCCTATGTCCAGGATCTGCGCAACGTCGTTGATATGGAGGCCATTCGCGCCGCCGGCCTCAAGCTGGCCGTCGACCCGCTCGGTGGCGCCGCCGTACATTATTGGGAGCCGATCAACAAGATCTACAAACTCGACATCGCCGTCGTCAACCCGAAGGTCGATCCGACCTTTTCGTTCATGACCGTCGATCACGACGGCAAGATCCGCATGGACTGTTCGAGCCCCTACGCGATGGCAAGGCTCGTTGGCCTCAAGGACCGGTACAGCGTCGCCTTCGCCAACGACCCGGATTCCGACCGGCATGGCATCGTCACTCCGTCGGCCGGGCTGATGAACCCCAACCACTATCTGGCCGTGGCCATCGGTTATCTGCTTACCCACCGCCCGCGTTGGCCGGCCCACGCCGAGGTCGGCAAGACCTTGGTCAGCAGCAGTATGATCGATCGGGTGGTGCAGAAGCTCGGGCGCCGGCTTTGCGAGGTGCCGGTCGGTTTCAAATGGTTTGTGCCGGGCCTCTTCGACGGCTCGTGCTGCTTTGGCGGCGAGGAGAGCGCGGGGGCCAGTTTCTTGCGGCACGACGGCGGCGTTTGGACGACCGACAAGGACGGCCCGATCATGGACCTGCTGGCGGCCGAGATCACGGCGCGCACGGACAGGGAGCCCGGCGAGCATTACCGCGACCTCACCGCGCAATTCGGCGCACCATGCTATACGCGCATCGACGCAGCGGCGACGCCTGAGCAGAAATCGCGGCTGAGAGAGCTGTCGCCGGAGGCGGTTAGAGAGACGAATTTAGCCGGTGAGCCGATCACTGCCAAGCTGAGCCGCGCCCCCGGCAACAACGCTCCAATCGACGGTCTCAAGGTGGTCGCCCGAAGCGGCTGGTTCGCGGCCCGGCCGTCGGGCACCGAGGCGGTCTACAAGATCTATGCGGAAAGCTTCAAGGACGAAGTTCACCTTGAGGCCATCATCACGGAAGCTCAGGCGATGGTGAACAATGCGCTGGCTTCTTTCGACTGAGCCCGCGGGAACAAGGGGGAAGCGGCATGAATGATGCCGGCCTGCCGGCCTCTCTTCGGCCGTTTCCGGCGGAATACCGGGCCTGCGGCATCCTCGTGCACGTGACCTCGCTGCCTTCCCGCTACGGCATCGGCGATGTGGGACCGTCCGCGTGGGCGTGGGTCGACCGTCTGAGCGAGGCGGGCCAAAGCTGGTGGCAGGCCCTGCCGCTAGGGCCCACGGGTTACGGCAACTCGCCCTACCAACCCCTCTCCTCATTCGCCGGAAACGAGCTCTTGATAAGTCCGGACGATCTGATCGAGGACGGATTGCTGCGGGCAAGCGACTGCGAGGGTCAATCGTTTTCCGCGGCCGCCATCGATTACAACACGGTCATCCCGTTCAAGCGTCGGCTGCTCGAGACCGCCTGCATCAACTTCAGCGCCGGGGCGCGCCCCGACCTGCGGACCGCTTTCGATGAATTCTGCCATGAGCAGACGGACTGGCTCGAAGATTACGCCCTGTTTCGGGCGCTGAAGGCCAGGTACGAGGGCGCCTCGTACCTCGATTGGCCGGCGGAGCTGGTCCGCCGGACACCGACAGCCCTGACCCTGGCGCGGCGGGAACTCGCGGACCTGATCGGGCGAGTTCGCGCGGCGCAATTTCTTTTATTCCGCCAAGGAGGTCGCCTGAAGCAGCGTGCTCGCGAGAAAGGACTGTGCCTCATCGGCGACCTGCCGTTTTATGTTTCCCCCGACTCGAGCGACGTGTGGGCCAACCCGGAGCTGTTCCTGTTGGACGAGCGGCACCGGCCGCGCTTTATCGCGGGCGTCCCTCCCGACTACTTCAGTGTCCAGGGGCAGCTCTGGGGCAACCCCGTCTATGACTGGGAGGCACTTCGTCGCACCGGTTACCGCTGGTGGATAGACCGCTGCCGCGCGCTGCTGGCTCATGTTGACGTGATACGCCTCGATCATTTCCGCGGCTTTGCCGCCGCATGGCACGTGCCAACCGGCGCAGCGACGGCCCAAACCGGCCAATGGGTCCCCGGTCCGGGCGCGGCGCTCTTCACCACGGCCGAGAGGGAGTTGGGAGCGTTACCATTCATCGCCGAGGATTTGGGGCTAATCACGCCCGACGTAGGCGCGCTCCGCGACCAGTTCCGATTGCCGGGAATGCGCGTGCTTCAGTTCGCGTTCGACGGCAGCTGGGACAACCCGCACTTGCCTGGCAATTACACGCCCAACACTGTTGTGTACACCGGTACGCACGACAATCCTACGACTCGCGGCTGGTTCGAAGCGCTGCCGGATCGGCAAAAACAAGACCTGTGGAATTATCTGAAGCGCCCCGCGGGCGAGAGCCGCGACGCCGTCTCGGCGTTGATCGATTTGGCTTGGTCGTCCGTGGCAGCGCTGGCGATCGCTCCGTTACAGGATGTTCTCAACCTGGGCAGCGAGGCACGGATGAACCTGCCCGGCCGTGCCGAGGGCAATTGGTGCTGGCGATGCCCCGAAGAAATGTTGACGCCGGCCGCCTTCCAATGGCTGCACGACGTGACGAGAACAGCGAACCGCGCGTTTGTCGATACTCGCGGTACGCCGGAAAGGTAGGTCGCGTGCTGACCACAGAGCCGACCGTCTTCCTCGTCGATGTCGACAACACATTGCTCGACAACGATGGCATCCAGGCTGATCTCAAACGCCATCTCGAACGCGAGTTTGGGGCAGCCTGCCGCAATCGCTATTGGGCAATCCTGGAACGGTTGTTCGGCGAATTGGGCTACCGTGATTATCTCGGCGCGTTGCAACGCTACCGGGTCGAACACCCGAGGGACATGCACCTCCTTTCAATGTCCTCGTACCTGGTAGACTACCCGTTCGCGTACCGGCTCTATCCGGGAGCGCTCGATGTGCTCGAACGGATGCGCGGATGGGGGCGGACGGTCATCCTGTCCTACGGCGACGTGGTCTTTCAGCCGCGCAAGGTGGAACGCTCCGGCATCTTCGCGGCGGTCAAGGGACACGTGCTCATCTACATTCACAAGGAGAACGAGCTCGACGATGTCGAGCGTCGGTATCCGGCCGCCCATTACGTGCTGATCGACGACAAGCCGCGAATTCTGACCGCGGTCAAGACCGCTTGGGGCGACCGCGTAACCACAGTGCTGCCGCGGCAGGGGCAGTATGCCAACGCCGCCGATGCTGCCAGCTATCCCGCTCCCGACCTCACGATTGAGCGGATCGGCGACCTTCTCGCCTGCGATTTGCCCACCCTGCTCGGGCGCCACAATCGACCTCGGCTGCATGAAGGTGCCATGGTGAAAGCGACCTAAAATCTTCAAATTTAGGCTAGGGCATCTGCTCGACAACATCATTAGTGGCCTGCTGACGAGCGGCACGCTCGAACGCTACACAACGAGTTGCCTCGATCAACTCGATCTCAAGCGGCAGGTGCTCTGGATCGAACGAACTGAGGCGGTACAGCTCCGCAACCATTGCTGCGGTGATAGGCTGCGGCCGGCTGTATTGCGGTCCGCCATGTACGGACGCGATGCCCCACCGCGGTCAATGCATCGCACCCGCCGTGTTCCTCGACCCAATCCATCAGAGCGCCCGCCGCCGCCGTGTGATCCGGCGCCGTCACGAGCCGCGAATAGTTGTCCGCGTGGTTCAAGCCTGTCACCCGCAGGGTGGCCTGCGGCAGTCCAATCCGCTCAAGCTCGCCCCGCAGTATCCGTTGGAGCGCATCACCGGCCTCGAACAGCGCGAACTTGATTGCTCGACGAGCCGCCATTAATTGTCAGGATGCGCGGGTTAGCGGGTTTCATGCATGCCAACTTCGTTGGCTCACAGCCGGCATCGCGCAAACGCCTGCCATCCCGATCAGGCTGGCGCCGGCCGCCGCTACGATCACGAGCGCGATGCGGAGCATGGTCAATCCTCCATAAATTTTATCACCAGCGCTCGCGGGGGGCAGGCAACCACTTATCCCGGAAACGTCCCAAAAACGCGACGGGGGCACCCGCACGCGCGAACTATGGCGACAGTAACTGAGACATCCGGAATTTTTCAATCATGGATGCATGCCCTCGTGTCTCTACGTGATAATCCGGTGTGTATCGCGTAGAGCACGCCGCGTTCAATCCGAGGGTGCAGATGCCCCGGCAAGGGCCGGCGGTGCAACAAGCTTGGACCGGGGGTGTGTGTTCCGCACGGGACACAGCGGTTTCGCAGTGTACACAACGGCCGCTGTTGCCCGATTATCGGTTATCGGGACAATGGGGTAATGAATGGGACAGTTTGACATCACGAATGTGGGGCTCGGGGCTACGGGAGAACGCGAGCTCCAACAGATGCTCACCGAGGAGGATTTCAACCGTCTCCAGTTGACGACGTTGGAGTACTACCTGCACGAATCCAACCCGGCGAACGGCCTCGTTCGCGACAAAACCGATACCAAGGCGCCAGCGAGCATCGCGGCGGTTGGTTTGAAGCTGGCGTCGATCCCCATTCTCGTCGAACGCGGGGTGGTAACGCGGGAGTTCGCCCCGGAGCTCGCCCTTATCGCACTCCGATTCTTCCGTGGAAGTCCGCACGGCCCTGAGGTGGATGCCACGGGATACAAGGGATTTTATTACCACTTCCTCGACATGAAGAGCGGTCGCCGGGTCTGGGACTGCGAGCTGTCGATACTCGACTCGACCTTTCTCTTCGCCGGATTTTTAACCTGCGCAGCCTACTTCGACCGGGATACTCCGGATGAGGCTGAGGTGCGCCGGCTCGCCGACGAGCTGTACCTCCGCGCAGACTGGCAGTGGGCAATCAACGGTAGTCCGTGGGTGAGCCATGGATGGCGCCCGGAGAGCGGCTTCATCCCTTATCAATACAAGGGCTACGACGAGGCCCTCCTCCTGTACATTCTCGGTCTCGGCTCAACCAGTTTCCCGCTGCCAGAAGAGAGTTACGCGGCTTACTGCTCGACGTATCAGTGGAGAGAGCTCTTCGGTCGGGAGCTCTTGCATTCGGGGCCCTTGTTCACCCATCAACTCTCGCACCTCTGGATCGACCTCCGCGGGATCCGTGATCAGTTCATGCGCGAACATGACATCGACTATTTCGAGAACAGCCAGCAGGCAACGTACATACAACGGGAATATGCAATCCAGAATCCCCATGGTTTCACCGGCTATAGCGAGCACTGCTGGGGAATCACCGCGACCGATGGCCCCCAATGCGTCACCCGTACAGTGAACGGGAGAGAGCGGCAGTTCTTCGACTATGTTGCTCGGGGGGTTCCGGATGGCCCCGATGATGGCACCCTTGCGCCCTGGGTCGTGCTCGGCTCGCTCCCGTTTGCACCCGAGATCGTCATCCCGACGATCAATCACATGTCGAAGCTCAACGTCGGCGTGGACAACCGTTACGGATTCAAGGCATCGTTTAATCAAACCTACGAGATGCCCGAAAGTCCGACGGGGTGGTGGGTGTCCCCATACCACTTCGGCATCGATCAAGGTCCGATTGCCTTGATGATCGAAAATTACCGCTCGGGGCTCATCTGGAGCATCATGCGCCGTTCACCGTTCATAAGGGCAGGGCTGAGACGGGCCGGCTTTCGCGGGGGATGGCTCTGAATAGCGCACGGTCTCCATTGCGAGCAAATATGACTACAGCACCGATGAACCTTGACGTGACCCCCATTTCTCATCCAGCGATAACGAGAGTCCGGGGTTGATCTGAACCTTCTGTGTCGTGGGTGGCAAGAGGCCGGGGCGCGGAGCCCCAGCGAAGCGCAGCGTCCCGGCCGGTCTCT